>Ga0209051_1003633_pt1 | contig 9994 bp, 6 predicted proteins | sample AraplaCvi_mMS_r2_2_FD_184286 | JGI IMG/M metagenome (GOLD analysis project Ga0209051, IMG submission 184286) | Arabidopsis root microbial communities from North Carolina, USA - plate scrape MF_Cvi_mMS_r2 (SPAdes) (version 2) | ecosystem: Host-associated > Plants > Roots > Endosphere | place: USA... | reverse complement strand
AACCTGTCGACCACCGATCCTCATTCGCGACAACTGCTTGCCGCACAGATCATCTGGACGTTGAACCGGGCGGGGGTCAACGGGCCGTACGTCCTCAACGCCGACGGCGCCGCGCTCGACGACCGATTCGCCGCGGGGTGGAACTCCTCGGACGTCGCCGCCACCGACCCGGGCGCGGATCCCGGGGCGGCGGCGGGCCTGCACGCCCTGATCGGCGGGTCGCTGGTGTCGCTGGACGGGCAGAAGGCACCGCGGGTGGCCGGTTCGTTCGGGACGCTGCCGGGGCAGACGGCCGCCACCCTGTCGCGCAGCGGGCAAGAGGTGGCGTCGGTGGTGACGCTGCGGCCGGGCGCCCCGGACATGGCGTCGTCGCTGTGGATCGGCCAACTCGGAGGGGACTCCTCGCAAGCCATCGACGGCCGCACGCTGTCGCGTCCCAGTTGGTCACTCGACGACGCAATATGGGTGGTGGTCGACGGCAACAACGTCGTGCGCGTCATCCAGGAGGCGGCCTCCGGCCAGCCCGCGCGCATTCCCGTCGACGCCACGGCGGTGTTCACCAAGTTCCCCGGACCGGTGACCGAACTCCAGTTGTCGCGCGACGGCACCCGCGCGGCGATGGTGGTCAACGGGCAGGTCATCCTGGCCGGGGTGGAGCAGACCCAAGGTGGTCTCTACGCGCTGACGTATCCCCGACGGCTGGGCTTCGGCCTGGGCGACACGGCCGTCTCGTTGTCGTGGCGCACCGGCGACGACATCGTCGTCAGCCGCACCGACGCGCAGCATCCGGTGTCCTACGTCAACCTCGACGGCGTCAACTCCGACGGGCCGAGTCGGAACCTGCTGGCCCCGGTCTCGACCGTCGCGGCGAATCCGTCCACGCTGTACGTCGCCGATCAGCGTGGGGTGCTTCAGCTTTCGGGCTCGGCGGCCGAGAACGACCTGATGTGGGCCGAAGTGCGGCCGTTGATGGTCGCGGGGGCGATCCCGGTGCTCCCCGGCTGACGGGCACCTCGCGTTCCTGTGAGTTAGCTGTCAAAGGGGTTGTCAAACAGTGCATTTGACCCCCTCGGCATCGCGCCTTGGGGTACGACGTCGCCCAGGTGGGTTCCTTCTTCATCCCCGGCGTCGGTGAGGCCGATGCCGCGGCCGACGGCGCGGGCGTCGCCGGGCGAGCGGCTTCGGCGGAGGAGCGGGCCGCGGCCGGTGCGGCGCGCGGTGGCGTCACCGGGGCGGCATCGGAGAGCGTCGCCACCCAGGCCGGGCGCGTCGCCAAGGTTCTCGACGGCATCAAGGTGCCCGAGAGCTCGGCGCCCGTGGCGGCGCCGGGGGAGGGTGCCCCGGTCGGTCGCCCGCCGGTGGATGTGCCGGCTCCTGCGGCCGATGCGCCTGGCGGGCGTGCGCCGGTGGAGAGTCCGGCGCCGCACCCGTCGTCCGCGGAACCGCCCGTGAACGAGCCGGTTTCGCCCTCGACGGCCGAAACGGCGCCGCCGCACTCGGATGCTCCGTCTCCCACGTCACCCCAGGTGTCCGAGCCCGCGCCGGGGGCGGGCGACGAGCCTCCTCTGCCGCCGTCCTCGTCTGTCGACGTTGCCCCGCCACCCGCGGCACCAGAGTCGCCATCACCGTCGCTTGCTGGTGGAGAGGCGCATACGTCGATGTTCTCGGCCGTCGACCCACCGCCGAGTGCCGCTGAGGGCGGGTCCCATTACGGGCTCGGGCAGCATGAGCCCGTTCCCGATAGTCGGCCCGTGTGGTCGAACCACGAGCACGGCCCCGCCGCCGACCCTTCGCACGACCCAGGTGCTGTCCACGATCCCTCGTCGCCTTCGGATGGTCCCCATTCGAATCCGTTGGATGACGGTGTCGGACCGGATGGCCGAGTCAAGTTCAGCGGCCATGGGTCCTACAGTTCCGTAGATGGCGTAACGGTGATCCCAGAAGGATCCTCGGTGACCGTGTACGCCGAGCACGGTTCGACGATTACCGATGGATTGGGAAATCTGATCGAAACCGGCGGCGACACGTCGAGAGTCTTTTCACACACGTATCAAGCGGGCGAAACCATACCGAATTACACCCTCCATCCGCCTGACGGTCTGAACATCGAAGGCAACCCTTGGACAGTTGATTCCTCAACCAGACTCAGCGAGATGCTCAAGGCGAACATGGGCGAAATAGACTTCGCAGCATGCCTTTACGACCCTGCTTCTCCGACGAACCTGCTTTACGATGCGCAAGGTATCTGGGACGAGGCCAGTGGTCAGGTCACTCACGTCTACGAATCCCCCGAGGCGTCCGGCTCATGGGACGACGCCATCGACGAGGGCGACATCGAGACCCAGGGCGGGGAGCTTCAGCCGTACTATGACGCAAATCAGGCAATCTTCGGACAGACCCCTCATTGGGATTTGAGCGACATTGATCTTGACGAATTCTAGGGGTTTGACATGACCGCAGCAGACGAGCTTGACGCGCTGATAGCGACCGCCGCGAGTACGCAAGACAAGGGTTTATTCGCCGCCGCCCTACAGCTTCTCGACACGCGAGAGGTGTTCTATCGGGCTGTCGTCACTCCCACCGAGGATGGGCAACGGGTGTCGACTCCGCTCGCCCGCCTCAGCGACGGCAGCCACGCATTCGTCGTCTACACGTCGAAGGATCATCCCGAGCTGCCCAAGAAGTTTGGGGGCGCGCCGTGGCGCCACGTGCTGAGCATGGCCGCAGGGCTGCCACAGGCTGATTGGTTGATCGTGTCGACCGCCGGCGGTGCTTGGCTGCCCATACGGAAGGACCAAATCGGCGTCATCATCCAGAGTCTGGAAAAGGTTGGGACGCAGGGCGAAGGCTCGGGCAACGGAGCGCCGAAGTCCAAACCCGAGGAATTGGACACGCTAATAGCGGATGCTCAGGGCGCATCGTCCGAGGACTGGTCCGAACCGTTGTCGGCTGCGCTTCGCGACAGGGAGCTATTCGTACGTCTGTCGTCCGATCGGCTCGAGAATGGCCGACCGGTGTTGGTGACCTCGGTGGTGGGTGATGTCAGTGGGCTCGTCCAGGTGCATACGAGTAGGAGCAGGCCGGGAATCACGTACGGAGGTATGAGCTGGGACGACATCGTTAACCTCGTTCGGGATTCTCCGGATCTGACCGGTGTTCACATCGTCAACGACAATGACGACTGGGTTGTGTTGGGCGAATCAGAGCTTTAGTTCGTCAGTTTGACGACAAGTGCCACGCCCCGTCTCACGGCCAACGCGAGCGTGGAGTTCTTGGCGACGATTGGCCGAGAATTCGACTACAAGTCCACGCTCGGCGAGAGGCGCCAGCCCTGTCGGACCCACCGGCCACACTCACCCCATGCTGCTCGACCTCGTCCTCCCGCTGGAGTGTGGCGGCTGCGGCGCGCCGGGCACGCGATGGTGCCCGACGTGCGCCCAATCCCTCGACGTCCACACCGACGAGCCGCTCGTGATCACCCCGCGTCTCGACCCGGGCGTGCCGGTCTTCTCGCTCGGTCGCTATGCCGGCTCGCGCCGCGCGGCGATCATCGCGATGAAGGAACACGGCCGCACCGACCTCGTCGGCCCGCTGGCGATCGCGGTCGCCGCGGGGCTGACCCGCCTGCTGACGTGGGGCGTCGTCGAGGCTCCGCTGACGGTGGTTCCCGCACCCACCCGGCGGTCGGCCGCACGACGGCGGGGTGGCGATCCGGTCGCGGCCGTCGCGGCGGCTGCGGCCGTCCCCGGCACCGTCGTCCACTCCGCACTGCGGATGCGGGCGTTCACCCGCGACTCGGTGGGCCTCTCGCCCGCGCAGCGGCAGCGAAACATCGCGGGCCGGGTGCGCGTCGGCCGGCGGCCGAGCGGAGAGGTGCTCCTCGTCGACGACGTCGTGACGACGGGTGCCACGGCGTGTGAATCGGTCCGCGTCCTGCAAACCGCCGGCGTGCACGTCGCCGCGATCCTGGCGCTCGCGCACGCCTGACGGGTGGTCCTCGGCGCCGTCGGATTTCCACGAGATCAAACCGGAATGAAGAACTGAGAACAGGTCTGCCGAATAGGTGGCACAGGTGGGTGAACAGCGACTACCGTCGGGGCCAACCACCCGTGAACGACTCACGGCGGCGTCTAGAACCATTGGCGCCACATCGCCCGAAAAGCGAGGAGGTGAGCACTCGACACCTTGCGCCGCGGGCGGACTTCGTTCGGGCTTCCCTCGGCGCGCTCCTGTTACATGCCGGCACGCCGACGCGCGTGCGCCGCCGAAGAGGAAGCGAGTTGCCAAGTATGTCAATACATTCCGTGGACACCAACCAATCAACGATGGTCGGCGCCGAGGAGGAGTCGCATGACGGCCCCCGCGCCGAGGTCGTCGTCAAGGGTCGCAACGTCGAGATTCCCGACCACTTCCGCACGTACGTCTCCGAAAAGCTGGCGCGCCTCGAGCGCTTCGACCGCACCATCTACCTGTTCGACGTCGAACTCGACCACGAACGCAACCGCCGGCAGCGCAAGAACTGCCAACACGTCGAGATCACGGCTCGAGGCCGAGGGCCCGTTGCGCGCGGCGAAGCCTGCGCCGACAGTTTCTACGCGGCGCTGGAATCGGCGGTAAGCAAACTCGAGAACCGCCTCCGGCGCAGCAAGGATCGCCGCAAGATCCACTACGGGGATAAGACGCCCGTGTCGCTGGCCGAGGCGACCGCACTCAACCACCTTCTCGAACCGTTGTCCCCGCCCGCCGTGGACGAGACCCCGGTGCCCGAGGACCACGAACCCGGTCGCATCGTGCGCACCAAGGAGCACACGGCCACGCCCATGACCTGCGACGACGCGCTCTACGAGATGGAGCTCGTCGGTCACGACTTCTTCCTCTTCCATGACAAGGAAAGCGACAAGCCGACCGTGGTCTACCGTCGCCACGCCTACGACTACGGACTCATCCGCCTGTCGTAGCCGCGAGGCGACACGCAGCCGGCGCGACCGCCCCGTGCGGCGCGTCGGCTGTCCGGCCCGGCCAGTCACCTACGATGGACCTCGTTTGAAGCGTTTCGAGGCCCATCGAGGCCCTATCCAGGCTTAGGGGAAATTAGCGTGCTGTCGAAGTTGCTCCGTCTCGGTGAAGGCCGCATGGTCAAGCGCCTCAAGAGGGTGGCTGACTATGTCAACTCCCTGTCCGACGACGTGGAGAAACTCTCCGACGACGAACTGCGCGCCAAGACCGACGAATTCAAGAAGCGCGTCGCCGGCGGTGAGACGCTCGACGACATCATGCCGGAGGCGTTCGCCGTCGCCCGCGAGGCGGCCTGGCGAGTGCTCAACCAGCGGCCCTTCGACGTCCAGCTCATGGGTGGGGCCGCGTTGCACTTCGGCAACGTCGCCGAGATGAAGACCGGTGAGGGCAAGACCCTCACCTGCGTGCTGCCCGCCTACCTGAACGCCCTATCCGGCAACGGCGTGCACGTCGTCACCGTGAACGACTACCTGGCCAAGCGCGACAGCGAGTGGATGGGCCGGGTGCACCGCTTCCTCGGCCTCGAGGTCGGCGTGATCCTCGGGCAGATGACGCCCGACGAGCGCCGGGTGGCCTACGCCGCCGACATCACCTACGGCACCAACAACGAGTTCGGCTTCGACTACCTGCGCGACAACATGGCGCACACGGTCGACGACATGGTGCAGCGCGGTCACAACTTCGCCGTCGTCGACGAGGTCGACTCGATCCTCATCGACGAGGCCCGGACGCCGTTGATCATCTCCGGCCCCGCCGACGGCGCGTCCAACTGGTACGTCGAGTTCGCCCGGCTCGCTCCGCTGATGGAGAAGGACGTCCACTACGAGGTCGACATCCGCAAGCGCACCGTCGGCGTGCACGAGATCGGCGTCGAGTTCGTCGAGGATCAGCTGGGCATCGAGAACCTCTACGAAGCCGCCAACTCGCCGTTGGTCAGCTATCTGAACAACTGCCTGAAGGCCAAGGAGCTGTTCTCGCGCGACAAGGACTACATCGTCCGCGACGGCGAGGTCATCATCGTCGACGAGTTCACCGGCCGCGTGCTGGTCGGGCGCCGCTACAACGAGGGCATGCACCAGGCGATCGAGGCCAAGGAGCACGTCGAGATCAAGGCCGAGAACCAGACGCTCGCCACGATCACCCTGCAGAACTACTTCCGGCTCTACGACAAGCTCTCCGGCATGACGGGTACCGCCCAGACCGAGGCCGCCGAGCTGCACGAGATCTACGGCCTCGGCGTCGTCCCGATCCCGACCAACCGCGAGATGATCCGTACCGACCAGTCCGACCTGATCTACAAGACCGAAGAGGCCAAGTACATCGCCGTCGTCGACGACGTCGCCGAGCGCTTCGAGAAGGGTCAGCCCGTCCTGATCGGTACGACCAGCGTCGAGCGCTCCGAGTACCTGTCCAAGCAGTTCACCAAGCGCCGGATCCCGCACAACGTGCTGAACGCCAAGTTCCACGAGCAGGAGGCGAACATCATCGCCGAGGCCGGTCGGCGCAACGCCATCACCGTCGCCACCAACATGGCCGGCCGCGGTACGGACATCGTGCTCGGCGGCAACGTGGACTTCCTCGCCGACAAGCGACTGCGGGCACGCGGTCTCGACCCGGTCGAGACGCCCGAGGACTACGAAGCCGCCTGGGACGACGTGCTGGCCCAGGTGAAGACCGACGCCGAGGCGGAGGCCAAGGAGGTTCGCGACGTCGGTGGCCTGTACGTGCTCGGCACCGAGCGCCACGAGTCCCGTCGCATCGACAACCAGCTGCGTGGTCGGTCCGGTCGTCAGGGCGACCCCGGTGAGTCGCGCTTCTACCTCTCGCTTGGCGACGAGTTGATGCGCCGCTTCAACGGCGCCACGCTCGAGTCCCTGCTGACGCGTCTCAACCTGCCCGAGGACGTGCCCATCGAGGCCAAGATGGTCTCGCGGGCCATCAAGAGCGCACAGACGCAGGTGGAGCAGCAGAACTTCGAGGTCCGCAAGAACGTCCTCAAGTACGACGAGGTGATGAACCAGCAGCGCAAGGTCATCTACGCCGAGCGGCGGCTCATCCTCGAGGGCGAGGAAGTGCAGCAGCAGGCCAAGCAGATGGTCGAAGACGTCGTCAACGCCTACGTGGACGGTGCGACGTCGGAGGGCTACTCGGAGGACTGGGATCTCGGCGCGCTGTGGGACGCGCTCAAGCTGCTCTACCCGGTGGGCATCGACTACCACGACCTGGTCGACTCGGATGCGATCGGCGAGCCCGGCGAGCTGACGAGTGACGAGTTGCGCGAAGCGCTGATCGCCGACGCCCGGCGGGCCTACGCGGCGCGGGAGGCCGAGTTGGCCGCCATCGGTGGCGAGGGCGCCATGCGGCAGCTCGAGCGCAGCGTGCTGCTCACGACGATCGACCGCAAGTGGCGCGAGCACCTCTACGAGATGGACTACCTCAAGGAGGGCATCGGCCTGCGCGCCATGGCCCAGCGCGATCCGCTCGTGGAGTACCAGCGCGAGGGTTACGACATGTTCATGGGCATGCTCGACGGACTCAAGGAGGAGTCGGTCGGGCTGTTGTTCAACGCGCAGGTGCAGGCGGCCCAGCCGCCGGCGGCGCAGGTGGGCGCCACCGCGGCGCCCCCGAACCTGGCGCAGTTCGCGGCCGATGCCGCAGCCGCCGCCAAGGCCCGGCAGGTCGACGCGGTGACCGACGCAGACGAGGACGAGGTGGCCCCCGAGCCGGTCCGCCAGGCGCCAGCTCCGTTGCGCGTCAAGGGAATCGACGAAGAGCAGTCCCGACCGATGACCTACTCGGGTCCGGCCGAGGACGGCTCGACCGAGGTGCAGCGCGACGGTGGCGGCGGGCGGCACGCGGCGCCGACCGGTGGCTCGCGTCGCGAACGGCGCGAGGCCGCGCGTCGGCAGACCCGCGGTGGACCGCCGAAGGCCCGCCGCGGCTGAAGCCCGGGGCGTCAGCCGATTTGGAGGGCGACCATCACCCACCGGCCCTTGACCAGCTCGACGCGACCGGCGATCGCGCGCACGCGGCGCCCCCGCGAGTAGGTAGCGAAGACCTCCGCGGCGGCCGCGTCGCCGTCGAGCACCTGCACGGGTCGCAGCCGAACCCGTCGCAGCACGGCCGCGCCGTCGCGTGACCCCGCCGTGGTGAACGCCGCCACCGCGTCGAACAGCGCAGGCGCGACCAGCGGGCGCAGTTGGGCGACCGGGCGCCGGCGGTCCGACACCTCCAGGACGCGGCGCAGCGTGGTCTCGGCGAAGACGGCGGCGGCGCGCGGCGGTTGATCCGCCTCGTGGCGGGCACCGGGCGGGGCCGTCGGCACCGCTCGCAGCGGTCGCGAGGTGTGGCGGTGCATGGCCGCGGACGACGGCGGCGGGCAGGGGCCGATCGGTGGCGGTTCGTAGTCCACGACCGGCGTGGCGAACGAGGTACGACGAGTCGATGTGCGTGCTGCGGTCACGGCTGCTCTCCAGCGGTCGAGGCGAATGGACGACATCTGCTGGAGAGGCGCAGACGATTCATGATCCCACGGCGCGGGGACACCTCGGCGCACCCGTAATGCGACTCCCAGGTTTCGCCGGATACCGTGTCGGAGATCGGGCGTGGAACGAGGGGAGGTGGGCGGTCATGGTGACGAGGTTGTCGGCCGCCGACGCGTCGTTCTATCGCCTGGAGAACACGTCCACGCCGATGTACGTGGGGTCGCTGTCGATCCTGCGCAAGCCGCGAAACGGGCTGAGCTACGAGACGCTGCTGGAGGCGGTCGAACGTCGGCTGCCGCAGATCCCGCGATATCGGCAGAAGGTGCGCGAGGTCGCCCGTGGGCTGGCCCGTCCGGTATGGATCGACGACCGCGACTTCGACATCACCTACCACATCCGCCGATCGGCGCTGCCGTCTCCGGGCAGCGACGCCCAACTGCACGACCTCGTTGCGCGACTCGGTTCGCGGCCACTGGACAAGTCCCGTCCGCTGTGGGAGATGTACCTCGTCGAGGGGCTGGCCAAGAATCGCATCGCGATCTACACGAAGTCTCATCAGGCGCTGGTGAACGGCATGACGGCCCTGGAGATCGGCCACGTGATCGCCGACCGCACCCAGAAGTCGCCGGAGTTCGGCGAGGACATCTGGATCCCGGCGCGCGAACCCAGTGACGCCCGCCTGGCCCTCGGCGCCGTCGGCGAGTTCGTCGCCCGGCCCGGTACGCAGTTGGAGGCGGTGCGCTCCGCGGTCGTGGAGACCGTCACCAACACCGGGCAGCTGGCCGAGGCGGGGCGACGGTTCGCCGTCGTCGCCCGGACGCTGGCGCGCGGCACCGCGCCGAGCAGCCCGCTCAACACCACGGTGTCGCGCAACCGTCGCTTCACGGTGGCGGGGCATCAGCTCGACGACTATCGCAAGCTGCGGGCGCGCTACGACTGCGACGTCAACGACGTCATCCTCGCGGTGATCGCCGGGGCGTTGCGCAACTGGCTGTTGTCGCGCGGAGAGCCGGTCACCACGACCTCGACGATCCGGGCGATGGTGCCGATGTCGGTGTACCCCGAGGCCGAACTCGACGTGACCGGCCCCGGCCAGGCGATCAGCGAGGTCTCGCCGTTCCTCGTCGACCTGCCCACCGGCGAGGGCAACGCCGTGGTCCGGTTGTCGCAGATCGCCCACGCCACCGAGTCGCACTCGACGGCGGCCAGCCTCGTCGACGCGCGGACCATCGTCACGCTGTCGGGGTTCGCCCCACCGACGTTGCACGCCATGGGAACTCGCGTGGCCACCAGTTTCTCGGCGCGGCAGTTCAACCTGCTCATCACCAATGTGCCCGGCGCGCAGAAGCAGATGTACGTCGCGGGGACCAAGCTGTTGGAGACCTACTCGGTGCCGCCGCTGCTCAACAAGCAGGTCCTCGCCATCGGGGTGACGTCCTACAACGGGATGCTCTACTTCGGCGTCAACGCCGACCGGGACGCGATGAGCGACG
>Ga0209051_1003632_pt1 | contig 10002 bp, 5 predicted proteins | sample AraplaCvi_mMS_r2_2_FD_184286 | JGI IMG/M metagenome (GOLD analysis project Ga0209051, IMG submission 184286) | Arabidopsis root microbial communities from North Carolina, USA - plate scrape MF_Cvi_mMS_r2 (SPAdes) (version 2) | ecosystem: Host-associated > Plants > Roots > Endosphere | place: USA... | reverse complement strand
CGGGCGACAAGGCAGGTTTCGGCAACCGCGGATCCGATGGCACCGACCGTCCGAGCGAACTGGTGCGCAACGGTGCAGAGGTGGTCCTTCCGCTGATCTTCCTGTTCGGCGCCTATGTTATCATGAATGGCCACCTGTCGGCCGGCGGTGGTTTTCAGGGGGGTGCAGTCGTCGCCTCCGGTGTCATGCTCCTGATGCTCGCCTATCCCTCCGGATCGATCAATCACGGCTTTCTCAGCACAACGGAATCTCTTGCAGGTGTGTTCTACGTCCTGATCGGCATCGTCGGCATTGCCTTCGGCAGCGGTTTTCTTGACAGCCATATTCTACCGCGCGGCAATTTTGGGACGCTGTTCAGCGCCGGAGCTATCCCGCTGATTTCGGCTCTACTGGGCATCAAGGTCGGCGCGGAACTGAGTGTCATTATCGACCGGTTTCGCAGCTAGACGAGGTGGGAAGCGCCATGGGGCTGCCGATATCACACATACTTCTGGCCACCGGATTTCTTCTCATCCTTATTGGTTTCTGGGGGATGCTGAGGCACCGCAACATCCTTCGCATCATCATCGGTTTTTCGCTGATCGACACAGGCATGCACATCGTCCTCGTGGCGACCGGCTATGTCACCGGCGGGACGGCGCCGATTATCGACGAGGCGCTCAGCGCTTCAGACGCGGCCAAGCATGCCGTCGATCCGATTCCGGCCGCGCTCGTCGTGACGGCCATTGTCATTGGCTTTTCGGTGACCGCAATCATGCTGTCCTTCGCGATCCGACTCCACGCCGTGAGGAAAACACTCTCGATTGACGCGCTGACGGAGTCCAAATGGTAGACAGCCTTCTGCAGCCGCTGAATATTTTCTTGCTTGGCATTGGCGGAGGATTTCTCATCCCCCTGCTCTACCGTATCGCCAAGCCATTGCCGGCGGTTGGTTTCGTCGTGGCGATGCTGGGAATGACCGTCATTTCATGCGTCTGCCTTTGGCGAATCCACAACGGCGAGCCGACCTTCGAGATCCTGACGGCTGGCAGCGTGCCACCGTTCTCGATCAATTTGCGGTTTGGTCCATGGGAAGGTTTTTTCTCTGTTTGCGTCAATGTTGTCGCGCTTCTTGGCGCCTGGCATCTCTGGGAGCGGCTGTGCTTAAACTATTCGGCACTTCTGCTGTACCTGATCCTGATCATGGGCATCAACGGGATGGTAATGACCCGCGACCTGTTCAACCAGTTCGTATTCCTGGAGATCATGTCGATCGGGACCTACGGGCTTCTTGGATTGGAGCGGACCCCGGCAGCGCTTGCGGCCAGCTTCAAGTACATCATGGCGACGGTGCTCGCCTCCTCGTTCTTTCTTTTGGGCGCCGGGCTCCTCTATCATGTGACCGGTACACTCAATATCGACGAGATGGTCACCAACCGGGCGGCGATAACCGGGCCGATCGGGGCGACTGCGCTGCTGTTCGTGCTTGCCTGTCTCGTACTCGAGCTGAAGCCGTTCCCTGCCAACGGTTGGGGGCTCGACGTCTACGAGACGGCCCACAGCGGCATCGCCGCGCTTTCCTCCGTCGCAGTGTCGGCCGGCGTGTTCTTTGCTCTTTTCAAGCTGCTGCCGCTCTTTGAAGATCAGCTGGGCATTCTCGCAGTGTCCGGCGGCGTCACCTTCCTATTCTCCAATCTCGTTGGGCTGAGACAGACAAGCGTGCAACGAATGCTTGGCTACTCCTCGATCGCACAAATGGGGCTGCTGGTGCTGGCGCTTGCGCTGCTTCACCACCTCGAGGCCGAGCAGTCGCTGCCGCTGGTTCTCGGGGGTCTCTTCGTCAATCATCTGTTGGCCAAGGCCGGCCTGTTCTGGCTTGCCGGCATCGTCGAGCGCACCGAGGTCGACCGTTGGTCCGATACTGCCGGAAATCGTCTTTTGCTCTCGATCCTTGCAGTGTTCTTGGTCGCTATTTCCGGGCTGCCGCCCTTCCCAGGGTTCTGGGCGAAATGGGAACTCGTAATGCAAGCTGCAGCTGGGGAGCGATCTGTCTGGATCGCTGTCATCCTGGTCGGATCGCTGCTTGAGGCAGCCTATATGTTCCGCTGGTTCAAACAGGCGACGCGACCGCCGTCGAGCGCGAAAGACACCAGCTCTCCGACAGGAAACCCTGCCTCGCTCGAGCTTTCTCCATTCAGGTTGTTTCCGGTGGTGGCCAGCGCTGTTTTGCTGTTTGTGAGCGGCACCGTGGCGGCGGCTCTTGCGGGCGCAGCGTCCCCATGGCTTGTCGCGCCCCTTTGTGTCGGTGGCCTGCTTTGCCTTCTCGATGGGCTTCCGGGTAGGATCAAGTGCGTATTGATGCTGGCGGCGGTGCTGGTTGTCGGATCGTGGATCGCTGCCGACCTCGAAGGTTTGCCCCGACTGTTTGCTGCACTTCTTGTTGCTGGCGGCGTGGTCATTGCTTTTGCCAGCCTCTATCGCACCGATCCTCGCCGGGGCTTCTATCCAATGATGGCGATCCTGCTTTTGTCGATCGCCGGTCTGTTGCGCGCCGCTACCAGCCTGGAGTTCTTCTTCCATTGGGAAATCATCACTCTCTCTTCCTATTTCCTGATTGCTCAGCGGCCCGGTGCTCACTCCTATGTGTTGCAGTTCCTGCTTTTTTCCCTGGTATCGGCCTTTTGCCTGCTGGCAGGCTTTGGCGTTGCCACCGATGCCAACCGCAGCACCGCGCTTTCGGCTTTCGCTACGGCTGGCCCGGATGCGGCGCGTGCCTTCATGTTCCTCGCGATCGGCTTTCTGATCAAAGCTGGCGCGGTTGGCGTCCATGTCTGGCTGCCGGGCGCCTATGCCGAGGCTGACGACGACCTGTCGGCAATGCTTTCCGCCGTGATCAGCAAGGTTGCGGTCTTCGGGCTGTTCATGGTGACATACCTCGCCATTCGCTCTGACGTGGGGCTCGAAATGGCGCACGTGATGGGTTGGATCGGGCTACTGACAACCATCGCTGGTGCCGTTATGGCGTTCCAGCAAACCGATCTGAAACGAATGCTTGGCTATTCCAGCATGAGTCAGATTGGCTACATCATCACGGCGATAGCGTTGATGAGTCATCTCGGTTGGGTCACGGCTTTCTACCTTGTTGCCAATCATTTGATGGTCAAGGGTATCCTCTTTCTTGCAGCCGCAGCCGTCATCCTGCGAACCGGTACCCGATTATTCGATGAGATCGGTGGCCTTGCCAGAGAAATGCCTCTCACCTTTGTTTGTGTGATTGTTGCCCTTGTCTCGATGTCCGGCCTACCCCCACTCGCCGGCTTCGGCGGCAAGTGGCTGCTGTTGAGCGCAATGATCGACCGGGGTTGGTACGGTCTCGCGATCGTTGCCGTCCTCGCGACCTTCATCGGTTTCTTATACATGTTCAGATTTGGCTATTCGATCTTCCTTGGTCCGCGAAGCCCCGCAGCTGAGGCTGTGGCGGAGGCGCCCTTGCCGCTCTTGGCCGCGCAATTCGTTCTAGTCCTCGCAATTGTCTTGCTGTCGTTCTTTCCGAAGCTGGTAATGGATCCGGTGTCTGCGGCGATCGATCCTTATTTCGCCTCGACTCTGGTCTGGCAGGGTATGTCGCTTGAGACCATCTATGGCTACTGGAATCCTATCCCCATCATGGCAGTCACTGTCGCGATCACAGCGGTTCTTTTAGGGGGCTTCCTATTGGTCTATCGAACCGGGCGCGGGCGCTCCATTCCCGTCAGCACAACGCATTTTTATGACTTCTATCGATCGGCGTTTGCACCGCTCGTTACCCCAATTGCAAACTTTATCTGGGATGGAATCTGCGATCTGACGATCGGCGCGGCGGGAGTAGTGCGAAGGGTCTACACGGGCAACGGCCAGACATACGCGCTCTATGTGCTCTATTATGCAATCGCGATCTATCTGCTGGGGACGTTCAGGCTTCTTCCAGCTTGATGTCCGACAGCGGCCCAACAATCTTGGCCCCTGTCATCGCTATTGGCCGGCCGCCTGTGCGATCCCACCCAGAATGCGGCTCGGAAGGAAAATTATCAGTGATGCAGCGCCCTCGATCACCGATGCGCCGTCAGCCAGCATTGTCTGGCTAGCCGGCGCTTGGTCTTCTCTGAGAATACTGCGCATCAAGGCATCGTTGTTGACCACGTCCATCAGCGTCGGTGAACTGGCAAAGACACTATGCCTGCCACCATCGATGTCAGAGACATCGATAACCGCGATCTCTCTCTTTTGAAGGGTAGCAACCTCGGAGCCGCTGCCGACACGCGGGTGACCACCCGCCAATCGCCGGGAAAATCCGAGAGCGCGATCGCGCTGTGAGACTATGATTGCAAATGGTCGAGGGATGTCACCAATGTCGTCAATCTGGCTCAGGAAGACGTCGACATCGATATCAGGTGCGGCGAGAACGACGCCACCCAGCCGCTTCAACGTGCTGGTACGCCCCCTGAGGGCCAGATCGCGCAACGCTTCCGTGACGACATAGGCGCCCATGGAATGACCAACCAGGATGATTCTCGTTGCATTGGTCTCTGCGGCGATCTCGATCGTCTCGGCAAGTCCTCGCCGGCCAACGAGGGCACTGTCACGATCGAAGACGTAAAGCGGGATCGACGCTCCTGACGGCCAGGCGTAATGCAGCGAGACCGACTTGATATTGTAGTCGTAGCTGATCTGGGCGTTGCGGAAGACGCTGTCGGCGAAGTTGTTGTTGTATCCGTGAACGAAGATGAAAATCTCGCGATTTTCCGGTGCCCGCTGCGCGAGCGCGACATTCAGCTGCCTGATGAAGTCCTGCCGCTCGGCAATCGGCTGATAGGTCCGTGCTGAAAAGTGCCTGCTTGGATCAGGAGCACGGCCGCTTTTCTCGACGCGGCCGGCAACGTGGTTTTGTGGTATGCCAATGTCGAGTTTCGCAAAATTCAACGTCTTCGATCGCTCGGCCGAATACGGCAGCGAAAGATTGTCGGATCGGGCGCGGGTAGTCGCGACGTAGATAGGAACGATTGCCCGCGGTTCTGCTCCTGTCGATGATGACGTGGGAAGGCCAAGCACGGCGCGTGGTCCGCCACAGCCAACGAGAGCCAACAGGATGATCACAATGACGGACAATCGAAGTGAGGACACGGACTCGGCCTAATTCGCTGGCAAGCTGTTAAAATCGTTCAACAACAAAGACAATCGGTTGGATCGCTCACCCTGGCCACACGCATGAGGCGAAGCACTTCCTTGTTTTAAGCTATCCGCAGCGGGTGCGGTAGACGAATTCCAGCTATTGCTCGCAGTATCCAGATTTTCGTGTCGTTCCGGCGACAGAATGATACGGAAAATCTTTGCGCCGATAGAGACCTCCCGCAGATTGCCAAAATCTGGACTGCAGGCATGTTTGCGGGATTCTATGCTGATCACTTCGCTTCTTGAACCGCTCTATAGTTCTTAACCAGAGCGCCTGCGCCTTCGGTTCCGAAGACCACGCAAGCCGAGCCGGACGTTAAAGGAGCACGATCACTTGAGTCCCTACTCAGGACTTCTACCGTTCGCGTTGATTACTGGCACAGATCGATTGATGTGTAATGGGCGTATATTTCCGATGCCCAGTGACGCATCAAACCCGCCAAAATGCATTTATCTCATTGAATCTATCCCATTTTTACAGCTGTCCGCGCATGGAGAAACGCCATCGCGCCAGTAGGTATCCGGGGGAACCGCCCATGAAGATGCATTTGGCTACTTCGAAATCCCGCGCAATGTTTGGCGTGTCGGTCGCTATACTGGCGGCCATCCTCCTCGCGGGTTGCCGAGACGAGGAAGAGGCTTCTGAGCGCCCTCCAAGACCGGTCAGAACGGTCGCGGTTTCATTCAATCCCGAGGATACCTATGGGTCGCTCGTCGGCGAGATCCGTCCGCGTACAGAAACCAGCTTCAGCTTCAGGCAGGGAGGCGAGGTGCGCGAGCGCGACGTCGAGGTTGGCGACCTCGTGAAAGTGGACACCGTTCTCGCCCGTCTTGATACCGAAGACGCTCAGGACGCAGTGCGAAAAGCTGAAGCAAATCTCTTTGCGGCTCAGGCCCAATTCCAGAACGCAGAGACCGAGCGTGCGCGTCAGCAGCAACTTTATCCCCGCACATCAACCCGTCAGGCTTTCGATGCAGCGACCGCCCAGGCGAGTATGGCACAGGCTGGTGTAGACGCGGCACAAGCCGGTCTGCGAATAGCGCAGACCAATCTTGACAACCGCGTCCTGAAGGCAAATGCCGCAGGCGTCGTCACCGCGATCGGAGGTGAAGTGGGACAGATCGTCGGCGGTGGACAAATGGTGGTGCGCGTTGCCCAGCTTGGAACACGTGACGCGGTTTTCCAGGTTCCCGAAGCCACAATCCAGACGACCGGAGGCGATGCCCGCGTAGACGTGCAGCTTCTCAGCAACCCCACCATCAAGGCGACAGGAACGGTTCGAGAGATTTCGCCGACTGCTGATCCGATCACCCGCAACTTCACGGTCCGCGTCGGGCTCGATACCGCGCCCGACGAATTCCGCTTCGGAAGTGCCGTGCGTGGTACGATCCGGCTTTCCGGTGAGCCCGCGGCGCGGCTGCCAATAACAGCACTTTTCAGCCAAGGTAGCGAAAGTGCCGTCTGGGTTGTCGATGCGGCCAGCAAGACGACAAAGCTTGTGCCGGTCGAGGTCCATCGCTTCGACACGAAAGATTTCCTTGTGACCAAGGGCCTTTCAAGCGGAGACAACGTGGTGGTTGCCGGAGTGCAGCAACTGCGCCCGGGCATGCCGGTTCGCTTGCTTGAAGGAAGCGTCGAATGAACGAGGGCTTCAATCTATCGCTCTGGGCGATCCAGCGACGGAGCCTTGTCATCTTCCTCGTGGTTCTGAGCGCCATAGCGGGCATTCTTGCCTACATCAATCTGGGACGCGACGAGGATCCAGAGTTTACCTTCAAGACAATGATCGTCTCCGCCGGATGGCCAGGCGGAACGATCGAGCAGACCACGGATCAGATCACCGACCGTCTGGAAAGGACGCTCGAAGAGGTGCCCCACCTCGACAGTCTGCGCAGCCTGACAACGGCCGGACAATCAATCGTCTACGTGACGCTCGACGATTCAACGCCGCCCGATCAGGTCGGAGAATCCTGGTATCAGGCCCGCAAGAAAGTCGGAGACATGGTGTCGACGCTGCCAGCTGGTGTGCGCGGACCCTTCTTCAACGATGACTTCGGTGACACCTTCGGCATCATCTATGGCTTTACATCCGATGGCTTTACCGATCGCGAAGTCCGTGACTGGGCCTACGAGGCCCGTACTCGGCTGCTCAAGATCGACAATATCGGCAAGATTCAGCTTATCGGGACCCAGGACGAGACGATCTATATCGAATTCTCGACAGAGCGGCTCGCAAGCCTCGGCCTCAGCGCAGCAACAGTGATCGGAACCATTCAGGCTCAGAACGCCGTGCTGCCTGCAGGTCTCATAACCTCGGCGCAGGATCGAACAATTCTTCAGGTTTCCGGCAGTCTCGCCGACGAGGCAACGCTGCGGCAACTGAACATTCCAACCGCATCCGGCTTCGTGCGTCTTGGAGATATTGCCAGTGTCGTCCGCGGAACCGTAGATCCACCCCAGCCACGATTTCGCATCAAGGGTAAGCCGGCTATCGGTATCGCCATCTCCATGGCGTCCGGGGGCGACATCCTGCAGCTTGGCCAGAATATCGAAGCGACGATGCAGAAGCTTGAAGACGATCTGCCAATCGGCATCAACCTCACGCACGTCGCGAGCCAGCCTGCGGTCGTCAAGACAGCGATCCGCGGTTTCACAACCTCGCTCGGTCAAGCGGTCGTCATCGTTCTCGGTGTGAGTTTCCTGGCTCTCGGAATTCGAGCCGGCATCGCGGTTGCCGTGTCAATCCCGCTTGTTCTTGCCTTGACCTTCCTGTTCATGGACATATCAGGCATTGCCCTGCAGCGCGTTTCGCTGGGAGCATTGATCATTGCGCTGACGCTGATGATCGATGACACGATGGTGACCGTCGAGACGATGATGGCGAAGCTTGAGCAGGGTTACGAGCGGGTTCAGGCGGCGTCCCATGCCTACACGTCAACCGCATTTCCGATGCTGGCCGGCACGCTGGTAACGATCGCTGGCTTCATTCCTGTCGGTTTTGCAAGCAGCTCTTCGGGCGAGTATGCGCGATCCCTTTTTCTGGTGATCGGCTTCGCGCTCATCGTGTCCTGGCTCGTGGCGGTGCTGCTGACGCCGATCGTTGGTCTTGCCGTCCTGAAATCAGGGACTGCAACGGGTCCGAAGGAGGATGGAGCACTCATCCGCGGCTTCAAGAACCTCCTGTACGCCTGCATGCGAATGCGCCTCCTTGTCGTGCTTGCCACCGCCGCTTTGTTTGTGGCTGCTCTCCTTGGATCGTCCGCCATGAAACGGCAGTTCTTTCCAGCGTCAGACAGGCCGGAGCTTATCCTGCAGCTCACCCTGCCGCAGAGTGCATCGCAGGATGCGACCGCTGTTGACGTCTCGAAGGCGGAAGAAGTTCTGGCCGCCGACGAGGATGTGGCTGACTGGAGCTTTTATATCGGCTCCGATCCCGTTCGCTTCTACCTGTCGATGGACCTGCAGGCTCCAGCACCCTCCCGTGCCCAGGCAGTGGTGATCGCCAAGAGCGTTGGCGTGCGTGAGGCGCTGCAGGCACGCTTGCAAAAGGCGCTCGACGAGAAATTGCCGGATATCATCGTGCGCGTTTCGCCGCTTGAAATGGGACCGCCGGTTGGCTGGCCTGTTCAGTACCGGGTCAGTGGACCGGATATTCCGGGCGTGCGAAATGTCGCCTGGCAAGTCGCCGACGCCATCAGCAAGGTTCCGGGCGTCGTCCAGCCCAACCTCGACTGGAATGAGCCGGTTCGAAAAATCGTCATCAATGTCGATCAGGATCGTGCCCGGCTGGTGGGCCTCAATTCCTCTGTGATTGCCCAGACGCTGTTCGCCACGGCATCCGGGATTCCGATCACGCAGGTTCGGGACTCGATCTACCTTATCAATGTGGTGGCTAGAGCGGCCGCCGACGAGCGCGTCGACATCAGCACCATTCGCACACTGCAGATCCCCGTCGGCCCCAACAATACGGTGCCGCTCTCCAGCATCGCCACGATCGACTACCAGACCACACAGCCCGTCATCTGGCGTCGCGATGGCTCGACAACGATCACCGTTCAGGCAGATACCGCCGAAGGTGTGCTGGCGGCCGGTGTCGTCGAAGCTGCGGCCGCCAAGATCGACGAGTTGCGCAACGCCAACCCGCGCTACGCGATCGAGGTTGGCGGTGCAGTCGAGGGCGCAGAAGAGGGCCTCGCGTCGGTGGTCGAGATGCTTCCGGTAATGGCCGTCATCATCCTTATCGTGCTGATGTTCCAACTGCAGAGCGTACAGCGTCTGCTCCTCGTCATCAGCGTTGTGCCTCTGGGGCTGATCGGCGTCGTGCTGATCATGCTGATAACCAATACGCCGGTGGGCTTCATAGCCGTTCTGGGCATGATCGCACTTATCGGCATGATCACCCGAAACTCCGTGGTGCTCATCGACCAGATCGACCTTGCCATTGAAGAAAAGGGCCGGACGTGGCGCAGCGTGATCGACGTTACCGCCCAGCGTCTGCGACCGGTCTTCCTAACAGCGGGATCGACCGTGCTCGGAATGCTGCCGATCATCCGCGACCCCTTCTGGTCACCCCTTGCCTTTACCGTCATCGGCGGCCTCGTCGTAGCTGCGGCGCTCACACTGATCTTCCTGCCGGTGCTTTACGTCCTGTGGTTTCGCGTTCCGGCTAAAGCAGAGGCCGAAAATATCGAAACTTCCACGACCAAACCGGCTGCCGCTGGAGTGTGAGAGTTCTCCAGCCGCGTCTCATGGCGGCGTCGTGCTCAAAACCTCGCTCGACGAGACAAAGGAACAGGTTTGGGTGACGGATTGCA
>Ga0209051_1003630_pt1 | contig 10005 bp, 10 predicted proteins | sample AraplaCvi_mMS_r2_2_FD_184286 | JGI IMG/M metagenome (GOLD analysis project Ga0209051, IMG submission 184286) | Arabidopsis root microbial communities from North Carolina, USA - plate scrape MF_Cvi_mMS_r2 (SPAdes) (version 2) | ecosystem: Host-associated > Plants > Roots > Endosphere | place... | reverse complement strand
TGCGCAGGGGGAGCTCACGCTCCACCCACAGCTGCACCTTCGTGCCGCCGCTCACCAGGCTCTTCGACAGCGGGTTCTCGAAACCGAACCAGTCGCGCCCCGAGATGACCGGCGAGCCATCGACGCTGCCCACCACCTCGGAGTCGGGAATCTTCGCCTGCAGCAGGTCGACGCGGCGCAATGGTTCATCGGCCTTGAGCGCGCTGATCGTCACGATTTCACGCAGGTAGTCGGAACCTTCGCGCTGCACCCAGGACACATCGATGCGGAAGCGCTGCCCGGGGTCCGTGAAACGCGCCTGTAGCGCCTTGCCGGGCAGGCGCTCGGCACCACGCGAAGCCTTGGGGTCCGCCTTCAGCGTCGTGGTACGCGGCTTGCCTTCGAGGCGGAAGGCATCCGGCCCCAGCACGCTGCCATCGGCGAGCGTGAGCTGGAACGGCACCGCGATCGGCAGCTCGCGCTGGTTGATGTGGTCGGTAGCGACCACGTCGGTCACCTTGCCGTCGGCGACCTTCCACGCGAGCGTCATCGCGCCCGTGCCGAAGGTGTCCGCCACGGCCAGCGGCGCCAGCGTCATCGCACAGGCGGCGACCAGCGCACGCATCCGAATTCCTGCCTTCCCCATCCACACTCTCCCGAACCGTTGCTATGTGGTGATGCCCTCGATGCGGACGAGCGGCCGCAGGCCGTCCACCGTATCGAGCCGTATGAATCCCGTTTCGTCGCCCAGCGCGTTGGCCGCGCCACAGGCCACGGCCAGGCGCAAGGCGTCGGCGAGGCTCTCGCCGCGTACGAGCGAGGCGACCAGGCCGCCGAGGAAGCAATCGCCCGAGCCGACCGCGTTGCGCACGCCCGCGACGGACAGCGATGCCTGCCACGCGCCTTGCTCGTCGACCCCGACGGCACCCTCGGCGCCCAGCGTCAGCACCGCATGGCGCACGCCGCGCGCATGCAGCATGCGCGCCACCGCCATCGCTTCGGCGAGCGTGGTCACCGGTGCACCGAGCAGGTCGGCCGCTTCGGCCGCATTGGGCTTGAGCAGCCAGGGCGAGGCTTCGGCCGCTGCACGCAGGGCGTCACCGCTGGCATCGATCGCACACGGCAAGGCAAGCTCCGAGCTGACGCCTGCGTAGTACCCCGGATCGAACCCTGGCGGCAGGCTACCCGTGCACACGACCGCCTCGCTTTCGCCGGCCCAGTGGCGCAGCACCTGGTCCAGCACGAAGCGGGTGTCCTCGCCCGGGTCATCGCTGCGCTCGAGGATCTCGGTGATTCGCCCGTCCGCCTCGCGAATAGCCAGGCACTGACGCAACGGCACGGGCGAGCGGACCGCGCGGAAAGCGACACCGCGCAGGCGCAGGCGCTCGCCGAACTCCGCCGCGTGCGCGTCGTCGCACAGGCCGACCAGGGTCACGGGCATGCCGAGCGTCGCCAGCGTTTGCGCGACATGCACGCCTTTGCCCCCGGGGCGCTCATCCGCCGGCGACGAGCGCACCACCGTGCCGGCCCGCAACGCGGACACATCGACCAGCCGATCGATGGCGCTGTTGAAGCCGGCGACGGTGATCATGCGTGGACACCCAGCAGCGCGAGCACTTCTTCCCCGCCCGCCTGCGCCGGCGTGCCGCCCAACGCCCTTGTCGAAAGCGCACCGCACGCAGCCGCCCAGCGCAGGCATGTGCCCATGGGCTGGCCGCGCAGCCATGCGTGGAGGAAACCCGCGTTGAAGTTGTCGCCGGCTCCGGTCGTATCGATGGCATCGACACGGAACGTCGGGACCCGAAGCACCGCGCCGTCATGGAGCGTGAGGCAGCCTTCGCGGCCGTGCTTGATCACCACGGCCGGGCCGAGCGAGGCCAGCCGGTGCAAGGCCGCCTCGACATCATCCGTGCCGGCGAGGGCACGCGCCTCCACCGCATTCGGAAGGAAGACGTCGACGAGGGGGAGGACCTCAAGCAAACCGGCATCCCAGGTACCGTTCGGATCGAAGCCGGGATCGAGCGAAACACTCAGGCCCGTCGCACGGGCGCGACCGAACAGCGCCGCGATGCTTCCCTGGAGGTTCGTCTGCAGGAAGTACGACGACACGTGCAGGTGGGTCGCACCCACGAGCGCGGCGTCGGGCACGTCGCTGGCATGCAGCGCCGCGATGGCTCCCGGATAAGTCACCAGCGCGCGATCGTGCGCGCCCGAGAGTGCCACGGTCAGGCCGGTTTCCTGGTCCGCGTCCATGATGACCGCGGCGGTATCGATGCCCGCCTCGCGTAGCGCGGCCTCACAGTAGCGGCCGCGTTCGTCGTCACCCGCGCGGCCGATGAAACGTACGGTGTCGCCCAGCCGGGCAAGGCCCATCGCGCAGATCATGGAAGAGCTGCCAGGCACCTGGCTCGCGCCACGGGCCAACATCTCGGTGCCGAACGCCGGGGCGCCGTCGATACCCGTCAGGATCAGGTCGACGTTCATCTCGCCAGCGACGACGATCGTGCTCACGCTGCCCCGCCCTCATGCAACGTGAACTCACCGACCACGCGGGTGAGCACGCCTTCGGAAGGCGTATCCGGACGGTGGCCCAGCTGCAGGCAGCGGAAGAACGCGAACAGCTGGCCGACCACCGTGTGCACGAGCAACTGCTGCGCGGGCGGCAAGGCATACAGCCCGGGCAGGTCAATCGACAGCCCACCGTCACCCACCAGCGCGGGGTCGATATCCTGGCCGACGACGACGCGCGTCGCGCCGAGCCCCTTGGCGTTGAGCTCGCGCAGCAGGTCGGTTTCGTAGGCGCGAATGCCGGCGTCACCCGACAGGAACGCGACCAGGACGCCGCCCCGGTTCAACCAGGCCATGGGGCCATGGCGGAAGCCCAGGAAGCTTTCGGCAAGGGTCACCGTATCGCCGCCGCTCATTTCGAGCATCTTCAACGCCGATTCGCGCGCTGCACCGTAAGCGCCAGCGCTGCCAAGGTACACCGCGGTATCGCGTTCGCCCGCGGCGATGGCTGCCAGCGCATCGGCGTACACGTCGAACACGCGCTCCACCAGCGCGGCCGCGCCATCGGCCGGGCGGGTCGCGCCCAGTGCGCTGCCGGCGAGGAGCATGTTGGTGAAACTGCTGGTCATCACCAGGCTACGGTCGTTGGTGCACGGGTCGAGCACGATGACATCGACGCGTGCTTCGCTGGCGTAGCGCGTGGCGAGCCGGCCATGCGCGTTACAGGTCACGACAAGGTGCCGCCAGCCTGGCGCGTTCGCCAGCACGGCATCGACGGCGCCGACGCTTTCCGGGCTATCGCCGGAGCGCGCGATGGAGATGAGCAGGCCTTCCGGCCCCGGCAGCACGCCGGCACGGTGCGTGAGCAGGTCGCCCGCGGGGATCGCCCGCGACGGGATGCCGAGTTCCGCCTGCAACACGGGGGCGAGCGCTTCGCCCACGTACACCGAACTGCCCGAGCCCGTCAGCACGACCTGCGGCGGACGGCCGCCGAGCGCATGATCAAGCGCGGCGCGGAAGGCGGCGCCCTGTGACCCGGCCGTGGCACGCCACGTGGCAGGCTGCTGCAGGATCTCGCGCAGGGTGTCGGCGTAGCCTAGGTCCCGCTGGCGGGCCTCGGGCATCCCGCGCAGGCCGGCGAGGGACGGAACGGATTCACTGGAAGGGACGGTCATAAAGGACTTGACTTACGCTAGGTTGAAAACGAAAGATAACGAAACTTTCGATTGCAGGGTATCCCCGAGGAATCACGACATGCAAGCCCCGACGCACCAGACCCCCACCCTCGCCACGCTCGACCTCCCGCCGGGCAAGCGCACGCGCCTGCAACGGATGCTTTACGGCCACGGGCCGGGCAACGGCACCCTGCTCGTCCTGCCGCTCGACCAGGGCCTCGAGCACGGCCCGACCGATTTCTTCCCGCACCCACCGGCGCTCGATCCCGATTACCAGTTCCGGCTCGCCGAAGCGGGCGGCTTTTCCGCGATCGCCCTCGGCATCGGCCTGGCCCAGAAGTACATCGGCCAGTATGCCGGCCGGGTACCGCTGATCCTGAAGCTCAACGGCAAGACCAACATCCCGGGCGATGGCGACGCCACGTCGCCCCAGTTCGCGTCGGTCGAAGACGCCGTGCGCCTTGGCGCCGATGCGGTCGGTTATACGCTGTACGTCGGTTCGCCGCGCCAGCACGATGAACTGCGCCAGTTGCGCAAGGTACGCGAGGATTGCGACCGCTTCGGCATGCCGCTGGTGCTGTGGTCCTACCCGCGTGGCGCGGCGATCGATGCGCGCGGCGGCAAGGGCTCGCTCTACGCACAGGACTATGCCGCGCGCGTCGCGCTGGAAGTGGGCGCGGATATCGTCAAGCTGCACGAACCCGATGATCGGCGCGATGGCGTGCCAGGCCCCTACGCCTCGCTCGACGAAGATGCGGCGGGCCGCACCTCCCGCGTCGTTCGCTCGGCTGGCCGCACCATCGTGCTGTTCTCCGGCGGCGAGAAGAATGACGATGACGACGCGGTGCTGCGCAAGGTCGAGTTCTACATGCAGCAAGGCGCGACGGGCGTGATGTTCGGCCGCAACATGTGGCTGCGCCCGTTCGAACAGGCGGTGGCGCTGACCCGCCAGGTGCATGACATCATGCAACGCTATTCGCGCTGAAAGGCCCTTCGATGACTGATGACCGCCACGACGAGGCCTGGGCCGGCTGCCTGTGCTGTTCACCGCCGGCCGCCCGCGCCTCGGCGGGCGGTGACACGGGCAAGAATCCGCTGGAAACCGCCCCGGTCGATGCGAGCCTGCGCCTGGTGGATTTCGCACCGCGCAGCATGCTCGCCACCACGGGCACCCGCATCGAGACGCCGCGCTTCCCGGTCATCGACATGCACACCCACCTGACCTGGATGAAGCGCACGCGCGGCGGCGTGTCGCTGGGCGAGGAGATGGTGCAGTTCACCACCCCGGGCGACTTGCTGCCGCTGATGGACCGCAAGGGCATCCGCTGCATGGTGAACCTGACCGGCGGCGTGGGCCGGGGGCTGGAAGACTCGATCGCGCGCTTCGACCGCGCGGCGCCAGGCCGCTTCCTCACGCTCACCGAGCCTTCGTTCCACCTGTTCGGCGAGGCCGATTACCCCGCGCTACAGGCGGAGGCGCTGGCCGACGCGGCACGGCTTGGTGCCCGCGGCCTGAAGCTGCTGAAAACGCTCGGTCTCTACCTGCGCGAAGGCATCGACACCGGCGCACTGGTGGGGCTGGACGATCCCCGCTTCGATCCGATGTGGGAGACCTGCGCCGCGCACGGCCTTCCCGTCTTCCTGCACACGGCCGATCCGCTGGCCTTCTTCACGCCAACCGACCGGCACAACGAGCGCTACGAAGAGCTGGCCCAGCATCCGGACTGGTCCTTCTACGGCCGCGATTACCCCACGCATGCGGAACTCATGGCGGCGCGCGACCGCGTCATCGCCCGCCACCCCGCCACCACCTTCGTGCTGCTCCATGTCGGTAACCAGGGCGAACGGCTGGACGATCTCGCCGATACGCTGGCCCGCTTCCCCAACACGCTTGTCGATATCAGCGCCCGGATCGGCGAACTGGGGCGGCAGCCGCGGCGCAGCCGGGCGTTCATCGAGCGCTTCCAGGATCGCGTGCTGTTCGGCACCGATGCCGTGCCCCCGCCGTATGGCGACGCTGTACCGCAGCAGCGCCTGTGCGATGAGCTCTACGAGATCTACTACCGCTTCCTCGAGTCCGAGGACGAGTATTTCGACTACGCGCCGGCCGAGACGCCGCCCCAGGGCCGCTGGTCGATCTACGGCCTGGGCCTGTCTTCGGCTATCCTGCGCAAGGTCTACCATGACAACGCGGCGCGCCTCCTGCGCCTGGACTGAAACGCCAAGAGATGAGCGAACGACGCGTGAAGGCGCCGCCGAAGAAATTGCTGATCGAAGAACGCCGTCGTGCCGTCGTCGATCTCCTGCGTGAGGATGGCCGCGTCACCGTCGATGACCTGGTCGCCCGCTACGGCGTCTCCGCCGTCACGATCCGCGGCGACCTTGAAGCCCTGGAACTTGCCGGCCTTGCCAAGCGCTCGCACGGCGGTGCCGTCCCGGCCGAGCCCTCGCCGCAGGATGTGCCGCTGCCGATCAAGGAGACCCGCCGGCTGGCCGAGAAGCGCCGCATCGGCGATGCCGCGGCACGAATGGTCGCCGATGGCGAAACCATCATCCTCGACTCGGGTTCCACCACCGTGGAAATCGCGCGCTGCATCCGCCAGCGCAAGTGGACCTCGCTCACCGTCATCACCAATGCCCTGAACATCGCGCTGGAACTCAGCGGCCTGCCGACCGTGCGGGTGATGATGCTCGGCGGCATGCTCCGGCAGACCTCGTATTCGCTGGTCGGTACGGATGCGGAACGCGCACTGTCGCGGCTTTCCGCCGATCGCCTCTTCCTCGGCGTGGACGGCCTGGACCCGAAGGTCGGCGTGACCACGCCCGACCCGCAGGAGGCGAGCCTCAACAGCATGATGGTGAAGTGCTCGCGCGAAGTGGTCGCCGTGCTCGACGCCAGCAAGTTCGGCCAGCGCAGCCTCGCCGTCATCACCCCGATCAGCGGCCTCAACGTGGTGATCACCGACACCGCCGCGCCTAAGGACGCCGTGCACGCGCTACGAGAGCAGGGTGTGGAAGTGCAGCTGGTCTGATCCGTGGGAGCGCGCTTGCGCGCTCCCACGGTTCATTTACGCCGATCAGCTGCCGTCGGCCGGCATTTCCTTCACGTCGCGCACGCTGTACACGTCGATCGAGTACGGCGCGGCGGCATCGCCGGTGGTGCTGAAGCGGCCGAACACGGTGGCGTCGGCGCGCGTGTTCTTCTCCGAAAGGATCCGGCGGAAGCTGAGCACATCGCGTTTGCGGCCGTTGCCGTCATCCATGGTCAATGCGATGCCGCCCTTGCACTGGGCATCGGCCAGGGTGGTGATCTTGCCTTCGCTGGTGGCGATGCCCCGCACGGTGACGGTCGTCCCTACGTAGCGGGCCGCCGTATCGAGCACGGCGCACAAGCTCTCGGGCGGCGTGTCATCGCCACGGGCAAATGCCGGGCCGGCGGCGAACACAAGGCCCAGGGTGACCCCCGTCACCCGGATAAAGGTTGGCACATTCATGGTGATTCCCCCGTTGTCACGGGCCGCGTGGGCCCTGCCGTTTGGACGGCTGAACGGAAGATGGCCCCGTTGCCGCATCGCGTCAATAAGAAAAATGGGCAGGTAACTGCGCTTAGAATGGCTGCCATGGCCGCCCTGCCCGCCCAACCGGACCTCAGCCTGCGCACCTATGAAGGTGACGAAGGCACCGATCGCCATGCTTGGGCGCAGCTGGTCCTGCCCGTCCGCGGCTCGCTGACGCTCGACATCGCGGGGCGCGAAGGCCGCTTCGACGTGGCCCGTGCGGCCTATGTGCCGGCGGGCGCGTGGCACACCACCATCGGCGACCGGCCCAACCGCTCGCTCGTGCTCGACGTGGCCGCCGCCGATATCCCGGACGGGATTGCCGACCGGCTCGGCACGGCGGCGTACGTGCCCCTGGCGCCCACCGCGGCAGCCCTGGTCGACTACATGCGCCTCCTGGTGGAAGACCAGGCACATTCCCCGGAGCACCTGGCCCGCTGGGTGCCCCTGCTCCTGGACGCGCTGGGGCGCGAACGCGCCCGGCCGCTGAGCCGGCTGCAGGCCACCCTGGCCGCCGTCGAAGAGGCCCTCGGCCGGCCGTGGACCGCCACCCTGATGGCCACGCACGCCAACCTGAGCATCAGCCGCCTGCACGAGCTGTTCCGTGCCGAACTCGGCACGACGCCGCGGGCATGGCTCGCCGAACGACGCCTCGCACGTGTTCGCGAATGGCTGGTGCGCACTGTCCGCCCGATCGCGGCGATCGCGACCGACGCCGGCTACGGCGACCAGAGCGCCCTGACCCGCGCGATGCGGGATGCCATGGACACCACCCCGGCCGCCTACCGCCGCCAGCAACGCGAGGCGGCGTCAAAGATCCCGTAGCCCGCGCCAAGCGCCCGGCCGAGGCGCGCTGCGATCATGGCGGCGCGTATTTCGAGGAAGCAGCGTGGACGGCAGGACCCAAATCCCCCTGGGCATTCTCTTCGGCATCATCGCGGGCGCCCTCTGGGGCACCGTGTTCATCGCCCCGGAACTGGCCCGCGACTTCACCGGCCTGCAGCTCGCCGCGGGTCGCTACCTCGTGTATGGCGCTGTCTCCGCGGTGTTGCTCATTCCCCGCCTGCCCGCACTGCGTACCTGGCTCGAACCCGGGCACTGGCGGGCGCTGGTCGGCCTGAGCCTGCTGGCGAACATCGTTTACTACATAGCGCTCGCGACCGCCGTGCAATGGGGCGGTGTCGCCATGGCGTCGCTGGTCATCGGCTTCCTGCCCGTGGCGGTGACGGTGGTCGGGAGCCGCGCGCAAGGCGCGGTGCCGCTACGCCGCCTGGCGCCTTCGCTGTTGTTCAGCGCCATCGCGATCGTCTGCATCGGCTGGCAGGCGCTGGCGGGCGAAGGTAGCTTCGAATGGCGCCGCCTCGCCGGCTTCGCGTGTGCAGTTACAGCCCTGGTTTCCTGGACGATCTACGCGCTCAGGAACGCACGCTGGCTGCACCGCCTGCCGCAAGTTTCTGCGCACGACTGGAACCTGCTCACCGGCCTGGTGACCGGGGCGTTATCACTGCTGTTGATCCCCGCCGCCATGTACTTCGATAGCCGGACCCATTCGGTGGGCGCGTGGACGCGTTTCGCGGCGATCAGCGCGGGCATGGCGGTTTTCGCTTCGATCCTCGGCAACGGGTTCTGGAACCGCATGAGCCGCATGCTGCCGCTGACCCTGGTCGGCCAGATGATCCTGTTCGAGACGCTGTTTGCGCTGCTCTACGGCTTCGCCTGGGAGGCGCGCCTGCCCGCGCCGACCGAGTGGATTGCCATGGCCTGCGTGGGCATGAGCGTGGTCCTGTGCCTGCACGCCCACCGCCGCTGATCCGTCGTTACGCCTTTCCTGCGGCGATATTCACGCTGATGGCGATGATGAACACGTTGAAGAAAAACGCGATCGCGCTGTGCATCAGGGCGATCCGCCGCAGGTAGCGGGTGCTGATCTGCACGTCGGAGACCTGGAAGGTCATGCCGATCGTGAACGAGAAATACGCGAAGTCCCAGTAATCCGGCTCGTCATCGCCCGGGAAATCCAGGCCTTTGTGCTGGTCGCCGAAGTTGCCGTAGAACCCGTGCGCGTAGTGCAGCGCGAACAGGGTGTTCATGAACGCCCACGCGAGGATCAACGTCGTCGCTGCAATGGCGATGGCGATGGCACCGCCCTTCTGGGCCGACTCGAGTTCGGTGCTGACCGCGACCAGCACCGCCGCCGATACGACCACGCCGGCCAGCAACGTACTCCAGCGCCCGACGTCCTGGGTCCGCGCTTCATCACGCATGGCCGAGGGGCTTGCGTGGCGGAAGGTACGGACGATGAGGAAAAGGTAGAGCAGCGCGCCGAGGTCGAAACCGAGCATGAAACCCAGCGCATGCGGCAGGCGCGTGCCTTGCAGGACAGCAGCGGTGGCGGCGGCTACCAGCACGCCGGTGAGCAGGCGCGGCCGCGCCTTCAGGTAGCGGCGGCCCCACCAGGGCTTCGGGTCAGCGTTTGCAGTCATGGCCGGACTATACGATGTGGGAGCGCGCTTGCGCGCGATGGGGGCTTGCGGCCAGACCCATCGCGCGCAAGCGCGCTCCCACAAGCCGATCAGCGCCAGCGGTAGGTGACGCTGGCGTAGTAGTAGCGGCCGTTCCAGCTCAGCGGAGAGAACAGGCTGTATTTGAAGTTGCCGCTAGTGGAGTTGGCATACTTCACCTGCTCGGGCCGCGCGTTGGTCACGTTGTCGGCGCCGACGGTGAAGGTCCAGTTTTCCAGCGCGTAATCCGCGGCCACGTCCAGGGTCCAGCGGTGGTCGAAGTCC
>Ga0209051_1003625_pt1 | contig 10010 bp, 10 predicted proteins | sample AraplaCvi_mMS_r2_2_FD_184286 | JGI IMG/M metagenome (GOLD analysis project Ga0209051, IMG submission 184286) | Arabidopsis root microbial communities from North Carolina, USA - plate scrape MF_Cvi_mMS_r2 (SPAdes) (version 2) | ecosystem: Host-associated > Plants > Roots > Endosphere | place... | reverse complement strand
TTCAACGCGCTTCACGGGGGTCGATTCGATCACCACGCCGCACGCATCCAGCCGCTCGCGCTTTTCCGGCTCGATGCTGGCCGGATCCGGACAGAACAGCGTGATCTTTCCCCAGTCGCACAGCAGCAGCGCCTGCCCTACGCCACCGTCCTTGGCACAGCCGAGCACGCCGATGCTGCCTTCATACAACTCGTAGCCGTGACAGTAGGGGCAGTGGTAGACGCTGCGCCCCCAGCGTTCGGACAGGCCGTCGATGGGCGGCAATGTATCGGTCACGCCATAGGCCAACACCAGCCGATCGGCAGCGATCGTGCGTTCGTCGTCGCAGTCCACTTCAAAAGAGACACCCTCCTCCACCACGCGAGCCCGCACCGCCCGGCCCTCCATCCAGGTCAGGGTCGGATAGGCGAGCAGCTCGGTGCGCGCCTGCGCGGCAATTTCCGCAGGATGCATGCCTTCCCGTCCAATGAAGCCGTGCGCTTCCAGGGAATTCCGATTGCGTGGCAGGCCGCTGTCGATGACCAGCACCCGGCGCCGGGCGCGGACCAGCTGCAGCGCGGCGGACATGCCGGCATAGCTGCCGCCGATGATGATGACGTCGAAATGCGGACGGGAGGGCGAGCCCATGTGCGGCCTGGAGATGCGGAGGGGGTGCCACCGAGCATACGAGCCGTCCGTGAAACGCCGATCACATGGCATGGCCCCGTGCCGCGCACAGGCTGAAGGCAGGCGCGGCAAACTGTCATCACAGGGGACCATGCGACACTATCCGGCATGAGCCCGGACCCCTCGAATACGCACGGCGACGCGCCGCTGCTGTCGCGAACCGCGTGGCGCCGACGCGCGGCCCTCTGGGGGGGTGCGGTTGCCGTTGCCCTGGTCGCCATCCTGTTCGCCAAGGCCAGCGACGCCGCCTTCGGGCTGTTCCGGTCGATCATTGCCCACTCCGTCTGGTGGGCGCTGCTGCTGACGCCGACGATCTTCGCGGTGCTTGCGTGGCTGACCAGCGGCGCGCTCAAGCCCACGCGCGGCAGTGGCATTCCCCAGGTGATCGCCGCGCTGGATACGCCAACCGAGTCGTTCCGCAGCGACAACCTGTCGCTGAAGGTATCGGCAGGCAAGCTTGCACTGACGACGCTGTCGCTGCTGGGGGGTGCATCGGTCGGGCGCGAAGGCCCCACCGTGCACGTCGGCGCCAGCCTGATGTATGTGTTCGGGCGCTGGGCCGGCTTCCGCGACCCGAAGGAGCTTTCGCACTTCCTGCTGGCCGGCGGCGCGGCCGGCATCGCGGCCGCGTTCAATACTCCGCTGGCCGGCATCGTATTTGCGATCGAGGAACTCAGCGGGCGCTTCGAGCACCGGTTCTCCGGCACGCTGCTCACTGCCGTCATCGTCGGTGGCGTGGTGTCGCTGGGCCTGCTGGGCAGCTACACCTATTTCGGCAAGGTCACCGCGTTCATGCCGCTCGGGCAAGCGTGGCTGGCCATCCTGCTGTGCGGTTCCGTGGCCGGGCTGCTCGGCGGCCTGTTCGCCAAGGGCGTGCTGCTCACCATGGAGGGAAAGCCGGCCTGGCTGGGCGCGATGCGCCAACGCCATCCGGTCCTGCTCGCCGCCTCCTGCGGCGTGCTGCTGGTACTGCTGGCCGCGGCGTTCGGCGAAGGCGCGTTCGGCACCGGCTATGACCAGGCGCGCAGCCTGGTGCAGGGCCACGCCACGGTGGGGCATGAGTTCGGCGTCATGAAAATTCTCGCCAACCTGGTGTCCTACATCGCCGGCATTCCCGGCGGGCTGTTCTCGCCCGCATTGGCGGTAGGCGCCGGCATTGGCCACAACCTGGCCGCACTGATGCCGTCGGTCGACGCGCGCGTATTCGTACTGCTGGGCATGTGCGCGTATCTCACCGGCGTGACCCAGGCGCCGCTGACCTCGGCGGTGATTTCACTGGAGCTGACCGACAGCAGCGACATGCTGCTGCCCATCCTGGCCACGGTGCTGCTGGCGCGCGGTGTGTCGGGACTGGTGTGCCGGGTGCCTATCTACCGGGGAATGGCCAATCAGCTGTTGAAGCAGATCGAGCCCAGGGTCAGCGTTGGCGCTGCAGCGGATAAATGAACGAAGGGAAAGCGTTCGCGCTGCGTGATGCGGAAGTTCACCACCTCGCCACTCCCCGCCAAGCAGGATGGTTCCACCCACAACGGGTTCAACCACGAGGTAATTGAACATGGACAAGAATCGTACTGAAGGCGCGAAGAACCAGGTCAAGGGCACCGTGAAGGAAGTTGCTGGCAAGGTGACCGGCGACAAGTCGCAGGAGCTGGAAGGCAAGGTCCAGAAGGAAGTCGGCAAGGTGCAGAGCGACGTGGGCAAGGCTCGCGACGACGCGCGTCATTGATGGCGCTGCCACGCATGGCGTGGCATTGCGTCACCCCCATGAAAGACGCCCCTTCCTGGGGCGTTTTCTTTTTGCGGTTTTCTGCTTCGACATCCGGCTCTCTCGCCAGATACGCAAGACTCCCTGTCGGGCGCCTCGCTCTAATGGTTGATCGGCGGCCCGATTTTTTGGGGTGCATCCATGCGCCCCACACCTCCGTGTCCGGATGCCGGTGCTGGTCATACACCGTCAACGCGACAGGGGCATGCTGAATGTTCGTGCGGGAGAATAACTATGCGGATATCGGGCAGTTTTCTTGCAACAAGTGCTGTCACGCTGAAGGTAGGCGTCGTGTTCTGGGTGCTGGTGGCCTGGCGAACTCCGGGGGGCGAGCCTTGGGACGCGCCCTCGTTCTGGACCGTCGTCTATCCCATCGCACTGGGGATCGCCGCGGCTCTAGGCGCGTGCTTTCCCCGGCATGCGTGGCTGTGGGGCCTGCTGTTCATGGCGCTGCAGGTGCCAGTGGCGGCCATGGCGTCGGGCTTTGGCCCGATGTTGCTGGCCGGACTGGCATACGCAACGGTGCTGGCGGTGCCTGCGATGGCTATCGCGGCGGCAGTGGGGGCACTGCGTCGCCGGCTGCATGAGGCTTGAGGCACAGATCGCCAAGGCCGCCGCCGCGAAATATCCAAGCACATTCATGTAGTTCAGCTCTAAAGCGAAGGGTTTGGCAGGAAGTGAACGACACTCCTTCCTATAGCAGCAATGGGGAGCAAAGCGATAGTGATCAGCGAGAAGATCACCACTGCTTTGCCGCTTGCCATCATTGCAAGACACAAGGCGATAAACGCAAACAGCTCAAGAACAAGTTCAATGTAAGTACGTCTATTCATCTTTTTCCGTCTTGCTTGGGCTGGGAGTCGTCCATGACCGCGACGGAAGCTTGCGGCCCACAAATGCTATCACGAATTATTCGCAATTGAGGCATATCCCAACAGGCCACTGTCAGACTGCCTTGATTGGAAATATGGCGAGACTGCGAGCACTTTTTGAGCGTGGATGAATTCCACAGCGGCAGGGCTCTCGATCTGCCACTGCTCGTTGACCGTGGCGTCTGGGGAGCCTTCAACTGTGCGAAGAGTCGAGCACAGCCGATGAAAGGACGACCGCACGCACGTGGGCCTGGGCCAGATCTTTGGTCCCGAAGCTACGCTCGATAAGTCGGCAGTCGAGCACGACGTGAAGATCGACGGGGACTCGCTCGACGAAGGACCAGCGACCGGTGGCGGGCCGGCTCAGACGACGAGCGATGCGCATGCGAGTGGTTCCTCTGCATGCTTCCTGCCTTCCAATCGACTCAAATTACTATTTCAATCCAGATCACTTTTTCAGGATCTAGTGGCGGAGAGAGTGGGATTCGAACCCACGGAAGGAATGACCCTTCGCCGGTTTTCAAGACCGGTGCCTTAAACCGCTCGGCCATCTCTCCGGATGTCCCGCGCCGGACGGGGCCGGGCGCGTATTCTCGCATGGTCGGATGGGTTTGCCAAAGGCCGTCCCCGCCATCCCGGCGGCGTTTCAGGCTTCAACCGCCAACGCGCCCAGCCCGCTGACCTGGATCTTCTCCTTGGCCCGCTCGCACGCCCAACCGCAGTCCAGCCGCCAGGCCTCCAGCTGCGGCGGCAGGTGCTCGGCCGGGAAGTCGTTGAGAACCCGGACTGCCGACAGCAGGCCGCGGCGGGGAGAAACACGACGTGGCAGATGCCCTGCGGCAGCGAACATTCCGGCGGCACGACTTCCAGTTCGCCGCTGCGCACGGCATCTCAGGGTGGTTTTAAGCTGCAGCACTTGGGACGCTAACGTCGGGCACAGTTAACGGTGCAGGGCTCATCGGGTCACCAGGATGAACCCGGAGCGGCTTCGCATGGATTCGCGGCGCGCACATGGCAGCCGTTAGCGACACTGCAAGGAAAGAATTCAGGGCAATTGGATCCGTGGATTGCCTTTAAGTTCGCGCGGCTACGTCGCTCAAATGCCTTTGATTGCAAGTGATTCCAGATGGAGTGAATCGACGATAGAGAGCACCAACCGATGATGGATCGATTGCTTGACGTAGGGCACGGATTTGAATCCGGGGTGCGGGAAAAGTCGGCTCTCCAATCCAACGAGGTGCACGATATGAAGCTTCTCCCCTATCTATTACTGACCTCTTCCTTTGCAGTGAGTGCGAGTGAGGTCACCTCCTACCGGGATCGGACTGAATTGGACTCTCTTGGCAACCGGCTCGTGGTCAGGACGAGTTCAATGGTGAGTCCGAGCGGTGACGTTGCGTACGTGGAGCAGCGCTTGGATCAAATTGATGAAACGACTTACGTCTACGATCACAACGCGCAGACCGAAGCAACAAAGAAGTTCCATGAAGAGTTTTGCGCCCAGCGTGGTCTGTTGCCGTCCATCGATGGGGAATCCATTCTCTCTGGACCGGACGCGATATCTGGATGGAGCTGTCACCTATCCAAAGATCAGCTAGGCGAGCGCTCCGACCTGATGGTGCCGGACCATTTTCGCGGAGACCGGTCGTCAGACTACGTCATCGCTAGAGCACCTTCAGGCTCCGCAGCCGCCGGAGCGAACTTCCAACTCTACGGAACCATCCAGGCTAAGAGCAGCCAGGCTGGACCACTCTCATCAAGTGTGTCCGGATACAACGAGCGCTGCAGATTCTCTCAAGTCTGGAACTACGGAGGCGAATTTTCGACCTTCAGGGAAATCTCCGTGAACTGCATAGTTCACCAGCCCCAGTTCATCTCCACCCGAATCGAGGCATGCATTCCTCGCCAGTGCGGACAAGCCACCGGTACGTTTTCCATTCGAGAGAGTCGTGCGGGACAACGGCGAGTCGAGTAAAGCTATGAGCAGGTCAACTTGCAATTAGTCGAACATCGCTGTCCGTCCAGCCAGCGGCTTCTGCGGGCTGGACGGGCATGCCCGGCGGTGGCGAGATCCTGCATCAGGATGCGCGCCTAGTCATAGCCGGTGCCGAAGGCGCCTTCACCAAACGCCGCGGCCAGCAGCACCAGCAGCACGCCGCAGGATGCGGCGAGCAGGACCGGACCGCTCGGCCATCTCTCCGGATGTCCTGCGCCGGCCGGAGCCGGGCGAGTACTCTCGGACGGTCCGGACCGGCTTACCCACGGCCGTCCACGCCGTCTCCGCCAACGTTTCAGCCAGCGTCTACCGCCAGCGCACCCAGGGCGCTGGCCCGGATCTTTTCCTTGGCCCGCTCGCACGCCCCACCGCAGTCCAGGCGCGACGCTTCCAGCTGCGGCGGCAGGTTCTCGGCCAGGAAGTCGATGAACACCCGCACCGCCGGAAGCAGGCCGCGGCGGGAGGCGAAGACGGCGTGGCAGATGCCCTGCGGCAGCGACCATTCCGGCAGCACCACTTCCAGTTCGCCGCTGCGCACGGCATCGGCGCAGACGGTCTCGGGCAGCATGGTGATGCCAAAGCCGTCCTTGACCATGCTCTGCAGCAGCGGGAAATCGAAACCGGCCACGCGCGGCTGCAGGTCGACACGGCGCACCGCACCTTCCGGGCCGTGCAGCTCCCAGCGCTGGCGGGCTTCGTCTTCGCTGATGCTCAGGGTGACGTGGTTGGCCAGTTCGTCCGGATCCTTCGGGCGCCCCGCGCGGTCCAGGTATTTCGGGCTGGCCACCAGCAGTTCCTGCACCTGGCCGAAGCTGCGCATCACCAGGCTGCCGTCGTCGTCCAGCCGCGAGCGCACGCGCAGGGCCACGTCGTAGCCTTCATTGATGATGTCGACCCGGCGGTTGCTGATGTTCAGCTGCAGGCGCACTTTCGGGTACTGGGCGAGGAATTTCGGCAGCAGCTTGGGCAGCTGCATCTGCGCCAACGACACCGGCACGCTGGCCCGGACCAGGCCGCGTGGCTCGGCGCTGAGCCGGTCCACCACTTCGCGCGCGGCCTGCGCCTCGGCCAGCATGGTCTGCGCGTGGCGATGCACGCTGGTGCCGACGTCGGTCACCGCGAAGCGGCGCGTGGAGCGCTGCAGCAGGCGCACGCCCAGGTCGGTTTCCAGCTGGCTGATGCGCCGGCTCAGGCGGGATTTGGGGATGCCCAGGGCGCGCTCGGCCGCAGCAAAGCCGCCGTGATCCACCACCATGGCGAAGTAGTAAAGGTCGTTGAGGTCGTGCATACCGAAGTTCCAGATATAGAACAATACGTGGTATTCAACCACCTTTATCCCAGCGACGCAACAACCTAACCTGCTCTCCGTCGGCGGCGCCTTGACCGCCCTTTCCCGGATACAGGTGATTGCCATGAAGCTTCTTCACATTGATTCCAGCGTGCTGGGCGACAACTCGGTATCCCGCCAGCTGTCCGCGGCGGTGGTCGCACGCTTCAATGAGACCCTTGAGAACCTCGATGTAACCTACCGCGATCTTGATCGTAATCCCATTCCCCATTTGAGTAGTGGTTCGCTGGCCCAGGTCGACGCTGCTGAAGCGACCGATGCCGAAGCAGTGATGCAGCAGTTCCTGGCGGCGGACGTGATCGTGATCGGCGCGCCGATGTACAACTTCAGCATCCCCTCGACGCTGAAGGCATGGATCGACCGCGTGGCGGTGGCTGGGCGCACCTTCAAGTACACCGAAAACGGCCCGGTGGGCCTGGCCGGTGGCAAGCGCGTGATCATCGCCAGTTCGCGTGGCGGCATCTACACCGATTCGCCGGCCGATTTCCAGGAACCGTTCCTGCGCCAGGTGTTCGCTTTCATGGGCATCTACAACGTGGAGTTCGTCCGCGCCGAAGGTATCGCGTACTCGCCGACGCACCGGGAAGAGGCCATTGCCGCTGCGCTGGCCAGCCTGCCCGCCGCCGAGTTCGAAGAACTGGCCGAAGCCTGAGTGTTCCAGGGCAGGCGTTGAGTCCTCGTCGGACGCCCTGCCCGGGCCGGATTCCCCTCCCCCATCCGGCCCACCCTGCGGCCCCGCTTATGCGGGGCCGTGTCTTTTATCTGACTGGCAATACGCACCCTTCCCTTCAGGTGGCCGGGGGCAGCACGTCCAGACGTCCAACCGCATACGCTTGGATACCATGGGGATTCGGGCGCGGAATCATGATCAAGCGGAGAGTGGCCACCGCATACACATCGGTATAGCCCTCTTCGTAGTGGCCAGAATACGCGGCTGGATCAATGGTCACGCTGACGGCATGCTCTTTCAGACCTTCAAGTGTGTAACCGCGCACCATTAGATTGGAGATGAAGCCATTCCGCGTCCCAAGAACCGTGAAGAACAATGCTGCACGATGATATTCCCGAACTTGCGGAACGGGATCCAGCGTTGCGACCAGTCCGTCTGGAAATTTTTCCGGGTCCAAGGGTTCATCGGCCTGGAGGCCTTCAAAACGGATGGGCGGTATTTCAAGCAGCGGCGTGATCTGGAACTCAAGGCCAGGTCCCTCGGTGCGTGTTCCATCCGCCCATTCGGCCTCGTACCCCAAGTACACGGTTCGTCCAATAAAAGGCGCCAGCCACGCGTTCGGCAACTTGATGTACTCGACTGGATTCGGGCCCACGTGAAGCACGCGTGTTTCGTAGGGTGTGGAACCGTCTTCCGGCACCAGTCGAACGATGAAGGTCGTGCCTGCTGGAACCAAGTGTGCCTGTATGGTGGCCAGGATCGTGGCGTCATAGGCAACCACTTCCCCCGGCACAATGAAGCCCCATGGGTGCACACTCTGCACCGTTTCTGGACCGATCGTGGGAATTACCGTAGCCGACAGCTGTATCTGGTCGAGCGGCACTCTGGCAGGATGTTGAGGACTTGCCACTGAGAATTCGAAAGTGCGCTTGTGGGTATCCGACATCATGGGTGCACTCCGTACACGTTGCACATTGGCGTGCAGGCCAGCCTGCAACGCTGCCGATGACAACACTGGGTGGCGCGATGTCTTCCCCGACGTCGAATTGATTACGCGCCTCCGGGTTAGGCGGCCGTGAAATATCCTGTGAGTCGCGCAAAAAAAGCCGCGTTGGGGCGAGTTTTCTTTAGCGTGAGTTCGTCCGCCGCGGTGATGCTGCCGAACATGACGAAATTCTGCGGTAGGTGTCCTGCGAGGAAAGCCCTACTTCCAGTTCTTGGGTCATGAGCGCCGAGCCGTGCGAATTGTCGGCGGCAAGCGGGCGAACATGCTCCGACCGATTTTCAGGAGCCGTTCCTGCCGAGTTGTTCGCCTTTTCAGCCATCCACACAGGGCGTGGCTGAAACCTGTCCGTCAGCACATACAAAGAACCCGCCTTTCGGCGGGTTCTTTGGTTACGCGATTTTATCCAGGCCGCCCATGTAGGGCTTGAGCGCATCTGGTACGGTGATGCTGCCGTCGGCGTTCTGGTAGTTCTCCATGACCGCGATCATCGCGCGGCCCACGGCCACGCCCGAGCCGTTGAGGGTGTGCACCAGTTCCGGCTTGCCGGTTTCCGGGTTGCGCCAGCGCGCCTGCATGCGGCGCGCCTGGAAGTCGCCGCAGTTGGAGCAGGACGAGATCTCGCGGTAGGTGTCCTGCGAGGGCAGCCACACTTCCAGGTCGTAGGTCTTGATCGCCGAGAAGCCCATGTCGCCGGTGCACAGCAGCACCTTGCGATACGGCAGGCCCAGCTTTTCCAGCACCACTTCGGCGCAGCGGGTCATGCGCTGGTGCTCGGCTTCGCTCTCGGCCGGGGCGCACACGGTGACCAGCTCGACCTTTTCAAACTGGTGCTGGCGGATCATGCCGCGCACGTCGCGGCCACCGCTGCCCGCTTCGGCGCGGAAGCACAGCGAATGGGCGGTCATGCTCAGCGGCAGGCGCTCGGCATCGACGATCTCGTCGCGCACGATGTTGGTCAGCGACACTTCCGAGGTCGGAATCAGGTAGCGGGTGGACTCGCCGACCGCGGTCTTGAACAGGTCGTCCTCGAACTTGGGAAGCTGGCTGGTGCCACGCAGCGATTCGGGGTTGACCAACACCGGGACGTTGGTTTCTTCGTAACCATGCTCGCCGGTGTGAAGGTCCAGCATGAACTGGGCCAGGGCGCGGTGCAGGCGCGCCACCGGGCCGCGCAGTACGGTGAAGCGCGAACCGGACAGCTTGGCGCCGGCTTCACCGTCCAGGCCCTGGTTGCGGGCGCCCAGTTCGACATGGTCAAGCACCGGGAAATCGAAGCTGCGCGGGGTGCCCCAGCGCTTCTGTTCGACGTTCTCGGTTTCGTCCTTGCCGAACGGCACATCGGCGGCCGGAACGTTGGGGATGCCCATGGCGATGGCGTCGATCTTCTCGCGCAGCGCGTCCAGCGCCACTTCCGAAGCCTTCAGCTCATCGGCGAACGCCGCCACTTCGGCCATGATCGCCGACACGTCTTCGCCCTTGGCCTTGGCCTGGCCGATGGCCTTGGAGCGGCTGTTGCGCAGGCTCTGCAGCTCCTGGGTGCGGATCTGGATGCGCTTGCGGTCGGCTTCCAGCGACTCCAGCCCGGAGACGTCCAGCTCGAAACCGCGCGTGGTGCGCAGGCGTTCGGCGAGTTCGGCGGGCTGTTGGCGAAGCAGGGCTGGATCAAGCATGGCGTCAGGGGGCTGTT
>Ga0209051_1003623_pt1 | contig 10015 bp, 9 predicted proteins | sample AraplaCvi_mMS_r2_2_FD_184286 | JGI IMG/M metagenome (GOLD analysis project Ga0209051, IMG submission 184286) | Arabidopsis root microbial communities from North Carolina, USA - plate scrape MF_Cvi_mMS_r2 (SPAdes) (version 2) | ecosystem: Host-associated > Plants > Roots > Endosphere | place: USA... | reverse complement strand
ACCGCCGCCGCGCGCTTCGCGAACGAGGAGGAGGCCTTCGTCTACAGCCGCTTCTCGAACCCGACGGTGACGATGTTCGAGCGCCGCCTCGCCGCGATGGAAGGCATGCAGGCCGCGCTCGCGACGTCCTCCGGCATGTCCGCGATCCTGCTGATGATCATCGGCGTGCTGAAGGCGGGCGACCACGTGGTGTGCTCGCGCAGCGTGTTCGGCTCGACGATCAAGCTGCTGCAGGGCGAGTTCGGGCGCTTCGGCGTGGAGTCCACGTTCGTGTCGCAGACCGACGTCGCCGAATGGCGCGCGGCGATGAAGCCCAACACGAGGCTTCTGTTCGCCGAGACGCCCAGCAACCCGCTGACGGAAGTCTGCGACATCCGCGCGCTCGCCGAGATCGCGCACGCGGGCGGTGCGCTGCTGGCCGTCGACAACTGCTTCTGCTCGCCCGCGCTGCAGCGGCCGGTGGAGTTCGGGGCCGACCTCGTCATCCACAGCGGCACGAAGTACCTCGACGGCCAGGGCCGCGTGATGGCCGGCGCCGTCTGCGGCACCGCCGACGTGATCGAGGGCAAGCTCACGCCGGTGCTGCGTTCGGCCGGCATGAGCCTCTCGCCGTTCAACGCGTGGGTCGTGCTCAAGGGCCTCGAGACGCTCTCGATCCGCATGCAGGCCCAGAGCGCGCGCGCGCTCGAGCTCGCGCGCTGGCTGCAGGAGCAGCCCGCCGTCACCCGCGTGTACTACCCGGGCCTGCCCTCGCACCCGCAGCACGCGCTCGCGATGGCCCAGCAGGCCGGCTGCGGCGGCGCGGTCGTCTCCTTCATCGCGCGCGGCGACACGCCCGAGGAGGCGCGCCGCAACGCCTTCGCGGTGATCGACGCGACGCGCATCTGCTCGATCTCCGCCAACCTCGGCGACACGAAGACGATCATCACGCACCCGGCCAGCACCTCGCACGGCCGCCTCACCGAGGAACAGCGCCTGGCCGCCGGCATCACGCAGGGGCTGGTGCGCGTGGCGGTCGGCCTCGAGGACGTGCAAGACATCCAGAACGACCTGAACATCGGCCTCGCGGCGCTCGCGTCGTGACGGCCCGTCCGACGAACCTCCGAATCACGACACCCGCCCGATGACGACCTCCGCCATCCGCACCCGCATCGCCCCGTCGCCCACCGGCTTCCTGCACCTCGGCACCGCCCGCACCGCGCTGTACTCGTGGGCCTACGCCCGCCATCACGGCGGCGAGTTCGTGCTGCGCATCGAGGACACCGACGTGGCCCGCTCGACGCAGGACTCCGTCGACCAGATCCTCGCCGCGATGCACTGGCTGGGCCTGGGGTACGACGAAGGCCCGATCCACCAGATGCAGCGCCTCGATCGCTACCGCGAGGTCGCCGAGCGCCTGATCGCCGAGGGCAAGGCCTACCGCTGCTGGTGCACGCCCGAGGATCTCGAGGCGATGAAGGCCGGCCAGGAAGCGCGCGGCGAGAAGCGGCGCTACGACGGCACCTGGCGTCCGGCCCCGGGCAAGACGCTGCCGCCGGTGCCCGCGGGCGTGGATCCGGTCATCCGCTTCTGCAACCCGCTCGAGGGCGAGGTGAGCTGGGACGACCTGGTGAAGGGGCGCATCACGATCTCGAACAAGGAGATCGACGACCTGATCCTCGTGCGGCCCGACGGCGTGCCGACCTACAACTTCGCGGTCGTCGTCGACGACTGGGACATGCGCATCAGCCACGTCTTCCGCGGCGACGAGCACATCAACAACACGCCCTGGCAGATCAACATCTTCAACGCGCTGGGCGCGTCGCTGCCGAGGTTCGGGCACCTCCCCATCATCCTCGGCGAGGACGGGCTCAAGCTCTCGAAGCGCCGCGGCGCGGTGAGCGTGACGGCCTACGAGGAGAACGGCTACCTGCCCGAGGCGATGCTGAACTACCTCGCGCGCCTGGGCTGGAGCCACGGCGACGACGAGCTCTTCACGCGCGAGCAGATGGTCGAGTGGTTCGACGGCTCGCACCTCTCGAAGAGCCCCGCGCAGTGGGATGCCGCGAAGCTCGCCTGGGTCAACTCGCACTACATGAAGCAGGCGGACGACGCCCGCCTCGCGATGTTCGCCTCCGTGCAGCTTGCCGCGCGCCACGACATCGATGCCACGGCCGATGCAGCGATGGCCGCGCGCTGCGCGCTGTTCAAGGATCGCTGCGGCACGACGGTCGAACTCGCGGACTGGCTCGCGATGTACTTCGCCGACGTGGCGCCCGCGGCGGCCGACCTCGAGCAGCACGTCACCGAGGCCGCGAAGCCCGCGCTCCGCACCCTGCGCGACAAGCTGGCCGACGTCGCATGGGACAAGGCGGCGATCGCCGCCGCCATGAAGGAGACGCTCGCGGCGCACGGGCTCAAGATGCCGCAACTCGCGCCGGCGGTGCGCGTGCTGGTGTGCGGACGGGCGCAGACGCCCTCGATCGACGCGGTGCTCCAATTGTTCGATCGGAAAATTGTGCTCGACCGCTTGCGCTCGGTCTGATTTCTGTTCTATACTCTACGTCTTCGCTCTGAAACGCGCGGTTCCCTTCACGGGGGTATAGCTCAGCTGGGAGAGCGCTTGCATGGCATGCAAGAGGTCAGCGGTTCGATCCCGCTTACCTCCACCAATCTCAGGTGGCGCGCGTTGAACGAGTGGTGAAAGATCTGACCCCTTCGTCTAGAGGCCTAGGACACGACCCTTTCACGGTTGTAACAGGGGTTCGAATCCCCTAGGGGTCGCCAACCACGGTTGGCGCAAGTTGCGGCAGCGCTTGGAGTACACGCTCGAAGTTGCCGGCCACTGCGGAGTGGTAGTTCAGTTGGTTAGAATACCGGCCTGTCACGCCGGGGGTCGCGGGTTCGAGTCCCGTCCACTCCGCCAAGTTTTCTGCCTTGTGCAGCCGAAGCGCCCGCTAACATGCGGGCGTTTCTCATTCCAAAATGCGCCGGTATTGCGCACTTTTCAGCGGGCCGGCTTCGCGACCCTCACGCGCCGTCGGTCGTATACCTGTCGCAGCATCGGCTCGCTTGAATGCAGCGTTGCGTCGACCACGTTTGGCGCCTGTCCACGCGTACGGCTACCGTCAATTTGTGAGAGCCGTGCGCTGCGCTTCTCACGAGCGACTAGTCCAGAGGGCGTGTGCGACCTGCTTCCTCCTTTGGTCTCGCTGAGGCCGACCCGGTGGGGGCGGTTCTTTACCCTAATTCGAGATGTTCGGCCGCGGCCGAGCGGCGAGACTCGGGTCGGGAACCGCCGACCAGATCGCTGCTCGAGCGTCAGCAAGGTGCCAGACAGTCAGACAGTCGCCGGAGGCGGACTCACACCGCCTTTGGACTCAAGGTGGCATAGCTGGTCGTACGGCGCAGCGCCTCGCGCAACGACCGCTAGTGGGCTCGTTCGATGTCATACAGCGCGCTGAAGAAGTTCTGGTAGCGCGCTCGGCGGCTTGGTGCCCTCGTCCCTCTTTGGAGTCACAACGCTATTGCGGTGCCCGCAGGACGAGCACGGGAACGCGGGTGTGCGTCAGCACCTTCTGCGTTTCACTCCCCAGCAGTATCGCGCGGACGCCGCGTCGTCCGTGCGAGGCCATCACGATCAAATCGCATTTGCGCGTTTCGGCAACGGCGACAATTCCTTCATAGACATGCTCGTGGTCGACAACGCACGTATCGCACGTCACGCCCGCCTTTGCCGCGGCGGCCGCCAGCCGGCCCAGAATTTCGTCTGCGCGACGCTGCACCTCGGCGTCAAATTGACCGCGCGAAGCTTCGAGCGAATCGGACTGGATGCTCAGCCAATGGTATGACGGTAGCACGTACATGCCAGTCACCGAAGCATTTGTCGCGAGCGCCAGTGCGAGGCCCTCGGAAACAGCGAAGTTGGATGCTGGCGTTCCGTCAGTCGGTAGAAGCAGATGCTTGAACATGGCGCGGCTCCCGGCCCGAGGATGGCCCCTCGAGCGATTGAAATCCACGAGCACATCTTCGACCACGATGGGGCGTTCGACGCGGCCCATTCGCCGAACGGCACGGCGGACTCGCATCTGGCCGCGCGGACAAGGAATCATGTGCTCCTGCCTGCGATGAAACCCAACCCCCAGGTGGCGGCCGGGCACGATGCAGGCCAGCGCACGGCGCACTCACGCAGCCCGCACATCGAGCACGCGTGGAGTAGGCCATGAAGATACGACTTGCCCGCGCCACACTCACCCGCCATTGACGTAGCGTTCCAATTGATCGATGACGAATTGCTGGTCGGTGACGATCTGCTTGACCATGTCGCCGATGGACACAATGCCAATCAACGCCTCTGCGGTGTCCACCACCGGCAGGTGTCGCATTCGGTTTTCCGTCATGAGCGCCATGCACTCTTCGCAAGTGCGCTCGGGCTGCACGACGAGCACGGGCGCCGACATGACCTGGCGTACCGAAGTGTCCTTGCCTGAGCGACCCGACAGCACCACCTTGCGTGCGCAGTCGCGCTCCGAGATGATGCCGACCACCTGCTCGTGCTCGAAGACGACGAGCGCGCCGACGTTGGCATGGGCCATCAGTCTGACCGCGTCGAACACTGAGGCACTTGCGCTGATCGAGTGCACAAGACTCTGGGGTTTGGACCTCAAGATGCTTGCAACCGTTGTCATCGGAGTCGCAGCCTCCCCTAGTCGCTGCGCCGCGCTACTGTGCTGCTCGCGCCATCACAAGACATGCCTGCTTGCGCCACGCGCATGCAGTCAACGTACGACAAGCACGGCGCATTCGGCATAGCTGATGACGCGGTGCGTGACCGATCCGAGCCGCCACCGGTCAAGGGCCCCGTGTCCGCGGTGCCCCAGGACGATCAGATCAATTTGCAGGCGCTCGGCGTGTTCGAGAATCTTCTGCGCCGGGTGACCAACCGGCATCTCGAGATGCGCCTGGATACCGGATCGATCGATGCGATCCCTCAAGTCGCGCAGCAATGCGTCGTGATAGTGGCGAGAGTGTTCGGCCACAGCGGCGGATTCCGCGTCGTCCCCGATGCCCAGCGTCTCCGCCACGACCAGTACGTGCAATGGCGCCCGGTAGTGCTGCGTCATCGCGACTGCCATGTCGAAGGCCTTTGACGACGCTTCGGAACCGTCGAACCCAAGCAAGATGCGTTCAACCATGAGTGCGTCTCCTCGGAAGCCCCTGCGAAGAGTGCCGCAACTACGTCTTGCGAGCGCCAGGCGCGACGGCATCTGCACGCAGGAGCGTGTAGACGAAGACTCTGGACTCGGCGTCGTCGAGCAGATGGATGTCCTGTTCGCTGACCCAGCCTGAGAAGGCTCGCCCCGTTCCAAGGTCTCGTCCATCGAAGAGGAAATCATCGAGATTCAACTCGAGCCCCGAGCCGGCTCCATCGTCGTGGAGCTGCGCCAACGTGCCGGCGACGTTGCAGCGTCGCTCGTAGTCATACAGACCGACCCGGTTCCCCCGGATCGTTCCACTGATCCGATGGACGACACCGCTTTCGCAATCGCGAACGCCCGCGCCGGCGTCGCTCAGCACAACCCGGCCGACGACATAGGCAACACAGGCCCGTGTTCCTGGAGTCATGCGGTACTCCCCCGCCGTGGATCGAACACACGGCAACGCGAACCCCACGCGGCGCCTTGGCAGGTCACCCCGGGAGACGGCATGAAGCACCCTCCTGGCGCCCAAAGGCGAGGAGTTCGATCGCCACATGCTGCTTGCATCGTATGTTAATGTGATGGGTGTTGCAATACCACCGTGAGCGCACTACATTTCTCTAAAAATCGGGTGCTCCCGAGGCCTTGCTGTCGAGTTGCGCGCGGTTGGGCGTCCGCATGTGCCGGGCGAGGAGGGGGAGGCAGTCCGATGCAGAACCACGACGCGAATCGCAACGTGCCAGCGGCAGCTGGGGCCCTGCATCAACTTGGACGTCGTCGGTCTTCGGTGCTCTTGCTTGAATACCGCCCGACGGGCGTACGTTCACCCTGTGCGATCGGCGCCGTCTGGTGTGATGAACGGCGAGTTCATTGGGCGAGCCCGCTGAATCGGCGCTTCGAGGGGCTGTTCAATCCTTTGCCGTTCATGCTCCGCTTTCCCGAGGCGCAGGAGAATTGGGCACATTTCGCGCTCGCCCTCGAGTGGTTCGGCTCCGCCTGCATCGCAGCCAGGACGGCCTTGCAGATCCGCACCTGCTGCGAAAGCGAACCGGGCTGGCACCTGAGCTGCCGAGCCAACGACGGACCGACCCCCTGGATGGACTTGGCGACACAGCTCAACGGACCACCGGATTGGAAACGGATCCCCGACGTACGCCTGCGAACGGCCGTGTTCGAGGCCGTCGCGTTGCTGGTGCGCGAGCGTGTGGAGTTGTATGGCATGGCGCTCGAAGCAGTGGACGATGGGTCACAGGACCTCGCCTGGCTGCACGTGACCGAGGGACGCCGCACGCTGCTCGCCGTTCATGCCAACGCCGGCCTTGCCGAGGCAACCGCCCTTGCGCTCGAATCCGAGGAGCGTCTGCGTGCCGTGGGACAACCCGTTGACCGGATGCTGTGGGTCTTGCCGCAAATGCGCGCCGCAGGCCCCATTCGATTGCAGCGGCGCATCACCGCGGTGGGGGCCGACTTTGCGGCCCTCGCCCGCGGATTGGCCGAATCCAGCCGTGCTTGAGGACCCTCGCACTCTTGGAGGCAGGTGTGAAGCATAGGCGAGACGAGTGCGCAGCCGGCGTGACGTCGCCTGAAAGCGATTCCGCGGGCCGGTATTGGGCCGAACAACCTGGGCGCTCGGATCATGTACGCCCGTATGTGCACGAGGGACGCACGTCAAGGTCGTTGCATTTCTCGATCGGGCAGATCCAGAGCCGCATGCGCATCGATGACCCGTTCGCGCTCGATCTCGACTACACGCGCACGATGATGGGGTTCTTGCTGTTCATGCCCGTCCCGCGCCGGATCGCGATGATCGGCTTGGGCGGCGGCTCCCTGGCCAAGTTCTGCCATCTTCACCTGCGGGGGGTGCACATCGACGTGATTGAAATCAATCCTCATGTCATCGAGCTGCGCGACCAGTTTCACATCCCGCGCGATGACGCTCGATTTCGAGTGATTGCAGCCGACGGCGCGCAACACGTGCGCAAGCGCCGCGACGACTACGACGTCTTGCTCGTCGACGGATTCGACAGCCAAGGACAACCCGCCCGTCTGTGCTCCCGGCGCTTCTACGGCAATGCCCATGCCGCGTTGACCGCCGGTGGCGTGATGGTCGTCAACATGCATCTTGGGCATCGCCTGCATGAGACGCGTGTCGCCCGGATTCGAGAGTGCTTCGGCGACGCCGTGCTGGCGATCGATGAAGCGAGTGGCGGCAACCAGATCGTGTTTGCCAGGAAGGCCGTGGCGCTTGAACCGGCCGGCTCGGGCAGGCTCGGTCGCCACGCCGGATTGAACGACGCGGCTCGAAAGCAACTGGGCGCCGCGTTTGGGCGGATTCGAGCCGCCCAGGAGGATCAATGCCCATGACCCGCCCACAATTGACCGGCTCAAGCGTGTACGATGTGAATCGTATCCACATCCGATTGCCATGCCGAGGGGGCCATGGAGCTCAAGACCGCGCGCTTGACGTTGCTGATCGACCCGAACAAGAAGGCCGCGTTCGAGCGTCTGTGTGCGCAGCAGGATTTGACACCTTCGCAGGTGGTTCGCAAACTGATCCGCGACTACCTGGCCTACCACGGCGTGACCTACCAACCAGCAGGGCAGGTCAGCACGCCGGAGGCCGGCAGCGATGCCGAGATGCCGTCATCGGGCTCGGGCACAAACACGCCGGTGGCCACGCGTCCGAGTCCCAGCCCGGGGCCGCGCAGCGGCTGACACCATGCCTGACCTGCAGCCGGTGAGCGACTGGCTGCTGCTCGACGGCATGCTGGCGATTGTCGTCGGCTGGGTCGGGCTGGGCATCGTGGGAGTGATCGCGCTGCGCAGGTTCGCCTTCGTCGCGCATGTTCTCTTCCCGATCGGCGCTGTCCTGGGCTTGCTGATGGCCGTTCTGGCCGTGCTGTCGCTGACGGCAACGCCTGAAGTCGCGATCCTCCCCTTAGGACTCCCCGGCCTGCCCTTTCACCTGCGCCTGGATGCGCTCGCGGCGTTCTTCCTGTTGATTATCGGAGGCGCCTGCGCGGGCATCTCGCTCTTCGCTGCCGGCTACTTCCGCCGGGGTGAGGGCACGCCGCCGGGGCTGCTCTGCCTCGAATACCACCTCTTTCTCGCCGCCATGGCAGGCGTCGTGCTGGCTGACGACGCCTACGCGTTCATGGTCGCGTGGGAGGCGATGGCGCTGTCGTCGTACTTCCTGGTCACCGCCAATCACCGACAGGCCGAGGTGCGGGCGGCCGGCTACCTCTACATCGTGATGGCACATATCGGGGCCATCGCCATCCTCCTGTGCTTCGGTGTCCTGCAGGCGGGGACGGGCGACTACACCTTCGCCAACATGCGCGCCCAGGCCCTGTCGCCGTTCGCATCGTCGCTTGGTTTCCTGCTGGCGGTGCTTGGCTTCGGCGCGAAGGCCGGCATCCTGCCGCTGCACGCATGGCTGCCCGAGGCGCATCCGGCAGCGCCGTCGCCTGTCTCGGCGTTGATGAGTGGCGTGATGCTCAACACCGCGATCTACGGCCTGCTGCGCGTCGGATTCGACCTGCTCGCCTCGCGCTTGTGGTGGTGGGGCGCCGTGCTGCTGGCGCTGGGGCTGGCCACGGCCTTGTTTGGCGTTGTCTTCGCGGCTGTCCAGACGGACATGAAGCGCCTGCTGGCGTATTCGTCGATCGAAAACATGGGGCTCTCCTTTGTCGGCCTGGGCCTGACGCTGCTGTTCGCCGGATTCGACATGCAGCCGATGGCGGCGCTGTCCCTGACCGCGACGCTGTATCTCGCCGCCAGCCACGCTGCCTTCAAGAGCCTGCTCTTCCTGGGCACGGGCAGTGTCCTGCATGCGACCGACGAGCGCAGCCTCGGCAAGCTGGGCGGGCTGCTCCGGCCCATGCCGTGGGTCGGCTGGCTCACGCTGATTGGCGTCCTGGCCAGCGCGGGACTGCCGCCCCTGGGGGGATTCGTCGCCGAGTGGCTCCTCCTTCAAAGCTTCCTGTTCACGCCCGGCCTGCCGGTCACCTTGTTGACGATGCTGGTGCCGGTGGTCGCCGCGCTGATCGCGCTGGTTGCGGCGCTCGCCGGCTATACGATGGTGAAGTTCTTCGGCGTCATCTTCCTCGGTCAGCCGCGCGAGGAAAAGCTGGTTCGAGCCCACGACGCGGGTTGGCTGGAGCGCGTCGGAATGGGATGGCTCGCGGCCGGTTGCGTAGCGCTCGGCCTGCTGCCCGTGCAGAGCGTCGAGCTCGCCGATCCCGTCACACGGCGCCTGGTCGGCGCCGGATTGGCGCAACGCGTCGCCGGCAGCGACTGGCTCCTGGCGCCCACCAACGTGCAGCAGGCGAGCTATGGGCCAGTCATCTTCCTTCTGGGCGTCCTCGCCTGTTTCGCACTGGCTTACCTGCTCGTGAGGCTGCTCTACCACGGGCGTCTGCGCCGAAACATGCCTTGGGCTTGCGGCTATGCCTGGGGCACGGCGCGCATGCAGGACACGGCCGAGGGTTTCGGTCAGCCGATCCGCCAGATCTTCGAGGGTTTCTTCCTCGTGCGACGCGACCTGCCGACGCCGTTCGATGACAAGCCGCGCTATGCCGTCGTGATCGCGGACCGGTTCTGGCGCTGGCTGTACATGCCCATCGTGCACGCAGCCGCTGCCGTGGCGCGCATCGTCGGCGTGATGCAGCAGGGGCGAATCTCTGCATACCTGCTCTACAGCTTCATCACCCTGTCGGCGACCCTCGCGGTCGTGATGCGATGAGTATCAGCGCGTCAGGCGTGCTGTCTCAGGCACTGGAGATCGTCCTCGCTATTTCCCTTGCGCCGCTATTGAGCGGGTGGGTGCATCAATGCCG
>Ga0209051_1003622_pt1 | contig 10018 bp, 9 predicted proteins | sample AraplaCvi_mMS_r2_2_FD_184286 | JGI IMG/M metagenome (GOLD analysis project Ga0209051, IMG submission 184286) | Arabidopsis root microbial communities from North Carolina, USA - plate scrape MF_Cvi_mMS_r2 (SPAdes) (version 2) | ecosystem: Host-associated > Plants > Roots > Endosphere | place: USA... | reverse complement strand
GGGGGCCAACGCCTGTTATACATGCACGCCTTACTGGGCAGGCCACTGGCCTACGTGGAACACCCACATGGTAGCGCTGGAGTCGACCGTTACAATCTTCTGTAATTCGGTGTTGGGAGCCAGGTCCAACCGGGACGGGTATTTCGCAATATACGCGGCGATGACCGGTTACTATCCAAGGATCGGCTACCATCTCGATGAGAATCGCCGTGGAACCCATCTCTTCCGCGTGAATGCCGAGTTAGAGAACGCCAGCGACTTCAGTTGCCTCGGGTATTACATTGGTAAGTTGGCTGGCAACGGTGTGCCCGTCATCGACGGATTCCGGCGCAGGCCAACGCTCGACGAACTTGATGCCCTAGGCGCAGCCATCGCCACATCCGGCGGTTCGGCGATGTTTATCATCCCCGGCGTTACACCGCCATTCGCCGACGTCAGCCAGGCTTTCACTCTCTCGCCACCCTCGCCCCTGGAAGTTACGTCGGGCGACGTTGCGAGTGTCTATCAAGAGTACTCAGACTCCTCGTCCGGGCAACCGGACATCGTTCACCTAGGGTGTCCCCACGCCTCGATGCAGGAAATGCGCGAGTATGCTGCCCTGCTGGAAGGGAAAAAGGTTCATCCGGACGTCGAACTGTGGATTACGACTAATCGCGTAGTCCGGCAGGTCGCTGAGGAAGCCGGCATTGTGGCTACGCTGGAAAATGCCGGCGCCAAGGTCTTGGCGGACACCTGTCCAATCATGTGCCATCTGTCCAAAATCATGGCTCCAGATCCGGCTTATGGGCTTCCGCCATCAAAGTCGGTGAGATGCATCGTTGTGGATTCTGCGAAGCAGGCGAAGTACGTTCGCGGCGCCATCCAATGCGACACATTCCTCACAGGGACGGTGGAAGCGGTCCACTGCGCCGTCGAGGGTCGCTTGGTTGCGCGGCATGGGAGGGCCTAGTCGATGAATGACATCGCACTCAAGCCACTAGTAACAGGCGACTTCACTGGGACGATGATGGTGTCGACCGGACCGCTCTCGTTCTTTGGCGATGTCGATGTGCTAACAGGAAAGATCGTCTCGGGGACAAGTGACCTGCGCGGCCAGTCTATGGCAGGAATCGTCCTTTGCTTGCCCTTTACGCACGGATCAGCTGGAGCGTGGCGCGTCCTGCAGCAGTTGCGCACGCATGGGACCGCCCCCGATGGCATCGTCGTGAACGATCTTCCGGATCCTACCCTCATTCAGGGCGCAATCCTTGCCAACATTCCGGTTGTGAGGCCGTTGCACCAATCCGATTTTTCGCAGCTGATTAGCGGAGAAGTTATTCATGTCACTGGTGCTGTGGCAAGGATCAACACCGGACACGGCCTGGAATCAACTATCCTGATACGCTAGAAAATGCTCATTCTCTCCGAGACGCAGATTACATCGCTCAAACTTGACGCCGTGAATCTCGTGAACGCGCTCGACGCGGCCTTCCAGCGTGGTGAGTGCGACTCCGTTAGCGGCCTTAAAGTTCAAGTTCCTTCCATAGATGGAGGCTTCTTTCAGGCGTTGCCAGCTGTGCTGACAAGCCAGAACAGGGCGGCCGTAAAGTGGGTTGGCGTGAACAGTGGGCGTACAGGCGGGCCTCGCATACAGGCAAGCATCATACTGTCTGACGCACGCACAGGCGAACCTCTTGCCCTACTCGCTGCGGCAGGCCTAACAGCCATCCGCACAGCCGCAATGTCAGCGCTCGCGGCAAGATACCTGATGCGCAGCGATGTCGGGACCATCGGTTTTCTCGGGTGTGGTGCGCAGGCACACGCGCATCTTAAGGTTTTCACAAGTCTTTACCCGCAGCTGAAATTCGTTCGCTGCTTTTCCCCATCGTCGGGCGAGAAGTTCGCGGCATCTTTGCGCGAGAATGGTGTCGACGCCGTTGCCACTCAGAATGCGCGAGATGTGGTGGTTGAGTCTGACGTTGTTATCTCATCGGTTCCCGATCTTGGCGAAGGACAGGGACCAACATTCAATGCTTCATGGATCAAGCCCCACTCTTTCGTGAGTATGGTCGATCTGGGGCGTGCATGGATTCCCGGCACCCAGACTGCGAACACCCGCTTGTTCACGGACTACATTCCACAAACTAGCCGCCTAGTCGAGATGGGTAAGTTGAAGTTCGCAACGGAGTTCGTGTCGGATCTTTACGGACTTGCGAACGCCGGCAAATGTGATTCAGCGAAGGACCCCACCATATTCGCTTTTGGTGGTCTTGGAATGTGCGATGCAGTCGTGGCGGACCGGGTTTTCGAATGCGCGTTGGTGACTGGCATTGGGTCGGAAGTTGACATGATGTGATGTAGCTCGCTTGGGGGCGCTGCTGGCCAAGCTTGGGCTGACGCCACGGAAGCCATGGCAGCGGGCGTATCAATGGGATCCCGAGGCAATCGAGGCCAGGCAGCGGGAGACCTACCCGGCAAATGAGCGCCGACCCAAGGCGCTGGGTGCAGACATGTTCTTCTGCGATGAATCTGGCTTTCGCGCCGACACGGTGTACGGCAAAAGGGGCGTGCCTGGCCAGACCGGTGGTCCACCGCCCCGGGCAGCGCCCGCGCCCCAGTCAATGCGAAGGAAGCCTTCTGGCCTTGCAGTTACCAGGAAGCGCTTGACGCCGAACTCTTAGTCGAATTGCTCAAGAAGATGACGCGACACAGCAAGAAGCCGGTCCATCTGGTGCTTGACTGTCTGCCCGCGCACAAGCAACCGCTGGTACTCAAGTACGTCGAATCCGCGACGCGGCGAGCTCACGCTTTATATCCTACCAGGTTACGCCCCGGATTTGAGCCAAGATGAGTGATGGTGTCGAGCCATGTCACGTACTGGCGCCGCTAGGCTGGCCCTCCCGGAAATTGGGAAGCTGTTCCACCCCAGGCGCAACGGCCTTCTTCGCGGCTGGCGGACTGTCTTAACGCAAAGCACGGACAGCGATTGCTCGAAAGCATTCCACCCCGTGCAGCGGGCTCGGCGTCGGCTGTGAGAAACTAAGATTCATCGATGCCAGTCAGATATCAATTAAACGCAATTGGTATTGGACCTACCGAAGCAGCTCGCGGAAAATCGATGCGTGAGCCTCCGGATCGTGAATCGGTCTATTTCACAACATGTGAGTTCGCCCTCATCCTGCAACCGGGCGACAGCGGCTGTTCAAGGATGGCATATGAAGCGGTCGAAACGTTCCAACGCTGCACGACTGGACCTACTGGTGTACTTTCAGCACGGCTGTCTCGTCCTGGCAATCAACCGACCTGAGAGCAACAACTCGTGGAGCGCTACGCTCAGCGACAAAATAGCAGCGAAATTGCGCGGCGCCGAGACTGACGCATCGATAACAGCTGCTGTGATTACGGCAACCGGCCACGACGCCTTCTCGGTCGGTCAGACTGCCAAAAGCGATGACATGTTCATGGAGCGTCTGATTCACTGCTACGACGCTATCCGCAGTTTTAGCAAACCTATCGTCGCTGCGGTCAATGGCGATGCTATAGGCATAGGCTTCTATGTGACGCAGCTTTGCGACTATGTCGTTACACAGGGCAACGCAAGATTGGGGCACGCTATTGCTGACGGACAGTCCCCAAGCGTATTTGGCACCAGGCTCATGTGGGAACGCGTAGGACGCCGAGCGGTTGAACTCGCGCTCAACGGGCGTTTGCTCGATGCCGATGAAGCAAAAAAGCTCGGCGTCATTCACGAGATCGCCGATGCTGAAGCGGTGTTGCATCAGAGCGTGCAGGCGGCACAGCGGCTTTCCGGCCAACCGCGGCTTGCTTACCCGGCTATCGAAAAAGGCGATGTGCGCGCTGAGTCAGGAGCGCTACACAGATGCCTTACAAAGGGATGCAATTGCCCAGAGTAAAGGATGTGACACAGCATTTGCGTGGTCCAAGGTATGAAGCCCGGACCATCATCGCAGACGGTGATCATTTTCAAAATTACTGATATGAATGCATCTGTCCCAGTGCCATATGCACAACGCCGGATCGTCATTGTGAGTCATGACAGGAATGGAAACCCCAATCCGCACGGAAGCATTGCGAAGAACCGAACGGAGGCGCTGGAAATGGTGGAGGCCTGACCGTCTTGGTTGGCAGGCTGACAGCAGGCGTCCAGCAAAGACACACTCGATGCCATCACAGGGCAAACACGCGACAATGCCAGAGGCATTGGGACTTGCTGAAAATCAATGTGCTGTAGAACAAGATTCTGGCACACGTCCGGCTACAGACCTAGGCATCGATGCGGTACAGCCTGTACACGGCGGCGTCGAATCCAGAAAACCGGTGCCTACGCCGCCTTCCTTAGGCTCCGTCAAATTCCCACGCGCCTCGGGCTGCTCTGGCTCCGGTAGTCTACGGCCGCTACTCGGCATGCTATGCGGTGCCTCGCTTCTTCTTGCAGGAAACGGTCTCTTCCAGACTCTCATCCCCCTGCACCTGCTGGAGTCAGGCGGATCCACACTGGTTGTCGGCCTTATTCAGTCATTATACTCATGCGGATATCTGCTCGGTGCTGTACTGAACAGACGACTAATAGACCGAATTGGTCAGCATCGAACTTTCGTTGCGCACTGCGCGAGCGTGGCAATTCTTGCGGTGGCGTTTGGCGCCCTGAAATCACCTTGGCAACTTGCGATTATCAGGCTGGTGACGGGTATTGTCTTCATAGGCTTGACCTCTGCAATAGAATCCTGGCTTAACTCATCGGTGAGAAACGACGCGCGCGGTCGCGTGTACGGCCTCTATATGACCATCAATTTCCTGTCGATGGCCACCGGACAATTGCTGCTGAATGTAAGTGTGGATGACGGGACCCAGCGCTTCGCCCTGGTATCTGTTCTTTTCGCCGCCGCAATCATACCGGTGTCCGTACTCGACGGCTGGCCAGTCCAAGGCGCTGTCGCGCCCCTGGGCAAGGTCCCTGCCACACCATGGCTGGACGGCATCCGTACGATGACGTCCGTTGCACCGATTGCAGTTCCAGCAGGCGTAGTCGTTGGGGCTGTCTATAGTACCTTCTACTCGATGATGCCAGTTTTTCTCAAGAAGAGCGGCTTCGAACCAGCTGAACTGGCGGCCTTTATGAGCGTCGCACTGGTTTTCGCACTTCTACCGCAGTGGCCGATGGGACGCATTTCGGATCGCCTCGACAAGCCCAGACTTATCTACCGGACAACATTGGTGGTGCTGTGCCTCAATCTGTTGCTTATAGGCGTCCGGGATCGTATGTTCATCTGGGCAGGAATGCTTTCCTTTGTCGCAGTCGCCTTCACTCAATACAGCCTGATCGCTTCGCATCTAAACGACAAAGTGGAGCCGCATCAACGGGTGACCATATCGCTCACCTTTCTCGTTCTTTATTCCATCGGCGGCATACTAGGTCCTGTGATCGCATCCTTCCTGATGACGCTCATTGGTCCGAGCGGACTGTTCATTTTCAACAGCATCGCCTTTTCGCTACTCGCGCTTCTCGCAAAAAAAACATTGAGAACTTCCGAAGCACGCGGCAGAACATAAAAAATGGAACGCGACAGACGCGTTCCGGTCGACATCGCGTATGCCCGGTTTCTAGAATCTTCCCACAGACATCGCGGACGGATCCCACTCAGGCTTCTGCCCGGCGACTATCGCTGCGAGCAATCTGGCCGTCGCTGGCGCCTGCGTCAATCCGCTGTGACCATGACCGAATCCGTAGTACAAGCCCGTGCAGGATCGCGCCTTACCAATGATTGGAAGCCCGTCGGGCGTAGACGGGCGATGCCCCATCCATTGGTCGATCAGTTTGTCGCACTGGAATGACTGGCGAAACACAGTTGCTGCGAATCGATGCAACACGTCGGCACGTCGCCAGTCTGGTGCCGCATCAAGATGTGCGAGTTCCACCTGCCCTGCAACGCGCAGTCCCTGCAGCGTTGGCGTAATGGCCATTTTGCCATCGGAGGGCATGAGCGGATGGTTGATCTTCTTCGCTCCGTCGGCAAACACGACGTGATATCCACGCTCGGATTCGAGAGGCACACGGTCACCCCCTGCGGCCGCCAACTTTCCCGATCCAATTCCCGCCGTCAGGACGGCTTCGCTACATTCAATGTCGCCATCGTCGGTCACCACGGCTGTCAGACGGTTGCCTGCCATCCGGAAGCCGGAAGCTCTCGAGCGAACGAACTTTGCGCCTCGCTGTCGCAGCAAACCGGCAATCGCACCGCAGTAGGCCTTGAGATCTGTACAGTGAGCTCCATCATCGACACGGACGCCGTACTGATATCGATCGGAAAGGTTGGGCTCCAGTTGCCTAAGTGCATCTCCCTCGAATTCAGTAATTGCAAGACCTAGCCGCCGTCGCATGTCCCATTCATAGGAGTTCGAGAGAAAGGTTGCCTTATCCGGGTAGATGTAGAGCAAGCCCTTCTGCTCGATCAGGTGACCCACACCGGCTTCCGCTGCAATTCTCCGATGGTCCCGCGGGCTGTGACGACAAAGCTCAAATCGAACTCTCGCGCACTCTTCCACCACTTTCCAGTTCCGGCCAGCCCAGATGAATCTCACGAGCCAAGGCACCAGATGCGGAAAGTGAGCCCAGCGTATAACAAAGGGGCCGGATCTGTTCGTCAGATATCCTAAAACCTGTCGCCAGAGCCCAGGCACGGATACAGGCATGATTCCTCCGGGGTGGATCCAGGCACCATTGCCGTATGAGGCAGCCTGTCTACCGCCGGGGTCCCCTGGCTCGATGACCACTACGTTCCGGCCAGACCGCTGAATCTCCAGTGCAGTCATCAGTCCGACAATGCCAGCGCCGATGACTACCACCTTCGTCTGCCGATGCGACTGCGAGACTTTGGTCATGTCTTCGGCCGTTACATCTGGTATCGATTCCCGGTTAGCTGGCCGGTGCCGCAAACGATTAGCGTGCTGCTCCACGTCATGTCTCCACAATAGGTATTGATATGTGATACATTTGTGCTAATAATGATATACCGTAAAGAACGTGTGTCAAGGACGCGCGTGTATGTCTATTGATTGGAGAGAACATGGCTTCCTCAAGAACCGACTCCCTACTGCACAATGCCTCGATCGTGAAAGGCTTTCGTGTCCTCGAAGCATTCGACGGGCGTCGCGCGGCGCTTACCCTGACGCAACTGATAGAGATCACTGGCCTGGACAAGAGCGCAGTCCAGCGCTTTACGGCAACGCTTGTTGAGCTTGGCTACCTACGAAAGGACCCGGTCCGCCGGCACTACACCCTCGCGCCTAGGCTCCTTCACCTAGGAACAAGCTACCTGCGAACAAGTCCATTGATTGATCGCGCCACGCCTTACCTGCTCGAATGGAGCCGTGAGCATAACGAGACCATCCACTTTGGAGAGCTGGATGGGTTGGACGTGATCATCAGCTATCTCTATACACGGCAGCTCGTGAGTTACGACATCACGATTGGCACCTGCTTCCCATGGCATGTCACGTCGATTGGGCAAGCCATCGTCGCGTTTCTGCCGGAGGACCAGCGCGCGGACTTGCTGAGACGGTCAAAGCTCACTCCCCACGGATCTCACACCATCACGGACAAGAAGGTCCTTGCGGCGAAGCTCGACCAAGTGAGGCAACAGGGTTATTCTTTTTGCGAGGGGGAGTCGTACGACGAGGACCTCTCTATCGCGGCGCCCGTATTCAATTCGGAGGGACAGGTCATCGCGGCAGTGGCAACTGCCGTCTTGTTGACGAAATGGACGCCGCAGGAAGTCAAGGAGAAACTCGCACCTTCAGTTCGGCTGTTGGCCAAGGCTATCACTGGTTCCAAGCGCAATGGCGAGCTGTGAAAATCCGAACTCATCCCTGGAACGCGCGGCGCCTTTGACCCGCAACGGAGCGTGATCCACGACTTCTGGCATGTTCCACGGCTGCGCAGAGTGGTCAGCAGATGAGGTCAGCGGCAGTTTCATAGCACGACACGGTGTCGATACCTTTGGCCTTGCAAGACTCGACCATAGAATAGAGATTGGCATTAGCATGCGCGCCGGTGACGGTAGCTGCGAAAGGCGGCACCTACAGCTCATCATCAATGCCGCTGGCGGCGGCGCTGCTGATTCAGCGCGGGTACTGGCTAACGAACTCGCGCGTGGCGATTTTGGCACGACGGCTTCGACCGGACGTCGTTCACGTCGAAAGGTGCACGTATTCTTTCGACGGAGCGACAGACGATTTATACCAATCTGGTATCTATCTTTCCGAAATTGGTATTGGAAACCGAGTCTATAGCGCCCCACAATACGGTGAAGCAGGCCACAGTCACATTCGGAGCCCAGGGTTAATTCGAGCAGGTTTATTTCTCGCAGTTCAGGATTGGGGGGCGAGAGTTTCCGTGGTGTCAGGCATGCAAGCAGATGAAGTCGAGAATTGGCGCACCGTAGATATAGCGGATGCACCTAAATTTGAAACGTTAGGCCCATTCTCTCCGTCCCTTTCACAAAGGGTAAGCTATAAAAGACGAATGCTGCACTAATGTCTTGCAGACATGTTTCGCAGCGAGGGGATGCGGTGGCGAAGGTGTCAGATACGTGTTCATTTCTTCGCATTCTCGAGGCTAAATCTTTGAAAAGAATACTATTCATTGGCGGTGGTAATATGGCTCGCGCCATTATCGGCGGGCTGTGCCAAGACTCATGCCAACCGTTGATACATGTAGTGGAGCCAAATGAAGCGATCGCAGCGGGCCTGCGTGACGAATTCGCTTGCTCGACCAGTGCAGGCATTGGAGAAGCTGCGGATTCGGCAGACGTTGTTGTCCTTGCTGTAAAGCCAGATGTAGTACCTCGCGTCTGCGAATTCCTGCGGCCGCGCCTGCGAAGACAAATAATTGTCAGCATTGTTTCAGGCCTGACGTGTACTCAGCTTGACGGCTGGCTGTCGGGAAAGTGCGAGGTAGTTCGGGCAATGCCGAACACGCCCGCGCTGGTGCGCTCCGGTATGACAGGCCTCTTTGCCTTGCATAAGGTATCCCACACAGCTCGCGGTGCCGCAACGGCAATGTTCGAAGCCGTCGGTAAAGTGTTGTGGACCACAGATGAGTCCATGATTGACGCGATGACGGCAATCTCTGGAAGTGGCCCGGCGTATATGTTCTATCTCGTCGAGGCGCTGGCTGGAGCCGCTGAGAGCTTAGGCTTTTCGCCAGAGCAGGCGCGCACTCTTGCTGAGACGACTGCAATTGGATCGATGAGCCTTCTCAATTGCTCCGATGAGAGCGCTTCGCAGTTGAGAACCCGCGTGACATCGAAGGGAGGGACGACGGCTGCCGCGATTTCTATGCTTGAAAAATGTGGTGTGCGGGAGGCGATAACCGACGCGGCCCAAGCAGCACGTGCCAGAGCAGTGGAGTTAAGGACGGTCTATAGCTGACCTGCAATGCCGCCTTTTGGCGTGCTTGATCCCTTCTCGGTACAGAATGGGCAGCTTGGGGGCTACGAGCCTGCAGTTCAACGAGCGCTGGTACTGCATGCCCTGTGAGAAGGATTGCCCGACGGAGCGCGGTCAGGGTCGAGATTCCGTACCTGCTGCGCTAATTGCCCTCCTTCGTGAGAACAGTACCCCAGAGATCGCCCCATGAAAGCCTCCACCAGCATCCACCTGCTCCTGGCGCTGGCCGCCGCCAGCCTGGCCGGGACGGCGAGTGTCGAAACTCCGGCTCGCTGAATGCCGCGGCCTTCCAGAAGGCCGGAAAGAAGAGCCTCTTCATCGGGCCGCTGTCAGGCAACGCGATCGGCACTGGAAATGGCATCGTGGTGCCGACGGTTTCTCCGGTCCTGTCGCTGGCGGAGCCCAAGGGCGAGACCATCTCGGTGCCGTTCGGCTCGACCGCGCACGGCATGCTGCTGCGCGCGATCAAGCGTCAGGGCTGGGACCCGGACAAGGACGTGACGCTGGTGTCGCAGTCGCCCGAGGTCGACGGCTCGGCACTGCAGGCGCACAAGGTGGAGGGCCATGCCTA
>Ga0209051_1003621_pt1 | contig 10024 bp, 7 predicted proteins | sample AraplaCvi_mMS_r2_2_FD_184286 | JGI IMG/M metagenome (GOLD analysis project Ga0209051, IMG submission 184286) | Arabidopsis root microbial communities from North Carolina, USA - plate scrape MF_Cvi_mMS_r2 (SPAdes) (version 2) | ecosystem: Host-associated > Plants > Roots > Endosphere | place: USA... | reverse complement strand
GCGCGCGGCCGTCTCGCAGTGCGGCGAGTCGCTCGACCTGCTGGTCGTCACGGCGGGCGTCTACGTCAACGCGCGCGCGCACGCCCTCGACGAGGCCGCGACGCTGCACATGCTGCGCACCAACGTCAGCGGCCTCGCGCACGCCTTCGAGGCCGGCGCCGAGCGCATGCTGGCGCAGGGCCGCGGGCGCATGGCGGCGATCTCGTCGATGGCCGGCCTGCTCAAGGACTACCCCGGCGCCTCGACCTACGCCGCGACCAAGCGCTCGGTGCTGGCGCTGTGCGCCACCTACCGCAAGGCGCTCGCGCCGTTCGGCATCGCGGTGACCGCGGTGGTGCCGGGCTACGTCGACACCGCGCGCCTGCGCGAGCTCAACGCGGGCGACGCGAGCCACAAGCCCTTCCTGATGCCCGAGGACGAGGCCGCCGGGCGCATCCTGCGCGCCATCGCCGCCGGCGTGCCGGTGTGCGCCTTCCCCTGGCAGATGCGCGCGCTGGTCGCGCTGCTGAACCTGCTGCCGCGCATGCCGCGCCTGCCCGACTTCCCGCCGCCGCGCCGCTGAGCGGGCGGGGACTGGCCTCCGGCCTGTCCCCGTGTCCCTGCGGCGGCGCGGCCAATGCGGGGACAGCCCGGAGGTCAGTTCCCCTGTTCCGCCGCCCGACACGGCGGCAGGCCGCCGGCCCGTCCCCGTCGCCGGGCTCGGTCAGCCCTGGGCGACGCAGCGGTCGGCGCGTGCCGCGCGCAGCACGTCGGCCGGGCGCAGCGCGACGAGGTCGACCGGGGCGGCCTCGAACAGCCAGTCGTTGGGGGTGGCGAACCAGGCGGCGAGCGCCCAGTCGTCGAACACGGTGCGGAGCTCGCCGAGCACGGCCACGACGCCGGGGCGCGGCGACATGTCGGCCGGGTCGAACTGGAACATCGGCACCAGCAACTCGGGCCCCCGGCTCAGCGACAGCACGTCGCGGCCGGCGAGGGCGCGCGCGAAGGTCGACAGCGTCAGCGGCGCGTGGCGGCGCAGGCGCCGCAGCACCTCGTCGGCGCCCGGCAGCCCGCCGTGGGGCGCGAAGGCGGCGGCCATGCGCGCGAAGTCGCGATCCTCGCGGCGGCGCGTGAGGGCGGCGGGATCGCGGGCGGGCCGGGGCGTGGCGGCCGCGTGGCCGGGCAGGGGGTGTTCCATGAGGGCTCCTTCGAGGGCGGGTCGCGGGATCGGACGACTCCACTGTCGCGGCCGCGCGTGTCGGCGGGATGCGCCGGCGCCGTCGCCGCATTGCAACTGAAGCGTGGCGTATTGCAGCCGAAGCCGCGTCGCGGCATCGGAAGCGGCGTGAAGGCACGCGCAACGCCCGCGCGATCGAGAACGCCCGTCAACGCCCGCGCGCGGGCGATCGTTGGACACGTCATGCCCGAACATCCTCCCCCGCGCGACCGCAACCCGATGGCCGACGGCCTCTACCGCAACGTCTGGCGCCACGCCGCCGGCGCCCGCGCGGCGCTCGCGGCGTCCATGCTGCTGCTGGTCGCCTCGCAGGTCGTCAAGCTGACCGTGCCCTGGGCCGCGGGCAAGGCGCTCGACGCGCTGCAGGCCGGCGGCCCGCACATGCTGGCCCACGCGCTCACGTGGGTCGCGGCCGTACTGGCCGCGTTCGTCGGCGCGTGGGCGCTGCACGGCCCGGGGCGCGTGCTCGAGCGGCGCGTGGGCATGCGCGTGCGCCAGTCGCTGGCCGACACGCTGTACACCCGTCTCGCCCGCGCGCCGCTGCAGTGGCACGAACAGCATCACGCGAGCGACCTGCAGCAGCGCGTCGCGCAGTCCACCGGCGCGCTGCACGACTTCGCGCAGAACCAGTTCGTCTACCTGCAGAGTGTCGTCAACTTCTTCGGCCCCCTGGTCGCGCTGGCGCTGCTGTCGCCCGCGCTCGGCGCCGCCGCGCTGGCGGGCTACCTGGCGCTGACCTTCCTCGGCACGCGCTTCGACAAGGCCCTGACGCGCCTCGCGGTCGAGCAGTCGGCGCACGAGCGCCGCTACGGCGCGGGGCTGACCGACTTCCTCGGCCACATGGGCACCGTCGCCGCGCTGCGCCTGCAGCAGGCCACGCGGCGCCTGCTCGGCACGCGGCTGGACGCGGCCTTCGCGCCGCTCGGGCGCATGATCACGCTCAACGAGTGGAAGTGGTGCCTGGTCGACCTCGTCAGCTCGGGGCTGACCTGGTCGCTGGTCGTCGGCTACGTCGCGTTCGCGGCGCACCCCACGGGCGCCGGCCTGGGGCTGGCCGTCGGCACGGTCTTCATGGTGCACCAGTACGCGAGCCGCACGGCCGACGTCGCGGGCGCGATGGCCGGCCAGTTCCAGGGCCTGGTGCAGGCGCGCGCGAACTTCGCGAGCGCCGGCGTCGTCTTCGACGCCCCGACGCAGCCCGCGCCCGACCCGCTGCCGGCGGGCTGGCGGCGCATCGTCGTGCGCGACATCGCCTTCCGCCACGCCAAGGCGCGCGGCGAGGCGCCCACGCTGGACGTCGAGCAGCTCGAGCTCGCGCGCGGCGAGCGCGTCGCGCTGGTGGGCGGCAGCGGCGCCGGCAAGAGCTCGCTGATGCGCGTGCTGGCGGGCCTGTACGAGGCGGGGCAGATCGAGGTCGAGGTCGACGGCGTGCTGCAGCCGCGCGCGCGCAGCCTGGGCGCGCTGGCCACGCTGATCCCGCAGGAGGCCGACGTCTTCGAGGGCAGCCTGCGCGAGAACCTGGACTTCGGCACCGGCATCGACGCGCCGCGCCTCGAGGCCGCGTTGCACGGCAGCGCCTTCGACGAGGTGCTGCCCGCGCTGCCGGGCGGCCTCGACTTCGCCGTCGCCCAGCGCGGCGGCAACCTCTCGGGCGGCCAGCGCCAGCGACTGTGCCTCGCGCGCGGCGCGCTGGCCGCGGCAGGCAGCTCGCTCGTCTTCCTCGACGAGCCGACCAGCGCCCTCGACCCGCTCACCGAGGCCCGCGTGCACGAGCGCCTGGCCACGACCTTCCCCGGCGCCTGCCTGGTCGCCTCGGTGCACCGCATGGGCCTGCTGGCGCACTTCGACCGCGTCGTGCTGATGGACGGCGGCCGCATCGTCGATACCGGCACGGTGGACGCACTGCGCGAACGCCAGCCCGCGTTCGCGCGCATGCTCGCCGGCGGCGCGCCGCAGGAGCGGCGCACCGAGGAGACCGAGAGCGACGTGCCGGAGTGGCTGCAGGCCCTCGGCGCCGAGACCGAGCACGCCTGAGGCCGCGCGCGGCGGGGACGGGCCTCGGGCCTGTGCCCGTGTCGATCGCGGTCGCGCTCCAGGAACACGGGGACAGGCCGAAGGCCAGTCCCCTCGCGGAGGCCGGCAGCGGCGGGGACTGGCCTCGGGCCTGTCCCCGTGTCGATCGCAATCGCGCTCCAGGAACACGGGGACAGGCCGAAGGCCAGTCCCCTTGCGGAGCGCGAGCTCGCACGCGCCCGCGCGCGGGCCCTCAACGCGGCGACGGCCTGCCGGCCTTGCGCAGGAAGAAGAGCAGCACCGTCGCGAGCACCACCCCCTGCGCCACCAGCCCGATGGCCGACGGGTAGATGCCGAGGATCTCGACGCGCGGCGAGCTCCACGCGCCCGGCGCGATCCAGCCCGCCTCCTGCAGCGCGGCGATGCCCTTGCCCGTCAGCACCACCGCGAGCACGGCGACCAGCCACGAGCTCCACGCGAAGAACTGCCCGATCGGCAGGCGCGCGCTGAAGCGCAGCAGCAGCACCGCGATCGCGCCCAGGCAGGCCGAGGCCGTGGCCAGGCCGCCGACGATGGCGCCGTCGTGCCCCTGGCCCCACAGCGCGGCGTAGAAGAGGATGGTCTCGAACACCTCGCGGTACACCGCCAGGAAGGCGAGCCCCGCCATGAACAGCGCCGACCGGCGCGTGAGCGCGGCGGCCATGCGCTCGCGCAGGTAGGCCTGCCAGTGGCCGGCGACGCTCTTGCGGTGCATCCACACGCCCACCCCGAGCAGCACCAGCGCCGCGAACAGGCTGGACAGCCCCTCGGTCACCTCGCGGTTGGCGCCGCTGATGCGCACCAGCCAGGTGGCGGCGACCCAGGTCAGCGCGCCCGCGGCCAGCGCGCTTACCCAGCCCGCGTGCACCCACGCGAGCACGTCGCGCCGTTGCGCCTTGCGCAGGAAGGCGATCATCGCGACCACCACCAGCAGCGCCTCCAGGCCCTCGCGCAGCAGGATCGCGAAGCTGCCGAAGAAGGCCGCCGACGCGCCGCCCGCGGACTGCGCCAGCGCCAGGTCGCCGCGCGCGAGCAGCGCGTCGACCGCCGCCGCCTGCGCGCCCACCTGCGCCGGCGGCGCGCCCGCGGCCAGCAGCGCGCGGTAGCGGCTCATGCCCGTCTCGATCGCGTCCTTGAGCGGCGCGTCGCGCGCGGCCAGGGCCTGCTCCCAGGGCTCGACCCCGTCGAGATAGGACGACAGCGCGAGCTCGCCCGCCTTCGCGGCGTCGCCCGCGGCCTGCGCCGCCGCGCTGGCGCGCAGGCGCTCGCGGGCGAGGCCCAGGCCGCCGCCCGCGGCCGGCGTGGCGGCGAGCGCCTGCGGCTGCGTGTGCAGATAGGCGAGCACCGCGCCCGCGCGCTCGGCGCCGAGCGTCGTCGCCAGGCTCGCCTCGGTCGTGCGCACGAAGCCGTCGAGCCCGCCGATCGCGTCGCGCACCGCGGCGTCCGACGCCCACAGCGCCTGGCCCGCGGCCACCTGCGCGTCGTCGTGCGCGAAGCGGCCGACGTAGGTCGCGACCGCCCAGCGGTCGGCCTCGGGCAGCTGCGCGAACGCGGGCATCGCCGTGCCCGGGATGCCCTGCGAGACCGCCTGGTACAGCGCGAAGACGCTGCGCTGGCGCGCGCGCGCCGCGTCGGCGAAGGCGACCGGGTGTGGATCCAGCGTCACCCCGACGGCGCCGTCGCCGTGCCCCGTGGCGCCGTGGCAGGCGGCGCACGTGCTCTGGTAGACGGCCGCGCCGCGCGCCGCGTCGGGCGCCTGCGCGGGCGCGAGCGGCACCGGGTAGGCGGCGAGCAGGTGGTCGCCGAGCCCGTGCGCCAGCGCGGCCACGCGCGCCGGCGCGGCGCGCGACTCGATGGCCGCGGCCAGCGCCTCGGCCTCGCGCTGCAGCGCCGCCTGCTCGGGCACCGGGGGCAGGGCCGCGATCCTCGCGCGCGCGCCGCGGGCGAACTCGCGCATCTCGTCGAACTCGCTCGCGCTCGCCACCTGGCCGCCGTCCTTCACCGCGCCGGCGTAGTCCACGCCCAGGTAGTCCAGCATCTGCCAGGTGCGCCGCACGTCGGCGTCGGCCGCGGCGGCGGCGGCCGGATGCAGCAGGGGCAGGGCGACGAGCAGCGCGGCGAACAGTCGGACGAGGGCGGTCATGCAGGCACTCTAGATGAGAACGGTTCTCGTCCACGGTGGCAGGGCCATCCCGATCTCCCCACGTCCGCCGTCCAGAACCGCCGATTCCCGCCGCCGGCCCGCGCCGGCACACTGGACGCATCCGGTGAGGCCTTGCCTTTTCTGTCTTCCTCCCAGTTTCTGCTCACCGGACGCCCGATCTCGATCGGGCTTTTTTTTGCGGAGGACGCGGCGTCGCCGAAGCTCGGGAGCCAGAAGAAGCGCTCCGGAGCCTGAAATCCGGCTCGGCCGGTCGAGGTTGCCGGCATCGCCCGGCATCAGGCAAGATTCGCCCGGCCCGCTGCCGCGCGAAGGCCCGTGCGCGAAGCGGGCGCCCCGAGGGGTGAGCCTTGCGACCTGAAGCGCCCGACGACCACGAGAAGGATCGCAGTCCACCCGGGCGCGCGGCCCCATGGCGACTGCCGCACGCCCTGCGCGCCGGCATCGCGCGCCGCCTGCTCCTGCACGTGCTGCTCTTCAGCTCGCTGATCACCCTGCTGCTGACCCTGGCGCAGCTGTATGCCGACTACCGGCGCGAGGTCGGGGCGATCGACCTGCGCATGGCCCAGATCGACAGCGGCTACCGCCGAAGCCTGGGCGAGGGGCTCTGGCGGCTCGACGCGCGCCAGCTCCAGCTCCAGGCGGAGGGCATCCTGCGGCTGCCCGACATCCGCTACGTGGAGCTGCGCGAGGCCACCGACGGCGGCGAACCGCTGGTCGTGACCGCCGGCACGCCGGCGCCCGAGCCCGCCTTGCGCCGCGTGTTCAGTCTCCCGCATGCCAACCACGGGGTGGAGCAGGTCGTCGGCACGCTGGTGGTCGAGGCCACGTTCGAGCAGGTCTACCAGCGACTGCTGCACACCGCGGCGGTCATCGTGGCGTCGCAGGCCGTCAAGACCTTCGTCGTGTCGCTCTTCATCCTGCTCGTCGTGCATCGGCTGATCACGCGCCACCTGTCCGCGATGGCCGCGTCGATGGAAGGATTCGAGCTCCCCACCCCGCACGCCCCGCTGCGGCTCGAGCGGCCCGCGGGGCGGTCCGCCGACGAACTCGATCACCTGGCCCTGGCCTTCAACCGGATGTACGCCAGGCTGCAGGCCGCCTACGGCGACATCCGCGAACGGGAGGCGAAGCTGCGCAGCCTCGTCGACGCCAACATCATCGGGATCTGCATCTTCGACCGGGACCGCCGCATCACGGAGGCCAACGACGCGTTCCTCGCGATGGTGGGCCGGGGCCCGGACGACGTTCGCGCCGGACGCCTGGACTTCGGCACGATGACGCCGCCGGAATGGGCATCGTCCGACGAACGGCAGCTCGAGGCCTTGCGCGCCACCGGCACCTGGCCTCCCCGCGAGAAGGAATTCTTCCGCCAGGACGGCAGCCGCGTGCCGGTCCTCGTCGGGGGCGTGCGCTTCGGCGAAAGCCGGCGCCAGGGCATCGCCTTCGTCGTGGACCTGAGCGAGCGCAAGCGCGCCGAATCGGAGCTGGCGCACGCCCACCGCGTCACGACGATGGGCCACCTCTCGGCGTCGATCGCCCACGAGGTGAACCAGCCCCTGACCGGCGTGATGGTCAGCGCGGAGACCGCGCTGCGCCTGCTGGCGGGCGATCGGCCCGACCTGGCGGCCGTGAAGGGCGCCCTCGGCCGCGTGGTGCGCGACGGCAGGCGCGCGGGCGAGATCGTCGACCGCATCCGCGCGCTCCTGCGCAAGACGCCGCCGCGCAGGGTCGCGTTCGACGTCAACGACCTGATCCTCGAGACCGTCAACCTCACGCACGGTGAAGCGACGCGCAGCGGCGTGCAGGTGCGCACGCAGCTGCACCCGGGCCTGCTGGCCGTCCGCGGCGACCGGGTGCAGCTGCAGCAGGTGACCCTCAACCTGATCATCAACGCCATCGACGCGATGCGGGATGCGCAGGAGGGGCCGCGCGAGATCCTGGTCAGCACCGCGCCGGCCGACGCGGGCGAGGTGCACGTGCGCGTCCAGGACTCCGGGCCCGGCATCGCCCCGGCCGACATCGACCGCGTGTTCGACGCCTTCCACACCACCAAGTCGACCGGCCTGGGCCTGGGGCTGTCCATCTGCCGCTCCATCGTCGAGGCCCACGGCGGGCGCCTGTGGGTGACCGCCAACGACCCGCGCGGCGCCTCGTTCCAGTTCTCGACGCCCACGGACGCGGGCGCGAGCGCGCTGCACTAGCCGCGCGGCCCCCGACGAGTCCCGATGCGCGACGTCCGGCGACACCTGTGCGCGACGCTCCTGGCCGCCGGCGTGCTGTGCGCGCGGGCCGCGCCGGGCGCGCCGCTGCGCCTCGTCACCGACGACCATCCGGCGCCCTCCGGAGAACGCATCGAGGGCGAGGCCCCCGGCTTCATCGACGAGGTCGTCAGGCAGGTCCTCGCCCGCATGGGCCGGACGGTCTCCCTCGAGGCGTTCCCCACGCGGCGCGCCTGGAGGATGGTCCTGCGCGGCGAGCGCGACGGCATGACCGCCACGCTGCGCACCCACGAGGCCGCGCGCTCCTGCGCGTTCCCGGACGAGCCCCTGACCACGGAGACCTGGATCCTGTACGTGCGCGCGGCAGACGCCGGCAGGCTGAAGTTCTCGTCGTTCGAGGACCTGGCGGGCCACGACGTCGCCGTCCGCGAGCCGCCGCCCGGCTCCGCCGAGTACCCGGAGCTGTCGGCGCCCCTGCTGGCGTTCCTGCACGAACACCACAACATGGTGGAGACGAGCAGCGCCGCGGAAGTCCTGGGCATGCTCGCGGCCGGCCGGGTCGACTACGCCGTCATGGGCGTCGAGTTCGGGCCGCGGGCGATCGCCGACCGCGGGCTGGCCGGCCGGATCGTGCCCCTCCTGCCGCGCACGGTGAACGAGCAGGGCGTCTACGTCTGCTTCAACAAGGCCCGGGTGCCGCCCGACCTGGTGCGCGACTTCTCGCGCGCCTTGAAGCAATACAAGCAGACCGACGCTTTCCGGGCGCTGGCGCGCAGGTATGCAAGGTAGGCGTGAATCGGCCGGCCACCCTGCGCGGGCGCGGTACCGGTCCGAAAAATCGGGGTGGTACCCCGAAATGTCGCGGTGCGACGCCGAAAGATCGGGGTGGTACCCCGAAATGTCGCGGTGCGACGCCGAAAAGTCGCGGTGGTACCCCGAAATTCCGCGGTGTGACACCGAAAAATCGGGGTGGCACCCCGTCATTTCGCGGTGCGACGCTGAAAGATCAGGGTGGCACCCCGACATGTCGCGGTGTGACGCCGAAAGATCGGGGTGGTACTCCGAAATTTCGCGATGCAACACCGAAAACTCGGGGTGATACCCCGAAATGTTGCGGCGCAACGCCGAAATATCGGGGTGATACCCCGAAAAAGCGGGGTGGGACACCGACGATCATCCTGGAAGCCTGACGGCGTGCGGCCGGCGGGGAAACCGCACGGCCACGTAGGACACGGCTTTCACGCAACCCGCGGGCCGCCTGACTCGCGCGCGGCGCCGGCGGGATTAAGGTCGAGCCTTCTCCCACCCTGACTCCAGGAGGCGACCATGGGCACCGAGAGCGACGCCACCGCATCGCCGGGCAGCGGCGAGCAGCGCCGGGAACTGGAAGACTCGTTCGAGAAATCGACGCAGCGCCAGCCCGAGACCTTCCGCGACCAGGCCAACGAGCACAAGCACGTGGAGATTCCGCCGGACAAGACCCGCACGCCCATCCGCGGCATCGACGCGCCGGAGGAACCCGGGCGCTGAGCGGATTTCCGCAGGTCTCGATCTCCTCGCGGTCGCGCTCGGCCGATACACTGGACGCCGGTCCAGAGGCCTTGTCGTCCGCGGGAGATCGGTATGCCACGAGCACCCAGCACGCCAGCCGCGGCCGGAGCCGCGCGGGCAGACGCCCGCGCGGACACGCCGCCCACGCAGGAGGTCGAGCGCGCCGTCGACGGATTCATCGACAAGTTCGCGCCGGACGTCGCGGCAGGCATCCGGGCCTGTCGCGCCGAGCTTCGCCGGCAATTGCCGGGCGCGTACGAGCTCGTCTACGACAACTACAACTTCTTCGTCATCGGCTTCTGCCCCGGCGAGCGGCCTTCCGACTGCATCGTCTCGATCGCGGCCTCCGCGAACGGCGTGGCGTTGTCGTTCTACCGCGGCGTGGAGGTGCCGGATCCCGACGGGCTCCTGCAGGGCGAAGGCAAGCAGAATCGCTTCCTGCGCCTGCCGGGCGTCGACGTCCTGCGCAGGCCGGACGTGCAGGCGTTGATCGGCCGCGCCGCGAGCCTCGGTCCGCCGCTGGCGCCGGGCGCGGGCAGGACGGTCGTCCGGTCGGTCTCGGCGCGGCAACGGCCGCGACGAGCGGGGGGTGGTGAGTGAAGGATTGCTGGGCCGCATGACGAGTCTCTCGTATCCTGGGCCTATTTCGCCACCGATCTCGCTGGCCAATTACCCGGAAGCCGCGCGGTACAGGTGCTCAAGGAGCCGCCGGCGCTGCGCGCTGCCTATCTCCGATCGATTCGCAATCCCGGACACGCTGGAACTCGACATGGCAGCAGACAAGAAGCGGCGCGAGCCGGCGGCTGTAGAACCCCTGGAGCA
>Ga0209051_1003618_pt1 | contig 10030 bp, 9 predicted proteins | sample AraplaCvi_mMS_r2_2_FD_184286 | JGI IMG/M metagenome (GOLD analysis project Ga0209051, IMG submission 184286) | Arabidopsis root microbial communities from North Carolina, USA - plate scrape MF_Cvi_mMS_r2 (SPAdes) (version 2) | ecosystem: Host-associated > Plants > Roots > Endosphere | place: USA... | reverse complement strand
CGCGGCGGAGGCGATCGCGGCGGCCACGTCGTCCCCTGGCCGGAACTCCGGGAGTCCTGGCACGGGAAGGATTTCGACGGCAGCGGCTGCCCCGTGCTCGGTGGTCCGATCGGAGTCCGTCACGAGTTCGTCACCAGACCGGCGAGTTCCATGCCGTGACGCACCATTTCGGCGGTCGCGCGCGGGTCGGTCATCAACAGCGGCACCGAGCGGACGGTGACGCCGTCGACCGTCGCCGTGTCGCCCTCGTCGACGAGCCAGCCGTCGAGCAGTCCCGTGCCCGACCGTGACCCGAAGTGGGCGCCCACGGCCTGTGAGGACGTCTCGACCCCGATGACGGTGAGGCATTCGTCGGCCATGCCCCGCAGCGCTCGCCCGGCCACGATGGGGGAGTAGCCGATCACCGGTGCGGAGGTGGATCGAAGTGCGCCACGGATTCCCGGGACGGTGAGGATGGCGCCGACGCTGACGACCGGATTGGACGGGGCGAGGAAGACGACGTCGGCCTCGGCGATCGCGTCGAGGACACCCGGTGCCGCCGTTGCCTTGTCGGCGCCGATGAAGGCGAAGTCGTGGGTGGGGATGTTGGCGCGGTAGCGCACCCACCACTCCTGGAAGTGGATGGCGCGCCGGGCGTCGGGGTCGGCTCCCGGTTCGGGATCGCTGACCACGACGTGGGTTTCGCTGCGGTCGTCGGTGACCGGCAGGAGACGGGCGCCGGGTTGCCACCGCGCGCACAGCGCCTCGGTGACCTGGGACAGCGGGTAGCCGGCCCGCAGCATCTGGCTGCGGACGAGGTGGGTGGCGAGGTCGCGGTCGCCGAGGCCGAACCAATCGGGTTGCACGCCGTAGGCGGCGAGTTCTTCCTTGGCGTGCCAAGTTTCGTTGGCATGGCCCCACCCCCGCTCGGGGTCTATACCTCCACCTAACGTGTACATGCAGGTGTCGAGGTCTGGGCAAATCCGTACGCCGTGCATCCATGCGTCGTCGCCCACGTTGACGATCGCAATGAGTTCGTGATCACCCGAGGGCCCCGTTGCGGTGCCTGCGAATTGGCCCAGTCCGAGGTACTGCTGAACGCCGAGGAGGAAGCGGGCGCCCCCGACGCCGCCCACCAGAACAGTCACCTTCACATCGATCGACACTAGGCGCTCGAACTCGAACGTGGTTCATCACGGGGCCGACTTGGTCACTTTCGCGACACGCCAGGTGCCCGACGCGCCGACGTTAGGTAACGGGATGGTATGAAATCACGCCCTTGCGCTTGACCCCTGCAGCTAACGCGTGTCTAATCACATCAGTGTCATTTCCCGGTTGCTTCCGGTTCCAGTGTCGCAGACCGAGATTCGATCACTTGTTCGAATTACTGGGGCCACTAGGGTGCGTGGTGGGGATGAAGCAGGGAAATTCAAAGACAGGTGAGGAGGCGGAAGATGTCTTATGAGCACGTAGATTTCGATCGTGTCATCCGATTCGACAATCGGATGCTCGGCTCAGTAGGCAGCGAACCGCATACCAACATCGGGCCGTCGCAGGGTGGGGTGATCGGCCGTCCACAGTTGAGCGTGGTCCCCGACCCGGCGGGTGCATTCGGCGATCCGGAACTAGACGACGAGCAATGGCAGGAGCGCGCCCTGTGCGCTCAAACCGACCCCGAGGCGTTCTTCCCCGAGAAGGGTGGCTCGACCCGTGAGGCGAAGCGGATCTGCCTCGGGTGCGAGGTGAAGGACCGGTGCCTCGACTACGCGTTGGCCCACGACGAGCGCTTCGGCATCTGGGGTGGGCTCTCGGAGCGGGAGCGGCGCCGCCTCAAGCGCGGCATCATCTGATTGGGCGCGAGTCAGTCGTCGTCGACCGTCGGGTCGATGACGGAGGGCTCCACGCCGAGGTAGGTGGCCACCTGCGCCACCAGCACGTCATGAAGTAGGTCCGACAGGTCGACGGTGTCCTTCGCCCGTCGCTCTATTGGCTTGCGGAACAGCACGATTCGCGCGCGCGTGCTGTTCCCGCGCACGTCAACGCCCGCAGGTATCAACCTCGCCAGGGCGATCGGGCCGTCGGCGATCACCTCGGGCGGCCATTGAATGTTCTCGGGATCCTTCGGTGCGATCCGTGGGATCTCGTCGACCGCGACGTCCAGACCCGCCAGTCGCTCCTGCCACTGGCGTTCGATCGGTTCATAGGCCTCGAGCACGGCCATGTCGAAGCGCTCGGCTCGACTTCGCCATCCCGGCACGGTGGGCGGTAGCAGCGGACCGCGCATCTCCCGCCGTCCACGATGCCCCCGCGAGGGCTGCCGGTCCACCATGCGGCGATCGTAACGGTTGGAGATCGACGCGTTGCGTGCTGCGCGTGTCGCCTACCCGAGAGGTTCCCGCGCGATAGCCTCGTGTCCGTGAACGTTCCCCGTCGCTGCTGCAGGCCCGGGTGCCCGCACTACGCCGTGGCGACGCTGACCTTCGTCTACAAGGACTCGACCGCCGTCGTCGGACCGCTGGCCACCGCATCCGAGCCCCACTCCTGGGATCTGTGCGTGATCCATGCCGGACGCATCACCGCGCCGCGCGGGTGGGAACTCGTCAGGCACGCGGGTCCGCTGCCATCCCATACCGACGACGACGACCTCGTGGCACTGGCCGACGCCGTGCGCGAGGGGAGGGACGCCGCCGTGGCGACCGCCCCCGTCGGGTTCTCCGATCCCGGTGTCGGGGTCCGTGGGGCAGCGCTGATGGCCCCGCCAGTCCAGCGCGTCGAACAGAGTGGTCGGAAACGTGGCCACCTGCGTGTGCTGCCGGACCCGTTGGACTGAATCGAGCCGCCCGCAGTGCCCGTCGCCGAACGTTTTGCGGGAGCACGCGTGACCTACCGGCATGACCCTCCGACACGACGGTTGCCGAGCCGATAGGCTTGGCCCAAAGAGTCCCCTGCGCGAGGAGATCAATGTCGAGGCCTGCTGAGGCTGTCAACCGCGTCATCAAGGCGTACGACGTGCGGGGACTGGTTGGCGAAGAAATCGACGAGGCCTTCGTCGCCGAGGTCGGCGGTGCGTTCGCGCGGCTGGTGCGCGACGAGGGAGCCGATCGGGTCGCGATCGGCTACGACATGCGCGACAGCTCGCCGGCGCTGGCCGCGGCCTTCGCCGAGGGCGTCGTCGCCCAGGGTCTCGACGTCACCAGGATCGGACTGGCGTCGACCGATCAGCTGTACTTCGCCTCCGGTCTGCTCGACTGCCCCGGCGCGATGTTCACCGCCAGCCACAACCCGGCCGCCTACAACGGCATCAAACTCTGTCGCGCCGGCGCCAAGCCCGTCGGCAAGGACAGTGGCCTGAGCACGATCAGCGACGAGGTGATCCACGGCGTGCCGACCCATGACGGCCCGGCAGGGACCGTCGAGGATCGCGACGTACTCGTCGACTACGGGCACTTCCTGAGGTCACTGGTCGACATCTCGGCCCTGCGACCATTGCGGGCCGCCGTCGACGCCGGCAACGGCATGGGTGGGCACACCACCCCCGCGGTCCTGGGTCCGCTCGGGTCGATCACGTTGGCGCCGTTGTTCTTCGAGCTCGACGGGACATTCCCCAACCACGAGGCCAACCCCCTCGACCCGGCCAATCTCGTCGACCTGCAACGCCACGTCGTCGACTCCGGCGCCGACATCGGGCTCGCCTTCGACGGGGACGCCGACCGGTGCTTCGTCGTCGACGAACGCGGTCGGCCGGTGTCGCCGTCGGCGGTGACCGCGCTGGTCGCCGGCCGGGAACTGGGCCGCGAGATCGGCGCCACCGTCATCCACAACCTGATCACGTCGCGGGCAGTACCCGAACTGATCGTCGAACGGGGTGGCACCGCGCTGCGCTCGCGCGTCGGGCACTCCTACATCAAGGCGTTGATGGCCGAATCGGGTGCGATCTTCGGGGGCGAGCACTCCGCGCACTACTACTTCCGTGACTTCTGGGGCGCCGACTCCGGCATGCTCGCGGCGCTGCACGTTCTGGCGGCCCTCGGCGAGCAGGACCGGCCGCTCTCGGAGATGATGGCCGACTACCAGCGGTACGAGGCATCCGGCGAACTCAACTTCACCGTGGCCGACGCACCGGCGTGCGTGGACGCGGTGTTGACGGCATTCGGCAGTCGCACGCAGTCACTCGACCACCTCGACGGCGTCACCGTCGACCTCGGCGAGGGCACCTGGTTCAACCTGCGCACGTCCAACACCGAACCGTTGCTGCGGCTCAACGTCGAGGCCAGGACCGCCGAGGACGTCGCCGCGCTCGTCGACGAGATCGGCGCCCAGATCACCGCGCAGACTGTCGAGGGTGGGTCCGCGAGGTGAGCGCGCCGCACGCGACCGTCGACCTCGACGACGTCGAGGGATTGCTCGCCGCCGACCGCGAGGGTCTGTTGCGGGCGGCGTCGATGGCGGGTGCGCAGATGCGGGCGACCGCGGCGGCCTTGGACGAGGGCGCCCTGGCCTCCCTGGCCGGCGGCCATCTGCCGCGGACCGTCGTCTGGGTGGCCACCCGGGGGGCTGCCCAGTCGGCGGGTGACATGCTCGCCGCGGCCATCGGCGGCTCGACGGGAGCCCCCGTGGTCGTCACCTCCGAGGTGCCGCCGTGGATCGGTGCCCTCGACGTCTTGATCGTCGCCGGAGACGACGCCGCCGATCCGGTTCTGGTGGGGGCCGCCGCGAGCGGAATCCGCCGTGGGGCAAGGGTCGTCGTGGCCGCCCCGGACGAAGGCCCGCTCCGCGAGGTCGCGGCGGGACGGGCCGTGGTGCTGGCACCGCGGCTGCAGGTCTCCGACGAGTTCGGCTTCGTCCGCTACATCGCCGTCGGGTTGGCCGTACTGCACGTCGTCCTGCCCGGCACGAGCGTGGACCTCGGTGAGCTGGCCGACGCGTTGGACGCAGAGACGTTGCGCAACAGCGCAAGCCGTGACGTGTTCACCAACGCGGCCAAGTCGCTCGCCGAGCGGATGTCCGACCGCGACGTCGTCCTGGCCGGCGGTACCTCGGCCACCCTGGCGCTCGCGCGGCACGCGGGTTCGACGTTGCTTCGCGTTGCCCAGCAACCAGCGGCGGCGGTGGGCCTCGGGGACGCCATGGCGGCCCTTCGTCGCGGATTGACCAACGGCGCGAGCACCTACGAGAGCTCGATCTTCCACGACGACGAGATCGACGGCCCGCTGGGCCGCAGGGTCCGAGCCATCGTGTTCGCGACCGACGAGGAGCGGCCCGCGATGGTGACGGCACTGGGTGGTTACGACGACGTCGACGTGGTGAGCGCCGACGACGTGCCCGACGGCGCGCTGCCGCGACCGGCGGGTCGGCGCGAGCAGCAACTCGCCGTTCTCGCCGTCCGATTCGAGATGGCCGCGGTGTACCTGCGGCTGGTCCGGGGTTAGCCCGTGGACCTTCTTCGTGGTGCACTGCGGACCTACGCGTGGGGATCGCACACTGCCATCGCCGAATTCACCGGACGGCACAGTCCGACCCCGCACCCGGAGGCCGAGCTGTGGCTGGGCGCGCATCCGGGCGACCCGGCCTGGCTGGCCGGCGACGGCGGCGAGCGGTCGCTGCTCGACACCATCACCGACGATCCCGACGGCCAGCTGGGAGCGGCCACACGCCAGCGCTTCGGTGACGCATTGCCATTCCTGGCCAAGGTGCTCGCCGCCGAGGAACCGCTGTCGCTGCAAGCACATCCGAGCGCCGATCAAGCCGCGGAGGGCTTCGCCCGGGAGGATCGGCTTCACATCCCCATCTCGGCGCCCACCCGCAATTACCGCGACCGGAGCCACAAGCCCGAGCTGCTGGTCGCGCTGGGCCCCTTCGAGGCCCTGGCGGGGTTCCGCCCGGTGGCCGAGAGCGTCGAGCTGCTGCGCGCGCTGACGGTGGCCGACCTCGACCCCTTCGTGAACCTGCTCTCCGGCCAGGCCGATGCCAACGGGCTGCGGGCCTTGTTCACCACCTGGATCACCGCGCCGCAGGCCGACCTCGACGTGCTGGTGCCTCAGGTGCTGGACGGTGCGGTCGCATACTTGCGCTCCGGTGCAACTCGATTCGCCAGGGAAGCCAAGACCGCCCTGCAACTCGGCGAACTGTACCCCGGGGACGCCGGAGTGCTGGCCGCACTGCTGCTCAACCGGATCAGCCTCCAGCCGGGGGAGGCCATCTTCCTTCCCGCCGGCAACCTGCACGCCTACCTCCACGGCATGGGCTTCGAGGTGATGGCCAACTCCGACAACGTCTTGCGCGGCGGCTTGACCCCCAAGCACGTCGACGTGCCCGAATTGCTGCGCGTGCTGGACTTCACGCCGACCGACGAATCGGCCCTGCGCCCACGGGCGACGCGCGACGGCATCGAGGTCGTCTACGACACGCCCGCACCGGAATTCGCGGTGTCGTCCTTGCGGCTCGACGGTGACGACCTCGGTCACGAGATCGACGCGCCGGCCCGGCACGACGGTCCCCAGGTGTTGTTCTGCACTGAGGGGTCGGTCCAGGTCCACGCGAAGTCGAGCGCGTTGACCCTCGAGCGGGGTGCCGCCGCGTGGGTCGCCGCCGACGACGGACCCATCCGGCTGGTGGCCGAGCAACCGGCGGCGCTGTTCCGCGCCACCGTCGGTATCTGAGGTGTCGGCGTCGGGAAGCAAGCGCGCGATCATCGCAGCATTGATGGCCAACGCCGGCATCGCTGCGGCCAAGTTCGTCGGCTTCCTCATCACGGGCAGCTCGTCGATGCTGGCCGAGGCAGTGCACTCGGTCGCCGACACCTCCAATCAGGGACTCCTGCTGCTGGGTCAGCGCGAGGCAGGCAAGAAGCCCGATGCGTTGCATCAGTTCGGCTACGGCCGCAGCCGCTACTTCTATTCGTTCGTGGTGGCGCTGGTGCTGTTCTCCCTCGGGTCTGCCTTCGCGATGTACGAGGGTTACGAGAAGATCGTCGACCCCCACGAGCTGACGTCCCCGGTCGTGGCCGTCGTCATCCTCGGCGTGGCAATCTGCCTGGAGGGGTACAGCTTTCGCACCGCGATGACCGAATCACGCCCGATCAAGGGCGACGGGAGCTGGTGGCACTTCATTCGTAGCTCGCGCAACCCCGAGCTACCGGTGGTGCTGTTGGAGGACACCGGCGCACTCATCGGCCTGGCCTTCGCGCTGGGCGGCGTCGGCCTGACGATCCTCACCGGGAATCCGATCTGGGACGGGGTGGGCACGTTGTGCATCGGCGCCCTCCTGGGGGTCATCGCCGTCGTCCTGATGATCGAGATGCACAGCGCACTCATCGGGGAGGGCGCGACGCCGCGGGAGGACGCCGTGATCCGGACCGCGCTGGAGCAGACCGCCCACGTCGACCGGGTGATCCACCTGAGGACTCAGTACATGGGTCCCGACGACATGCTGGTCGGGGCGAAGATCGCGCTCAAGCCCCGGACGGACCTCGTGACGGTGGCCAACACCATCGACGCCGCGGAGGCGGCGATCCGTGCCGCGGTTCCCGCGGCCACGGTCATCTACTTGGAACCGGATCTCGATCGCGCCGCGAGCGCCTAGTCCGCCTTGCCTGCACGAACGTCCTTGCCCTGCCAAACTTCTCGGCGGCCAACAGGCCCATGTTGTGGCGCACGGTCCGGCCGAGGGTCTTGGCGTCGGGCACCATGTAGAGACTGTCGAGCAGGCTGAACCGCCGCAGGAACCACTCGGCCAGGTCGGGGTCGGTCTCGGCGGCACCCAAGAACTGTTCGAAGAGATTCCCGACGGTCAGATACCACCACGGCGCGTCGTCGGCACGGGCGTTGTGCAGCGCCACGTCGCCGATCGCGTTCATCGTCCACACCGGCCACGTGGTCTTCTTCGTCAGTTGCGAGAGTGCGCCGGCGAGGTCGGGATCCCCGGACTTCAGCACGGTCTGGAGGTTGCCTGCCTGGATGGAGGTCATGGTCATGCCCTGCCCGTAGGTCGGGTTGAAGCTGACGACCGCGTCACCGAACGGGATCACCCCGGCGGGAAAGCGCTCCATCTGGTCGTAGCGGCGCCACCTGCTGGCGGGGTACTTGTGAAAGGCCATGGGACCCACGGGTTCACCGGCCCGCAGGGCGGCGCTGAGGTGATCGGGCAGCAGGGCGTCGGCCGCCTCGCAGATCTCGGCGAAGTTCTGCGGCGGCGGCACCTTCCCGGTGCCGTACGACGTGGCGCTCCACAGCCCGTCCTCGTAGAGCAGCATGCCCAGGCCGACGGGCTGCTCGTGAGACGCACCCGCGACGACCACCTTCTCCTTCAACGCGTCCGACGGGATGCGTACCCGCTGCGTGGCGTAGTCGATGCCGACGTCGACGGTGTCCTCGGTTGGCCGGCCGAAGCCCCACTGCTCGAGCCAGACCGGCAGCCGGGTGCCGCGACCGGTGGCGTCGACCACCAGGTCGGCCGGAACGGGGGTGGACTCGTCGCCGACGTCGAGCAGCACGCCGGTGACCCGTTCACGTGCGGTGTCGTAGAGCAATTCGGCGACCCGGCCGGGAACCAACTCGACGTTGGGGATGGCGAGCGCGCGTTGGCGGATCTGCCATTCCAGGTGCGGCCGGCTGGGCACGTAGGCCGTGAACTCCCGCTTGAGGGTCGTGTTGGTGCCCAGGACGTGGCCGGCGGCGCCGAAGTGGATGCAGTCGGGTCGGTTCTCCAGCTTCGGAACCCCCGCTGCCACCATGTCGTCGAGCAGTCCGGGGAAGAGTCGTTCGAACTCCGCCGCGCCGCGCGCCATCAACAGGTGCACGTGCTTGCCCTGCGGCACTGCCGTCCGGTCGACGGCCCCGTCGGGAAGTTCGTCGCGCTCGTAGACCGTCACCCGGTCGTAGAAGTCCGACAACACCCTGGCGGCGCAGAGTCCGGCGAGGCTGCCGCCGACGACTATCGCGTGTTCGCCCATGGTGTGGACGGTAGTGGGTAAGTTGCCGGGAACACGACCGGAGAAGGGTGAGAAAGTATGACGGATCGGTGGCGCATCAAGTCCGTCGAGCAGTCGATCGCGGATACCGACGAGCCGGGCACACGGCTCCGCAAGGACCTGACCTGGCGTGATCTCACCGTCTTCGGTGTCTCCGTCGTCATCGGCGCGGGCATCTTCACCATCACCGCGTCCACGGCGGGGGACCTGACCGGTCCGGCCATCTCGGTCTCGTTCGTCATCGCTGCGGTCACCTGTGGGCTGGCAGCCCTGTGCTACGCCGAGTTCGCGTCGACGGTCCCGGTGGCGGGTAGCGCGTACACGTTCTCCTACGCGACCTTTGGCGAATTCACGGCGTGGATCATCGGCTGGGACCTGATCTTGGAGTTCGCGGTGGCGGGGGCGGTCGTGGCCAAGGGATGGTCGTCGTATCTGGGTACGGTCTTCGGCTTCTCCGGCGGCACCGTCGACCTGGGCCCGGTCACCCTCGACTGGGGCGCACTGCTGATCATCGGCGTGATCTGTCTGCTCCTGGCACGGGGCACCAAGCTGTCCTCCAACGTCAGCGCCGTCGTGACCGCAGTCAAGGTCACGGTCGTCCTGCTCGTCGTGGTGGTGGGGGCGTTCTACGTCAAGGCGGCCAATTACTCGCCCTACCTGCCGCCCGCGGAGTCCGGCGGCGAGACGGGTTCTGGCCTGGACCAGTCGGTGTTCTCGTTGCTGACCGGCGCCGAGGGCAGCACCTACGGCTGGTACGGGCTGCTGGCCGGTGCCTCGATCGTGTTCTTCGCGTTCATCGGCTTCGACATCGTCGCCACCACGGCCGAGGAGACGAAGAACCCGCAGCGTGACGTGCCGCGCGGGATCCTGTACTCGCTGGGGATCGTGACGCTGCTCTACGTCGCGGTGACGGTAGTGCTCTCGGGGATGGTGTCCTACACCGATCTCAAGACCGGCCCCGACGGGCAGGCCAACTTGGCGTCGGCCTTCAGCGCGAACGGCGTCGACTGGGCTGCGACGGTGATCTCCATCGGGGCACTGGCCGGGCTGACCACCGTGGTGATGGTGTTGTTGCTCGGCCAG
>Ga0209051_1003613_pt1 | contig 10042 bp, 8 predicted proteins | sample AraplaCvi_mMS_r2_2_FD_184286 | JGI IMG/M metagenome (GOLD analysis project Ga0209051, IMG submission 184286) | Arabidopsis root microbial communities from North Carolina, USA - plate scrape MF_Cvi_mMS_r2 (SPAdes) (version 2) | ecosystem: Host-associated > Plants > Roots > Endosphere | place: USA... | reverse complement strand
TCTTCTCTCTGCATCGGGGTCGCCTTCATTCCTCGCGGGCGACGACCTCAGGAACACTAGCGGGATGTACGCGCTGTAGTAGGTGAAACTTAACGCCGGTCGACGATCCGCGCTGTCCGAAACGGCAACGCGGTGAATTGGGCCGCCCCCAACGGTTGCCGTGCGACACTGCCCTTCATGACAACGCCGCCTGGGCCGTCCGTGCCGGCCATGCCAAGTCTCTTGCCCCATCTGTGGAAGTCAGCCGTCGTGTCCGGGCTGCTGGCCGTCGCGATCGGTGCCGCGATCGTCGCGTGGCCGGGGATCTCAATCACGGTGGCCGCCATCTTCTTCGGTGCCGGCTTGCTCCTCACCGGAATTCAGCAGGTCTTCTTCGCCTTCAGTCTCCACGTGTCCGCCGGCGGACGGGTGCTGCTGTTCATCAGCGGCGCAGCGTCGCTCATCCTCGCGATCATGGCGTTCCGCCATTTGTACGACGCAGTCTTGTTGCTGGCCATCTGGATCGGGATTGGCTTCATCTTCCGCGGCGTCGCCACGACGGTGTCGGCAATCAGCGATCCGACGCTGCCGGGCCGGGCCTGGAACGTCTTCGTCGGGCTCCTCAGCTTGGTTGCCGGCGTGGTCGTCCTCGCCTCGCCGTTCGACTCGATCGGCACGCTGGCGCTCGTCGTGGGGGTCTGGCTGATCGTCATCGGCGTCATGGAGGTCGTCGCAGCCGTCGCGATCCGCCGCGCGACCAAAGAGTTCTCGGGACAGGGTCAGCCAGCTCACTAAAAACGCCCTGGGCTGGGGGAAGGTTGTCTACTACACTTTGTCGTAGGTACTACCGGCAGCCAGGGGATGGTGCAAGTGAACGCTCTCGACGTTTCGAGGTGGCAGTTCGGAATCACGACGGTCTATCACTTCATCTTCGTGCCGCTGACCATCGGGCTGGCCCCGCTGATCGCGGTCATGCAGACCGCGTGGGTGGTCACCGGAAACGCCGCCTGGTACCGGTTGACCAAGTTCTTCGGCAAGCTGTTCTTGATCAACTTTGCCCTCGGCGTCGCCACCGGCATTGTGCAAGAGTTCCAGTTCGGGATGAACTGGAGTGAATACTCCCGATTCGTCGGCGACGTGTTCGGCGCCCCGCTCGCGATGGAGGGGTTGGTCGCCTTCTTCTTCGAGTCCACCTTCATCGGGCTGTGGATCTTCGGCTGGACCAGGCTCCCCCGACTCGTCCACCTGGCCTGCATCTGGATCGTCGCGCTCGCAGTCAACGCGTCGGCGTTCTTCATCATCGCCGCCAACTCCTGGATGCAACACCCGGTTGGCGCCCGCTTCAACCCCGAGACCGGCCGCGCCGAACTGACCAGCATCGTCGCGCTGTTCACCAACAACACTGCCACGGCAGCGTTTTCGCACGCCGTCTTCGGCGCCTTCCTCACCGCGGGAACGTTCGTCGCGGGCGTCTGCTCCTGGTGGCTGGTGCGCGGTCGCGACAGTGCCGGTACTAGCGATGAGCAGGCCCGCACGATGTACCGGCCGGCCACCATCCTGGGCTGCATGGTGACCCTCGCCGCGGCAGGCGGACTGTTCCTCACCGGCGACGCCCAGGGCAAGCTGATGTTCCAGCAGCAACCCATGAAGATGGCGTCGGCGGAATCGTTGTGCCACACCGAGACCGACCCCGACTTCTCGATCCTCACCGTCGGCACCCACAACAACTGCGACGCCGTCGACCACGTCATCGAGGTGCCCTACGTCCTCCCCTTCCTCGCCGAAGGCCGCTTCGACGGGGTCACCTTGGAGGGCGTGAAGGACCTGCAGGAGAGGTACGAGGCCACCTACGGGCCCGGCGACTACCGACCCAACCTCTTCGTGACGTACTGGTCGTTCCGCGCGATGATCGGATTGCTTGCCGTCCCAGTGCTCTTCGCGATGGTCGCGCTCTGGTCGACGCGCCGCGGACGTCTCCCCCGCCAGCGGTGGTTCGCCACCTTCGCCCTGCTGACGCTGCCGACGCCGTTCCTGGCCAACAGCGCCGGCTGGGTGTTCACCGAGATGGGCAGACAGCCGTGGGTGGTGGTGCCCAATCCCACCGGCGACCAGATGATCCGGCTGACGGTTGGCGAGGGCGTCTCGGTGCACTCCGCAGGCATCGTGCTGCTTTCGCTGACGGTGTTCACGCTGCTATACGCCGCGCTCGCCTGCGTCTGGTTCTGGCTGATCCGGCGCTACGTCGTCGAGGGCCCGCTCGAGCACGACGCCGAGCCGGCGCCGCCCACGCCACCCGGGGACGCCGACGTCGCACCGTTGTCGTTCGCGTACTGAGTCGTTCGCGTACTGAGAGGTCGACATGGAACTGCAGGACTTCTGGTTCATGGCACTGGCGGCACTGTTCGTCGGATTCCTTCTGCTCGAGGGCTTCGACTTCGGCGTCGGAATGCTCATGGAGTTCTTCGCGCGCCGCGCCCCCGACGGCCTTGGCGAGCCCCACCGACGCGCGGTGCTCAACACCATCGGTCCGGTCTGGGACGGCAACGAGGTCTGGCTGATCACCGCGGGTGGTGCCATGTTCGCGGCGTTCCCGGAGATGTACGCGACCGTGTTCTCGGGCCTGTACCTGCCACTGCTGGCCATCCTGGTCTCGATGATCGTCCGCGTCGTCGCCATCGAGTGGCGCGGCAAGGTCGACGACCCCAAGTGGCGCAGGTGGGCCGACGTCGCGATCGCCATGGGCTCCTGGGTGCCCGCCGTGCTGTGGGGTGTCACGTTCGCCCTACTGGTGCACGGACTTCCGGTCAACGCGGACAAGCAAATCGAACTGTCCATCTCCGATCTGCTCAACCCCTTCGCGCTTCTCGGCGGGCTCGCCACCGCGGGGCTGTTCGCGTTCCACGGTGCCGTCTTCGTCGCCCTCAAGACCGAGGATGCGGTGCGCGACGACGCGGTGTTCTTCGCCGCCCGGTTGGCCATTCCCGTGACCCTGGTGGTCGGGGTGTTCGGCGCGTGGACTCAGCTGTCCTACGGCAAGGATTGGACGTGGCTGGTGTTGGGGGTCGCCGTCGTCGCGCAGATCACCGCCGTCATGCTGGTGTGGAGCCGCGGGGGTGACGGCTGGGCCTTCGCGTGCACGGCAACCGTCGTCGTCGCGGTGGTGGTCTTGCTGTTCGGTTCGCTCTACCCGAACCTGGTGCCGTCGACGCTGAATCCGGCGTGGAGTCTCGACGTCCAGAACGCCTCGTCGTCGCCCTACACGCTGACCGTCATGTCGTGGGCGGCGCTGATCTTCGCGCCGCTGGTGATCGGCTACCAAGCGTGGACGTATTGGGTGTTCCGTCAACGCATCTCCGCCGACCGGATTCCGGCGTCGATTGGCTTGAGTCCCAAATGATCAGCCGCCCGACATGATGCGCCGTCACCTGGTGGCGACGACGAGCTGCGGAGTGGTCATCACCGGCTCCGCCATCGCAGGCGCGGTGGTCCTGGCCCATCTGCTGGCAGGTCTGATCACCGACCCGAACACCCGCACTCTGAACCACTGGTCGGCGTCCCTGTGGGTTCTGTTGGCGCTCTGGACCATTCGGGCGGTCGCGCAGTGGGCGCAGGCTCGAGTCAGTCAGCGCGGTGCCACCGAGGCGATCGCAGCCCTCAACCGTGAAGTCCTGGCCTTCGTCACCGCTCTGCCGCCGCGCGAGCTGGCGGCGCGACACGACGACGCAATCGCCCTGACCACCAGGGGACTCGACGCGTTGCGCCCGTTCTACACGCGCTACCTGCCTGCCCTTGTCCAGGCCGCCGTGCTCACCCCCGCCGCGGTGGTGACGATGGCCTGGTACGACCTGCAAGCGGCCGTCGTCGTCCTGATCGCGCTTCCGCTGGTTCCGCTGTTCATGGTGCTCATCGGTCTGGTCACCGCCGAGCGTTCCGCGGCGGCCATGACGGCCATGACCGTCCTGCATTCCCGGCTGCTGGACCTCATCACCGGCATTCCCACCCTGCGGGCACTGGGCCGCGCCGACGGCCCAGAGCGCCGCATCTCCGAACTTGCCGAAGCGCATCGCCGCTCGACCATGGCAACGCTGCGCATCACCTTTCTTTCGTCGCTGGTGTTGGAGCTGATCGCCACCCTCGGCGTGGCGCTGGTCGCCGTCAGCGTGGGGTTGCGACTGGTCTACGGCGAAGTCGAGCTCGCCGCGGGGCTGACGGTGCTGCTGCTCGCCCCAGAAGTCTTCTGGCCGTTGCGCCGCGTCGGCGCGGAGTTTCACGCCGCACAGGACGGGCGGACGGCCAAGGCGAAGGCCGCCGAGCTTCTCGAGGGCGCCGTGATCCGGCCGCAAGGAGTCCGCTCGCCGGCGGGCACCACGATCCACCTTCGGGACGTCAGCGTCGCCGCGAGAAACGGCGATGCGCCGCACCGGTTGTCGGCCGACGTCGTCCCAGGTTCGATTACGGTCCTGACCGGACCGAACGGGGCTGGCAAGTCCACCGCGCTGCACGCCATCCTGGGTCTCGTCGTGCCGACGTCGGGTCGCGTGTTGGTCGGCGACGACGACGTCACCGACCTAGACCCACGGCAGTGGTGGAACCTCGTCGCCTGGCTGCCGCAACGGCCGGCGCTGGTCCCCGGCACCGTCCTCGAGAACCTCGAACTCCTTGGTCCGATCTCCGACGTCGACGATGCCTGCCGCAAAGCCGGTTTCGACGACGTCGTAGCCTCGTTGCCACACGGTCTGGCCACCGTCATCGGCCGCGACGGCGCCGGACTGTCGTTGGGTCAACGTCAAAGGCTCGGCCTTGCGCGCGCGTTCGGTGCCCGACGGCCGATCATGCTGCTCGACGAACCGACGGCCCATCTCGACGAAGAGCGCGAGCGGTTCGTCCTTCAGTCGATCCGCGACGTCGCCCACGACGGCGCCGCCGTGCTGGTGGTCGGACACCGAGACACCGTCCGCGCCGTCGGCGACCACCTCGTCACCGTCGGGGGTGAGAGCCATGCCGTCGCGTGACCCGCTGCTCGCGGGGTTCGCACTGCTGCGCCCCCGCCTTTCACGCCTGGCACTGGCGGTGACGTTCGGCGTCCTGGCGCTTGGCAGCGCCTTGGCGCTCGCGGGCGTCTCGGCCTGGCTCATCGCCAGGGCCTGGCAAATGCCGCCGATCCTGGACCTGTCCGTCGCGGTCGTCGCCGTGCGGGCCCTCGGCATCTCCCGTGGCGTCTTCGGCTACTGCGAGCGACTCGCGTCCCACGACACGGCGCTGCGGGCTGCCGGCACTGCCCGCGCCGGGCTGTACCGCGCCCTGGCCCACGGCCCAGCCGACGCCGTGATGCGAATTTCTGAGGGAGACATCGCCTCCCGCGTCGGCGACTCGGTCGACGAACTGTCCGACGTCCTGGTTCGGGCCGTGCTTCCGATTGCCGTGGCCGCGATCCTGTCGGGGGCCTCCGTCGTCGCCGTCGCGCTCATCTCGCCGACCGTCGCCGTCGTACTCCTGGTGTGCCTGCTCGTCGCCGGCGTCGTCGCCCCGTGGCTGTCCGCCAGGGCCGCCACCTCCGCCGAACACGTTGCCGTTCAGCACCATTCGGGACGGGACACCGCGACGATGCTGGCAGTCGACTACGCCCCAGAACTTCGGGTGGCCGGCCGGCTCGACGAGGTCGTCGCCGACGCCTCCAGTCGGCAACGAGAGTGGGGAGCCGCCGCCGACCGCGCGGCGTTGCCCGCCGCCTTCGGCGCGGCAGCCCCCATCGCGGCGACGGCCGTCAGCGTGCTCGGCGCCGTCCTCGTCGCGATCACCCTCGCACCCCAGGTGGCGCCAACCACGCTGGCGGTCCTCGTCCTACTGCCCCTTTCGGCGTTCGAGGCCACCACGGCACTGCCCGCAGCCGCCGTCCAACTGACCCGGGCGCGCATCGCTGCCGGACGCCTACTCGACCTGACCGCCCCCGCCCCTGCAGCCAGGAGCCGCCCGGCCCTCCATCCGCCCGACCTTCGGGCGGGTGAACGGATCGCCGTCGTCGGCGACAGCGGCAGCGGTAAGACGACGACCCTCATGGCGATCGCCGCCGAGCACCAAAATCCCTTCACCGCAGGGTTCTTCCCCGAGGACGCCCACCTTTTCGACACCACCGTCCGCGACAACCTGCTGGTGGCCCGCGGCGACGCCACCGACGACGAGCTGTACGCGGCTTTGAACGCCGTCGGCTTGGGCGACTGGGTGGACGGCCTGCCCGACGGGCTGGCGACGATCCTGACCGGTGGGGCCGCTGCGGTCTCCGCCGGACAGCGACGGCGACTGCTGCTCGCCCGTGCGCTCGTCTGCAGTCTGCCCGTCATCCTGCTCGACGAGCCGACCGAACACCTCGACGCCGCCGACGCCGACCGGCTGCTGCGCGAACTGCTGGCACCCGACGGGCTCTTCGCCCCCTCCCGCACCGTCGTCGTCGCCACACATCACCTGCCCCACGGTGTGACCTGCCCGGTGCTCTACCCTCGGCAGACATGACGGGCCTCAGAAACGGAACGGGCACCGCCGCGCTCGCCGTCGCGGTCGCCGGTGTGGTCCTGTGTTGGTCGGTCGTCGGCGGCATCGCCTGCGGTGTGGTCGCCGTCATCCTTGGCGCGGTCGGCCGCGGTCGCGCAAGGCGCAACGAGGCCGACAACGGTGCAGTGGCAGTGGCGGGACTGGCGCTCGGCGTGGTGGCGGCCGTCGCGTCGGTGGCGTTCGCCGTCGTGTGGGTGTTCGCGTGGCGCGACTCCGGCGGCGCCGGCTACCTGGACTGCGTGGCCAAGGCGGGCAACGATCAAGCTGCCGGGAAGGCCTGTACGGACAAGTGGTTCAACGAGATTCAAGAACGCTTCGAGGTCAGTCCGAAGCCGACCCGGGGAAGTACTTGACGATCCCCTCTTGAACGACGGTGGCCAGCACCTGGCCGTCGCGGTCGAAGAAATGGCCGTTGCCAAGCCCACGGGACTCCGCCGCCACGGGTGACGTCGTCGAGTACAGCACCCACTCGTCGAAGCGCACCGGACGGTGAAACCACACCGAGTGGTTCATCGTGACGGCGAAGATGCGATCGAAACCCCACGACAACCCGTGCGTGGTGATGATGGAGTCCAGCACCGTGGTGTCCGACGAATAGACCAGGGCGGCGGCGTGGATCACCGGGTCGTCCGGCATCGGGCCCCGCGCCGTCAGCCACACCCGGTTGTGGGCGAGCCGCTCCCCCTTGCCCCGCATCACCCACGCGGGATCGTTGGTATAGCGCCATTCGATGGGTTTCAGCGCCGCCACGAAGAGCGGCACCGTCTCCTCGAACCCGACCAGCAGGTCTTCGATGCTGGGCACCGACAGCGGCTCGGGAACCTCCGGTGCCACCACCCCGTGCTCGAGGCCGCGGCCACCGGCCAGATGCGACACCATGGCCGAGGCCAACAGCACGTCACCCTGCCGCACGTCGACCCGACGGTTGGCGAACCGACGCTCGTCGCGCAGGCGCACGACGTGGAACTCGAGGTCGCGCTCCGGGTCGCCGCCCGCGATGAAGTGGACCGACAGCGCGCTCGGCGGCAGATCGTGTTTCAGCGTGCGACTGGCCGCGACGAAGGCCTGCGCCATCATCTGGCCGCCGAACGTCCGGATTGGATTCTTGCTGGGGTGTGAACCGGTGAACAGATCGTCGTCGACGCGGTTCAAATCCAGAACGGCCAGCAGCTCTTCGAGATCGGAAGTCACTGCTGGCCGTTCCTCCAACTGCTAGTGGTCGTCCTCGCCGATTCGGTGGACGTGAATCATGTTGGTCGAGCCTACTGTGCCGGGAGGCGCACCAGCGACGATGATGACGAGGTCGCCACGCTTGTACCGACCGAGCGCCAGCAGCGACTCGTCGACCTGGCGGATCATGCCATCGGTGGTCTGGATGTGCGGCACGATGAACGTCTCGGTGCCCCAGGTGAGCGCGAGCTGACTGCGGACCTCGGGAAGTGGCGTGAAGGCCAACAGTGGCAGCGGCGTGTGCAACCGGGCGAGCCGCTTGAGCGTGTCACCGGATTGGGTGAACGCGACGAGCGCCTTGGCGTCCAGTCGCTCGCCGATGTCACGGGCGGCGTAGGAGATGACTCCCCGCTTGGTCCGTGGCACGTGGTGCAGCGGCGGCGCGGCCGTCGAGTTCTCCTCGACCGCGGTGATGATGCGGGCCATCGTCTTGACGGCCTCCAGTGGATACTTGCCGACCGACGTCTCGCCGGAGAGCATCACCGCGTCGGTGCCGTCCAGCACGGCGTTCGCCACGTCGGACGCCTCGGCGCGCGTGGGCCGGGAGTTCTCGATCATCGACTCGAGCATCTGGGTCGCGACGATGACGGGCTTGGCGTTCTCGCGCGCCATCTGGATGACGCGCTTCTGCACGAGGGGCACTTCCTCCAGCGGGAGCTCGACGCCGAGGTCACCGCGGGCGACCATGATGGCGTCGAACGCCAGCACGATGGCCTCGAGGTTCTCGATCGCCTCCGGCTTCTCCAACTTTGCGATGACGGGCACGCGCCGGCCCATCTCGTCCATGATTTCGTGAACCAGCTCGATGTCGGCCGGCGAGCGCACGAACGACAGCGCGACCAGGTCGACGCCAAGGGCCATGGCGAACTTGAGGTCTTCGATGTCCTTCTCCGACATCGCAGGCACCGAGACGTTCATGCCGGGAAGCGACAGGCCCTTGTTGTTGCTGACCTTGCCACCCTCGGTGACGATGCAGACGACGTCGTTGCCGTCGATGTGGCTGACGGTCAGGCCGATGTTGCCGTCGTCGACGAGCAGCCGGTCACCGGCCACCGCGTCCTTGGCCAGCTCCTTGTAGGTGGTCGACACCCGGTCGTGGGTGCCCTCGACCTCGTCGACGGTGATCCGCACCGTCTCGCCGGCCACCCAGACCGTCGGCCCGTCGGCGAACCGGCCGAGCCGGATCTTCGGACCCTGCAGGTCGGCCATGATGCCGACCGCCCGCCCTGTCGAGTCGGAGGCTGCGCGAACCCGTTTGTAGGCGATTTCGTGGTCGGCATGGTCACCGTGGCTGAAATTCAGCCGGGCGACATCCATGCCCACCTCGACGAGCGCCTTGATCTGCTCCTCCGAAGAGGAAGCCGGGCCCAACGTACAGACGATCTTTCCGCGTCTAGTCACGTTGACTCAATATAGTCGTGATCGATTCAGAAGACGATTCAGACGGCCGCAAGCGGGAGCGCACCGGGCCTGACCGGGGCCGGAAGATCCGACTCGCCCATCAGGAATGCGTCGACGGCTTGGGCCGCGCTGCGTCCCTCGGCGATCGCCCAGACGATCAGCGAGGCGCCGCGGTGGGCGTCGCCGCACACGAAGACCCCCGGCGCGTCGGTCTGCCAATCCGACCCACACGGCAGCGCGCCGCGGCCGTTGAGCTGCAGGCCGAGCTCGTCGAGCAGCGCCATCTGCTCGACGCCTTCGAACCCGATTGCCAACAGCGCGAGCTCACACGGCAGCTCGATCTCCGCGCCCACCGGGGTGATCTTGCGCCGTCCGTCGGCGTCGCGCTCGACCTTGACCTCCGCGATCACCATCGACTTCAGACGGCCCTCGTCGTCGCCGACGAACCGCTGAACCGCGACTTCGTAACGGCGAGCGCCGCCCTCTGCGTGCGCCGGCGACGTCCGCAGCACCAACGGCCACGTCGGCCACGGCGAGCGGGTGTCGTCGCGTTGCCCAGGGGGCTCCGCGTTGTAGTCCAACTGGGTGACCGACGCCGCGCCTTGCCGGTGCGCGGTGCCAAGGCAGTCCGCCCCGGTGTCTCCCCCGCCGATGATCACGACGTGCTTGCCCGCCGCCGAGATGGGCGACGGTCCGTCGCCCTCGCACTCCCTGTTCGCGGGCACCAGGTGTTCCATCGCGAGGTGCACGCCGTCGAGATCGCGTCCCTCGACCTGGTTGTCCCGCGAACGCAACGCGCCAACGGCCAGCACCACCGCGTCGTGCTGGCGTCGCAGCCGTTCGACGGACAGGTCGACGCCAACTTCGCAGTCGGTGACGAAACGCG
>Ga0209051_1003607_pt1 | contig 10057 bp, 1 predicted proteins | sample AraplaCvi_mMS_r2_2_FD_184286 | JGI IMG/M metagenome (GOLD analysis project Ga0209051, IMG submission 184286) | Arabidopsis root microbial communities from North Carolina, USA - plate scrape MF_Cvi_mMS_r2 (SPAdes) (version 2) | ecosystem: Host-associated > Plants > Roots > Endosphere | place: USA... | reverse complement strand
CACGGCTACGCGAACGCCTCGCCCAACCCATCCCACTCCAAGCCCTCTTCCAGCACCCAACCCTCAAACGCCTCGCACAGCATATCGATGACGCGGCCGCCGACCCGTTCCTCAACATCCCGGCTACCGCCGGCTCGTTCGCCTTCGAAGGGGTCATATGAGCGACATCATCGAGGTTCTGAGCGCGCTGAGCGCGGCGGGGGTCCGTCTGTGGTTGGACGGAGAAGCCTTGCGCTATGGCGCCGATCAGCCCCTGAGCGCCGAACAGCTGGCGATCCTGCGATCGCGTAAGGCCGAGATCGTCGCCTTGCTGAAGGGTTCCGGATCGTCCCTGCCGCCTTTGACGCGATTGCGGCGTGATTTTGGTGTGGTGAGTGATCTGTCGTTTGGGCAGGAGCGGCTTTGGTTTCTGGACCAGCTGGGGCTTTCGGGAGAGGCCTATACGCTGTGTGGCGGGCTTCGCTTTGAGGGTGAGCTGGATGTCGCGGCGCTGTCGGCGAGCGTGGCGGAGGTGGTCGGGCGGCACGAGGCGCTGCGGACGCGGTTCGTGTCGCGCGATGGGGTCGGTGGGCAGGTGGCGGACGCGGCCGAAGGGTTTGCGCTGGCCTTGACGGACCTGTCGGGCCTTGGCCTGGCGGGGGCGCGGGAGGAGGCGCAGAGGATCCTGTCGCGGGAAGCCGGACGCGGGTTCGATCTGACGGCGGGGGGACTGTTCCGGGCTCGGCTGCTGCGACTGTCGGCGCGCGAGCACGTGCTGGTGGCGGCGATGCACCACATCATCGCCGACGGCTGGTCGCTGGGGGTTCTGACGCGTGAGATCGGTGCGCTGTACGAGGCGTTCAGCCAGGGGCGGGCCTCGCCGCTGGCGCCGCTGGAGGCGCAGTACGCCGACTATGCGGCCTGGCAGCGGGATTGGCTGCGGGGCGAGGCGCTGGAGCAGCGCCTGGCCTATTGGCGAGATCGGTTGGCGGGGGCGCCGGCCTGGCTGGACCTGCCGACGGATCATCCGCGTCCGATGACGGCCAGCTATCGCGGGGCGATGCAGCCGTTCGCCCTGGACGAGACGCTGGTGGAGGCGTTGCGGGGCCTGGCGCGCCAGGAGGGGGCGACGCTGTTCATGGTGCTGCTGGCGGGGTTCCAGGCGGTCCTGGGGCGCTGGAGCGGCCAGGACGACGTGGTGGTGGGCACGCCGACGGCGGGCCGTGGGCCGCGCCAGACGGAAGGGCTGATCGGCTGCTTCATCAACACCCTGGCCCTGCGGACGGACCTGTCGGGCGATCCGAGCTTCCGGACGCTTCTGGGACGGGTGCGGGAGACGGCGCTTGGCGCCTACGCCCATCAGGACCTGCCGTTCGAGAAGGTGGTGGCCGAGCTGGCGCAGGCGCGGGATCTGTCGCGCGCGCCGCTGGTGCAGGTGATGCTGGCCTTGCAGAACACGCCGTCGGCGCAGCTGGACCTGAGCACGGTGCGGCTGAGCCTGATGGCCGCCGAGCAGACGAGCGCCAAGCTGGATCTTTCGCTCTACGTGCACGAGACGGCGCGGGGCCTGGAGGGCGGCTTCGAATACGCCAGCGACCTGTTCGAGGCGGCGACGATCGCCGAGCTGGGCCGGCAGCTGGCGCGGGTCCTGGCGCAGGCGGCGGCGGCGCCGGACACGCGGCTGGAAGCGTTGAACCTGCTGGACGAGACGGGGCGGCGCGAGAGCGTGCTGCGCGGGGCCGGGCCTCGGGTCGCGCGGGAGGGGGGCGTGCTGACGCCGGCCCTGGCGCGCCGGGCGCAGGAGCGGTCGGCGGCGATCGCGGTGGGCGACGGGCGCGAGACGCTGAGCTACGCGGCGCTGGAGCGGCGAGCCGTGGACCTGGCCCGGCGGCTGCGGGCGCTGGGGGTGGGGCCCGAGACGGTGGTGGGCGTCTGCCTGGAGCGTTCGTCGAGCCTGGTGGCGAGCCTGTTGGGGGTGCTCAAGGCGGGCGGAGCCTACCTGCCGCTGGATCCGGACCTGCCGTCCGAGCGACTGGCGTTCATGGCGGCGGACGCGGGGTGCGCCCTGGTGATCAGCCGGCGGGCGCTGGCCGGGCGGCTGGACGGGTTCGGGGGGCGGTTCCTGCTGCTGGACGAAGCGGCGGCCGAGGAGGGCGGCGGTCGCGCCGATCGGCCTGAAGAGGATCGGCCCGAAGAGGATTGGCCTGAACCGTCGCCAGCGAACTTGGCCTACGTGCTCTATACGTCCGGTTCGACGGGGCGGCCCAAGGGGGTGATGGTCTCGCACGGGGCCCTGGTGAATTTCCTGGAGGCCATGCGGGTCGCGCCGGGGCTGTCGGAAGCGGACGTGATGGCGGCGGTGACGCCGCTGTCGTTCGACATCGCGGGCCTGGAGCTTTGGGGCGTGCTGCTGGCCGGCGGGCGGATCGAGATGATCGATCGCGCCACGAGCCAGGACGGCCAGGCCCTGGCCGAGCGCCTGGCGCGGGCGGGGGCCAGCGTCCTGCAGGCCACGCCGGCGACCTGGCGGCTGCTGGACGCGGCCGGGGCGGGGACCGGGCTTTCGGGACTGCGGATCCTGTGCGGCGGAGAGGCGCTGAGCCGGGACCTGGCCGAGCGGCTGCTGGGCTGGGGCGGGGCGGTGTGGAACCTCTACGGGCCGACGGAGACGACGATCTGGTCGGCGGCCGAACGGCTGGAGGGGACGCCGGCGTCGAGCGCCGCGCCGATCGGCGGGCCGATCGCCAATACGCGGCTTTACGTGCTGGACCGGGGACTGGAGCCGGTGGCGACGGGAAGCCGCGGGGAGCTGTATATCGCCGGCGAGGGGCTGGCGCGAGGCTATGGCGGGCGCGCGGGCCTGACGGCCGAGCGGTTCGTGGCCTGCCCGTTCGAGGGGGGCGGGGCGCGGATGTATCGCACCGGCGATCTGGCCCGCTGGCGCGCAGACGGGACGCTGGAGTTCCTGGGGCGGCTGGACCATCAGGTGAAGCTGCGTGGCTTCCGGATCGAGCTGGGCGAGATCGAGGCGGCGCTGACGGGCCATCCCGACGTGGACCAGGCCATCGTCGTGGCCCGCGCCGAACCGGCGGGCGAAGCTCGCCTGGTCGCCTATCTCACGCCGGCGCGGGTCGAAACGCCCGAGCAGCCGCGAGAGGATCTGATCGATCACTGGGACGCGGTCTTCTATACCGCCGACACGGCGGACCTTAGTCCCAACTTTGCAGGGTGGAACTCCAGCTACGACGGCGAGCCGATCCCCCTGGACGATATGCGGGCCTGGCTCGACGAAGCTGTCGCGCGCGTCGGCGCGTCGGGACCGCGCCGTCTGCTGGATCTGGGATGCGGCTCGGGGCTGCTGCTCCAGCACCTGGCCGGTCGCTGCGAGACCTATGTCGGACTCGACGTCTCCCAGACCGCGATCGACCGCCTGAGCGCCTGGGTCGCCGCGTCGCCGGATCTGGCGCATGTCCGTCTCAAGCGCGGACGCGCGGACGGGTTGGAAGATCTTCCCGACGCGGCTTTCGATACGGTCGTCCTGAACTCGGTCATCCAATACTTTCCAGACGCGACTTACCTGGAAGCGGTGCTCGAGGCGGCCGTGCGCGTCACGGAGGACGGCGGCCGAATCCACGTCGGCGACGTCCGCTCCCTAGCCTTGAACCCGATGCTGAGGGCCGGGATCGAATGGGGCCGGGCAGAGCACCATGCCTCCATGGCGCAACTGAATACGCGCCTGGATCGCGCGGTGCAGGGCGAGGAAGAGCTCCTCGTCGATCCAGCCTTCTTCCAGCGTCTCGCCGAGCGTCTGCCTCGCCTGCGGTCGGCGCGCGCCAGGTTGAAGGGCCGCGCCTACGACAACGAACTCAGTCGCTATCGCTACGATGTCGTACTCGAGGTAGGGGCGGGAACCCTTGCGGAAGAAGCCGCGCTTTTCGAGCCGGCCATCGAATTGATGGCGGCCGACGGCCTGGGCGCGCCGGCGGCCTATATGGCCGCGGGACTTCCGCAGCTCTGGGTGCGCGGGGCTCCCCGACGGCAATTGGCGCACGAACGGGCGGTGCTCGACATGATCCGGCGCGGCGATCCGGACCTGACCCTGGCGCAGGCGCGGCGCTTGAGCGAGCCGGAGCTTGTCGACGACGCCGACGTCGACGCCTTCGAGAGGCTGGCCGAGGAGGCCGGTTATGCGGTGTGGGCGACCTTCGACGCCGAGGCGGCCGACCAGGCCGACCTTCTTCTCTATGATCCTCGTCGCACGCCGGCCGAGCATCTCGAGGTGCTTCTGTCGACGGCGCCCGGCGTCGACCGGGGCCTGACGAACAATCCCGTGGCGCGTCTTCGCGCGGCCGAACTGGAGACGACGCTTCGCCAGCACCTCAAGTCCATACTGCCCGACTACGCCTGCCCGAGCGCCTATGTCGTGCTGCCGACGCTGCCGCTCAATCCCAATGGAAAGATCGATCGCGACGCCTTGCCGGCGCCCGTGGTCGCCGCCGCCCTCCGCGGTTCCGCTGCGCCCGTCACACCTCATGAACGCCTACTCGCGGCCATCTGGGAAGAGGTGCTCGGCCTGGATCATGTCGGGGTGGACGACAACTTCTTCGAAATCGGAGGCCACTCGCTGATCGCCACGCGCGTGATCTCGATGCTGCACGAGCGAGCGACCGCGGAGGCCAATCTGCGCATGCTCTTCGAGACGCCGACGATCCGCGACTTGGCCGCCAGGCTCGATGCGGCCCAGGCGCCGGCGGCCGCGCCGCCGCCGCTGGTCACCGCGCCCCGACCAGACCGTCTACCGCTGTCGTATGTCCAGGAGCGCTTGTGGTTCCTCGATCGGCTGGGCTTGACCGGCGCGGCCTATAACAGCCCCGGCGCGTTGCGGTTGCAGGGCGTCCTGGACGTGGCGGCCATGGAGGCCAGCCTGGTCGAGCTGGTGGCGCGGCATGAGAGCCTGAGGACCCGGTTCGCGACGGTCGATGGTTCGGGAGTGCAGGTCGTTGATCCGCCGACGCTTTTCCGCATGAACTTCAGGGATCTCGAAACGATCGCGTCAACGGCGGCCGAGCGCTGGGAGCGTGCGCGGGAGCTCATGCGCCAGGAGATCGACAAGCCTTTCGATCTCATAGCCGGTCCAGTGTTTCGGGCCACGCTGATCCGGCTGGGTCCCAGCGACCATCTTCTCGTGGTGGTCATGCATCACATCGTCTCGGACGGCTGGTCGTTGGGCGTGCTGACTCGAGAACTCGCCGCGCTGTACAACGATTTCGCCGCCGGCCGCGCGTCATCGCTGGCGCCGCTGGACGTCCAATACGCCGACTTCGCGATCTGGCAGCGGCAATGGCTGTCTGGTCCGGTGCTGGAAGCGCGTCTCGACTACTGGCGTCACCGCCTCGCGCACGCGCCGACGGCGCTGAATCTACCGAGCGATCGCCCGCGGCCCCCCATCGCCAGTTACCAGGGGGGACTCAGCAAGTTCACGCTGTCGCCGGAACTGACCCAAAGTCTCTCGAGGCTGGCGCAGGACGAGGGCGCGACCCTCTTCATGGTTCTTCTGGCGGGCTTCAAGGCGCTGCTGGCCTATTGGAGCGGCGAGGACGACATCGTTGTGGGTTCGCCGATCGCCGGCCGCACCCACCGGAAGACCGAGGGGATGATCGGCTTTTTCGTCAACACCCTGGCCTTGCGTACGGATCTGGCTGGCGACCCGAGCTTTCTGGCCCTTCTCGGGCGGGTGAGGGAGACTGCGCTCGGCGCCTACGCTCATCAGGACGTGCCGTTCGAGAAGCTGGTCGCCGAGCTGCTCACCGAGCGCGATCTCAGCCGTCAGCCGCTGTTTCAGGCGATGTTCGTGCTGCAGAACTTTCCAGATCTCACCCTGACCCTGGATGGTCTGACGCTGAGCACCGAGGCGACCGATCAGATCACCTCGAAGTTCGACTTGACGCTTTATACCTATGAGCGGGAAGGCAGGGTCGAAGGCGCCTTCGAGTTCGCCACCGACCTGTTCGAGCCGGCGACCATCGCGCGCCTGGCCGAGCACTACGTCTATCTTCTCGAGCAGGCGGCGGCCGATCCGTCGCGACGTCTCAGCGGCCTGCAGGCGATGCGCGGGCAGGCGCGCGCGGCCGTCGCGGCGCTCGGCGCGCCGACGGCTGTGACCCGCTCGGCGCTTCGGGTGCATGATCTGATCGCCGAGCGGGCGGCGGCGACGCCGGACGCGGTCGCCTTGATTGAGGGCGAGGGGGTGCTCTCGTACGGCGACCTGGATCGACGCGCCAATCAAGTGGCCAACCATCTTCGCGCCATGGGCGTCACGACCGATCGGGCGGTCGGGGTCTGCCTGGATCGTGGCGTCGCGAGCACGCTGGCCATGCTCGCCGTTCTCAAGGCGGGCGGAGTCTACCTGCCACTGGATCCGGACTATCCGGACGAACGCCTGGGCTTCATGGTCACCGAGGCGGGGGCGCAGGTCCTTTTGACGACCAGCGGACTGTTCCAGCGCTTTCCGGGCTTTCAGGGACGAGCGTTGCTGATCGATGTCGATCAGGCCGAACTGGCGGCGCGGCCGACCACGCCGCCGGCGCGGGCAGGGATGAGCGACAGCGGCGCCTACATGATCTTCACGTCCGGCTCGACTGGCCGTCCCAAGGGCGTGATGGGCAGCCATCAGGCTTGCGTCAACCGCCTGCTCGCGACGGTCGACATAACCCCGCTCATCGGGGATGAGCGCTTCGCCCAGAAGACCTCACCGGGATTCGTCGACGCTTTCTTCGAAACGTTGACGCCGTTGGTGTTCGGGCGACCGTTGGTGATCATTCCGCCCGCGACCGCGCGTGATCCCGCGGCGCTGAAGCGGAGCATCGAGCAACACGGCGTGACCAATCTGGTCACCGTTCCGTCTCTGGCGGCGGCGATGCGGCCCCAGCGCGGCGAGATGCCCAGCTTGCGGCATTGGACCCTGAGCGGCGAAGCCTTGCGATCAGAATTGGCGACGCAGCTGTCCGAGGCCCTGCCGAGCTGCCAGCTCGTAAATCTTTACGGCTCGACCGAGGCGGCGGCGGACGCCACCGTCCACCGGCTCGGCGTCGAGAGCAGCGCCACGACGCCCATCGGACGTCCGATCGCCAATATGAGCGCCTATGTGCTGGATCGCGGTCTTGAGCCCGCGCCGATCGGGGCCACGGGCGAACTCTATGTTGGCGGACCGGGACTGGCCCGAGGCTATGTGGGACGCTCGGGTCTCACCGCCGAGCGGTTCGTGGCCTGTCCCTACGGCGCCCCGGGTCAACGCATGTATCGCACGGGGGACCGCGTGCGATGGACCGCCGACGGGGTCCTCGAATTCTGCGGCCGCGTGGACCATCAGATCAAGTTGCGCGGCTTCCGGATTGAACTGGGCGAGATCGAGTCCGTCCTCTGCGACCATCCGGCCGTGGAGGCTGCCGTCGTAACGCTGCGCGCGTCCGAAGGGCGCGAGGGACGTCTGGTCGCCTACCTCGTCGGTCCAGCCGAAACGCGACCCGAAGCCGCCGGCCTTCGCGAACATGTCGCCGGAAGCTTGCCGGAGTACATGGCGCCGGCCGCCTATGTCTGGCTCGACCGGTTTCCCCTGACTGCGACCGGCAAGCTGGATCGCCTGGCTCTGCCGCCGCCCGAGGACACCCGCCCGGCGCAAGCGCATCGCCCGCCCGTCACGCGGGAGGAGATTGAGCTGGCGGCGATCTGGAGCGAGGTCCTGCAGCTCGACCGCGTCGGGATCGGCGACAACTTTTTCGAACTGGGCGGGCACTCCTTGCTGGCCGTGCAGATGATCGCGCGCGCCACGCCGATCTTCGGAAGCGAACTGCCGCTCAGGTCGATCTTCGAGGCGCCGACGATCGCCGAGTTGCTGGCCTGGGCACAAGCGCATGGCGTGGGGCAATCGAGCGAAGAAGACCTCCTCGCGGCCTTGGCCCGGCAGATCGCCGGCTTGTCGGATGACGAGGTCATGGAAAAGCTCAAGGAACTGCAGGGAGGCGACGCATGAGCGATCCAGAGATCGGGTCGAAGGTCGACGCCAGCGCTCGTGCGCGTGCTCAACTGCTGGAACGGCTGCTGGAACAGGCCCGCGCCGAAGCGCCCAAGCCGGCTCCTGGTCTCCGGCCGCGCGACTCCTCGGTTGGCGAGGCGCCGTTGTCCTTCGCCCAGGAGCGGCTGTGGTTCGTCGACCAGCTCGGGTTGTCGGGCGCGGCCTACAACATCCCCGCCGTCTTGCGCTTGACCGGACCGCTTGACGCGGAGGCCCTGGCCGCCAGCTTGAGCGATGTCGTCGCGCGCCACGAGATTCTTCGCACGCGCTTCGAGCTTCGGGACGGCGAACCGGTTCAGATCGTGGCGCCGCCTCAGCCGGCGAACCTGGAGCGAGAGGACCTCCAGGCGCTCGACGATGATGCGCGAGCGGCGCGCCTGTCGGCGCTGATCGCCGAAACCTCGTCTACGCCATTCGACTTGCGGTCGGGACGGCTGATGCGGGTCAGGCTCTGCAGGCTGGGCGCCAATGAGCACGTGCTGATCGCGGTCGTGCATCATATCGCTTCGGACGCCTGGTCGAGCGACGTGTTGACGCGAGAGCTATCGGCCCACTACGCGGCGCGTCGGCGCGGAATGGCCGCATCGCTGCCGCCCCTGTCGGCGCAGTACGCGGACTATGCCGTTTGGCAGCGGGCCCGGCTCGAGAGCGGCGCGTTGGCGCGCGATCTGCAGTACTGGACATCGGAACTTGCAGGCGCGCCGCGCTGTCTGCCGTTGCCGCTCGATCGCGCCCGGCCGAAGGTGGCGAGCTTCGCCGGCGCGGCCGAGCCGGTCGCAATTCCGACCCCGGTTCAAACGCGGCTCCACGCCTTGGTCCGCGAGGCGGGGGTCACCCCGTTTATGCTCTTCCAGGCCGCGTTTGCGGCGCTGTTGTCGCGCTGGAGCGGTCAGCACGACGTGGTCTTCGGCGCGCCGGTCGCGGCGCGCAAGCCGATCGAGACGGAGCCGATGATCGGCTTTTTCGCCAACACCCTGGCGCTACGCAGCGATCTGTCGGATCGGCCCAGTTTCCGCACGCTGCTGGCGCGGACCAAGGCCAGGACCCTCGCGGCCTTCGAGCACGACGGCGCGCCTTTCGACAGGGTCGTCGCGGAACTGGGTCTCGAGCGGGACCTGGGCCTTCAACCGCTGGTGCAAGCCGTCCTGGTGATGCGCAACAGCCGGGGCGCGAGCATGACCCTGGACGGCTTGACCGTCTCGGGGCTCGCGCTGGAACACGTCAGCGCCAAGTTCGACCTCACTCTCTATGTCGAAGAGGGCGATGATGGTTTTGCCGGCGCGCTCGAATATGCCACGGACCTTTTCGAGGCGAGCACCGCCAGACGCTTCGTCGCGCAGATGATCAGGTTCCTGGACGCGGTCTCCGCCGATCCCGATCGGGCCATCGACGGGATCGACCTGCTGGACGACGCCGAGCGCCGAGCGTTGCTGGGCGAAGCGACGCCGCCATCCTTCGCCTCGCAGCCCGGTCTCCATGCCCGCTTCAGCCAGCGCGCAGCCGAAACGCCCGAAGCGATCGCCGTGGTCTTCGAGGACCAGCGGATCGCCTACGGCGCCCTGGAGGCGCGCGCCAATCGGCTGGCGCGGCGCCTCTTGGCTCTCGGCGTCGGTCCAGAGCATCGGGTAGCCCTTTGCCTGGAACGATCGATCGACCTGGTCGTCGGCGTCCTGGCGGTCTTGAAGGCTGGCGCGGCCTATCTGCCGATCGATCCGCGAACGCCGGCCTTGCGCGCCGCGTTCATGGCCGCCGACACCGGGGTGCGGGTCGTGGTGACGCACGCTGCGGTCTCCAGCCAGGAATGGTTCGAGGCCTATGAGACCGTTTGCCTGGACCGGGACGCCGAGGCGGTCGCGGCGGAGGACGCCGCCGCTCCGTCGATCGAGGTCGACCCCCGGACTCTGGCCTACATCATCTACACCTCCGGATCGACCGGGGCGCCGAAGGGCGTGATGATCACCCATCATTGCGTGAACAGGCTGTTCGCCGCGACCGAGGAGACGTTCG
>Ga0209051_1003605_pt1 | contig 10058 bp, 10 predicted proteins | sample AraplaCvi_mMS_r2_2_FD_184286 | JGI IMG/M metagenome (GOLD analysis project Ga0209051, IMG submission 184286) | Arabidopsis root microbial communities from North Carolina, USA - plate scrape MF_Cvi_mMS_r2 (SPAdes) (version 2) | ecosystem: Host-associated > Plants > Roots > Endosphere | place... | reverse complement strand
ACGGCTTCGGCTTCCTGGATCCTTCCATGCAGCATGAGCCAGCGCGGGCTTTCGGGGATCCAGCGGCGTAGCAGGAGGATGCCGAAGCCCAGCACTGCACCCAGCCCGAAGCTGAGCCGCCAGCCGATTTCCGGCGTGAACCAGCCGGTATCGAGCAGGGCGACCGCACCCAGCGCACCGAGCGCGGCCCCTATCCAGAAACTCCCGTTGATCAGCAGGTCGGTGTGGCCGCGGTAACGTGCGGGGATCAGTTCCTGGATCGCCGAGTTGATCGCGGCGTACTCGCCACCGATGCCGGCTCCCGTCAGCAGGCGGAACAGCGCAAACACCGCGAAGTTGGGCGAAAGCGCCGTGGCTGCGGTCGCGGCGAGGTACAGGCCGAGGGTCAGCGTGAAGAGCTTCCTGCGGCCGAGCTTGTCGGTGAGCCAGCCAAAGAACAGGGCGCCCGCCACGGCACCGACCAGGTAAAAGCTGCCGGCGAGGCCGACCTGCATGTCGCTCAGGTGCAACACCGGGCTCGACTTCAGCGCTCCAGCGATCGAGCCCGTGATCGTTACCTCAAGGCCATCGAGCACCCAGGTGATGCCCAGCGCCACGACGACGAGTGTGTGGAAGCGCCCCCAGGTAAGGCGATCGAGGCGGGCGGGCACGTCGGTTTCGACGATGGCATCGCGTGGGGCAGTCATCCCCCGACCCTACGGGCCGGGAGGTCGTGGTTTTGTCTAGCGCGGTACGCGGATACCGCCCGGCACGCCCTGGGGCGAAAGGGTCAGCTGCCAGAGCTGGTCGCGCCGGCTGCGGAAGATCCCCGCCGAGCAGCCGAGGTAGAAGCGCCACATCCGCCGGAACCGTTCGTCATAGTGCGCCGACAGCTCGGGCCATGCGGTGTCGAAGTTCGCCTGCCAGGCCATCAGCGTGCGGTCGTAGTCGGTGCCGAAGTTGTGCCAGTCCTCGACGATGAACAGGTTCTCGAGCGCGCTGGCCACCTGGCTCATCGCGGGGATGACTGAGTTCGGGAAGATGTATTTCTCGATCCACGGGTCCGGCCGCCCGGCCGCGCCATTGCTGCCGATGCAGTGCAGGAGCACGAGCCCGTCGGGGCGAACGCAGCGGCGGGCCATCTCGAACCACGGCCGGTAGTTCTTGCCGCCCACGTGTTCGAACATGCCCACGGAAAGGATGGCGTCGAACCGCTCGTCGACCTCGTGGTAGTCCTGCAGGCGGATCTCGACCGGCAGGCCGCGGCACAGCTCGCGCGCGTACTCGGCCTGTTCCTTCGAGATGGTGATGCCGACGCCGCTCACGCCGTAGTGTTCGGCGGCGAACTTCAGCGCCTCGCCCCAGCCGCAGCCGATATCGAGGATCCGTTGCCCTGGGGTCAGTTGCAGCTTGCGGCAGATCAGGTCGAGCTTGGCTTCCTGCGCGTCGTCCAGGTTCCACGCGTTCGCCCAGTAAGCGCATGAGTACACCAGCCGCTTGCCGAGCATGGCTTCGAACAGGTCGTTACCCAGGTCGTAGTGCTGGCGGCCGACCTCCCAGGCGTGGTCGCCGCGCTGCATGTTGAACAGGCGCGCCTTGAGGTGGGCGAGCAGGGTATCCAGGGTGCGCAGGGAATCGTCGAGGTGCGAGGTGAGCACGCGGGCCATGAAGCCGGCCAGGTCCGGGCAATCCCACCAGCCATCCATGTACGCCTCGCCCAGGCCCAGCGAGCCATGCGCGAACACCCTGGCGTAGGTTCGCTCATCGTGGACGGTGAGGTCCGTGGCCCGTTGTCCGTTGATCGTGATACCGGCCTGTTCGAGCAGGCCCTGTGCGCGTGCCTTCAGCGAAGCTGTATCGTGGCTCATGGGTGGTTCCGGGTGACCCTGCTCGTCGCCCCGCGCGACGTGGCGCTACCTCCGCGGCCTGATTATGGGCACCGGGGGCGGGCCAAGGGCAAGCACGACTTCCAGCTATACTGGTTGTCTTCCCCGGTGCAGATAAAAAGGTCCCATGGCCTCCGCGACCCGCGATCCGCGGCGCCACCTTCCGCTGATCCTCGCGGCCCTGAGCATGATCGGGCCGTTCTCCATCGATGCCATTTTCCCCGGCTTCCCGGATATCGGCCGCGCGTTTGGCGTGGGCGAGGTCGCCCTGCAGCAGCTGCTCAGCGTGTACCTGCTGGCCTATGCGGTGATGAGCCTGTTCCATGGCGCGATCTCGGATGCGTACGGGCGCAAGCCGGTGATCGTGGTCGCCATGGGCATCTACGCGCTGGCGTCGGCCGGCGCCGCGCTCGCGCCGAGCTTTACCTTCCTGCTGGCCTGCCGCGTGGTCCAGGGGCTCTGCGGCGGCGCCGGCATCGTGGTCGGTCGGGCCATCGTCCGCGACACCCTGCAGGGCGAAGATGCCCAGCGGATGATGTCCAAGGTGATGATGATCTTCGGCATCGCCCCGGCGATCGCACCCATCGTTGGCGCGTGGCTGCTGGGCATCGATGGCTGGCGTGGCATTTTCTGGGCGCTTACCGCGTTCACCGTGTTGCTGGTGGCGGGGATCATGCGTTTCCTCGTGGAATCCCACCCGGTGGAGAAGCGCACAGTCTTCCGCCCGCGGCCACTGTTGCGCGGCTACCTGGCGATCGCGCGCGACCTGCCGTTCTGGCCGCTGGCCATCGCGAGCTCGGTGAATTTCTCGGGGTTGTTCCTGTATATCGCCTCCGCGCCGCACCTGATCCGCGATGTGCTGCACCTCGGCGCCGATGGATTCCCGTGGCTGTTCGTGCCCACCGTGACCGGCATGGTCACGGGCGCGTTTATTTCCGGCCGTGTGGCGGGGCGGGTGAGTGCGGCGAAGACGGTCGGCTGGGGTTACGTGGCCATGCTGTCGAGCTGCGCGCTGAGCCTGTTCTTCGCGCTGGTGCTGGATGCGCCGCGCGTGCCGTGGTCGACGGTGCCGCTGGCGCTCTACGGTTGCGGCGTGCAGCTGGCGTTCCCGACGCTGACGATCCTGCTGCTGGATCGCTTCCCGAACCAGCGCGGCGGCGTGTCGTCAGTGCAGGCCTTCGGTAGCCTGCTGATGACGGCGCTGGTGGCGGGCGTGCTGTCGCCGATGCTGTCGTCGAACATGCTATGGCTGGCGCTGGGCGCGACGGCGCTATGCGTCGTCGGCCTGGCCGGGTGGCTGTGGTACCGCGCGATGGAGCGCCGCCGCGTGGCCAACACCACCGCCGCAGCCGCCACCGAGGTGGTCTCGCAGATCGAGCGCAACGAGCCCGGCTGACGCCATGCCGTTGTGGGAGCGCGCTTGCGCGCGATGGGTGTTCGCGACTGCGTCCGGGATCCGCCGTGGCAGAATGCGGTCTTTCAACCTGGGGTTCCGCAGTGGAAGTGCCAGCCTCACTGACTGAGCTAGGCCCGCGCATCTGCATTCTCGGGCCGTCAAACAGCGGCAAATCGACCCTCGCGGACGCCATCGGCCAGTGCGCGGATCTTCCGGTGGTCCACCTCGATCAGTTGCACCACCTGCCGAACACCGCCTGGCAGCCGCGCCCGCGCGACGCCTTCCACTCGTTGCATGATGAGGCGATAGCCGCTGACCGGTGGATCATCGAGGGCAACTATTCATCGTGCATGCCGCAGCGGTTCGCCCGTGCGACCGGCGTGATTCTTCTCGATGTCTCCACGTTCACGAGCCTCCGGCGCTATGTGCGCCGGACGTGGTTCGATCGCAAGCGCGTCGGCGGCCTGGAGGGTGCGCACGAGCGCATCCGTTGGGCGATGTTGCACCACATCACCATCGCTACGCCAGGGAATCGAAAGCGCTACGCGGCGTTGTTCGAGACGCTTTCGTTGCCGAAGGTGCGTCTGGCGTCAGTGCGGGAGGTGGGGCGTGCCCGCGCGATCTGGGGGTTGGGATAGCGGGGAGGCGGGAGGCCCTGGACTGGCGTGTTCGCTGGAGCTATCGCGCGCAAGCGCGCTCCCACAGGGGGCAGGGGACCAGGGTCAGGCGGTGGGTAGGTGGCGGGCTTCGAGGAAGGCGCGGGCTTCGGGGGCGTCGTGTTCGAACCAGGCCTGTGTCGAGCCCAGGCGGTAGGTGTAGCCCCAGCGGTCCATGTCTTCCATCAGGCGCAGCGAACCCACCGAAGGCAGGTGGCCGGCCAGCACGATCTGCAGGTAGCAGGTCGCGTCTTCTTCCTCGATCGAATCCGTCGCATCCGTGTGCACCAGGGCGCGCTTATCTTCCGGAAGCACGACCAGGTGGCAGGCCTCGTGCAGCAGCGAATGCACCGGCGTGTCCGCCCGTGCATAGACCGTCGTGCCGATGATGCCCGCTTCGGTGTCGCCCCAGAAGCTTCCGGGAATGGCTTCGCCGTCGGCCACCGCCACCAGGGCGAGGCCGAAACGGGTGAGCAGGGCGCGGGGTTCGTCGAAGCCGATGTCGCCGACGCGGAGCACCGCGTCGGCGGGATCGGGCGTGCTCATGCCGACGCGGGCTTGCCGTCGGGCAGGGCTACGGAAAGTTCCAGCACCTCGTGGCCGCTATCGCGCTCGAGGTTGATGTTCACGGCCTCGACGTCGACGTTCACGTACTTGCGGATGACTTCCAGCAGCTCGTTGCGGAGCAGCGGCAGGTAGTCGGGGCCGCCACGGGTCGAACGCTCCTGGGCGACGATGATGCGCAGCCGCTCCCGGGCCACGCCTGCGCTCGGTTCGGGTTTCCGCTTCAGGAAATCGAGGATGCCCATGCTTAACCTCCGAACACGCGCTTGAGGAAGCCCTTCTTCACCGGCTCGATGAATCGCAGCGGGCGCTCGTTGCCCAGGATGCGGGCGACCGTATCCTTGTAGGCCTGGCCGGCGTTCGAGTTGTCGTCGAGGATGACCGGCACGCCCGCGTTGGACGCGGCGAGCACGTTTTCCGACTCCGGGATCACGCCCACGACCGAGATGCCGAGGATTTCCTCGACGTCCTTCACGCTGAGCATTTCACCGGCTTCGACGCGGTTCGGGTTGTAGCGCGTGAGCAGCAGGTGCTGCTTGATCGGGGCTTCGCCCTTCTCGGCACGGCGGGTCTTGCTCGAGAGCAGGCCGAGGATGCGGTCGGAGTCGCGCACGGAGGAAACCTCCGGGTTCACGACGACGACGGCGTGGTCGGCGAAGTACATCGCCAGGTGCGCGCCCTTTTCGATACCGGCAGGCGAATCGCAGACCACGAAGTCGAAGTTCTCCTTCGCCAGCTCCTCGAGGACCTTCTCCACGCCTTCCTGGGTCAGCGCGTCCTTGTCGCGCGTCTGCGACGCGGCGAGCACGTAGAGGTTCTCGTGGCGCTTGTCCTTGATCAGGGCCTGCTTGAGCGTGGCCTCGCCGTGCACGACGTTGACGAAGTCGTACACCACGCGGCGCTCGCAGCCCATGATCAGGTCGAGGTTGCGCAGGCCGACGTCGAAGTCGATGACGGCGACCTTCTTGCCCTCGATGGCGAGGCCGGTCGCGAGGGAGGCACTGGTGGTGGTCTTGCCGACTCCGCCCTTGCCGGAGGTGACGACGATGATTTCAGTCAAGAGATGTCTCCGCAAAAAACGGTTGGGACCGGCGTCAGAGGCGCGCGATCATGAGTTTTCCATTATCGAGCCAGCATTGCACGGCCTGGCCTTCGAATTCCTTGGGCATGTCCTCGAACACGCGATAGTGCCCCGCGATCGCGACCAGCTCGGCGCGGAAGTCGGAGCAGAAAATGCGGGCGGTCTCATCGCCCTGTGCGCCGGCCATGGCGCGGCCGCGCAAGGTGCCATACACGTGGATCGAGCCATCCGCGATGACTTCGGCGCCGTTGGCTACCGCGGCGGCGACCACGAGGTCGCGTTCGCGGGCATACACCTGCTGGCCGGAGCGCACGGCGCTACCGGTGTGCTGCTGCGCGGTGATGGTGGTGCCGGTTTCCACGCTGGCCGCGGGCTCGGCGCGCGCCATCGCGGGCGCGGCGGGTGCCGGAGCGTGTGCCGCGGCCGTGTCGCCCTGGCCGGGTTCGTACTGCGCGCGGAACTTGGCGATCAGCGGCAGGTTCATCCGCTCGGCCAGGGCCTCGGTCTCGCTGGTGCCGTACGCGATGCCCACCGGCATCATGCCGGCGCTGCGGATCGCCTCGAGCAGGGCGTCGACCATGCCGTCGTCCGGCAGGCGGGGGAGGTGCGACAGGTCGAGCACCACCGCGGCGCGGTTGAACATCTGCGGGGCGGAGCGCACGCGGCGCTCGAGTTCTTCCACCAGCGCGGCTGCATCGACGCGGCGCACGCGCACGCACGCGATGCCGACCTGGCCAAAACGCAGGTCGCAGGCGGCCTCGAGGGATTCGGCGCGGGCGCTCATGCGGCCACCCCGTGGTGATCCGCCGGGCGCTTGCGCTCGGCGAGCCACGCCACGTCGGGCAGGCCATCCTGCTCGAGGTAGCGCTCACGCACGAACGGGAAGCTGGGCAGCTCGCGGGCGAGCAGGCTCACCTTGGGACCATCGCTACCCATCTGCTGCTGGCCCACTTCCTGGAAACCCATGGTGCCGTGGAACAGCACGGTCTGGTCATTACGGGGTTCAAGGAAAACTTCGCAGGTCAGGAGCGGCACGCGTACCTCGGCATAACTTTGCACATCACAATAAAAAATGCGGCCCAGGCCATGCCCACGGAAATCGCGCTCGATCACGATGCGATCGATATACACGAAGGATTCGTAATGGGCCTGGAACCAGCGGAAATTCGGGCTCTGGTATTCGGCATCCTGGCGCATGGCGATAAGGAAGCCGACGATGCGTCCATCCTGTTCGGCGACGCGGAAGTAATGCGCGATGTCGTACAGGTGGCGAAGCCGGGTGCGATCGGTGGCGAGGATGCCGGTGCCCGCTGCGTTATTAAGCGCCAGCACGGCATCCAGGTCGTGCTCGCGCACGTCGCGGATGGCAAGGGCCATTCGTTACTCCGATCCAGGTGTTTCAAAAGAAGGCGGCCCCCGGGCCGCCCGATGCGCGGCATTATGGCACGGCCTGCCCCGGGCGGGGAGCGCGCTGGCGGATGTAAAACCGTTGTAAAGCCGGTGCTTGCCACCGCCGGCCCGCATGACTTCAGTCAGGTGGTGCGCGCGCCGCGAAGGCCTATGATGCGTGCATGCCCAAGGTCCAGTTCAACCACGTCCGCCTGCTCCGGTACGCCACGTACTTCGTCTACCTGTGCGTGGGCCTGCCGCTTTCGCTGCAGCGCGCCGGCTCCGAGCCGGGCCAGATCCCCGATGTGGCCCTGCTGGCCTGGACCGGGTGCTACGTATTGTTCGGGCTGGTCTACTGGCTGCTGACGCGCAGCCTCGGCTCGCGCGTGGATGGGCCGACCCGGGTCACCGTGCTGGTGATACTGACCGGCACGGCGCTGGCGATCGGTGCGCTGAGCAAGAGCGGTTTGTCGGCGCTACTGCTGGTGATCGTCGCCGCGGTGGTGCCCTGGCTGGTCAGCCTGCCGGTGGGCATGGTCTGGATGGTGGTCGCCCATCTCGCCCTGATCCCCGTGCTGCCTGCCTTCGGCGGGATCATCTATTCGGTCATGCAGGCCTGCCTGTACTTCGGTTTTTCAGCGCTCATGTTCATCACCTCGATGGTCGCGAGCCAGCAGGCCAATGAACGCGAAGAGCTGCGCCAGCTCAATTCCGAACTGCGCGCGACCCGCGCGCTGCTGGCCGAATCCACGCGCATCGCCGAGCGCATGCGGATCGCGCGGGACCTGCACGACCTGGTGGGCCACCACCTGACCGCGCTAAGCCTGAACCTTGAGGTGGCCAGCCACCTCACCAACGACACCGCGCGCGAGCATGTGCTGAAGGCACAGAGCACGGCCAAGCAGCTGCTGGCCGACGTGCGCGAGGTGGTGAGCGAGTTGCGCCAGGATGATGCGATCGACCTGAGCCAGGCCCTGCGCAGCCTGACCGAGGGGGTGCCCGGCCTGACCGTGCACCTCGCCATCCCGCCGCGCTTCGGCGTCGAGGATCCGCGCCGCGCGCAGATGCTCCTGCGCTGCGTACAGGAAATCCTGACCAACACCGTCCGCCACGCGAATGCCAGGCACCTGTGGCTGACCTTCCGCCACACGGGCCCCGACGAGCTGTGCCTGGACGCCCGCGACGATGGCCGCGGCACCGCCAGCGTTACCGGGAGCTTCCGGCCTGGCAATGGCCTGAACGGCATGCGCGAGCGCCTGGCCGAGTTCGGCGGCACCGTGGCCTTCCGTGACGTGCCCGAAGGCGGCTTCGCCCTTACCGCGCGGCTTCCGCTCGGCGAAGCGCAGGCACTCGCCCACGCGCCCGCGCGTCTGCCATTGGCCGATAGCCCATTGCTGCCTCCGCATGCCACCATCCCCGTTCCATCCGAGGATCCTTCATGATCTCCGTCTGCCTCGTTGACGATCAGAACCTGGTTCGCCAGGGCATACGTTCACTGCTCGACCTTGCCGGGGACATCCGCGTGGTCGCCGAGTGCGCCGATGGCGCCCAGGCCGTGCAGACCATCCCCCAGGTACGCCCGGACGTGGTCCTGCTGGACCTGCGCATGCCCAACATGAGCGGCCTGGAGGTGCTCCAGGCCCTTGGCGGGCGCAACGAGCTGCCGCCGACGATCATCCTGACCACCTTCGACGACGACCAGCTCGTGCTGTCGGGCCTGAAGGCCGGTGCCCGGGGCTACCTGCTGAAGGATGTGTCGCTCGACCAGCTGGTCGAGGCGGTACGTACCGTGGCCGCCGGCGGCTCCCTGGTGGCGCCGATGGTCACCCAGCGCCTGCTGGCCGGGGTGGGGCGGATCCAGAACCAGTTCTCCAGCCTGGAACAGCCCGACCCGCTCACCGAGCGCGAGACCGAGATCCTGCGCCTGCTCTCCGGCGGGTACAGCAACAAGGAAATCGCCAATTCCCTCCGCGTGGCCGAGGGCACGGTGAAGAACCACGTCTCCAACATCCTCTCCAAGCTCGGCGTCCGCGACCGCACCCGCGCGGTCCTGAAGGCCCTGGAGCTCGGCATCGTCTGACGCCGGGCTGACCGGGCCGTGGGGACCCGGAATTTTTCGCCTTGTGCCTGCTTGGGAAAAAGGGCAGGGGACCCAATGGCGCTCGGCGCCATGACCGGCTACCATCGGTTCTTTCGGCACTGGCATGCCCATGTCACGGGCCGATTCTTCAGGGGTGACCGCGCGGACGCCACAGCCGGGGGTTGCCTGTTCAAAGACGTTCGGAGAACCGTGGAATGACGCGTCTGTTAGAATTTCTTGTCGCTATCGTCATCGTCGCCGTCCTTGGCGTCGTGGTTGGCGTGGCCATGCCCTCGACCGGACACGTCGAGCGCCCGTTGGTGATCAGCAAGGATCTGCGCCAGGTTTACGACGTCTTTAGCAACTTCCGTCGTTACCCGGATTACAGCGTCCAGCGCACGCTGGACCCCAAGCTCCAGTTCCAGCTGTCTGGCAAGGCCTACGGCCCGGGTGCCAAGATCTCCTGGACCTCGCCGGACCCGAAGACGGGTGACGGCTCTCTCGAGATCGCCTCGATCGACCCGAACTTCGCCGGCATCAGCGATGCAGGCAAGGGCACGATCGTCTGGAACGTCGAGAACAACTGGCGCGGCCACGACAAGAAGTTCACGATCACCCTCGCCCGCACTGGCCGTAGCCAGAAGCTGGTGAACGTGGTCTGGGCTTACGACGTCGATTACGGCTTCAACCTGGTCGACCGCTTCAGCAACCTCTACATCCATGGCGATCCGGATTCCCTGATCCAGTTCAGCCTGTCGAACCTGCAGAACCTGATGGCGTCGATCCCCAACATCGACTACAGCAAGATGGTTCCGTCGATCGTCGAGCAGCCGGCCAAGCCCATCCTGTTCGTCTCCACCACGGCCCCGCGCACGCTCGACGATGTCGACACGGCGTCGGACAAGGCCATGGCCGAGATCCAGGCCGCCGCCAAGAAGCTGGGCGTGAACATCGTGAGCCCGCGCATCACGTTCACGACCAACTGGGGTGACCAGAACTACACCTTCGACGTGGCCGCCGAGATCGA
>Ga0209051_1003604_pt1 | contig 10061 bp, 10 predicted proteins | sample AraplaCvi_mMS_r2_2_FD_184286 | JGI IMG/M metagenome (GOLD analysis project Ga0209051, IMG submission 184286) | Arabidopsis root microbial communities from North Carolina, USA - plate scrape MF_Cvi_mMS_r2 (SPAdes) (version 2) | ecosystem: Host-associated > Plants > Roots > Endosphere | place... | reverse complement strand
AGACACGTCTTGCCGGTCTTGACCACCATCGCCAGCGTCAGCGCGACGGCGGCCGCGGACGCGCCGTGCAGCACGCCCTTGACGGCGGGCACCTCCTTGAACGTGAAGTACAGGAAGGCCAGCACCAGCACGATCACCAGCGGCATGAAGCACAATCCGACCACCGCGGCGACGGCTCCGGGCACTGCGCGCAGCTTCGTGCCGGTGAACACCGCCATGTTGACCTGGTTGGCCCCGGGCAGGATGCGGCACATCGTCATCGCGGAGAGGAACTCCGCCTCGCCCATCCACTGCTTCTCCACCACGATGACCTCACGCGACCACGCCGAGAGTCCACCGCCGAAGGACGCCAGCGCAATGTGGTTGAACGTCAACGCCAATTCGCCCAAACCGACCTTCGCCGGCTCCGGAGCGGTCACTCGTGGACGAGTTCCGGGTCGTGCGGAAAGTCGTCCTCCTGGTGGGTGGAGGTGTCCAGCGGATCGGGCGGCGAATAGTGGTGCGAGAGCGCCCAATCCTCCTCGAAGGTCGCCTTGAGCCGCGCGACGACGGCGGGTTCGGTCACGGTGATGCCGAGCTCACGACGCAGGTCGAAGGCGCTGCGGTCGATGTTCATCGACCCGACGAGGGCACGCTCGTCGTCGACGATCATCAGCTTGGCGTGCACCCGAAGGTTCTTCTGCTTGTGCACCTTCGCGCCGAAGCGGCGCAGCGTCCGCAGCGAGGCGAAGGTGTCGAGGACGTCGCCCTCGCTGATGCCGTGCCTGCCGCCGCACAACACGTGCACCTTGACGCCGCGCTCCACCGCGGCCGCGAGGTGGTCGAGGATCACGGCGTCGACGAACTTGGGGTGCTGCACGTCGATGCGGTGCGTGGCCGTGTCGATGAACCGGGCCATGTGATAGCGCGAATTCGAGTTGCTCCAGAGCAGACCCTCGTAGACCGTCGGCACCCAGTCGTCGTGGTTCCAGTCGGCCTCGAACACCTCGACGATCTGCGCGACGTGCACCGGATCGTCGATGATCACGCCGTAGTCCCTGGTCATCGTGAAGTACTTCAGGCACATGTTGAACGTCGCCACCAGGGCGGTCTTCTCGTCGACCACCATCGACTTCTCGTGGGTGACGTAGAACTTCGGATTGGCCCACTGCACGGCGATTCCCGCAGCACCGAAGCGCTCGAAGGTCTCGTCGTTGGCGCGATCGCCACCGGAGCGGGCCGCGTTGAGCATCACCCGCACGTCGACCCCGGCCTCCTTGCGCGCGATGACGGCGTCGATGAGGCTCTCGTCGGTGAAGGTGAACTGCTTGATCAGCAGCGACGTCCGGGCCGAACCGATGAATTCCAGCACCGGACCGAGGCCGTCGTCCGGCTCGACGATCAGGCGAGGTCCGCTGGGCTGCACGAGTGTCGAAGCTAGCACTGCCCGCCCCCCTCTGGTCTGCGCCACGCGCCTACCGCATCCATAGTGGCGCATCAGGCAAGATGAGGCGCATGGAGATGGCAGCTAGCGGTTCCGCGGCACCCCGTGTCCTGGTGGTCGACGACGACCCCGACGTGCTGGCGTCCCTGGAACGCGGACTGCGTCTCTCGGGGTTCGAGGTCAGCACCGCCGTCGACGGGGCCGAGGCGCTGCGCAGCGCCACCGAGACCCGGCCCGACGCGATCGTCCTCGACATCAACATGCCCGTCCTGGACGGGGTCAGCGTGGTGACGGCGCTGCGCGCCATGGACAACGACGTGCCGGTGTGCGTGCTCTCGGCCCGCAGTTCGGTCGACGACAGGGTGGCCGGCCTGGAGGCCGGGGCCGACGACTACCTGGTCAAGCCGTTCGTGCTGGCCGAGTTGGTCGCCAGGGTCAAGGCGCTGTTGCGGCGCCGCGGCGCCACGGCGACGTTCTCCTCGGAGACCATCGCCGTCGGCCCGCTCGAGGTCGACATCCCGGGGCGCCGGGCCCGCGTCAACGGCGTCGACGTCGACCTGACCAAGCGCGAGTTCGACCTGCTGGCGGTGCTGGCCGAGCACAAGACCGCCGTGCTGTCGCGCGCGCAGCTGCTGGAACTGGTGTGGGGCTACGACTTCGCCGCCGACACCAACGTCGTCGACGTGTTCATCGGTTACCTGCGCCGCAAGCTGGAGGCCGGCGGCGCGTCACGTTTGCTGCACACCGTGCGCGGCGTGGGATTCGTTCTGCGGCAGCAGTAGGCAGCACGTGAGCCTCCTGTCGCGGATCTTCCAGCGCACTCCGTCGCTGCGGACCCGCGTGGCCTTCGCGACCGCCATCGCCGCCGCGATCGTGGTGGGCATCGTCGGGACCATCGTGTGGATCGGCGTCACCAACGACCGCAAGGAGCGCCTCGACCGACGGCTCGACGAGGCCGCGGGGTTCGCCATTCCGTTCCTGCCGCGCGGGCTCGACCAGATTCCGAAGTCTCCCAACGACCAGGACGCGATCATCACCGTTCGCCGTCCCGACGGGCAGGTGACGTCCAACTCCGACGTGACGCTGCCCGAACTGCCCGCGGGCTACGCCGACACCACCATCGACGGTGTGCGCTACCGCGTGCGCACCGTCGACATCACCGGGCCGCAGGGGCAGATGACGGCCGCCGTCGGCGCCACCTACGACGCCACCATCGCCGACACCAACAACCTGCACCGCCGCGTGATCATGATCTGCTCCTTCGCCATTGGCGCCGCGGCCGTGGCGGGCTGGCTGCTGGCGGCGTTCGCGGTCCGGCCCCTCAAGCGCCTCGCCCAGCAGACCCGGGCGATCGACGTGGGTGGCGCGGCCCCCGACATCGACGTCCGCGGCGCCACCGAGGCCGTCGAGATCGCCGACGCCGTCAACGGCATGGTGCAGCGCATCTGGGAGGAGCAGGACCGCACCAAGGCGGCGCTGGTGTCCTCCCGCGACTTCGCCGCCGTCACCTCCCATGAGCTGCGCACCCCGCTGACGGCGATGCGCACCAACCTCGAGGTGCTGGCCACCCTCGACCTCGCCGAGGATCAGCGCAAGGAGGTGCTCGGCGACGTCATCCGCACCCAGACGCGCATCGAGTCGACGCTGTGGGCGATCGAAAGGCTTGCCCAGGGCGAACTCTCGACCTCCGACGACCATTCGCCGGTCGACATCACCGAGTTGTTGGACCGGGCCGCCCATGACGCGATGCGGGCCTATCCCGATCTGGACGTGTCGCTGGTGCCCGCGCCGACGGTGATCATCGTCGGGCTGCCCGCCGGGCTGCGGCTCGCGGTGGACAACGCGATCGCCAACGCCGTCAAGCACGGTGACGCCACCAGGGTGCAGCTGTCGGCCGTCACCTCACGCGCCGGCGTGGAGATCGCGGTCGACGACGACGGGGTGGGCATTCCCGAGGGGGAACGCACGATCGTCTTCGAGCGATTCTCCCGCGGGTCGACGGCGTCGCACTCGGGCTCCGGGCTGGGCTTGGCACTGGTTGCCCAGCAGGCCGAATTGCACGGCGGCACCGCCTCGTTGGAGGAGAGCCCACTCGGAGGTGTCCGATTGCTGCTACGGCTGCCGGGGCCGAGCTGACCTAACCGACCCGGATGTCGTTGGCCACCTTGACGTTCGGCCACGTCTCGTCGACCGCGGTCGCGGCTGCCGTCTTGGCCGCCTCGGTCTTGGCACTCCCGGTCAGGGTGGCGGTGTCTCCGACCAGCTTCACGCCGAAGCCCTGCACGTCCATCGCGACCCCGAACAACGCGCCAAGACCGGAGAACTCCGGCGCGACGACGCCCGGCTTGACCGTCAGCTGGTCGGTGATCTTGGCGCCGGGCATGGCCTGGCGCAGGGTCGCGGGCAGATCGGACTTGAGCGACTCGTCGGGTACCTCACCGGTGACGGTGAATCCGTTGGCCGTCCGGACGATCGACATGGCCCCAAACGGGCCGGTCTTGGCGACGGCCGACGACGTCGTCGACGGGGCCGCCGGCGGTGTGGCGTCGGCGGCCGTCGCGGCCTCATCGGAGTTCGCGCAGCCCGCGACGACGAACAGCAGCGCCAGGGCGAGCAGGAGGGCGGAACGCACTCAGCGCGCGTCGAGCAGGTCGATCACGAAGATCAACGTCTTGCCCGACAACCTGTGTCCGGATCCGGCCGGTCCGTAGGCCTTGGCGGGCGGGATGACCAGCTTGCGGCGACCGCCGACGCGCATTCCCGGGATGCCGTCCTGCCAGCCCTCGATGAGCCCGCGCAGCGGGAACTCGATGGACTCGTTGCGGCTCCACGAGCTGTCGAACTCGTCGCCGCTGTCGTACTCCACACCGACGTAGTGCACCTCGACGGTGCCACCGGGCACGGCCTCGGCGCCGTCGCCTACGACGATGTCTTCGATGACGAGTTCGGCAGGCGCCGGACCGTCCGGGAATTCGATCTCGGGTTTAGTTGCCACCCTTGACACCGTAGTCGGGCAGACTGGGGTCGTGAGTACGGACCCGAACAAAGATGCCGACATTCTCGCCCACGTCAACGAACTGGTCGCCGAGGAGAAGGAGCTGCGAGCGAAGCTCCAGCACCACGAGATCGACGAGACCGAGGAGCACACGCGGCTGCGCAGCCTCGAGGTGCAGCTCGACCAGTGCTGGGATCTGTTGCGGCAGCGCCGGGCGTTGCGCGAGACCGGCCAGGACCCCGACCAGGCCAGCGTGCGCCCGGAGAACGAGGTCGAGGGTTACCTGAGCTGAGCCGCCGAAGGGCCTCGACGAGGAATCGCGTGGCCACCGCGCCACGATCGAACTGACCGCGCCCGGAAACCCCGTTGCGCGGCAAGGACGGTCAGTCGTCGGTCAACTTCGCCAGGATGGCCTCGAGGGTCTCCATGTCCTCCGGGCTCAGGTCGGCGAAACGGCGCGGTGCGGGATCGTCGACGGCCTCGATGCGGGTCAGCATCCGCCGCCCCTCGTCGGTCAGCGACACCACCTTGCATCTGCGATTGTCCGGATTCGTCTCTCGCACAACCAATCCGCGGTCTTCCAGGTCGTTGACCGCAACGCTGGTCGCCGGCGCGTCCATCGTGGCGGCCTCGGCGATCTCCTTGGCGGTCATGGGCCGCCGGGCCAGCCGGCGCAGGACGCGGATGCGACTGAACGGCAGGCCAGAGACGTCGATGACGTCGCGTTTCCAGGCGTCCCGGTTGTCGAACACCACGGTCACCATGGCACGCCACACCTCGTCGGCCAGGCGCGTGTCAGCCGACATTGGCGGCCTCCTTCGGTTGGTGATGACCGGCGATCAGCGGCGCCAACCGCTCGGCCGACCGGAACGCCGCCGGCGTGGTGGAGAGGTAGCCGAGCACGGTGATGACCACGCCGATGCCGATGCTGGCGAACCAGAGCGGCCGGGCCGCGGCGGCGAAGTCGGCACCGCTGGTCGAGATCGCCGAGCCCGCGATCGAACCGCACAGCGCCACTCCGATGCTGACGCCGATCTGCCTGCTGGTCGAGGTCACCGCCGACGCCGCACCCGCGCGGTCCAGGGGCATCCCGCTGACTGCGGCGTTGGTGATGGGCGCGTTCACCATCGAGAAGCCGATGCCGAACACCGCGAAGATGACGAGCAGCCCCCATACCGGGGTGGTCTTGGTCAGGAACGTCAGCAGCACCGAGGCCGTGGTGATCAGGACGCCGGCGGTGAGCAACGAGGGCCGGGCGCCGAACCGGCCCACCATGCGGCCCGAGATCGGAGAGAACAGCAGGGCGCCGATGGCAATCGGTGCGTAGATCAGCCCGGTGTGCATGGCGCTGTAGCCTCGCTCGCCCTGCAGGTACAGCGACATCATGAACAGGAACGCGCCCCAGGCGGAGAACGCGCACACCGCCGTCACGGTGGCCCCGGCGAAGGGGACGCTTCGGAAGAAGCGGAGGTCGATGAACGGATCGTGGCGCCGCGATTCGTAGCGCAGGAAGGCGACGAACGCGATCGCCGCGACCACGGCGACGGCGACGACGCGGGGGTTGGTCCAGCCGTATCCCGGACCCTCGATGAGGGTGAACACCACGCCGAAGAGGAACGTCACGGCCAGGCCCTGACCGATGGGGTCGATGTTTCGCATCGTCTGGGACTTGGTCTCGGGAACGAAGATGGCGGTCAGGATCACCGCGGCCGCGCAGATGGGCAGGTTGATCCAGAACACCGCACGCCAGCTGATCACCTCGATGAGCAGGCCCCCGACCACCGGGCCGAGCGCCATCGAGATGCCGACGACGGCACCCCAGAAGCCCAGCGCACGGGCCCGCTCGACCCGTCCGGTGAAGATCTGCGAGATGATGGACAGCGCAACGGGATTGAGCATCGACCCGCCGATCCCCTGCAGCAGGCGCGCCATGATGAGGGTGTCGATGTTGGGCGCCATGCTGCACAGCAGCGAACCGACGGCGAAGACCACCAGGCCGATCTGGAACACCCGGCGACGGCCGAAGCGGTCGCCGGTCGCGCCGGAGAGCATCAGCAGGGACGCCAACACCAGGGTGTAGACGTCGACGACCCACTGCAGTTCCGAGGTGGACGCGTGCAGGTCTGCGCGGATGCTCGGGATGGCGACGTTGACGATGGTCGCGTCCATCGAGACGATCAGCAGGCTCAGGCAGCAGGACACCAGGATGACGGCCTTGCGGCGCGGCGTCAGCTCGACATCAGTTGTGATCACACAACGATTGTGAACCTACAACTGTTACCAAGGCAAACGATGTGGCGTAATCGACAGGCTAGCGAGTACCCATGTCGGTGTAGTCACGCTCGTTGTAGCCGGTGTAGATCTGGCGCGGCCGGCCGATCTTGTTGGGCTCGCCGTTCATCTCCCGCCAGTGGGCGATCCACCCTGGCAACCGGCCCATGGCGAACAGCACCGTGAACATGCGCGTCGGGAAGCCCATGGCGCGGTAGATCACGCCGGTGTAGTAGTCGACGTTCGGGTACAGCTTGCGCTCGATGAAGAAGTCGTCGGTGAGGGCGATCTCCTCCAGCTGCTTGGCGATGTCCAGCAACTCGTCGTCGCCGCCGAGCTTGCCGAGGATCTTGTCGGCCTGCTCCTTGACGATGCGCGCCCGCGGGTCGTAGTTCTTGTAGACGCGGTGCCCGAAGCCCATGAGCTTCACGCCGTCCTCGCGGTTCTTGACCTTCTTGACGAACGTCGCGACGTCGTCGTCGCCGGTGCGGATCTTCTCGAGCATCTCCAGCACCGCCTGGTTGGCGCCGCCGTGCAGCGGACCCCACAGGGCGTTGATGCCGCCGGAGATCGACGTGAACAGGTTGGCCTGCGAGCTGCCGACCAACCGCACCGTCGACGTCGAGCAGTTCTGCTCGTGGTCGGCATGCAGGATCAGCAACAGGTCCAGGGCGCGGACGATCTCGGGGTCGACCTCGTAGGGCTCGGCGGGGAACCCGAACGTCATCCGCAGGAAGTTCTCGACCAGCGTCAGCGAGTTGTCGGGGTACAGGAACGGCTGCCCCACCGACTTCTTGTAGGCGTACGCCGCAATGGTCGGCATCTTCGCCAGCAGGCGGATGGTCGACAGCTCCACCTGATCCTGGTCACCCGGGTCCAGCGAATCCTGGTAGTAGGCGCTCAGCGCGTTGACCGCGCTGGACAGCACCGGCATCGGGTGGGCGTTGCGGGGGAAGCCGTCGAAGAAGCGCTTGAGATCCTCGTGCAGCAGGGTGTGCCGCTGGATCTGTGTGGTGAACCGCTCCAGCTCGTCGGCCGTGGGCAGTTCGCCGTAGATCAGCAGGTAGCTGACCTCGATGAAGGTCGACTTCTCGGCCAGCTGCTCGATGGGGTAGCCGCGGTAGCGCAAGATGCCCGCGTCGCCGTCGATGTAGCAGATGGAGCTCTTGGTCGCCGAGGTGTTGACGAAGCCACCGTCGTAGGTGGTGTATCCGGTCTTGGCCAGCAAGGATCCCAGTGCGATGCCGTCGGATCCCTCCGTGGCCTTGACGATGTTCAGGTCGATCTCGCCCCCCGGATAGCGGAGGGTGGCGACCTCGTCCGTTTCAGTCGAAGGACTGGACTCCTGCGGCACGTTGGGTCCCTTCTGCGTTGGCGACCGGAACGAAGCTGTCCGTCACTAAGGGAAGGTAGTCGCTATCGGTTTCATGCGCTCGTGGGGGGGTTGGCCCCCGGCGGGTGCGTCAGCGCACCACGGCGCCCAGGTGCCCCGAAACGCCGTCACCGTGGCAGTCAGGCGATCGGAGATGATCTCGGGGGTGATGGCGTCGTTGCCCTCGAGCCCCAGCCCGGCGAACGAGTCGGAGAAGAGGACGGCCCAGACGTCGGTGATCAGCGTGACCGACCGATGGGTGGGCGACACGCCGAGCCGTCGGGCCATCACCCGCATCGTGGCCTTCTCGGTGACGTCGTGGCGAAGGCCGAGCGCCGCCGCCCGGTAGGAGGTGGACCCGTTGATGATCCGGATCAGGGTCGCCATCCGACGGAAGCCGGCCGATTCGACGCCGTTGCGGCTGCGGAAGACACTCAGGGACGCGGCGAGCAGCGCGTCGTAGGCGGTCATCTCACCGGGCAGGCGCTCCATGGCCGCGGCGATCATCTCGTCGAGCTCGTCGGTGATCGCGGCCACGACGGACACCTTGGCCGGAAAGTACCGGCTGAACGTCCTCGGCGAGACGTCGGCCGCCGCGGCGATCTGGTCGACGGTGGTGTTGTCGTAACCGCGGGTCTCGCACAGCTCGGCGGCGGCGTCGATCAGCATCGCCCTGGTGCGCATCTTCTTGCGTTCCCGCAAACCACGGGGCAGTCCACTCGACGCGTCGGCCACCCCTAGATGCTAGCTCGGCGAACCCGATCGTTCGGCCGTAGCGAACTCACACGCGGTAGCGCACGAACGCGGGTACCAGGAGCGCGGCGATCACGACGCCGAACACGACGAGGGCGCCGCCGCCGGCCGCGGCCACGGTCGTGCCCACCACGGCCGCCGACGCACCGTGCACCGTGTCGGCCAACCGCGGCCCGCCGGCGACCACCACCGTGAACACGCCCTGGAGCCGTCCCCGCATGTCGTCGGAGGCCGCCTGCTGCAGAATCGTCGACCGGAACGCCGAGGAGACCATGTCGGCGGCACCGCCCACGGCCAGGAACGCCAGCGCTATCCACAGCAACGCACCGGCATGCCCGTCCGCTAGGCCGGCTGCCACCCCGAAACCGATCATCGCCATGCCCCAGACCAGGATCGCCAGCACCACGGCCAGCCCCTGGCGGCTGACCCGCGGCAGCCACCCCGAGAACACGCCACCCAGCACCGCCCCCACGGCGATCGCCGCCGACAGGTAGGCCATCGCGCTGCCTCCCTCGACGGGCCCGCCGAAGCTCTGGTGCGCCATCTCCGGGAACAGTGCCCGCGGCATGCCGAAGATCATCGCGATGAGGTCGACGACGAAGGACATCAGCACGACGCGGTTGCCGGCCAGGTAACGGAAGCCGTCGAGGACGGCCGCGAAGCCCCACTTCGACGAGCCCTCGGAGGCGCCGGTCGGCGGCATCTTCGCCAGCCGCCACGTCGCGACGATCGGGGCGATGCACGTGAGCGCGTCGATGGCGTAGAGCGTGGACAGGTCGACGAAGTGCAACAGCACACCGGCCAGCAGCGGTCCCACGATGGCGCCGAATTGCATGACCGTCATGTTCAGCGAGTTGGCCGCCGGCAGCTGATCCTCGGGCACCATCCGCGGAATGGCCGCCGACCGCGTCGGACTGTTGACCGCGAAGAACGCCTGCTGCACCGACAGCAGGCACAGCACCACCCACACGTTGTTCAGCCCGAGGGCGGCCTGAGCCCACAGCAGCACCGACGACACCGCCAGCCCGATGGAGGCGATGAACAGCAGGAGCCGCCGATCCATGGCGTCGGCCCAGGCGCCGCCCCACAGCCCGAAGACGACCAGGGGAACCAGCGCGAAGAGCCCGGACAACCCGACGTAGGCCGAGTTCTGCGTCAGGGCGTACAGCTGAACCGGGACCGCGAAGATCGTGAGGTTGCCGCCGATGACGGTGACGATGCCAGCCAGCCACAACCGCCGAAAGTCC
>Ga0209051_1003603_pt1 | contig 10062 bp, 8 predicted proteins | sample AraplaCvi_mMS_r2_2_FD_184286 | JGI IMG/M metagenome (GOLD analysis project Ga0209051, IMG submission 184286) | Arabidopsis root microbial communities from North Carolina, USA - plate scrape MF_Cvi_mMS_r2 (SPAdes) (version 2) | ecosystem: Host-associated > Plants > Roots > Endosphere | place: USA... | reverse complement strand
CAGGGCGGCATGCATCCATTGTCCGCGCAGGTGACGCGCGGCGCGCGCCCGAATAAAATCGACGATTCCCCTTTTGCCGTCCGTTGCCGCGCCCGATGACGCCAGGTCTTCAGCGCGCCTGGTGCCGGGCGCCCCGAAGTCGATCCGGCCGCGATGGCGAGGGTCGATGCACTCGACGAAGAGCTGCCCCGTGATCTATCCCCAGGAATTCGACGTCATCGTGGTCGGCGGTGGCCATGCCGGCACCGAAGCGGCGCTCGCCGCTGCCCGCATGGGCTGCGCCACCCTGCTGCTCACCCACAACATCGAGACGCTGGGGCAGATGAGCTGCAACCCGTCGATCGGCGGCATCGGGAAGGGCCACCTCGTGAAGGAGGTGGACGCGCTGGGCGGCGCCATGGCCGCCGCGACCGACGAGGCGGGCATCCAGTTCCGCATCCTCAATTCGTCCAAGGGGCCGGCTGTCCGGGCCACCCGGGCGCAGGCGGACCGCATCCTGTACAAGGCGGCCATCCGCCGTCGCCTCGAGAATCAGCCGAACCTGTGGCTCTTCCAGCAGGCGGTGGACGATCTCGTCGTCGAGGGCGACCGGGTGACGGGCGCCGTGACGCAGGCCGGCATCACCTTCCGCGGGCGCACCGTCGTGCTCACGGCCGGGACCTTCCTGGACGGCAAGATCCACGTCGGCCTGCAGAACTACAGCGCCGGGCGCGCCGGCGATCCGCCGGCGCAACGCCTGTCCGCCCGTCTCAAGGAATTGAAGCTGCCGCAGCGCCGGCTGAAGACGGGTACCCCGCCGCGCCTCGACGGCCGCTCGGTCGATTTCTCCCGGCTCGAGATCCAGCCGGGCGACGGGGTGCCGGACGCCGATGGCCGGATCGCCACGCCGATGCCCGTCTTCAGTTTCATGGGCAGCGCGTCGCAGCATCCGACGCAGATGCCGTGCTGGATCACCCACACGAACGCCCGCACCCACGACATCATCCGTTCGGGCTTCGATCGCAGCCCGATGTTCACCGGTGTCATCGAGGGCGTCGGCCCGCGCTATTGCCCGAGCATCGAGGACAAGGTCAACCGCTTCGCCGACAAGGACGCACACCAGATCTTTCTCGAGCCCGAGGGCCTGACGACGAACGAGTTCTATCCGAACGGAATCTCGACGTCCTTGCCCTTCGATATCCAGCTCGCCGCCGTGCGCTCCATGGATGGCCTGGAGAACGCGCACATCCTCCGGCCGGGCTATGCGATCGAGTACGACTATTTCGATCCGCGCAGCCTCCACACCAGCTTCGAGACCCGCGACATCGGCGGCCTGTTCTTCGCCGGCCAGATCAACGGCACGACCGGCTATGAAGAGGCGGCCGCCCAGGGCCTCTACGCGGGCATCAACGCGGCGCTCCAGGCGCGGGGGGAGGGCGGCGTGTTCACCCTGCGGCGCGACCAGGCCTATCTCGGCGTGCTGGTCGACGACCTGATCACCAAGGGGGTCACTGAGCCGTACCGCATGTTCACGAGCCGGGCCGAATTCCGGCTGCAGCTTCGCGAGGACAACGCCGACCTCCGCTTGACCGAAGTCGGCCGCTCGCTGGGCTTGATCGACGATGAGCGCTGGGCGGCGTTCCAGCGCAAGCGCGAGGCGCTCGCGCGCGAGACCGAGCGCTTGCGTTCGACCTGGGTGCACCCCGGCATCCTTCCCGGCGCGGAGGCTGAGCGTCTGCTGGGCAAGGCGCTGGAACGCGAGTATTCGCTGGCGGACCTGCTGCGCCGGCCCGCGATCAGCTATCAGGCGATCGAATCGATTGCTCGGATAGCCCGTCCCGATGCGGGTGTTTCACGTGAAACACTGCAGTTGGAGCTGGGAAGGGATCTGGCCGAAGCAGTGATCGAGCAAGTCGAGATCGCCACCAAGTACGCGGGCTACATCGACAAGCAGGTCGACGAGGTGGCGCGGGCGCAGAGCTTCGAGAGCCTGCCGCTTCCGGCCGATCTCGACTACAGCCAGGTGACGGCACTCTCCTTCGAAGTGCGCCAGAAGCTCGGCCAGCACCGCCCGGAGACTCTGGGGCAGGCCGCCCGCATCTCGGGTGTCACGCCCGCGGCCATCTCGCTGCTCCTCGTCCACCTGAAGAAGAAGCGGATCAAAGGCTTCATCAACGTGCCGTCACCGACCAGCAGCGCCGACGCGACCGAAGACAACGGGCGACGCGATGCAGCGTGACACCGGGCCGCTCGATCACCTGGACGAGCAGCTCGCCGCCATCGCTCCGCGGCTCGATCTGGAGCTGACGCCGGCCGAGCGCGGCAGGCTGCTCGACTATCTCGCGCTCATCCAGCGCTGGAACCGGGTCTACAACCTCACGGCCCTTCGCGACCCGGGCGAGATGTTCACCCACCATCTGCTCGACTGCCTCGCCATCGTGCGACCGCTCGAGCGCGGCCTCGCTGCCACCGCCAAGGCAACCCGCATCCTCGACGTCGGAAGCGGGGCAGGGCTCCCGGGCGTCATCCTGGCCTTGTTGAAGCCGGAATGGCAAGTCACCTGCGTCGACGCCGTCGCGAAGAAGGCGACCTTCATTCGCCAGACAGCTGCCGAGCTGGGTCTGCCGAATCTCGCCGCCACCCACGGGCGGGTGGAGGCGCCGCAGACGTTCCGAGCTCAGCGCTTCGACCTGATCACGTCACGCGCTTTCGCGTCGCTCGCGGACTTCACCGCGTTGACGCGCCACCTGCTCGCGCCTGGAGGCGTCTGGGCGGCCATGAAGGCCAATCTCTCGGACGCCGAACGGGCGGAACTTCCAGAAGACATCGCAGTGTTTCACGTGGAACAACTGCAGGTGCCAAAACTTGACGCGGCACGTCGGCTTGTCTGGCTTCGGCCGGCCGATCCACCCCGACAATAGCGAGCTCGCAGACCCGTCCAACCGCGCCACCACGTCCCATCCATGTCGAGAATCTTTTGCATCGCGAACCAGAAGGGCGGCGTCGGAAAGACCACGACCACGGTCAATCTGGCGGCCGGCCTGGCGCAGATCGGCCGCCGTGTGCTGCTGGTCGACCTGGATCCGCAGGGCAACGCCACGATGGGATCGGGCGTCGACAAGCGGGCACTTCCGCTGACGGTCTATGACGTCCTGCTGGAAAGTGCTTCGGTGGCGGAGGCTGCACAGCGATCCGAAAGCGGCGGCTACCACGTCCTGGGCGCGAACCGCGAGCTGGCCGGCGCCGAGGTGGAGCTCGTCGGCCTGGAGCGCCGGAACGAGCGCTTGCGCGATGCCCTCAAGCTGGTCGCCGAAGAGTACGACTTCGTGCTCATCGATTGCCCGCCTTCCCTGAGCCTGCTGACCCTGAACGGCCTGTGCAGCGCGCACGGCGTCATCGTGCCCATGCAGTGCGAGTACTTCGCGCTCGAAGGCGTGTCGGATCTCGTCAATACCATCCGCCAGGTCCACGCCAACCTCAACCGGGATCTGGAACTGATCGGGCTGTTGCGCGTCATGTACGACCCCCGCATCACGCTCCAGGCTCACGTCAGCGAACAACTCAAGGCGCACTTCGGCGACAAGGTGTTCAACACCGTCATCCCGCGCAACGTGCGCCTGGCCGAGGCGCCCAGCTTCGGGCAGCCGGGCGTGGTGTTCGACCCGACCTCCCGCGGAGCCGTCGCGTTCCTCGACTTCGCACGGGAAATGGTCGATCGCGTCTCGGCATCGACGCCCCCCGCCGCCCCGCCGGCCGCCACCCCCGCGCAAGCCGCCGCCTCGGATCGGTGAGGAAGGCGCGCGGAAGAGGGCAGGCGCACGAGCCACCCTCCCGAGGCGCGCACGAACAGATACAGTTCGCGGACCCTACGACGTCCGCCTTCATGTCTTCCCATTCCAGCCAGTTCGGGCTCCTCGCCCAGCGCCGATTCGCGCCCTTCTTCTGGACGCAGTTCTTCGGCGCCGGCAACGACAACATCCTCAAGTTCGCATTCACGGTCCTGGTCACCTACCAGCTGAACGTGCACTGGCTCTCGCCGGCGCAAGCCGGGCTGGTCATCAGCGCCGTCTTCATCCTGCCGTTCGTCCTGCTCTCGGCAACGGGCGGGCAGCTCGCCGACAAGTTCGACAAGGCCGCCATGATGCGCGCTATCAAGTCGTTCGAGATCCTCATCATGGCGCTCGCCGCGTGGGGCTTCGCCGGCGAGCACGTCGGCCTCCTGCTCGGATGCATCTTCCTGATGGGCGTCCACTCGACACTCTTCGGGCCCGTGAAGTACGCCTACCTGCCCCAGCACCTCGACGAGCATGAGCTCACGGGCGGCAACGGCATGGTGGAGATGGGCACGTTCGTGGCCATCCTGCTCGGCCAGCTGGCCGGCGGCCTGCTGGTCGCCCTGCCGGGCCGCGGCCCGGAACTGGCGGCCGCGGCCTGCGTGGTCGTGGCCATCCTCGGGCGCGTGGCGGCGCACGGCATCCCCCCGACACCCGCCGAGGCGCCCGGCCTGAAGATCAACTGGAATCCGGTCAGCGAGACCCTGCGCAACCTCAAGCTCGCCGGCAACGACGTCGTCGTCTTCCGCTCCCTGCTCGGCATCTCGTGGATGTGGTTCTTCGGGGCGACCTTTCTTTCGCAGTTCCCCGCCTTCGCCAAGGAAATCCTGCATGGCGACGCGCACGTCGCCTCGCTCCTGCTCGTCCTGTTCTCGGTCGGCGTCGGCGTCGGATCCCTGTTGTGCGAGCGCCTGTCGCGCCGCCAGGTGGAGATCGGCCTCGTGCCGCTCGGCGCCATCGGCATGAGCGTGTTCGCGGTCGACCTCTACTTCGCGGTGCAGGGCCTGCCCGTCCCGATCGGCACGTCCTGGGGAGCCACCGATTTCGTGAAGGCACCCCAGCATCTGCGGCTGATGGTCGACCTCTTCATGCTCTCGCTGAGCGCCGGCCTCTACAGCGTCCCGATGTACGCGCTGATCCAGATGCGAGCCCCGGCCAGCCACCGCGCCCGCATCATCGCGGCCAACAACATCCTCAATGCGGCCTTCATGATCGCCAGCTCGCTGATCGCGGGTGCGCTGCTGGCCTTCGGGGTCAGCATCCCGGGCGTGCTGTTGATCACCGGCATCGCCAACGCGATCGTCGCCGGCTACATCTTCCACCTGGTGCCGGAATACCTGCTGCGCTTCATCGCCTTCGTCCTCACGCGCGTGGTCTACCGGTTCCGGATCCACGGCGCGGACCACATCCCCGCCACCGGCCCGGCGATCATCGTGTGCAACCACGTGAGCTTCGTGGACCCGGTGCTGCTGATGGCCGCGAGCCCCCGTCCCGTCCGCTTCCTGATGGATGCCCGCATCTTCCGCATCCCGGTGCTGGGGTGGGTGTTCCGCCGCGCCAAGGCGATCCCCATCGCACCGAAGAACGAGGATCCGCAGGCCTACGAGGCCGCGTTCGAGGCCGCGGACCGCGTCCTCGCCGAAGGCGACCTGCTCGGCATCTTCCCGGAGGGCGGCATCACCTTCGACGGCGAGCTCGCGCCCTTCAAGGGCGGCATCATGCGCATCCTCGAGCGCCGGCCGGCGCCCGTCGTGCCGCTGGCGCTGCACAACCTGTGGGGTTCCTTCTTCTCCCGCATCGAGGGATCAGCCATGCGCCGGCCCTTCCGGCGCGGCCTGTGGAACCCGGTGACGCTCACGGTCGCGCCCGCCCTGGCACCGGAGGAGGTCTCGCCGGAATCCTTGCAGGCCCGCGTGGAAACGATGCTGCGCGAGGCCCCTACGAGCTCCGGCGCCACACGATCCGCCAGCGGCGCCTGAACGAGCGCGCCAAGCGCCAGGGCACGGACGCCCGCACCCGCGCCATCACGCGCTCCTTCCAGGCGACCCAGCGCGTGTACAGGCGGGCGAACCAGGGCAGCCGCATGAGCTGCGGCCGCGTCAGCATGAACAGGCGGGCGACGAGGCCGGTGCCGATCACCTTCGCCAACACGATCACGGCCAGCCCGAGCACGGCGCGCCCGCGCCCGATCAACCAGAGCGCCGCCAGCTTGACCGGCAGCAGGAGCAATGCCGGCAGCAGGAAGACGAGCACGGCGAGCGGCGGGGGCAGGGCAGCGATGCGCCGCTCCAGCCAGGCGATCGGCGGCAGGCGGGCGCACAGGCCGAGCAGCCGGGCGAGCGGCACCCAGCCCCATTCCTCGAACAGGATCAGCGCACCCAGGATCCAGGTGACGGCACCCTTCAGGGCGCGCCAGGGCAGGGAGGCGACGGATTTCATCCGCGGCAAGCATACACAGGCGGATCCGGCATGCCGCCCGACAAACATGTGCAACATGCACATTTATTTGATACCCTAAGATGCTGCCCTTCGCAGATCGTCAAACACAACCCGACATGAATCGCATCCCATCGACCTCCTCGCGCCAACTCGTCCTGCGCGGTGCCTTCACCACCGGCCGCCTCGCGTGCGCTGTCCTCGTGGCCGCGACGCTGGCCGCCTGCGGCGGCGGCGGTGACGGCCAGCCCAGGGCCACGGTGAGCTCCACCTCGGTGTCCGCCACGGCCTATGCCGCGCCGGCCAACCTGACCATCAACGGCACGAACCTCGACAACATCTCGGTCTCGTCGGAAGGCTGCAAGAACATCCGGCGCCTGACCACGCCGCCGCACGCCAGCACGTCCACCACGGCCTACTACGACTGCACCGTCTCCGGCGCGTTCACGAGCAACTTCGTGATCCAGTCCAACGGCGCGACGGTCGGCACGAGCCAGGCCTTCACGGTGCCCCAGCCTCAGGTCACGCTCCAGGTCACGAACGGCGTGGACTGGACCGGCACGGTCGTCATCTCGCTCGCCGGCGACAAGATGCCGATCACGGTCGACAACTTCCTGTACTACGTGAACACGTCGTACTACGACGGCCAGATCTTCGACCGCGTGGTGCCCGCGTACAACGGGCAAGCGCAGTTCATCGCGCAGGCCGGCCTCTTCGGCGCCGCGCCGAACGGCGAACTGCCCGCCCCCAAGCCGACCCAGCCGCCCATTCCGCTCGAGATCGACGCCACCCTCTCGAACACCACCTGGTCGGTCGCGATGGCTCGCACGGCGACGCCCAATTCCGCGACGTCGGAGTTCTACATCAACGTCGCCGACAACCACCTCCTGCTCGACGGCAGCTACGCCGTTTTCGGCACGGTCACGGCGGAAACGACCAATGCCGTGCAGACGATCGTCGATGCTCCCGGCCAGTGCATCTACAACCCCCAGACAACGGGGACGTACGACTGCCTGCCGATTCCCAACATGACGATCTCCACCGCGCGACAGTCTCGCTGATCGTGTGGGGGGTCAGGTCTTCAGGCCTGACCCCAGATTTCATGCGCCGGCGAATTCGGGGTCAGGCCTGAAGGCCAGACCCCCTTCCACCTAGACGCCGCGCGCCCGGTCCTCCGCGAAGCTCGCCTGGAACGCCGCGAACCGCCCCGCCTCGAGCGCCTCGCGGATCTCGCGCATGAGGTTCAGGTAGTAGTGCAGGTTGTGCACCGTCGTCAGCATCGGCCCCAGCATCTCGCCGCAGCGATCGAGGTGGTGCAGGTAGGCCCGGCTGAAGTTGGCGCAGGTATGGCAGCCGCAGGTGGGATCGATCGGCCCGGCGTCCGACTTGTAGCGCGCATTGCGCAGGCGCAGGTCGCCGAAGCGGGTGAACAGGTGGCCGTTGCGCGCATTGCGCGTGGGCATGACGCAGTCGAACATGTCCACGCCGTGGGCGACGCCGTAGACGAGATCCTCGGGCGTGCCCACGCCCATCAGGTAGCGCGGCTTGTGCGCCGGCAACCGATGCGGCGTGTGGGCGACGATGCGGCGCATGTCCTCCTTCGGCTCGCCCACCGACACGCCGCCCACGGCGTAGCCGGGGAAGTCCATCGCCACCAGCGCCTCCAGCGAGGCCTCGCGCAGCGTCTCGAACATGCCGCCCTGCACGATGCCGAACAGCGCATTGGGATTGCCCAGCCGCGCGAACTCGTCGCGGCAGCGCACGGCCCAGCGCAGGGAGAGCTCCATCGACTGCCGCGCCTGCCGCTCCGTCGTCAGCACGCCCTTGGTCTCGTAGGGCGTGCACTCGTCGAACTGCATGACGATGTCGGAGTTCAGCACCGTCTGGATCTGCATGCTCGTCTCGGGCGTGAGGAACAGCTTGTCGCCGTTGACGGGCGAGGCGAAGCGCACTCCCTCCTCGGAGATCTTGCGCATCTCGCCGAGCGACCAAACCTGGAAGCCGCCCGAGTCGGTCAGAAGCGGCCGGGGCCAGCCCTCGAACTTGTGGAGGCCGCCGAACTGTGCGAGCACGTCGAGGCCCGGGCGCATCCACAGGTGGAAGGTGTTGCCGAGGACGATCTGCGCGCCCATCTCCTCGAGCGAGCGCGGGAGCACGCCCTTGACCGTGCCGTAGGTGCCCACCGGCATGAAGACGGGCGTCTCGACCACCCCATGGTTCAGGGTCAGCCGCCCGCGGCGGGCGAGCCCTTCCGTCCCGAGCAATTCGAATGTCAGCATCGGCGTATTGTCGCCGCCCGGATGACGACGGGCCGCACGTCGCGAAACGTGCGGCCCGTCCGAAGGCAGGGGCCGAGCGCCGGCCCGGGGCTCAGTTCAGCGCCTGCGCCTTCTTCGCGTGGACGCGGCCCAGCGCCACGTTGAGGCGCGTCTGGCCTTGCGCGAGCGCCGTGTCCTGCAGGATCTGGTTCACGATCGGGGCGTCACCGACCTCGCCCGTCGGATGCCAGGCACCCAGGGCCTGCGCATTGCGCAGCTCGGCGACCACCGACGCGCGGCTGCGCTCGGCCCCGACCAGGTAGCTCGTCGTGCCGACGGCGTTGGTCACGCTGCCGTCCGCGGACGGAGCGGCGGGGGCGCGCATCTCGGCGACCACGGCTTCACGCGTGCGCTCGCTCGTGGCGGAGTAGGTCGTGGTGCCGACGGCGTTCGTGGTGCTGCCGTCGCCGGCCATCGCATCGACGGCGCCCAGGGCGGAAATCGAGACCAGCGCGGTGGCGAGCAGTTGGCGGACTTGCATGATGGATTCCTTTCGTACGTCACAAGGCGGGGTGGAGTCCGGCGGCGCCAGGGCCGCCGGGCCTCGGTGATGCGTTCTTGTGCAGCGCGTCATCGATGGGAGTGACTGTATTGACTCTGGAATCATGGATAAACAGGCGCCCATAGAATTGTTTATTTCCGATATCCAAAGAATCCGACCATGGACCAGCTTCGCGCCATGCGTGTCTTCGCCCGAGTGATCGATGCCGGCGGCTTCGCGCGCGCCGCGCAAGGCCTGGACATCGCGCCGGCCGTCGCCACCCGCCTCGTCTCCGAGCTGGAGGAGCACCTCGGCGCACGCCTCATCAACCGCACCACCCGCAGACTCGCGCTCACCGACGTCGGCGAGAGCTACCTCGAGCGCGTGCGCACCATCCTCACGGAGGTGGACGACGCCGCGGCTGTCGCCAGCCTGGCCACCGCCGAACCGCGCGGGCGCCTGAGCGTCATGTCGCCGCCCGGCTTCACGGTGCACCAGCTCGCCAAGCTCCTGCCGCGCTTCCGCGCGCAGTACCCTCACGTCTCCGTCGAGCTCACCGTGAGCGGGGTCGAGGTGCCAGACGAGAACCACGACGTGACGATCATCGTGCAGCGGCGCAAGCCGATCGACGGCAACTTCGTGGCGCGCCGCATCGCGACCGCCGAGGTCGTGCTGTGCGCCACGCCCGAATACCTCGACGAGCACGGCCGTCCCGCGCATCCGCACGACCTGGCGGCGCACGACACGCTGATGCCCATCGCCCCCAGCGCTCGCCGGGAGCTGGTGTTCGAGCCGGCGCTGGGCGGCGGCCCGCCGGTCTCGGTGGAGCTGAAGAAGCTGCCATCGCTCGCCACCACCCACGTCGACACGCTCTACGCCGCCGCCCTCTCCGGCATCGGCATCACGGGCCTGCCCTCGTTCATCACGGAGGACGCGCTGACGGAGAGCGCCCTCGAAAGAGTGCTGCCCCAGTGGCACCTGCAGACCCTCACGGTCTACGCCGCGATGCCCACGC
>Ga0209051_1003601_pt1 | contig 10067 bp, 9 predicted proteins | sample AraplaCvi_mMS_r2_2_FD_184286 | JGI IMG/M metagenome (GOLD analysis project Ga0209051, IMG submission 184286) | Arabidopsis root microbial communities from North Carolina, USA - plate scrape MF_Cvi_mMS_r2 (SPAdes) (version 2) | ecosystem: Host-associated > Plants > Roots > Endosphere | place: USA... | reverse complement strand
CTTACCTGTCATGACAGGCGGTTTGCTTTCTGTGGCACTTTCCCTGAGGTCGCCCTCGCCGGACGTTATCCGGCACCGTGTTTCCGTGGAGCCCGGACTTTCCTCACCCTACCGCCTTTCGGCATTGGTAAAGCGCGGCTGCCCGGCCAACTGGCAGGGGTCCCATAAACGAGAGAGATGGCAATTGCTATCGAAATCAAAAATTATTTATCGAAATTGCGGTGTGAAATCCGTGGAGTAGCCTTGTTCGCTGATTCTGCCCGACAAAAGCAGCTCAGCCCCAAGCCGGCCGATTTCGTCGGAGCTCTTGGCCGACGTGCCGGCGCAGCCCGTCAACACCGCGATCTCAGGCGACGAGGTGTAGCCGATCATCGGATAGCCGCTTTCCGTCTGCGACACGACGCAGGCCGCCGTCGATATCGAAAGCGGCGCCAGATCAGGCACCAGACCGGCAACGATGCGTTGAAGATGCGCGCGCACGCTGTCGCGCCCTTCCGTCTTGAACCAGGCACGCATTTCCGTATCGTCGCTGAGTGTCACATCGTCAGGGTCGCCACCGATCTTCAGGTAGAATTTGCCGTCGGGATAAAGGATCGGCGGCAGCAGGTAGAAATGGATGTCGGGCGTATCGACAATGAGCGACGGCATGGCGGCTAGGCGCGCCGCCTCCGTCTCGCTCACCTCGAACAGCGTCACGGTCCGGGCATAAACCGTCAGGGCAACCGGCCGCGACAACAGATTCTCGGCAATGGAAAATCCGCCCGCCGCCAGCAGCACCTTTTCAGCACGATAGGTCAGGCCGCCTGATGTCTTGACGACGGCAAAGCCGCCCTCGCTGCGGATCGAGACGACGTGGTCGCGAATGATGGTGGCGCCCGCCTTTTCCGCCAGCAGCGACTGCGCCTTCACCAGCTTGCGCGGGCTGATATGGCCGGCCCCTCTCACCTCGAAGACACCGGCGCCATCATCAGGAAAGGCGAAGAAGGGAAAGGCAGCCTTCAGGCCCGCTCCATCGAGAAGGCGGGTCTCGACGCCGAGCGAGACGGCCGCCTGCCGGGTTCTCTCGAGATAATCGCTTGCCCTCGGCGCGACGACAACACAGCCTGCCTCGCGATAAAAGTCGACGCCACTGTCGCGGGCGATCTCGCCATAACGGCCGATCGAGCGGTTGGCGAGCAGCGCCCAATTGCGGTCGGGATCGATGGTGCGGGTGATGCGCCCCTCGTCGTAGTGGCTGGCGAAGACGCCCTGATGCGCCTTGCGATCACCAGGCTCGTCCGGGCCGATCACCGCGACGCCGTCCGCCTGCCGCGCCAGATGCCGCGCCGCCGCCGCCCCCATCAGCCCGCGGCCGACGACGATATATTTGAAATCGACTGCCATCATGTCCTCCTAGGCGAAAACGGGCGTCAGTTCGCGGCCGAAATCCTCATCCCCGAGCTGCCCTTCCGCCAGCAGCACCGCTCCGAGGCGCCCGAGTTCGTCGGAGGATTTGGCTGCAACGAAATTGCCGCCGGTCAGCACCGCAATACGCGGCGACTGCGTATATCCTACATAGGGATAACCGGTCGGCGTGAAATTCGCCGCGCAGGGCGCCGAGGTCACGCGGCAGCCGGCAAGCTCCGGCATCAACTGCAAGGCGACACGCGAGAGATGATCGCGCTCAGCGGCGCTGCCGTCGGAACGGAACCACGCGCCGGCATCCTCCAACCGCTCGAAAGAAAGCGCCTCGGTGTCGCCGCCGAGTTTCAGATAGGTTTTGCCATCGGGATAACGCACCGGCGGCAGGATATAGATGTGATCCTCTTCCCGGTCACCGAGCACGATCGTCGACGGCATGTCCGCGAAAACAGCCATCTCGCGTTCACCGATCTCGTAGAAGGCCACCGTGCGCGCCATGACCCTGGTATCGACCGGACGCGGCAGCAGGGCATGGAAATTGCTGAAACCGCCGGCGGCCACCAGCACGCGCTCGGCGCTGTAGCATCTGCCGCCGGCTGTCACCTCGACATGGGAACCGGCATCACGCACGGATGTCGCGATTGCCTCGATCAGCGAGACGCCGCCCTGCTCGGCAAGCGTAACCTGCGCCCGCACCAGCGCCCGTGGGTTGATGTAGCCGGCGCGTCTGCGCTCGAAATATCCTGTGAAATCAGGATCGATGGCAAGATAGGGAAAACGTTGGCGAAGTTCCGACGGCGCGATGGTCTCGATATCGCTGCCGAGCGTCCGGCTGACGGACAGCGCCCGGTTGATATAGTCCTGCTCATCCGTCGGGGTCGGGCCGGCAAAAAGGCAGCCGACCTCAGAATAGAAGGAAATGCCGCTCTTTGCCTCGATCTCGCGGTAGCGGTCGAGCGCGCGGGCGGCGAAGCTTCCCCAGGCCAGATTGCCATCGAAGGTGCGGGTGATGCGGGCTTCGTCGTAATGGCTGGCGAAGACGCCATGATGGGCCTTGCGCTCTTCCGGCTCGCGCGGGCCGATCAGCGCGATGCCGTCGGCCATTGAGGAGAGATGCCGTGCGGCGGCGGCACCCATCATGCCGCGTCCGATGATGATGAAGCTGAAATCGACTGCCATGTCCCACCTTGTTTTCAAGGCGGAATATCACGGCAAGTGCGCTCCATCATACGGCAAAATTGCCGCAAGGCAATTTTGCCGGGACGCGCCGAGCTATGCTCAGTCGAGCATCGCCAGGACCTTGCCGCAATAGGTCTTCGACACCGGGTTCATGCGCGTGGCGGCATGGCCGGCATTGTATTTCAGGATCGTGTTGCAGGTCTGCCCGCCGCCGAGCTGATGGGCGGCCGCCAGATATTTCATGCCGTATTTGATGTTGGTCTCGGGATCGAACAGGCCCTTCCTCGTGCCGGAATATCCCATCATCCGCGCCGTCGCCGGCTTGATCTGCATCAGGCCGACTTCGCCGGCACTGCCGCGGGCATTCGGATTGAAATTGCTCTCGACGCGTACGACAGCCTGGGCGAGTGCGACGGGCACGTCGTATTCGGCGGCATATTTATTGATCAGCGCGGCATAGGGAATGCTGGCGGAAAAGTCGGGCATGGCATAGCCACTCTGGCGGTCGACGGTCTTCAGCGGGATGGTTTGCGCCCTGACGCCCCAATCATCATTCGCCGAGGCAAAGTTATACCCCGCCAGCAGCATGCCGAAGCACGCCGCAGCGCCAACAATCAACTTCTTCATATAGTCTCTTCACTCCGACCCAAAGAATTGCAGGACTGCGCGCCTCGCCGTCATTCGGTCACACGCGAGCAAGGACTGATCGCGTTCCGTAGCAATTCTTATCGTTTCATTTGGCGCTCATGGTTACACTTGAAAACAGCCGTGAGCGCTGTTCAGCGGGCGTCCTTAGACCATCGCAATGAGGAGATAATAGGGAAATGATGTGGCGAGGCGGTTTTCTCGCCGGCCGCGAGGAATCCGCTCCTGATATCAGGCTGTTCCGATCAGGAATAACGCGGCAGCGTCGATAGCAGCCGGTGCAGCGTGTCGATCGTCGAGAAATCGGCGATGCCATCCACCCTTTCGGGCCGGAAATGGCGCTGGAAAGCCTCCACGTCGCCCGCCATTTTTTCGGAAAATTCGCCTGTAATTTCAGTGCCGTAACCATAGAGCGACAGCATCGACTGCAGCGCTTCGACAGGCTGGCCGGCATCGCCGCATTGGAAGAACCGTCCACCGGTGATCTTTGCCGGCTCGACCCAGTGCCCGACACCCGCCCGGTGGAGCTCGGCCCAGGGGAATTTCTCGCCCGGATCGACCTTGCGGATCGGGGCGACATCGGAATGCCCAAGCACCCGTTCCGGCGCGATCGACCAACGTTTGACACAGTCGCGACACAATTCAATCACCGCGGCGATCTGCTCTTTTGGATAATCCGGGAGCCCGCCGGGATGGCCGGCATTGGCGATCTCGATGCCGATCGACAGCGAATTGATATCCGTCTCGCCGTGCCAGCTACTTTTTCCCGCGTGCCAGGCACGCCGTATTTCCGGCACGAGCTGCACCACCTCGCCGTTCTCATGCACGAAATAATGGCTGGAAACCTGGCTCTCGGCGCGACAGAGCCAGTCGAGCGCACCATCTGCCGTCGGCATGCCGGTATAATGCAGCAGGATCATATCCGGACGGCGCCCGTCTGCCCGCTCGCCGTGGTTCGGCGAAGGCTGCACGCGGGCGCTCCTGCAATCGGCCTCGAAAGAGGTCATGCGGCGCGGCGTTCCTTCTCGATCGCCGCATAGGCCGCATTCAGCGCCGCCATGCGTTCATTGGCGATGACATGGAATTCCTTCGGCACGCCGCGCGAGATCAGCCTGTCGGGATGATGTTCGCTGACGAGGCCACGGTAACGGCGGCGGATGGTCGGGAAATCATCCGAAGGCGAGACGCCGAGCACCTTATAGGGATCGCCGCCGGACGAGACGTGGCGGGCGGCGATCTGCTCGAAGCGGGTTTCGCTCATCTGGAAGATCTCGCCGATATGGTGCAGGAAATTCAGTTCCTTCTCGTGGATCAGCCCATCGGCTTTGGCGATGTGGAAGAGGCCGTCGAGCACGTCTTCCAGCACCGGGCAATTGGCCGCACAGGTAACGCAGAGCGTGGAGAGCCGTTCGGCATAGGCTTCGTAGCCGGCGACATCCTGGCGAGCGAGGTTGTAAAGCCTGGCGACGTTCTTGGCCTGATCCTCAGGGAATTCGAAGATTTCGCGGAAGGCTTCGACCTCCTTCTCGCTGACGATGCCGTCGGCCTTGGCCATCTTGGCCGACAGCGCGATGATCGCCACGGAGAAAGCCACCTTACGCCGGGTCTCGGGATCGCCTTCGAAAACCGTACGGATAGCCTCGACCACCGCAGACAACGCATTGCCCGCGGTATTGCCAATGGCATTCAACAGTTTTTCCCAGAAGGACATCGAAAATCTCACAGACTTGTCAACTTATAGCAAACAGCTTGACCAAAGAATCGCAGCCTTTGCAAGGCGACTATTGGTCGTAGGGCCGAACACAGTTTTCACGATTTGGTAATTGTCGCACCGCAGCAAACGATTCACGGCGCCCGCTTTCATCTCGTATGGCAACGGCTGACGATCGCCGGCGCATCGCCCGTGCAGGTGAATCCGGAGTGCGCGACGGAAATTTCCACAACAGTTCCCGACACGCAGATCGGGCTTGAAACGATTATATCATTACTTCCTGCCATCTTCGCGGCCCAACTCGGCATAAAGGCGCATTTTTCGTAAATTCTTTACTTTACAGGCCCCTTTCCCTGCCGCATCCATGCGTTAGCTAACGCCACCGCACCGAAACGCCATAGGAGGGATCATGGCCAAGCAGAAAGTCGCAATGCTGACCGCCGGAGGCCTGGCACCCTGTCTTTCTTCCGCCGTCGGCGGTCTCATCGAACGCTATAGCGACGTCGCGCCCGATCTCGATATCGTCGCCTACAAGTCCGGATACCAGGGCGTGCTCACCGGCGACAGCATCGCGATCACCCGCGAGATGCGCGAAAAGGCGCCGCTGCTGCACCGTTACGGCGGCTCGCCGATCGGCAACAGCCGCGTCAAGCTCACCAATGCCGCCGACTGCGTCAAGCGCGGCCTGGTCAAGGAAGGCGAGAACCCGCTGCGGGTCGCCGCCGAACGCCTTGCCAATGACGGCATCACCATTCTCCACACGATCGGCGGCGACGACACCAACACCACAGCCGCCGACCTTGCCGCCTACCTCGCCGCCAACGGCTACAATCTCACCGTCGTCGGCCTGCCGAAGACGGTCGACAACGACGTCGTCCCGATCCGCCAGTCGCTCGGCGCCTGGACGGCCGCCGAAGTCGGCGCGCATTTCTTCGACAATGTCAGCAACGAGCAGACGGCCGCACCCCGCACCCTCGTCATCCACGAAGTCATGGGCCGCCATTGCGGCTGGCTGACGGCCGCCACCGCCCGCGCCTATCTCCAGCGCACCAGCCGCAACCAGTATGTCGACGGCCTGATGATGGATGCGCATCTGAAGAGCATCGACGCCGTCTACCTGCCTGAGATGGCCTTCGACCTCGACGCCGAGGCCGCCCGCCTGAAGGAAAGCATGGACCGCAACGGCCACGCCACGGTCTTCGTCTCGGAAGGCGCCTGCCTCGACGCCATCGTCGCCGAGCGGGAAGCCGCCGGCGAAACCGTCAAGCGTGACGCCTTCGGCCATGTGAAGATCGACACGATCAATGTCGGCGCCTGGTTCCAGAAGCAGTTCGCCAACCTCCTGAATGCCGAACGTTCCCTTGTGCAGAAATCAGGCTATTTCGCCCGCTCGGCGCCGGCCAACGGCGACGACCTCAGGCTGATCCAGAGCATGGTCGATCTCGCCGTCGAAAGCGCGCTCAATAAAGTCTCCGGCGTCACCGGCCATGACGAAGCGCAGAACGGTAAGTTGCGCACTATAGAATTCCCGCGCATCAAGGGCGGCAAGGCTTTTGACCTGTCGACGGCATGGTTTGCCGAAGTCATGGACAATATAGGTCAGAAATACAAAGAAGCGTGATTGACGGATGGTTAATATGATGTCTTTGCTTGTTCCTGAGGAATAGGAGGAGACACCATGTCATTTGAAGCCTGGCTCGCTTTTGCGGCGGCATCGGCCATCATGCTGGCCATACCGGGGCCGACGATACTGCTCGTCGTTTCCTATGCGCTCGGTCATGGGCGCAGGACGGCGTTTGCGACGGTGAGCGGCGTGGCGCTTGGTGACTTCACCGCGATGACGGCTTCCCTCTTCGGTCTCGGTGCCGTTCTGGCCGCCTCCGCCACCCTCTTCACCGTGTTGAAGTGGATCGGCGGCGCCTACCTGATCTATCTGGGAGTCAAGCTCTGGCGGGCTCCCATCATCGGCGAACCGGTTGCCGACAACGACAATCTGCCGGAGGAAAAGTCGCTCAAGATCTTCCTCCACGCCTATGTCGTCACCGCCCTCAATCCGAAGAGCATCATCTTCTTCGTCGCCTTCGTGCCGCAGTTCCTCAATCCGGCCCTGCCCTTCGTCGGCCAGATGGCGATCATGGAAGCGACCTTCCTCGTGCTGGCGATCCTCAACGCCTCCACCTACGCGTTTCTCGCCCATACCGCGCGCGGACTGATTCGCAAGGCGAGCATCCAGCGCGCCGTAAACCGAACGGGAGGCACCCTGCTGATCGCTGCAGGCGCCGTAACCGCCGGGTATCGCCGTATTGCAGCATAGAAATATTGCGTGGTTGCCGGAATGCCACGAATAGGTTAATGGGGTCACCAGGGCTTAAGGTTTTTGGTAACTTTTATACGCAGCCGGGGCGGCGCGATTTCACGAAAGTGGCGGAATGGTAGCGATCGGATTATCCGGCCTGAAACGCAGTCTTGTCGTTTCCACGATACTCTGCGGTGTGATGACGGGATGCACGAGCGTCGAATACACATCGCAGGCCGAACTGACTGCCGCCCAGACCGTGGTGCCGATGCCGAAACCCGGCGAAGATGAAACACTCGCCGCGATCCCGACAGCCGAAGGTGCTGCCGGTCAGGCGGTTGCCGGCGCCACCATTCCCCAGCCATCCCCCTCCCTGACTGCGACGGCGATGCCAACCGTAACAGCCTCTCAGTCTACCGACCTCGCCATGCAGGCAGGCATACAGCCTGCAGCCTATGCGCAGATCCCGCTGACGCCCGAGATGACGGCAATCCAGTCCGTCGTGCCGACGCCGCGTCCGGGAACGCCGGCACAGCCGACGACGCAGCTTGCCTTTGCCGCGACACCGCAGAACAGCGCGCTTGCAGCACTTGCCGCCGTCGACACCACGCCGCGTGCCAGCATGGACTACGGTTTCGACGAATCCGGGCCGATCGATCCGCCGACGGCACCCCCGATGTTCAGCGACGACGACAAAGACGACGCGCCGACAGTGGAGAAGAGCTTCGTCACCAAGCTCATCCAGAAATACTCGAAGATCTACGAAATTCCCGAGACGCTGCTCCACCGCATCGTCCATCGCGAGAGCCGCTACAATCCGAAGGCCTACAACAAGCGCGGCTATTTCGGCCTGATGCAGATCAAATACAACACCGCCAAATCAATGGGTTATGACGGCGCCCCGGGCGGGCTCTTCGATGCCGAAACCAACATCAAATATGCCGCCAAATATCTGCGTGGCGCCTGGCTCGTCTCCGACAGCAAGGAAGACGATGCCGTCCGCCTCTATGCGCGCGGCTATTATTACGACGCCAAGCGCAAGGGCATGACCGACATCGCCCAGGGTAATTACTGACATCGAGCATTGCTGAGACGGCGATCGCAGCCTATGGCTGCGGCTGCGCCTGTTGCTGCGACCCAGCCTGCTGTTGTGGCTCCCCCGCTTGCGGCAAGGCCGCCAGGATCTTCTTGAGAAGCACCTGCGGCTGATAGCCGAGCCAGCTCGGCGTCAGGCCGAGCCGGACGACGACCAGATTGGCGGAGGGCACGATCGCCATGCTCTGCCCGTCATGCCCCGTCAACCAAAACGTATCCTCCGGCAGTCCGAACGCCGCGCTTGAGCCGCCAGGAGCGAGCCAGGCCTGGCCCTGCGTATAACGTCCGTTCGAAGCCACCGTCGGAGTGCGCATGGCGCCGACGAACCCTTCCGGCAACAGTCGCCGGTCATTCCACACGCCGTCTTGCAGCAGGAACTGCCCGAAGCGCGCCCAGTCATGCGCCGTCGCATAGAGATAGGAGCTGCCGGCAAACGTGCCGCGCGCATCGAGTTCGAATACCGCACTCGTCATGCCGAGCGGCGAAAACAGCGCGTCGTGCGGATAGGAAAAGCCCGCCTGTGGATTGCCGACCCTGTCCATCCAGATGCGCGACAACAGCACGGCCGTGCCGCTCGAATAGCGGAAGCGCTGGCCGGGCGGCGCCTCCATCGGTGCATTGGCCGGCAGCGACACCATGTCTGGATCGAGATAGAGCATGCGCGTCACATCGGCGACATCGCCATAATCCTCGTTGAAGGCAAGGCCGCTCTCCATGCCGAGCAGGTCGGACACCTTGATCTTGGCGCGCGCATCCTTCTGCCACTGCGCCAGCAGTTCGTCGTCGTCGAAGGAGATTTTGCCGTCGAGCATCAGCCGGCCGAGAATCGCAGCGTTCACCGTCTTCGTCATCGACCAGCCGATCAGCGGAGTCTTCGCCGAGAAACCGGGGCCATAGGCTTCAGCGACGACGCGGCCATTGTGCACCACCACGATCGCCCGCATTGCCGGGCCGGCAATTCCGGGATCGGCAAGCAGTGCGGCAATCTTCCCGTCCGCCGGATTGCCGGTGCCCTCGCCCTCCGGCCACAAGGCGTCGCTCGTCTCCATTTTAACAGGCGCATCGAAGGGCACGGCCTTCGCCGCCGCCTCGAAATCGCCGTCCGGCACGCTCGTACAGCCGAAGGCGCCGCGATAGAGCGCATAACTTGGCGCAAACAGCCCCATGAAGCGCGCCGTCACCCGTTCCTTGTCGTGGTCAACGCTGACGCGTATCAGCCGCAGCAGCGGATTTCCGGGCGCCTGAACGTCGTCATGGAGCACATCCTCGGCGCCGCGACCGGCGATGAAGACGTTGGAGCAGACGATCTTGGCGGCGTAACCGTCACCGACACGCAGCAGTTCCGGCGGCTGAATAAAAAGCCAGCCGGCGGCGACGAAGACGACGAGAACGACAAGGAGAGCAAGCGCCTTCAGGATACGCAGGACAAATCGCATGGCATTCCTCCATGCCGGGAGAGAAGCAGGAATCGCAGGCGCCGAAAAGGGGCCAAAGCCAAGAAGGCCTGTCGTCCCGATCACTTTCCCAGGAGAGCCATCCCGGTCGGTCTTCCGAGCCGGTCGAAGTCTCCGAAGAACGGCGCCCCACAGCCCACGTCATCAAACTGTAGCAGAGGCGCGCTACACGCCCTGAACGCTAAAAAGGTGACAGACTCATGTCAGAATTTGCACCGGATGCCGGCTTCCGCAAGAACCGGAAACTCAAGGACGCCCTTCTCCGCCACAAGGCTTTTTCGAAGGA
>Ga0209051_1003599_pt1 | contig 10069 bp, 7 predicted proteins | sample AraplaCvi_mMS_r2_2_FD_184286 | JGI IMG/M metagenome (GOLD analysis project Ga0209051, IMG submission 184286) | Arabidopsis root microbial communities from North Carolina, USA - plate scrape MF_Cvi_mMS_r2 (SPAdes) (version 2) | ecosystem: Host-associated > Plants > Roots > Endosphere | place: USA... | reverse complement strand
TGCCGGTGAGCGGATCGGCCGGGCACCAGGCCGGGGGCAGGTCGCAGAAGTCGTTCTGGGGATCGACGATCAGCAGGTGGATGGCGGGCTTCACGATGCGGTGCCGGTGTTCCGATGAGCCGGACTATACGCCCAAAAGTTGGTCTATACAACTTATAGGCTGGGCGCGCGGCTTGCCGCCGCAGGAGAAGGAGATCCTTCGCCATGCCCGCCCCCGACCCGCACGTGGTGGCTGTCGTCCGCGACGCCGCCCGGCCCCTGCCCGACGCCGGCGACGACGCCGAGTTCGACGAGCTGCTCGCCGCCATCGGCGACGCCCGCTTCGTGCTGCTCGGCGAGGCCTCGCACGGCACGCAGGAGTTCTACACGGCACGTGCGCGCATCACGCGCCGCCTCATCGTCGAGCGCGGATTCGACGCCGTCGCCATCGAGGGCGACTGGCCGGACGCGTATCGCGTGAACCGCTATCTCCGCGGCCGCGGAGACGATCGCGACGCCGAGCGCGCGCTGCAGGGCTTCCGCCGCTTCCCGACGTGGATGTGGCGCAACACGGCCGTGGTGGACCTGGTCGAGTGGATGCGCGAGTGGAACGACGGCCGGCCCGAGGATGGTCGCGCGGGCTTCTACGGGCTCGATCTCTACAGCCTCGCGACGTCCATGGACGCCGTGCTGGGTTACCTCGACCGCGCCGACCCCGATGCCGCGGCGCGCGTGCGCCAGCGCTACGCCTGCTTCGAGCCGTTCGGCGGCGACAGCCAGACCTACGGGCTGATGACCGGCCTCGGCTCCACGCCCTCGTGCGAGCACGAGGTGCTCGCCACGCTGCTCGAGCTGCAGCGCAGGCGCGCGGAGATCGCGCGCACGGCCGCCGGCGGCGAGGACCCGGAGGCGGTCTTCGACGCCGAGCAGAACGCCGCGCTGGTGAAGAGCGCGGAGCGCTACTACCGCACGATGTTCCTCGGCGACGTCTCGTCGTGGAACCTGCGCGACTCGCACATGGCGGAGACGCTGTGGGCGCTCGAGCGCCACCTCGCGCGCGCGCGCCGGCCGGCGCGCATCGTCGTCTGGGCGCACAACTCGCACCTCGGCGACGCCTCTGCCACCGAGATGGGCCGGACGCGCGGCGAGCACAACGTCGGCCAGCTCGTGCGCGAGCGTTGCGGCGGCGAGGCCTTCCTCGTCGGCTTCTCGACGCACACGGGCACGGTCACCGCCGCCTCCGACTGGGATCACCCCGCGCAATGCAGGCGCGTGCTGCCCTCGCGCCACGACAGCGTCGAAGGCGTGATGCACGCCACCGGCATCGAGCGCTTCCTCCTGCGCCTGCGAGACGACGCGGCCGCCGCCCAGGCGCTGCGGCATCCGCTGCTGGAGCGCGCGATCGGCGTCATCTACCGCCCCGACACCGAGCGCCAGAGCCACTACTTCTTCGTGGAGCTGCCGCGCCAGTTCGACGCCCTGCTGCACTTCGACACCACGAGCGCCGTGGTGCCGCTGGAGCGCAACGTCGAATGGCACCGGGGGCAGCACGAGGAAGTGCCCGAGACCTACCCCGAGGGACTGTGATGCGCACGGGCGCACCTCAGCCCGCGCTCACTCGGAAGGTGGGAGTCAGGTCTTCAGACCTGACCCCGTATTTCTGCGCGCGACCGATCGAAACACGGGGTCAGGTCTGAAGACCTGACCCCACCCTGGCGCGAGCCGCGTCAGAACTTGACCTGCAGGCCCACGTTCGACTGCGTCTCCGCCGTCGGCGCGAGGCCGCGCGAGAGCGAGAAGTCGATCTGCGTCGAGGGGTTGGCGCGCCAGGTGGCGCCGGCGTTGACGGTGGCGCCGAGGTTGTCGGCGAGGTTGTTGAGCGCGAGGTGCTCGCCCGAGAGCTCGACGAAGCCGCTGAAGCGGGTGGCCTCCGGCGGATCGAAGAGGCTCGCGCGCACGCCCGTGGCGTAGTGCTGGTAGGCGCCGCCGCCGCCCACCTGCACGCCCTGCGAGACGTTGAACGCGACGTCGCTGGCGCGATCCCAGCCAGCCGTCAGGCGCAGCGAGCGGCGCACGACCGTCGAGCCCCGCTCGGGCGCCGCGCCCGCCCCCACGTCGGCCTGCGCCTGCCACGCGATCGCATCGAGCAGGGGCGCGCGGATGCGATCCTCCGCGCCCCACGTCGCCCCCAGCTTGAAGGCCTGGGGATCGACCGCCGTCGGCCGCACCGGCGCGACGACGCGGCTGGGCGTCTCGGGAGCGCCGGGCAGGCCGTCGATGCGCCACTGGAGCGACTGGCGGCTGTCGAGGGATGCCAGGGTCGTGGGCGACTCGCTCAGCGACACATGCACGGTGCGGATCACGTCCGTCGCATCCGGCGGACGCCACGTGATCGGGGCGATCGGCAGGGTCTTCGGGTCGCGGCCCACGTTGCGCAGCTCCGGCGATCCGATGGCGGGCAGCACCAGGGGCGGCAGGACGGCGAACTTGAAGTCCAGCGAGTGCTGGATGGCATCGTAGGTCTGGTAGGCGAAATCGTCGGGGCGGTCGTCCTCGCCGAGGACGAGCGGCGCGGGCGCCTCCGCCTCCTCCAGGACGGCCGGCTCCGCCTCGGGCTCCTGCGCCCGGGCCGCGGTGCCGTGGCCGAGCACGAGGGCAAGCGCCAGCGCGGCGCGCAGCGGCGCCGCCAGGCGCGGGGCGAGGCAGGTCGAAGGCGGTACGGCGCGGAGGGCGGGGACGGTCTTCGGCATCGGGGAAGGGATCGGACGACAGCTTCGAAGTTCCGGTCGAGTTGCAGGAAGTTGCAACCGGAGGCGGGACTTCGCGGAACGGTCGAGTATGCCCAAACGGTCGAGCGGACAGGGCGGGTGCCCTACTGCAGGACATCACCATTCTTCAGGTCCGGGGCGCGGGCGATCGGGGCATGAGAGCGTGCATTCGGGCGCAGTTCCGCCCGGGCAACGGCCGAATGCCGGGGTCAGGTCGAAGACCGGACCCCGGCATTCAGGCCCGCGGCTCGACCCATCCGCCAGCCCCGACGAAGAGCGCGTCCGCCTCGCGCGGCCCCCAGGTGCCGCGCCCGTAGGGCACGACGCGGGGTGGCGTCCACAGCACCGGGTCGACGACGGCCCAGGCCGCCTCCACCGCGGCGCCGCTCGTGAAGAGCGTGGCGTCGCCCGCCAGCGCATCGCCGAGCAGGCGCTCGTAGGGCAGTGCATCGCCCCGCGTGTCCTCGCACAGCAGCAACTCGCGCCGCTCGCCGACGAAGCGCTTGCCGGGCCGCTTCACGCGGGCCGACAGGGCGATCGCCTCGCCGGGCTGCAGGCGCAGGCGCAGGGTGTTCGGCTCGGCCGCCGCGGCGGCGCTGTCCTCGAACAGCGCGTGGGCGGGGGGCTTGAGTCGCACGTGCGCCTCGACGGCGTCCCCCGCCAGCCCCTTGCCGGCGCGCAGGTACCACGGCGTGCCGCGCCAGCGCGGCGTGTCGATGTGCAGGCGCAGCGCGCAGTAGGTCTCGACGTCGGAATCCGGCGCCACGTCGCGCTCCTGCCGGTAGCCCGCGTACTGGCCGCGCACGAGATCGGCGGGCCGCAGCGGCCGCATGGCCTCGAAGACCGCGATCTTCGACGCCTGGACGTCGTCGAAGGCGCGCGTGCGCGGGGCTTCCATGGCGAGCAGCGCGACGATCTGGAACAGGTGGTTCTCGACGACGTCGCGCAGGGCGCCCACGCTTTCGTAGAAGCCGCCCCGCGTGCCGACGCCGCCGCTTTCGGCCATCGTCAGCTGCACGCTGTCGATGCAGTCCCGGCACCACACCGGCTGCAGGAAGGTGTTGGCGAAGCGGAAGTACAGGAGGTTCATGATCGCCTCCTTCCCGAGGTAGTGGTCGATGCGGAAGATCGACGCCTCGGGGAAGGCGGCGCGGGCCGCCGCGTCGAGCGCGCGCGCCGACGCGAGGTCGCGTCCGAAGGGCTTCTCGACGATGAGCCGGGCCGCCTGGTTCAGGCCGGTGCGGGCGAGGCTCGCGATCACGGTCTCGAAGAGCGCGGGGGGCACCGCGAGGTAGTGCGCCGGCGCGCGCGCGGCGCCGAGCGTCCGCCGCAGCGCCTCGAAGGTGGCAGCCTCGCGATAGTCGCCGCCGACGTAGCTCACCCGCGAGAGCAGGCGCTCGAGCGCGGCGCGGTCGCCCGCGGGGCGCTCTTCCTCGACGCTCGCCCGCACCCGCTCGCGCGCCTGCCCGTCGTCGAGGCGCGAGCCCGAGACGCCGATCACGGGCATCGACAACGCGCCGTGGCGCTCGAGCTCGTAGAGGGCGGGGAAGATCTTCTTGCGCGCGAGGTCGCCCGTGAACCCGTACAGCACGAGGGCGTCTGAGCGGCCCACGACGGCTTCGTCCACGGGGTGTTCAGGCCTGCGGCTGCGCGGGGCCTTCCGCGTGCCCGCCGAACTCGTGCCGGAGCGCCGAGAGCACCTGGTGCCCGAACGTCGCCGCGCCGCGCGAGGCGAAGCGGTCGTAGAGGGCGGCGCTGAGCACCGGGGCCGGCACGCCTTCGTCGATCGCGGCCTGGATCGTCCAGCGGCCCTCGCCGGAGTCCGAGACGCGGCCGCCGAAGTCCTTCAGCGCGGGATCCTGCAGCAGCGCCTTGGCGGTGAGATCGAGCAGCCACGAGCCGATCACGCTGCCGCGGCGCCAGAGCTCCGCGATGGCGGCGACATCGAGGTCGTAGGAATAGGCGTCGGCATCGCGCAGCGGCGCGGTCTCGGCATCGACGGCGTGGTCGCGCCGGCCGATGCCGGCATGGCGAAGGATGTTGAATCCTTCGGCGTAGGCGGCCATCAGGCCGTACTCGATGCCGTTGTGGACCATCTTCACGAAGTGGCCCGCGCCGTTCGGCCCGCAGTGCAGGAAGCCGCGCTCGGCGTCGGCGTGATCGCCCGTGCGGCCCGGCGTGCGGGGCTCGCGCCCCGGCCCGGGCGCGAGCGCCTCGAAGATCGGCGTCAGGTGCTCGAAGATGGCCCGCTCCGCGCCGACCATCAGGCAGTAGCCCCGGTCCTGCCCGTACACGCCCCCGCTCGTGCCCACGTCCGCGTAGTGCAGGCCGGCGCCCTGCAGGCGCTGCGCGCGCCTCTGGTCGTCGCGGTACCAGGAGTTGCCGCCGTCGACGACGATGTCGCCCCGCGCGAGATGGGGAAGCAGCTCGTCGAGCACGCCGTCGACGGCCGCCGCCGGCACCATCAGCCAGACGATGCGCGGCGCCCGCAGCTTGGCGGCCAGCTCCTCGTAGGTCAGGGCACCGGAGGCGCCCTCGGCCACGAGCTTCTCGACGGCCTCCGCATGGCGGTTGTAGGCCACGCACTCGTGTCCCTGCTTCATCGCGCGGCGGACCATGCTCGCGCCCATCCGACCCAGTCCGATCATTCCGAATTGCACGATGCTCCTTCAGTGTTGCCCCAGGCCGCGGCATCTTCGCGCGCGACGCATGCCGTTGCCGGCGCCGGGGCCATCGGGGAGCGCGCTTCAGCAAGCCTCGTGCCCGACCGTGCCCGGGGAAGGGGCTTGGCGAGCGCGGGCTTGCCGTCGAAGAATGCCGTCCATGGCGGACGGTGGCGCCATGAGTGGTGCGGCACGTCCGGCGTGGCGAACGAACTTCATCGGGGAGCCCGGTCATGACTTCCACCCTCGAGCCCGAACTTCGAGATCTCGTGGACGCGTGGTGGCGCGCCGCGAACTACCTGTCCGTCGGCCAGATCTACCTGTACGACAACCCGCTGCTGAAGCGCCGTCTCGCGGCCGAGGACATCAAGCCGATGCGCCTCGGCCACTGGGGCACGACGCCCGGCCAGAACTTCATCTACGCGCACCTCAATCGCGCGATCCGCAAGTACGACCTCGACATGCTCTTCGTCAGCGGACCGGGGCACGGCGGCCCCGCGCTGGTGGCCAATGCGTACCTGGAGGGCACCTACAGCGAGGTCTATCCCGAGGTCTCGCAGGACGAGGCCGGCCTGCGCCGGCTCTTCACGCGCTTCTCCTTCCCGGGCGGCATCCCGAGCCACGTGTCGCCGGAATGCCCGGGCTCCATCCACGAGGGCGGCGAGCTCGGCTACTCGCTCTCGCACGCGTTCGGGGCGGTGTTCGACAACCCGGAGCTCGTCGTCGCGTGTGTCGTCGGCGACGGCGAGGCCGAGTGCGGCCCGCTCGCCACCGCGTGGCATGGCAACAAGTTCGTCGATCCCGTGCACGACGGTGCCGTCCTGCCGATCCTGCACCTGAACGGCTACAAGATCGCCAACCCCACCGTGCTCGCGCGCATCCCGCGCGAGGAGCTGTCGCAGCTGATGCAGGGCTACGGCTGGGCGCCGGCCTTCGTCGAGGGCGACGATCCGCGCCTGATGCACGATGCCATGGCCACCGCGGTCGACGCCGCGATCGAGCGCATCCGCGCCATCCAGCGCGAGGCGCGCTCGGGCGGCGGCCACGCGCGCCCGCGCTGGCCGATGATCGTGCTGGCGAGCCCCAAGGGCTGGACCGGGCCGAAGGTGATCGACGGCCACCGCATCGAGGGCACCTTCCGCTCGCACCAGGTGCCGCTGGCCGATCCCCGCGGCAATCCCGAGCACCTCGCGCAGCTCGAGCACTGGCTGCTCGGCTACCGGCCGCAGGAGCTGTTCGACGACGCGGGCCGCTTGCGTGCCGCGGTCGCGGAGCTCGCGCCGCGCGGCGAGCGCCGCATGAGCGCGAACCCGCACGCCAACGCCGGCGTCGTGCGCGAGCTGGAGCTGCCGGACTTCCGCGAGTACGGCGTCGAGGTGCCGCGCCCCGGCGTGCGCGCGATCGGCGACACCCGCGTGCTCGGCCCGTTCCTGCGCGACGTCATCGTGCGCAACGAGCAGGCACGCAACTTCCGCATCTTCGGCCCGGACGAGACCGTGTCGAACGGCCTCGGTGCCTGCCTGGAGAAGACCGAGCGGCAATGGCGCGGCGAGACGATCCCGGGCGACGACCACCTCGGCCCCACGGGCCGCATCGTCGAGATGCTCAGCGAGCACCAGTGCGAGGGCTGGCTGGAGGGCTACCTGCTGACCGGGCGGCACGGCCTGTTCAACTGCTACGAGGCCTTCATCCACATCGTCGACTCGATGTTCAACCAGCACGCGAAGTGGCTGAAGGTGACGCGCGGGCTGCCGTGGCGGCGGCCCATTCCTTCGCTCAACATCCTGCTGGCCTCGCACGTCTGGCGGCAGGACCACAACGGCTTCACGCACCAGGATCCGGGCTTCGTCGACCACGTCATGAACAAGAAGCCCGAGATCGTGCGGGTGTACCTGCCGCCCGACGCGAACTGCCTGCTCTCCGTGATGGACCATTGCCTGCGCAGCCGCCATTACGTCAACGTCGTCGTCGCGGGCAAGCACCCCTCGCCGCAGTGGCTGACGATGGAGGCCGCCTGCGTGCACTGCGCGGCGGGCATCGGCATCTGGGAATGGGCCGGAACCGGCGACCCCGCGCAGGCGCCCGACGTCGTGATGGCGTGCTGCGGCGACGTGCCGACGCTCGAGACGCTGGCGGCGGTCACGCTCCTGCGCGAGGCATTGCCCGAGCTCCGCATCCGCGTGGTGAACGTGGTGGACCTGACCCGGCTGATGCCTTGCGAGGAGCATCCCCATGGTCTCGACGGGCCGGGGTTCGACGCGCTCTTCACCACCGACAAGCCGGTGATCTTCGCCTTCCACGCCTATCCCTGGCTGGTGCACCGCCTCACCTACCGCCGCACCAACCACGGCAACATCCACGTGCGCGGCTACAAGGAGGAGGGCACGATCACCACGGCATTCGACATGACGGTGCTGAACGACATCGATCGCTTCCACCTCGCGATGGACGCCGTCGACCGCCTGCCGCAGACTGGCGAGCGCGGCCTCGCGCTGAAGCGCCGGCTGCAGGACAAGCTCGGCGAGCACCGCACGTACATCGAGGCCCACGGGCAGGACATGCCCGAGGTCCGCGACTGGACCTGGACTCCGCCGACGAAGGTCGCCACCGCGTGAACGGGTCCCCATCGTTCTCCAACCGAAAGCCCCCGATGCTCGACGAACGCAAGCTGCGACAGACCGCCACCGCGATGCTCGCCAACGACAAGGGCCTGCTCGCGATGGACGAAAGCAACCCGACCTGCAACAAGCGCTTCGCGGCGCTGGGCATCCCGCAGACGCCGGACATGCGGCGGGCGTACCGCGACCTCATCGTGTTCACGCCGAAGCTCGGCGAGTCGATCGGCGGCGCCATCCTCTACGACGAGACCATCCGCGATGCCGCGCACGACGGCACGCCGTTCGCGCAGGCGCTCGAGCGCGCGGGCATCATCCCCGGCATCAAGGTGGACGCGGGCTCCAAGCCGCTCGCGCTGCACGAGGGCGAGCAGGTGACCGAAGGGCTGGACGGCCTGCGCGAGCGCCTCGCCGAGTACGCGAAGATGGGCGCGCGCTTCGCGAAGTGGCGCGCGGTGATCGTCGTCGACGAGGCGAAGCACCTGCCTTCGCGCACCGCCATCGAGGCCAACGCGCATGCGCTCGCGCGCTACGCCGCGCTGTGCCAGGAGGCGGGCATCGTGCCCATCGTCGAGCCCGAGGTGCTGATGGACGGCGCCCATGCGATCGAGCGCTGCGCCGAGGTCACCGAGCGCGCGCTGTATTTCGTCTTCCACCAGCTTCGCCTCGCGCGCGTGGTGCTCGAGGGCATGATCCTGAAGCCGAACATGGTGGTGCCGGGGCTGAAGTGCCCGACGCAGGTGTCGGCCGACGTCGTGGCCGACACGACGATCGGCGTCTTCCGGCGCGTGGTGCCGGCGGCCGTCGGCGGCATCGCCTTCCTCTCGGGCGGCCAGTCGGCCCAGGACGCCTCGGCGCGCCTGAACGCGATGAATGCCCGCTACAAGGGCGCGCTGCCGTGGCCGGTCGCCTTCTCGTACGCGCGCGCGATCCAGGATCCGGCGATGAAGGCCTGGGGCGGCGACGAGAAGAACGTGGCGGCGGCCCAGAAGGCGCTCGAGACCCGGGCGCGGTTCAACCGGCTGGCGAGGCGGGGCGAATACACGCCGGCACTCGAACAGGCCTGATCGCGAGAGTCACGGGGTCAGGTCTTTGACCTGACCCCGGCATTCGGCGTGGGCGCCGCTGGAGTGCCGGGGTCAGGTCGAAGACCCGACCCCGCGGAGTCCGGCGCATCCTCTTCCCCGTCGCCGAAGCGCCGCTGCAGCGCCTTCGAGAACTGCTGCGGATTCTGCGGCTTGATGTAGACCGAGACGACCTCCGGATGCGCATGCCGGATGCGGCGCTCGATATCGGCCACGAGCTCCTCGATCTCGGGCGCGCGCAGGCCGTCGTCGAACTCGATGCTGATGGCGGCCATGACCTGGTCGGGCGCCATGTGCAGCGTGAGCGCTCCGTTGGCGCGCGTCCGGCCGCGGCTGCAGGCTTCGTTCGCGATGGCCAGGATCGAGCGCGTCAGGGCGTTGTCGGCGCGCTCGCCGATCAGCAGGCTCTTGCTCTCGCGCGCGAGCAGCGTCGAGGTGGCGGCGAGCACCAGGCCGATCAGCACCGAGGCCGCGCCGTCGGCGCGCGCCATGCCCGCGCGCGTCGCGAGCAGCGTGCCCACCATCGCGATCGCGATGCCGAGCAGCGCGGCGCTGTCCTCGAACAGCACCATGAAGATGGGCGGATCCTTGCTGCGGCGGAACGCCTCGTACCAGCCCATGCCGCCCTTGGCCCGGCCGAACTCGCGCCACGAGACGAACCAGGACCAGCCCTCGAACAGGAAGGACAGCCCGAGCACGACCTCGCTGACCAGCGGGTTCTCGATCTCCTCGGGCGCGATCAGGCGCCGCGCGCCCCGGAAGATGGAAACGCCCGCGCCCAGTGCGAACATGAGGAGCGCCACGATGAAGCTCCAGAAGTACAGCTCGCGCCCGTAGCCCTCGGGATGCTCGCGGTCGGCGCGCCGCCGCGCGACGCGCATGCCGTAGAGGAGCAGCAGCTCGTTGGCGCTGTCGACGAACGAGTGCAGCGCCTCGCTGAGCATCGCGGCGCTCCCGGT
>Ga0209051_1003598_pt1 | contig 10071 bp, 6 predicted proteins | sample AraplaCvi_mMS_r2_2_FD_184286 | JGI IMG/M metagenome (GOLD analysis project Ga0209051, IMG submission 184286) | Arabidopsis root microbial communities from North Carolina, USA - plate scrape MF_Cvi_mMS_r2 (SPAdes) (version 2) | ecosystem: Host-associated > Plants > Roots > Endosphere | place: USA... | reverse complement strand
GTCCTTGGTCGGGCCAAAGATACGGGCGCAGAACAGGCCGTCACGCTCGGGCTTGAACGTGCGGTAGTTGATGGTTTCCGGCTTCTTGATCTCGCCGAACGACCACGAGCGGATCTTTTCCGGCGAAGCCAGCGAGATGCGGATCTGGTCGAAGGTCGGAGCGGCCTGGACCGGATTGAAGATGTTCAGGACTTCCTGGTTCATCTTGGTTCCTTCTGCGGGGATACCCGCGAAAATTCAAAGTGGAGAGGGCTGAAGAGGAGGCCCCTCCCCGGTCACCGGACCGAGGAGGGAGATCCGGATCAGCTGTTCTCCAGCTCGACGTTCAGGCCGAGCGAGCGCATTTCCTTGACCAGCACGTTGAAGCTTTCCGGGATGCCGGCTTCGAACGTGTCGTCGCCGCGGACGATCGACTCGTAGACCTTGGTCCGGCCGGCCACGTCGTCGGACTTCACCGTCAGCATTTCCTGCAGGGTGTAGGCCGCGCCGTAGGCTTCCAGAGCCCACACTTCCATTTCCCCGAAGCGCTGACCGCCGAACTGGGCCTTACCACCCAGCGGCTGTTGCGTGACGAGCGAGTACGGACCGATCGAACGGGCGTGGATCTTGTCGTCGACCAGGTGGTGCAGCTTCAGCATGTAGATGTAGCCGACCGTGACCGGACGCTTGAACTGCTCGCCGGTCAGGCCGTCGAACAGGATCGACTGACCCGAGCGGTTCACGCCGGCCATTTCGAGGTGGTCCTCGATGTCGTCCATGCGCGCGCCGTCGAACACCGGCGTGGCGATCGGAACGCCCTTGCCGAGGTTCTTGGCCAGCTCGACCAGCTCTTCTTCCGATTCCGGCAGAACCTCGTCCGGACCGTAGACCTCTTGCAGGCGCTCGATCAGGGCCTGCTTCTGACCGCCGTGCTGCCAGTCTTCCAGCAGGTTGGTGATCTGCTTGCCGAGGTTGGCGCAGGCCCAGCCCAGGTGGGTCTCGAAGATCTGACCGACGTTCATGCGCGAAGGCACGCCCAGCGGGTTCAGAACGACGTCGACGTGCGTGCCGTCGGCGAGGAACGGCATGTCCTCGATCGGCAGGATGCGCGAGATGACGCCCTTGTTGCCGTGACGGCCGGCCATCTTGTCGCCCGGCTGCAGCTTGCGCTTCACGGCCACGAAGACCTTGACCATCTTCATGACGCCCGGAGGCAGTTCGTCGCCGCGCTGCAGCTTGTCGACCTTGTCTTCGAAACGACGGTCGAGGCGCTTGCGGTTCTCGTCGAACAGGCGGCGGAGCGATTCCAGTTCGCCCATCGCCTTTTCGTCCTCCAGGGCGATCTGCCACCACAGGCCCGAAGCGACCTGCGACAGGCCTTCGGCCGTGATCTCGCCGCGCTGCAGGCCCTTGGGGCCCGACAGGGCGACCTTGCCGATCAGCAATTCCTTCAGACGGCCCGAGATGTTGCGGTTCAGGATGGCGAACTCGTCGTCGCGGTCCTTGCCCAGGCGGTCGATCTCGGCGCGTTCGATAGCGAGCGCGCGCTCGTCCTTGTCGACGCCGTGACGGTTGAAGACGCGCACGTCGACGATCGTGCCGGCGACGCCCGGGGGCAGGCGCAGGCTGGTGTCGCGGACGTCCGACGCCTTTTCACCAAAGATGGCGCGCAGCAGCTTTTCTTCCGGCGTCATCGGGCTTTCGCCCTTCGGCGTGACCTTGCCGACCAGGATGTCGCCCGGCTGGACTTCGGCGCCGATCGCCACGATGCCGGCTTCGTCGAGGTTGCGCAGGGCTTCCTCGCCGACGTTCGGGATGTCGCGGGTGATTTCTTCCGGACCCAGCTTCGTGTCGCGGGCCATGACTTCGAATTCCTCGATGTGGATCGAGGTGAAGACGTCGTCGCGGACGATGCGTTCGGAGATCAGGATCGAGTCTTCGAAGTTGTAGCCGTTCCAGGGCATGAACGCGACGAGCGCGTTGCGGCCCAGGGCCAGTTCGCCCAACTCGGTCGACGGACCGTCGGCGATGATGTCGCCGGCGCTGATGCGGTCGCCCACCTTCACCAGCGGACGCTGGTTGATGCAGGTCGACTGGTTCGAACGCTGGAACTTCGACATCCGGTAGATGTCGACGCCCGAGCGGGCCGCGTCGGTTTCCTCGGTGGCGCGGATGACGATACGCGTACCGTCGATCTGTTCCACCACGCCGGTGCGCTTGGCGATGACGACGGCGCCCGAGTCACGGGCGACGACGGCTTCCATGCCGGTGCCGACCAGCGGGGCGTCCGACTGCACCAGCGGCACGGCCTGACGTTGCATGTTCGAACCCATGAGCGCGCGGTTGGCGTCATCGTTTTCGAGGAACGGGATCAGGGCGGCGGCCACCGACACGACTTGGCGCGGCGACACGTCCATCAGGTCCACCGCCTCCTTTTGCAGGAGGGTCGGTTCGCCGTTGATGCGGCCCGGGACCAGGTCGTCAGCGATCTCGCCGGCGTCGATCGTGATGTTCGACTGGGCGATGACGTGCTTCGACTCTTCCATGGCCGACATGTAGACGACCTCGTCCATCGGCTTACCGTCCTTCACGCGACGGTAGGGGCTCTCGATGAAGCCGTACTTGTTCACGCGGGCGTGGGTGGCCAGCGAGTTGATCAGACCGATGTTCGGACCTTCCGGCGTTTCGATCGGGCAGATCCGGCCGTAGTGGGTCGGGTGAACGTCGCGGACTTCAAAGCCGGCGCGTTCGCGGGTCAGACCGCCCGGGCCGAGGGCCGAGAGACGACGCTTGTGGGTGATTTCCGACAGCGGGTTCGTCTGGTCCATGAACTGCGACAGCTGCGAGGAGCCGAAGAATTCGCGGACGGCGGCGGCGGCCGGCTTGGCGTTGATCAGGTCGTGCGGCATGACCGTGTCGATATCGACCGAGCTCATGCGTTCCTTGATCGCGCGCTCCATGCGCAGCAGGCCGACGCGGTACTGGTTTTCCAGCAGTTCGCCCACCGAGCGGACGCGGCGGTTGCCCAGGTTGTCGATGTCGTCGATTTCGCCGCGACCGTCGCGCAGACCCACCAGGACCTTCAGCACGGCCAGGACGTCGTCCTTGCGCAGGATGCGGACTTCGTCCGACACGTCCTGCTCAAGGCGCATGTTCATCTTCACCCGGCCCACCGACGACAGGTCGTAGCGCTCGGCGTCGAAGAACAGCGACTTGAACATCGCTTCGGCGGCTTCGACGGTCGGCGGCTCGCCCGGACGCATGACGCGATAGATGTCGAACAGCGCGTCCTCGCGGATGGCGTTCTTATCCACGCGCAGGGTGTTGCGCATGTAGGCGCCCACCGTGACGTGGTCGATGTCCAGCACGTCGATGGTGTCGAAGCCCTGGTCGGCCAGCGACTGGATCGTCGGGACGTCCAGCTCGTCGCCGGCTTCGGCGTAGATTTCGCCGGTCGCCATGTTGACCGCGTCGCGCGCCAGATAGCGGCCCGTCAGGGCCTCCGGCGCCAGCAGCAGGGTCTTCAGGCCGCCGTCAGCGAACTTCTTGGCCTGGCGAGCGGTGATCTTGGTGCCGGCCGGAGCCACTTCCTCGCCGGTGTCGGCGTCGATCAGGGCGAATTCCGGCTTCACGCCGCGCCAGCGCTCGGGCTTGTACGGAGTGGCCCAGCCGCCCGAACGCTTCTCGAACGGGACGACGTCGTAGAACGTGGTCAGGATCTCTTCGCCGTCCATGCCCAGGGCATAGAGGAAGGTCGTGGCCGGCAGCTTGCGGCGGCGGTCGATGCGGACATAGACGATGTCCTTGGCGTCGAACTCGAAGTCCAGCCACGAGCCGCGGTACGGGATCACGCGGGCGGCGAACAGCAGCTTGCCCGAGGCGTGGGTCTTGCCCTTGTCGTGGTCGAAGAACACGCCCGGCGAGCGGTGCATCTGCGAGACGATGACGCGCTCGGTGCCGTTGACGATGAAGGTGCCCTTGTCCGTCATGAGCGGGATGTCGCCCATGTAGACGTCCTGCTCCTTGATGTCCTTGACCGAGCGGGCGCCGGTTTCTTCTTCCGTCTCGAACACGATCAGGCGCAGCTTGACCTTCAGCGGCGCGGCGAAGGTCATGTCGCGCTGAATGCACTCTTCAACGTCGTACTTGGGCTCTTCGAACTCGTACGAGACGTATTCGAGCACCGCGCGCTCGTTGAAGTCCTTGATCGGGAACACCGACTTGAAGACCGCCTCGACGCCTTCGTCGCGGCGCTGGCCCGGACGGACCTCGCGCTGGAGGAACTGCTCGTACGAGGAGCGCTGAACCTCGATGAGGTTCGGCATCTGCACAGCTTCGGGGATGCGGCCGAACGACTTCCGGATCCGCTTCTTGCCGGTGAAGGATTGCGCCATGTTGTTTCCCTGAACGCGGACGGACTCCGCGTGTGAAATTCGAATGTCCTTGCGTCCACCCTCGCCGCTCCCCTGCTCGGGGAGCTGCGGACGCTGGAATTCCCCTGTCGGGCGACCGGGATCGGAAGCCTGACGGGCGCCCCTTCGCGCTGATCGGAGGGCGGCTGACCGCGCCTCGGGGCGTAATACGGACGCGCGCGAGCGCTCCGCCGATGTAATCGTGAACGCGGGGATATAGGGGATGAGCGCGCGGAAGAAAAGGGGGATTCGTCACGCGACGTAGATGCCCCTTGCGAAACCCGACGCCCTTGCGCGGTCAGGCTTTGCGAGAACCCCGTTCGCTTCAGCCGCCTCGCTTCAGCGCCTTGGCGGCCAGGGAGACGCCCAGGGCGATCAGGCAGATGAAGAACGCGACCTTGGTGATGGCCCCCGCGACGTTGGCGACGAAGCCGAGGATCCCGAACAGGATCATGAGGGCGAGCAGGACGGCGGCGATCTTGAGCATGACGGGCAAACGTGGCGCTGAGCCGGCCGGTTCCCACACGCTCGCGGCAAGCGAGCCACGCCCCGAACGACAACCCAAGGCAAGATGACTATGAAATAGTTATTTGAAAGTTGAAATACTTTTCAAGTGTATATGAGTGATCAGACTCATTGAACGCGTTCACTATAGAAGTGCGACCGGATGGCGCACGACCTATCGACCAATATTACTTACGGCTTTACGGCTCGTTTACCCACCTTGCGAAATCTGAAAGGCGGAAATTCTCATGACCGGCGCCTGATGTCGGTGAGCCGTCGGAGCCTTCGCCATGCAAGCTTTCGATCACTACAAGATTTCAACCAAGATCTTGCTGGCCCTGTTGGTGCTGGCCGCCGCCTTCGTCGCCTGCTCGAGCTACACCAGCCTGCAGCTGCGCCAGTCGGCTGGCCGCTACAAGGTGCTGACCGAGCACAGCGCGCCGGCGGCCCTCGAACTCGCTCGCGCCTCGCGGCAGATCAACCAGATCGGCTATGCCGCCTATCGCACCGTGGCGCTCGACTGCGCTAGCCCCGGAGCCATCGCGGCCGAGAAGGCTTTCGAGGACTCCGCGCTTAAGGCCCTCCGGAACCTCGACAACGCCATCCGCCTGGATCCGCCCAATGCCGCGACCGTGGGCGCCTTTCGCGAGCGCGTCACGGCCCTGATCGATCCGGCCCGCACCGCCGTCCGCGCCGGTCGCCAGAACCGAGACGACGAGGCTACCGCGCTCATGGCTGGCCTCGACCCCAAGATCGCGCAGCTGACCACCGACATCCGGACCTTCAACGAGGCCCGAGCCGACGCCAACACCAGCGAAAGCGCGACGCTGGCCGCCGCCGCCGACAGGACGGTCGTGGTCAGCATAGCCGGCGCCCTGATCGCCGGCTGCGCGGCGCTGGGCTTCGGCCTGTGGGTCTCGCGCGCCAAGATCAGCCGTCCGCTGAACGCCCTGGCCCAGCGCATGCGTCGACTGGCCGAAGGCGACCTGGAGGTGAGGGTCGACGGCCAGGAACGCCGCGACGAGGTCGGCGACATGGCCAAGGCCGTGCAGATCTTCAAGGACAACGGCCTCAAGGCCCGCGCGGTCGAGCAGGAAGCCCAGGCCATGCGCGCCGAAGCCGAGAGCGAACGCGGCCGCACCGAGGTTGAGCGCCGCCGGGCCGAGGCCGAGCTGGCCCAGGTGGTCCAGAGCCTGGCCGCCAGCCTGTCGCGGATGGCCCAGGGCGACCTGACGGCCCGCATCGACGTGGCCTTCGCCGGCCAGTACGCCCAGATCAAGACCGACTTCAACGCCGCCATCGACAGCCTGCGCGACACCATGACCACGATCAGCGGCGCGGTCGGCGGCATCCAGGGTGGCTCGCAGGAGATCTCCGGCGCCTCGGACGACCTGTCCAAGCGCACCGAACAGCAGGCCGCCAGCCTGGAAGAGACCGCCGCCGCGCTGGACGAGATCACCGCCACGGTCAAGCGCAGCGCCGAAGGGGCCAAGCGCGCCTCGTCCAGCGCCAGCGGCGCCCGCGCCGACGCCCAGCGTTCGGGCCAGATCGTCGGCGAGGCCGTCGCCGCGATGAGCGAGATCGAGGACGGCTCGACCCAGATCGGCCAGATCATCGGGGTGATCGACGAAATCGCCTTCCAGACCAACCTGCTGGCCCTGAACGCCGGCGTGGAAGCCGCTCGCGCCGGCGACGCCGGCAAGGGCTTCGCGGTCGTCGCCTCGGAAGTCCGGGCCCTGGCCCAGCGCTCGGCCGAGGCCGCCAAGGAGATCAAGGCCCTGATCGCCAGCTCGTCGTCGCAGGTCGAAAAGGGCGTACGCCTGGTCGGCGAAACCGGTCGCGCCCTGAGCGAGATCGTCAGCAAGGTCGCGGAGATCGACACCCTGATCGGCGAGATCGCCAGTTCGGCCCAGGAACAGTCCGTCGGCCTGAACCAGGTCAACGCCGCCATCAACCAGATGGATCAGGTCACCCAGCAGAACGCCGCCATGGTCGAGCAGGCCACGGCCGCGGCGGCCGCCCTGAAGGGCGAGGCGGGCGAATTGGCCCGCCTGGTCACGCGCTTCCGTGTCGCCGGATCAACAACCGCCGCGCCGACGGCGCGCCCCGTGGCCGCTTGAGACTTCAGGCGCGCCAGAGACCGATCGAGCCCTTGGGCCCGCACAGCACGGCTGATCTCTCCGAGGTCAGCCGCACGCTGTTCATCGGCGCCAGCGAGATCCGCTCGAACGGCCGGCCCTTGCGGCTGACGATGGCGCCGGCCAGGCCGGTGGCGATCACCGTGTCGCCATGGGCGTCGACCGACGACAGGTAGCCCGGCGGCGCAGCGACCGGCTCGAAGGTCACCCGCCCCGGCGCCATCCGCGCCAGGTTCACCCCGCCGCCCTGGGGGTTCTTGTAGTCGCCACCGCAAACCCACAGCGCGTGGTCCTTGGCGAAGGTCACCGCGAACGCCCCCTTGGACGGCGCATCCGCCAGGATCGGCGTGTCGGCGGCCACGAAGATCCCGCCGCCCCCGCGCGAGAAGAACACCCGCGCTCTCCCCGCCCCGCCGGTGCAGAAGGCCACCTGCCCCCGCTTGCCGATCGCCACGCAGCCGTTGCTGGCCGCGAACGCGCCCTCGTCCGGGGCTGCGGGCGGCACGCCCTTGTCGGGCAGCCGCGCCCAGGTCTCGCCGCCATCGGCGGTGTAGAGCACCGTGAACCGCCCCTGGGTCGGATCGCCCAGGATGAAGCCGCGCCGGCGATCGACGAAGGCGATCGAGTCCCAGAAGCCGTTCGGATCCTGGTTGACGGCGATCCGCTTCCAGGTCTTGCCGCCGTCCTTGGTGCGCCACAGCTGCGAGGCGCCGCCCGGACCGGCGCTCATGGCCAGCAGATGGTCGGCGTCGAAGGCGTGCAGGCCCCGAAAATCCAGGTCCTCCGCGCCGATGATCCGCATCGGATCCTGCCGCTCGCCCTTGCCCCGGATCAGCCAGCCCTTGGAGCCCGAGGCCCAGTACGACTTGCCGCCGGTCGCCGAGAGGCCGCGCAGCTCGCTGTCGACCAGCGAGGCCGGCATGACGATCCCGCCCGGCCCGTCGCCGGCCAGGGCCGGTCCGGCGATCAGGGTCAGGGCGCCGGCGGCCAGCAGGACGTCACGGCGGCGGGGTTCGAGGCTGGTCATCGACGCTTCCTTTGTCTTGGCCCGAGCATGCCTCGCCGCGCCGCATCGTCAAACGTTCGGCGTCGCACCCGCGGGGGCCTGGATGATCTCCTCGGCGCGCAACCGCTCGCGCGCCTGAGCGGCGGTCAGCGGACGATCCTCCTCATCCAGCACCGCCGCCAGCATGCCACCGCCCGCCAGGTCGACGGCCGGGACGCGATACAATTTGCCCGGCCCCAGCCGAGCGGCTTCCTTCAACGCCGCTTCCGGCGCGCCGCGCTGAACCATGTAGCGGTCCGAGGCCTCGCCCTGTCGGCGCATCATCACCGCCCACCACTCGGTCTTGTGCTCCACCAGAGCGTCGATGGCGTGGAAGTGGATGTCCATGTCGTAGTCGGCCAGACGCCGCTCGCCGCCCATCAGCACGATCACACAGGCGCTGGCGCAAAATGATCGTGCGACCACCTCCAGGCCCGGCTGGCGCTCCAGCACCCGGGCGCTCGACATGGCCTCATCGACCAAGCCGCCCGGGCTCATGATATCGACCCGCTGGATAGGGTGCTGGTCGAACTGACGCTTCAGCGCATCCGCCAAACTCGGACCGATATGCCCCTCGATCGACAGCGTCCGACTGTGCGGATCGTAGTCCAGGCTGTAGTCGCGCATCGCCTGCGAGGCCTCAGCGATCTCGGCCGCATACGGCGCCTGATAGAGCTCGAAGCCCGCCACGGCCAGGCCGGCGACAGCCAGCAGTACGGCGACGATGCGGATCATGCCGCCGACCTCGGCCCGACCGGCGCGCAGCCCCCACAGGATCGGGGCGAGGACGGCCGCGCCCGCCAAGGCGATGCCGACGCCCCGCCAGACCCGCCCCACCCATTCGGTCGGCAGGAGGTCGGAGCCATAGGCGTACATCAAGCCCAGAGCCGCGATGAAGCTCACCAGATAGGTCACGCTGGCCAAGGTCAGCAGCAAACCGGCCAGCCAGCCGCCGCCACGCCGCCTCTGGCGACGGGCGCGAGGGAAGTAGCGGGCAATCGGCGCCCAATCGTCCATCCCCTCGCGCCAGACCCGCGCGTCGGACGGAACCCCGCCCCGGTCGCGGGCCGCTCGCAGCGCTTCTTCGGTGAAGACGCCCAGCAGGCGCCCGCCATCGGCGACGTGCCAATCCGTCATCAGTTCATTCGCGACAGGACCATCAGGCCGATGCGCGCGGCGATGATCAGCGGCACGGTCAGCACGATCAGGGTGATCTGCAGCGCATTCATCGGCCGGTGCAGCAGAACGCGCTTGGACGGCATGTCCCAATCGCTGCGCCCCTTGTCCTCGAGAATGCGAAACGATGAGATCAGGGTGAACAGCGACACAAACGGGATCCCGAGGCCCCATCCACGCAGCCAGACCTGCATCTCACGGCCAAAGGCGGCGACGAGGCCGATCGGACGTCCATCAGGACGGACCACCTTGATCCCGAACAGCCACTTGCCGATCGAGACGCCCGTGAGCCCGATCATCAGGGCCGTGGCCGGGACTGTCGCGATCAGGGTCAGCACCACGTCGATCAACCGGCCGTAGGGCTGGTCGAATATCGCGAAGAACGCTTCGGCGGCGGTCGGCGCGGCGATGAAGAAGACGACGGCGAACACCCACCAGCTCAGGCTGCCGACGATCAGCACATCGGTCGTGCGTGCGAAGTAACGTCGCCAGGGATGGGGCTTGGTGTCCGTCCACGCGCCCTTGGCCACCGGGATCGGCGGTCGTCCGGATGGCGCCAGCTCTGGCAGCCAAGTCGACAACGGCGCCCAGTTCGGCTCTCCGCTCGGCCGCACCGGCGTCTCGCCCGTGATCCTGCCCTCGGCCAGCAGAGCCTTCAGCTGGTCAACGCCCACCGGACCGCTCTGCCCGTCCTTGTCGGCGTAGATCCACAACCTGTCGAACATCCAACGCCCCTCTATCCCCGCGCTAGTCGTATGTGACCCAGCCAGCGCTACGCAACCTTAGGGATCCAGAAAGGCGAATTTCCAGACAGAAC
>Ga0209051_1003597_pt1 | contig 10072 bp, 9 predicted proteins | sample AraplaCvi_mMS_r2_2_FD_184286 | JGI IMG/M metagenome (GOLD analysis project Ga0209051, IMG submission 184286) | Arabidopsis root microbial communities from North Carolina, USA - plate scrape MF_Cvi_mMS_r2 (SPAdes) (version 2) | ecosystem: Host-associated > Plants > Roots > Endosphere | place: USA... | reverse complement strand
AGCCATGTACGTCTGGGACATGAACGTGTGCCACACCTGGCAGTACGTCAAGCCCGGCATGGGCAATGTCGCCGTCAGGGTCGGGGACGGCCCCGTGGACCCCGTCACCTACCAGTACACGAGCGAGAGAATCGAGCTCGAGGGCAGTTCACTCTGGGAGGGCCCAAACATGCCTCCGGAGGCGGCCCGCGAGTGCGGCAACGACGGATTCCTGGGTATTCCCATCTCCTGCTGAACAATTGGCTGATGTCGAATCTCGGCTGTGGCCGAACGGCGTGGCGACAGGCGGGAGGGGCACCTTTGCACCGACAGGTTCTGCGCAGACAACCGCCGTTCCGCGCCGGCGGCGTGCCGTCAGCCAGCGATCAGATCGTCGATCTGGTTGATCGCCGACGATGCGCCCTCGACGACACCCATGTCCAGGACCCGTTGCAGATCCTCGGCCGAGGCGAAGGTGGCCACGAAGGTGCAGCGCGTGCCGCCGTCGCGTGCGGTGAAGCGGTAGACGTTCTTCGACACGGGCAGGTCCGGGTTCGGGGTGAAGTCCATGTCGGCGAAGCCGTCGTCGAAGGAGAAGCCGTGCGGCTCGTCGACCGCGGTGATGTCCCAGTATCCGGCGTGCTTGTCGCCCTCGGGTCCTGTCATGAAGTAGGTCACGCGCCCGCCGGGGCGCAGCTCGTGGTCGACGACGGTTGCGGGGTATTCCGGTGGGCCCCAGATCTTTTCGAGCTGACGTGGGTCGGCGTAGATCTGCCACACGCGCTGTATCGGGGCGGCGAAGTCGGCAACGATGGTCAGCGTGCGGTTTTCAAGATCGTGTTGGACGTCGGTCACGGGCATGGTCGGTCCTCCTGGTGGTTCGAGTCGGATGCTAGAAGCTGGTCTATACGCGCGATGCGGCCGCGCCAGATGTGCTCCAGCTCGGTGAGCATCGTCGCCACCGACCGCACTGCCGCCACGTCGCCGCTGGCCAGCTGTTCCCGGCCCTGGCGCCGCTTGGTGAGCAGGCCGGCCCTGTCCAGTACGGCGACGTGTTTCTGCACGGCGGCGAAGCTCATGTCGTAGTGCGCCGCGAGCGTCGAGACCGAGTGCTCACCGGCAAGCACTCGTCGCATGATGTCCCGCCGGGTCCGGTCGGCCAGGGCGTGGAAGAGCGCGTCGGCGCGGTCCTCGGCCAGCTCGATCACAAACCGAATGTACAACCAACGGGTTGTATGTTGTCAAGGGCGCGCGCAGCGTCCCCAGATTGGGCGAGATCGTATACGCGCCCATGCGCAGGAAGCGTCGTACCGTCCACGTTGCCGGACCCGGTGACGGTGACATCGACGCCTCGTCATCGATTCATGCACCCCGGCGTCACGCTGAACTGACGGGCAAGTCTCTGTGTGCGGCCACGGCAGGGGGCCCGAGAATGACTGGGGCGATGGGGAAATCGTAGAGCCGCATGAAGAGTCCCACGAGGCCAACTGCGTAGGCGATGAGAATATCGACCGCACTGCCCGAGACGGAGGGCGGCGATGCTCCGAATGCTCGACCGCACGCAGCCCGGCTGCCGCCACTGACGGGGACCGCGGCGCAGTCATCGATCAAGTCCTAGCTCCCGTCGACGACCGTGCCGTCGAGGGTTAACCGCCGACCCGGACGAGAACCTTTCCCGTCACCCCGGCTTCGACGGCGTCGTGCGCGGCGGCGGTGTTCTCCAGCTCGAAGACGTGCAGCGGCAGGCCGGCTTCCTCGCCGACGTCCAAGGCGCCGGCGGCGACCGCGGCCGTGATGTCCTCGGCGGCGTGGCGCAGCGCCTCGTCGCCGACGGTGTAGAGGATCAGAAACTGGTAGCGCGCGTTGACCATCATGTTGGGCCGTATGTCGAGTTTGAAGCTGTCGCCGCCGTTGTTGGCGTAGATCGCGATCGCCGCCCGGTTGTTCGCGACCGCGGCGTCGAGTTCGGCATTTTGCGCGGGCGCGACCTCGACGATGACGTCGACGCCGCCGGGGGCAATGTCCTGGATTGCCGCCGCGGCGTCCTCGGACTTGTAGTTGACGACGTGGTGCGCGCCGGCGGCGGTCGCCAGCGCACCTTTCTCCGGTCCGCTGACGGTGGTGATCACCCGGGCCCCCGCCCAGCGGGCGAGCTGGATTGCGGCGTGGCCAACGGCCCCGGCGCCGCCGGCGACCAGGACCGTCGCCCCGTCCAGGGAGCCGGGGGACAACCGCGCAGGCCAGTCCTCGGCGACGGTCAGCGCTCGGTGGGCGGTCATCGCAGGCACACCGAGGCTGGCGCCGACCTCGAAGCTGACACCGTCGGGCAGCGGTACGACATTGGTGGACGGCAGCACCACGTACTCCTGGGCTGTGCCGCCAGGACGCTGGTGCTGGGCCATGAAGACCCACACCCGGTCACCAACGGCGAGGCGGGTGACGTCTGGGCCGATGGCGTCCACCACACCTGCGCCGTCCTGGTTGGGCACCAGTTCGGGGAATTCCAGTTCCTGACCGGCGTTGCCGGCACGGCGCTTCCAGTCGGTCGGGTTGACGCCAGAGATGGCGACCCGCACCCGCACCTCGCCGGGGCCCGGTTCGGCGACGTCGCGGTCGGTCAGTTGCAGCACGGCGCTGTCTCCCGTTCGGGAGTAGGTGATGGCCTTCACGTCACCACCCAACGCCGGACGGCCCGCACCGTATTCCGGCTTCGGCGCCGTCCGCGATGCTCCGTGGAATGACATTCGGTGTCAACGTGTTTGGACCACCACATCACGAGCACCCCGATCGACCTGGTATGGAGTTGGAAGGAAACGCAGCACTACCAGACAACGAGAATCGACCGACCACCGGCGCAAGAGCAAATCGCCACTGGGGCGAACACATGAACGAGGCACGGTTATGACAGAAGCTGTAGCGCTGGACGACGTCGCAATCTTCTTGGCGGTAGCGGAATGCCGCAGCTTCGTCGGAGCCGCGCGACGGCTCGGAATGCCGCAGAGCTCGGTAAGCCGACGGGTGGCGGCACTGGAGAAACAGGTCGGCACGTTGTTGCTCCGGCGAACGACGCGATCGCTCAGTTTGACGTCAGAGGGACAGCGCTTGGTCGACGCGTGCGCTCCGCCGGTCGCGCAGATCCAGGCTGCACTCGACGAAATCGCCACGGGTTCCTCAAGCAGGAGCGGATCGCTGTCGATAGCCGTCTCGCCCTATATCTGTCCCGACCAGTTTCGCGCTTGGGTGTCGGACTTCGGTTCGGAGCGGCCCGACATCCAGCTAAACCTCACGGTGAACGGCAATGACGCCAATCCCATCGCTGATGGTGTCGATCTAGCCATCCAGCTCGGACCCCCAAGACAGCAGAGCCACGTTTCCGTCAAACTCTATGACGTCCCATTCCGCCTTGCCGTTTCCGACGACTTGCTTCGACAGAAGCCAGAGCTTGGACACCTCACTGATCCCGGGCAGTTGCTTGAGCATGTTTGCGCAACAATCCTGCCAATCAGTAACTGGCACTTCGTATCCCGGGACGGTGAAGAACGTCGGGTAACCCCGACCAAACTTGCGGCGTCATCGAACGATCCCGGGGTGGTCGTGGACGCTGTCAGCGGAGGACGAGGGGTCGGGTTCCTGCCAGAAGCGTTGATCGACGATCGCCTGGCCACGATCGACATCGCCGGCTGGACGCCCGTTGCCTCCTCCGTCCACGCCGTCGTCCCGCACCGCTTGCGCAATGCGCCAAAGATCAAGTCGGCGTTGGAGAGTGTGCGGCGGCGAGGAGCCGGGAGTCGAGCCAGAGATCTCGGCACGGCATCTCTAAGCACGTCGGGAACACTGCTGGCGGATTAGTCAATCCGCCGGTGGATTGGAGTTATCCGAAAGAGGCAATTGTGCAGAGCGCGTGCTCAAGCGAAACTTGCTGTGTTCCAACGACAGTGAGGCGCAATTGATGAAGGCAGCAGTTTTCGGAGCGACCGGCTATACCGGTCGGCTAGTAGCGGCGGAGTTGTTTCGCCGTGACGTCGACACCCTCCTGCTCGGCCGTGACGAGAAGGCGCTGTCAGCGATGGACGGCGCACGAGACGTAAGGTCCGTTAGCCTCGCCGACCCGTCGTCGCTGGTCGACGCTCTCGACGGCTGTGATGTCGTAGTCAGCTGCGTGGCTCCGTTCACCCGTCTCGGCGCACCGGTCGTGGAGGCAGCGATCGCCGCAGCGTGCAACTACGTCGACATCACCGGCGAGCAGCGCTGGGTGCGGCGGGTGTACGACGAGTTCGGCACCCAAGCCGCGGCGGCCGGCGTCACCCTGATGCCGGCAGCGACTGACGACGGCCTGCCGGGCGACCTCATCGCCGGGCTCGTCGTCCGACGCCTTGCCGAGGTGGAGACGCTCCGCGTGCATCACGGCATGTTCAGCGCCGGTGTATCGCGGGGAACGATGCTGTCTTTCGGCCATATCGCCGCGTCGCTCCCGCTCGCGTGGCAGGAGGGCGAGTGGCGGGAGACCGACGCGGGCGTCCGCGAGCCGGTCGACTTTCCGCTCGACGGCAAGCAGCCGTCTTGGGCGCTGCCCGGGCCGGAAGTGATCACGATTCAACGCCACGTGGCGGCCCGCACCATCGAGGCCACCATGAACCTGGACCTCGTCGCAGGCGTGGCGTCGCTCACCGAAGAGCGCATAGCCGCCGCGCCGGCCGGACCGTCGGATGACGAGCGGCGCGCGTCCCGCTTCACCATCCTCTCCGAGGCGCGCTCCCCGGACGGCACGACGGCGCGGGGCCATGTGTCAGGAGTTGACGCCTACGGCTCCACCGCCCTGATCGCGGTCGAGGCCGCGGTTCGGCTCGGCGCGCGTGGCGCGCCCGTCGGAGCGGTGCCACCGTCGCTCGCCTTCGAGCCCGCCGAGTTCCTGGACGCGCTCGAACCATTTGGGATCAGCTGGCAGGTCGGGAACTGAGCCGGGGAGCGGATCTCGGTTCCAATCGATGTGGGAAACTCGGCCAGACCGCAAGGGTGTTATCCGGTGCGGAGTTACGCCACCATCAACTGAGCGCGCGGAGGTGACCAACGCCTGCAACGCGACCAACGAGATTGGTTGCCCACGCAAGCGGGGTCATTGGGTCTTCGGGAAGTCGACCTAGGGGCGTGGACGAGCTCGAAGTCCGTCGAGTGCGGCCTCGGCAATTGGGCGGACGTGGTTTGCATCGCCGTGGACTCGGGCGACGGCAACCATGAGGTCGAGCATTTGGCCGACGTCGAGGTCGTTGCGAAACTCCTGAGATGCTTGAGCATCGGTCAGTAAGGGTTGAGCGGCTGTACAGATCTTGGTCCGATCGTCGGCGAACAGAGTGTTGTTGACGCCGCCGAATTGGATTATCAGTTCGGTGGCGACGGCGTTGCGCGCGAACGCGAAATCGAAGAATCGTTGGATCCAGATTGCGAAAGATGCGCCGGGAGTCGTCCCCGGAACGGGTGTGGCGGCCGCGCAAAGTTCATCGACTTCATCAGTGAAGAGCGCTTCGAGGAGTTGGCGTCTACCGGGAAAGTTTCGGTACAGCGTGGCCATCCCGACGCCAGCTCGACGCGCTATCTCGGCCATGGAGATCTCACCGTCGCCCTGGTCCTCGAAAGAAGCTCGGGCCACAGCCAGAATCTTTTCGCGGTTACGGGTGGCGTCAGCCCTGCGAGGGACACCTGGGGGTGGTTGTGCGGGCACATTCATCTCCTCGAGCGCAGCGCACGGCGTCGGAGCGGTCACGAGCGACTTGGGCGGCTCGCTCGACATACTCGCGGACCTCGCCGATTGCAATGGTGACCTGGTGTTGGCGGCGACCATAGCGTGCGCGCATGATGTCCCTCTTCGCCCATGAAGGTGCGCGCCAGGTTCAACGGCGGTCGCGTTCGGACCAGGAATGCGTTGGCACGGTCGTTTTCGTCATGCGGCGATCCTTAGATGGTTGCGGAAGCCGGAGTAGCGGTCTTTGCCGCGGCGCGTTCGTCAGGGGACCGGCGGCGCTGATTGACCTGCTGCAGCGCCGGGGGCGAGTAGGCCATGTCGAGGGCTCCGATGTCGGTGCCGGGCGCCACGATGGCGTCGATCCGGTCGAGGACCTCGTCGTCGAGGCAGGTCTCCATGCCGGCGAGCGTGTCGTCGAGATGCTGCATCGTCCGGGGTCCGACGATCGCGGCCGTCACCCCAGGATGGGTGATCGCGAAAGCCATCGCCATATGTGTCAGCGACATCCCAGCGTCCTGTGCCACGGGGATGAGTGCCTCCACGGCGTCGAGGCGCCGCTCGTCGTTGAAGTGCTTGAAGCCGGCACCGGCGCGTTCGCCGGTGTTCTGCTGGCCCTTTCGGTACCGGCCAGTCAGCATGCCCTGCGCCAACGGGCTCCACACCAACGTGCCCATCCCGTAGCGCTGACAGACCGGCAGTACCTCCCTTTCGATGCCACGATTGAGGATCGAATATGGCGGCTGCTCGGTGCGGAACCGCTGCAGACCTCGTCGTTCGGCTACCCATTGCGCCTCAACGATTTCGGAAGCGGGAAACGACGACGCGCCGATGGCACGCACCTTGCCGCTGTGCACCAGGTCTGAGAGCGCCGAAAGTGTCTCTTCCACATCAACCGAAGGATCGGGACGATGGACTTGATAGAGGTCCAAGTGATCGGTCTGCAGGCGGCGCAACGAGTTTTCGACCTCTGTGATGAGCCAGCGGCGCGAGTTGCCTTGCTCATTGGGGTCATCGCCCATTGGCGCATACGCCTTGGTGGCGAGGACGACGTTGTCTCGACGGCCCTTCAGGGCCTTTCCGACGATCTCCTCGGACTCGCCGGCGGAGTAGAAGTCGGCGGTATCAATGAAGTTGATACCGGAGTCCAGCGCTTTGTGGATGATGCGTGTCGAATCGTCATGGTCGGGGTTGCCCTGAGCGCCAAACATCATGGCTCCCAGGCAGTATGGGCTGACTCGTATGCCAGTCCGGCCCAAAGTGCGGTATTCCATGACGACTCCTCTGTACTCAAGCTGTGGCAACGGAACCGGTTGCGAGTTAGGGGCGGGTCCCCTAAACGAACAGCCTATCCGTTTCTGGGTTGTGGAGCGCGTTATGCCGACTACTGGGCGGCGAGTTCTGCGCTGGTATGCCCGCAGATCGTTCGCGCCATTGGGAGGCGCTCGCACGAAGGCTCTGTGCGCAACGGCGCCCGACCGTTCGCGAGGTGCAGCACGTTGCGTCGTCGGCTGAGCGCGCGCCCTTCACTTGCGATGCGCAGCAGTGAATCGGGTGGAACGTGACAGCGGGTCTCTGGAGGGCGTATAGCCACACTCCGTGACGATATGGGCTGGGAATCGTCGGCGAAAGATCGGTCGGCGCGCCTTCACGCCTTGAATGAATTGTTCTTGCGAGCAACGGTTTCCGTGTCCGACCCGGAATTGAACAGCAGTTGGCTTCGCCGCGCATTCGTTGGAATTACGGCGCGCTCGATTGGGGGCTGTGAGTTGGAATCTCGAGAGACTAATCACGGCATACTTACTGGTAACCCGCCCTATTCGATTCCGCCGTATTCCTCCCGGGTTGATCGGGGGATCGCGCTAACAGCGCCGAGGAGTTCGCCGATGCCGCGCGGCAGCAGGCGTACCGGTCAACGACGTCGCCCGGCTGGAGGGTTCGCACACCTGGGCCTGTTCGAGTCGGAAATGCAGGAGTCCTGCAAGACCACTATCGGGCCCGCATTGGAGGCGTAGCGCGGGCGCAAATATGGGGTGAAAACCTCATGTGCGACGACCGGTCAGCATGCACCCTCTATGTACGGGCGGAAAATACCGCACACCAATGCCAACGGGGTGGGGCGGACGCCCGAACGGGCAGCCGTCTAGACAGCACGAAACATCCTCATTCTGAACAGATTTCGTGCGACACTGCAGACCGCTCAGGGCGGCAGCGGAAGCTAGCTGATTCTCTAGATGCAACATGCAGTACGACTGGCAACCCTGCGTATTCGATTCCTGCATATTCTCAGGGTTGGCGCGAAGCATCATGACGGTCGATATACCGAGGGCGTCCTAACGCCGACGCGGGTAGGTCCCAGCGGTCGGCGCGCACAGTGATCAAACTGCGGGTCGGTTCTGCGAAGTTGGGATCGGTAGGCGCTCGGACGGTATTCACTTGACGCCATGAAGAACATCATCGTCGGCGCGATCGCGACGGGCTGCGCAGCCGTCAGCCTCGGCGTCGCGGCGCCCGCCAACGCGGATCTCGCTCCGGGCAACTACCACTACCGCAGCGTCATGGCCAACGGGATCGTCACCGACAACCTGATACGGGTGACGAGCTGTGGCCCCGGCTGCATTTCGCTCTTCAACCTCACGTTGAACACCGACCAGGGTCAGGCGCACATCCAGGGCAACCAGTACGTGCTCGACCAGTTCAATCCCGGTGGCGCGTTCTGCCCCGACGGGCGTCCGGACGACGTGGTCACCCGCTCCACCTGGGACCTCGACGGTACGAACGGGCTCTTCACGCTCAACGGCGCCAATCCCTGCAGCACTAGCGGCCCGGTGGGCGAGACGCGGTTCACGTTCACTCCCGCGTGAGCGACTCCAGGAACTCGAGTTGCCAGGACTCGCGGGAAAGCGGCGCTTAAACATATTCCTAACCCCAGCGTATTCGACTGCGGCATTTGGATTTCCAGGTCAGGATGCCCGTGTTGGCGTCGACGCGCTTTGGCCGAACCGACTTGACGTGTCGGGCGAGGGCCACTTAAGGCGTGCGTGATTCACTTAACGACACGGCGTACTTGACTGGTTCTCCATGAAGTAGTGCGTGCCGGTGGTAATGAGATCGGAAGTGGTTGATGAGAGGCCCAGGGGAGTGGCGCACGTGACAGGTTTACCCGGGCTCTCCCCAAGCAGATCGCACACCTTGAACGCTGCGACGCCAACGCGACGCATTCCGCTGGCGCGGATGGGCACCGCGCCATTGGCTTCCGCGAGCACTTCCAAACCCAGTACCGCGTATTCAAGACCCGGCCCGAATTCGTACCCCATCATGATGCGGTTTTTACCAAGCGCCTTCGGCGTCGGCGTCCGTCGTCCAGGTGGCGAAGATGCCGACGACCATTACTCCTTGTAGTTGCGCAGCACCCACCAAGTTCACGGAATCGACACCGCCGCGTCGGCTGCTGATGCTAAGTCTGACGCGTGTCCATCAACCGATCGCGCCCGCGTCGTGACCTGTCCGCTCTGATCGTCGCCGTCGCTCTGATCGCCTGTGTCTCCGGTCCTCCAGCCATGGCCGACCCCAACTCGTCATTCGACCTGCAGGCGCATCGGGGTGGCCGCGGCGAGACCACCGAGGAGTCACTACGCGCCTTCGGTAAGGCCCTCGAGCTTGGTGTCGACACTCTCGAGATGGACATCGTGCTGTCCCGCGACGGCCAGCCGATGGTCTGGCACGACCCGGTCATCCAGGCCGACAAGTGCGCGGACACCGCTTCAGCGTTTCCGGGTGACCCGCAGTTCCCCTACGTGGGGAAGTTGGTCAAGGATCTGACCGCCGCGCAGTTGACCACCCTGGACTGCGGCAAGTTGCTCCCCGGGTTTCCCGACGCAGAGGCGGTGGCCGGCAACAAGATCGCCACGCTGCCGCAGGTCTTCGCCCTCACGGACTCCTATCGCGCGCCGGTGCGCTACAACATTGAGACCAAGGTGGAGGCTGCCGAACCGGAGAAGTCAGCGGCGCCAGCGCAATTCGTCGAGGTGATCTTGGCGGCGGTGCGGGCGGCAGGCAAGATCGACAAGGTGGAGATCCAAAGCTTCGACTGGCGCACGCTACCGATGGTGCGGGCGGCCGAGCCGTCCATCCCGCTGGTCGCGCTCTGGGACGACACCACCTTCGTTCCCGGGTCGCCGTGGTTGAACGGAATTGATCCTGCGGCCGTGCCCGACCCGATCGCGGCTGCCGCGATGGTCGGCGCGACGATCGTGTCGCCCGGATACTCGGTGCCGCCGGGGCAGAAAGCCTCCGATCCCGGGTTCCGCCTGGTGGCCGACCGAGACTTCGTCATGCGCGCGCACGCCCGCGGCATGC
>Ga0209051_1003596_pt1 | contig 10073 bp, 5 predicted proteins | sample AraplaCvi_mMS_r2_2_FD_184286 | JGI IMG/M metagenome (GOLD analysis project Ga0209051, IMG submission 184286) | Arabidopsis root microbial communities from North Carolina, USA - plate scrape MF_Cvi_mMS_r2 (SPAdes) (version 2) | ecosystem: Host-associated > Plants > Roots > Endosphere | place: USA... | reverse complement strand
TGTGCGCAAGGCCGACGCTGTGCAAGACGTTCACCCACCCGTCGGTCGGGCCGATCTCGGTCAACTGCGATTCACTCGACGTCGCCGACCGCGATCAGCGGGTGGTCATCTACACCGCCGAGCCCGAATCACCGTCGGAGCAGGCGATGCGGCTGCTCGCAGTGCTCGGCACCCAGCGCATGGACGTGCCGGGGTGAGTATCGTCCCAGTATGCCGAGACCCCTGACGATCATGTTCTGGCCGGAATCGGCCTACGGTCCGACGAACCAGTGCATCGGGCTGGCGGCCATTCTGCGCGACCGCGGCCACACGATCGTCTTCGCGGCGGAGAGCTCGTGGGCAGGCAAGTTGGCGCCGCTGGGGTTCGTCGAGGAGCTCGTCGACCTGGCCGAGCCAGAGCCGACCGCCGACGCTGACGCCGACGCAGGCAAGTTCTGGACCGACTTCATCGCCGAGACGGCGCCGGAGTTCCGCAAGCCCACCGTCCAACAGCTCGAGTCGTTCGTGGCGCCGACCTATCAGGCGCTGATCGACGGTGCGAAGTACTGCGAGCCGCGGTTGCGCGAGATCATCGCCAAGCACCGGCCCGACGTCGTCGTCGAGGACAACGTCGTGCTCTTCCCTGCGCTGGTCACCTCGGGGGCGCCGTTCGTCCGCATCGTGTCGTGCAGCCCGCTGGAGGTCACGGGTCCCGGTGTGCCGCCGCCGTTTTCGGGGCTGCCGAGTGACGACCCGTCAACGTGGCAGGCCTATCGCGCCGAGTTCGACAGGACCCATCGGACCATGTGGGCGGACTTCGACGCCTGGGTCCAGGCCCAGGGCGCCGAGCCGCTACCCGAGCTGGAGTTCATGCCGCGCGCCAACGCCGCCAACCTCTACGTCTATCCCGCCGAAGCCGACTATCTGGACGCCCGACCGCTCGACGAGAGCTGGACCAGGATGGACTCCAGCGTGCGGGAGACCGACGAGGACTACGAGCTTCCGGCCGCGGTGGCCGACCGCCCCGAGGGCAGCGCCCTGATCTACCTGTCCCTCGGATCCCTCGGCGGGGCCGACGTGGAACTGATGCGTCGGCTCGTCGCGGTCCTCGGCACGACCCGGCACCGCTTCATCGTCAGCAAGGGACCGCAGGCCGATCAGATCACGTTGCCCGACAACATGGTCGGCGCCCAGATGCTGCCGCAGACGAAGGTCATCCCGCAGGTCGACCTGGTGATCTCCCACGGCGGCAACAACACCACGACCGAGGCGCTGCACTTCGGCAAGCCGCTGATCGTGTTGCCGCTGTTCTGGGATCAATACGAAAACGCCCAGCGCGTCGACGAACTCGGGTTCGGGGTGCGGCTGAACACCTACTCCTTCGCCGACGCCGAGTTGACCGACGCCGTCGACCGCCTGCTCGCCGACACCGACCTGCGCGCCCGGCTCGACGAGATCGGTGCCGCGATCCGCGGCCGCGACGGGCTGCGGGTCGGCGCCGACGTCATCGAGGAGGTCGGTGCGCGCCACCGAAACTCGGGTGCCTGAGGTCCTGGACGCACTGCCGCTCTCCGAGGGGCACCGTCTCGCGGTGGTCGACGACGGTGGCGCTCTCGCCGCGATCCCACAGGTGCTCGACGTCGACCGACGGTGGCGCCGCGCCCTACCCGGCGACGGTGCCGCGTCGGCACTCCTGGACGTCCTTGCCGCGGGATCGACTGTGCGCGAAACCTTCACGGTACGGTCCTGGTCGACGCGGACGGCCACGGGCGAGCGGTCCGTCGGCGTCGACCAGACCAACGAGTCAGTGATCGTCGGCGACGTCGCCGTGGTGAAGTGGGCGACCCATCTGCAGGAGGGTCCGCACCCCGCGCCGCCTCGGATCGAGGCGCTCCGCGCGGCCGGCTTCGACGGCATGCCGACGCCGTGGGGAGTGCTGACCTGGCGAACGCCGACCGGCGCCGACACCGTGGTGGCCTACGTCGACGATTACCTGCCCGATGCCGTCGACGGCTGGACGTGGGCGGTCGACCTGGTGACCGCGGCGGTGCTCGAGGGTGGGCCCGGCGGATACTCCGCCGCGGCAGCCGACGTGGGCACCGTCGTCGCCGAGCTCCACGCGGCGCTGTCGACGACGGCGACCGTCGCGTCGGCCGCCGACGCCGCGCGGTGGCGCCACGATGCGATGGACACCCTCGACACCGTGGTCCGCCTCGGTCACCCCGGCGTCGTCGCCCGCCGCGGTGAGGTCGAGGTACTGCTGAGCGGCCTCGGCGGGCTGACGGGAACGCCGGTCATCGAGGGACACGGCGACCTGCACGTCGGCCAGGTGCTTTGCAGCCGTGGCCGTTTCGTGGTCACCGACTTCGACGGCAACCCGGTGCTGACCGCGCCGGAGCGCATGTTGCCGATCCCCGCGGCGCTCGACGTCGCCGGGATGACGCAGTCGCTGGCGCACGCCGCGATCGTCGCCGCCGAGTACACCGCCCTGGACGCCACGGCCCTGGCCGTGGTGTCGGCCGCCGGGCGCAGTGCATTCCTGGGCGCCTACACCCGCCGCCTCGACACGTTGGGGCACGCGGACCTATTCGACCCGGCTCCGCTTCGCGCGTTTCGTGCACAGCAGGTACTCCGTGAGATCGTCTACGCCGCACGACATCTCCCCCGTTGGATGTACGTTCCCGACGCGGCGCTGCCCGCTCTCCTCGACGAAGGGACCCCCACGTGAAGCCCGACGGATTCGCCGCCGACCTCCGACGCAAGCCCGAGGTGCTCAGGCGCCTCGCCACTACGCTGGCGGCGCGCAACCCGTGGGCCGAGGTGGTGCCGAAGAACATCGACCGGGTAGTCCTGCTTGGCATGGGCTCCTCGGCGTATGCGGGCGGGGTGGCCGCCGCGCGGATGCGGGCCAAGGGGTTGACGGTCACCTCGGACTTGGCGTCGTCGATGCTGCTTCCCGATTGGGGTGCAGGCACTCTCGTCGTCGCCACCTCGGCCAGCGGTGGCTCGGTCGAGACGCTCGACGCCATCGGCCGTCTCCCCGCCGCCGCGCACACGGTCGCCCTGACCAATACGGCTGGGTCGGCGATCACCGAACGCTGCCGCGACGTCGTCGAGCTGGCCGCCGAGCCCGAGGTCGGCGGGGTCGCCTGCCGCAGCTACCAGCACACCCTGGCACTGCTACTGGCGCTGGAATGCCATCTCACCGGGACGGACACCACCGCGTTGGCGGCGTCGGTGGCCGCCGCAGCGGAGGCCACCGCCCACCTCTTGGCCACCGAATCCGGTTGGCGGCCAGAGGTAACCGAGCTGCTGCTCGGACCGGCCGGCACCCACTTCGCGGCGCCCGCGCACCGCTTCTGTTCGGCCCAGCAGGCCGCCCTCATGCTCCGCGAGGGTCCTCGCCTGGCGGCCGTCGGGTGCGAGACCGGGGACTGGAGTCACGTCGACGTCTACCTGACGAAGACCACCGACTACCGGCTGGCGGTCTTCGCGGGCTCGGCATGGGAAGCCCAGCTGGCGGAGTGGACGACCGCCCGCGGCAGCACCGTCGTCGGCGTCGGCGGCGACGTCCCGGGAGCCGGGTATCACCTGCGCTACCCGGGTGACACCGACGACGACGTCCGCCTGCTCACCGAGGTGCTGGTCGCCGAGCTGGTCGCCGCCGCGGCGTGGCAGGGCTAGTGGTCCGTCTGTTAGATGACGGCCCGAGGTTGCCTGGGCGCCAGGCGGTTATGCCGCGCTCTCGTCCCCCGGGGCGAGTAGTCGTTCGGGGTGGTGGAGGTAGTTGAGTCGGGCTTGGCCGACGTCGAGTGGTGGTGGGGGTATCCATTGGACGCCGTCGGGGCCGACGGTGACCGTCCAGCCGTGTTCGGCGAGGCGGTTGTCCCCACCGCAGGCGAAGACCACTTCGTCGATGTTGGTCTGCCCGTTCTTGGCCCAGCCGTTGGTGTGGTGCACCTGGGCGCCGTAGCCGGGGACGGTGCAGCCGGGTTTGGTGCACCCGCGATCCCGGGCGTGGAGCACGATCCGCTGCCCGACTGAGGCCAACCTCTTCGTCCGGCCGAGGTAGAGGGCTTCGTTGGTGTGTTTGTCGAACACCGCCAGGTAGTGGTGGGCGTGGGACGCCATCCGAATCAGGTCTGCCATCGGGAGCAGTGACCCTCCGCCGGTGACACCACTGCCGCGGGCGGCTTCCAGGTCCTGCAGGGTGGTGGTGACGATCACCGTGACGGGCAGGCCGTTGTGCTGACCGAGTTCCCCTGAACTCAGGGCGGAGCGTCCGATCGCGATCAACGCGTCGTGGTTGCGTTGCCCGACGGTGCGGGTGTCACCGTCGATCTGCTCCTGGCTGGGTATGCCGGAGGTGCGGGGTTCGCAGTCCTCCGGGTTGCACATGCCTGGTGCGCCGTATTTGGCGAGGATCGGTTCGACGATCGCCCGCGCTTCGGGGTCCAGCAGTCCGGTCAGCTTGGTCATCCCGTCGGGCTGCTGCGGGCCCAGCCGGACGTAGCGTTTGCGGGCGCGCTCCACGTCGTCGGGTTTGGGGCCGTCCTGGTCGATCGCCGTGGCGAGTTCCTTGGCGGCCTTGGCCAGTTCCTCCGGGCCGGTCCCGGACCCGATGTGTACCAGTGTCTTCTCCGAGAGCTCTCGGACGTCCGGGTCCACCCAGGTGGGCAGCTTGTCCAGGAACGTCCGGATCTCGGTGACGTGCTCCGGACCCAGCGCTCCGCGGGCTTGCGCGGCCGCGGTGGGGGCCAGCTTGGGGTCCAACGCCTCCCCGCTCAGCGTGGCCCGGGGTCCGAGATCCTCCGCTTCGCAGAGCCGTCGGCGAACTTCCTTGCCCGAGATCCGCAGCCGTTGGGTCAGCACGCTTCCCAACGACTTCGCCCCCAACTCCACCGGCGAGGCCTCCCGCTGCAGCCGGGCGATCACCCGATGCCCGACCGCCGGCAGCTGCCAGGCCGTCGTTTCAAGTTCCCCCAATAACTCCACTAGTTCCAGGTGGGTGAACTGATCGAAATCCAGGTCGACGAGCTCGGCGACCGCAGCCACCACCGAGGCAACCGCTGCGGTGACCCGATCCGAACTCATACTCGAACACTAGTACGACCCACCGACAGAAAACCCGGACCTGTGACACCTGAAACCGAAGTGACACAAGAGAACTCACGTACCCCCCAATTCGCTCAGAGGCGGGCACACCCACTCCCCGACGGGGAGCTTCCCTGGCTAGCGTCCCGCCGCGGCGGGTGTCTCGGCGGACACGAATGCCGTCCGTGGCCCCTGAGGCGAAGGTGGCACGAGGGATTTCGACGACCCTGCAAGCGTGCGCAAACTGCACATCCGCGCGGCGTCTCGCCCGCAGACACGCACGCTCGCGACCAGCGGGGGCACGCGCCAGGCAGACCACCAGCAGCTCGCGGGCTAGGCCGCGAGGTGGCCCCACTGCGGCGCCAACTCGGTCCACGGTCCGGTGGCCGCGACGGCCCCGTCGACCAGCACGACGACGCGGTCGGCCCTGGCCAACGCCGCCCGCTTGGACGTCGCGCCGAGCACCGTGATGCCCCGCGCCCGCAGGCTCGTCCACAGCTCCACCTCGGTGGCGGCGTCGAGCGCGCTCGAGATGTCGTCGGCCAGTAGCAGTTCCGGCTCCACCGCCAGCGCCCTGGCGAGGGCCAGCCGCTGGACCTGCCCGCCTGACAATCGCACCCCGCGGTGACCGACGAGGGCGTCGACCCCGCCCGCCTCCGCGACGTCGGATTCGAGACGAGCGTCGACGACGGCTCGCCGCACGTCACGGTCGTGGTCGAGGCGCACGTTGTCGGCGAACGTCCCCGACAACACCATCGGCACCTGGGCGACGTACGCGACCTGCCCTGGTCGCAGGAACGTCTGCGCGTCGGCGACGTCGACCCCGTTCCAGCGGATCTGGCCGGTGTGCCCGACCAGACCGCACAGGGCCGAGAGCAGACTCGACTTTCCCGATCCGACCTGCCCGAGCAACAGCACGAGCTCGCCCGCCTCGACGGTGAGGGCGACGCCGGTGACGCCGCGGGTCCCGTCGTCGTGCACGGCCGACACGCCGACGAGATCGAGGCGCTGCAACGACTTTCGGGGTGCCGGCATCGGTGGCGGCGCGGTTCCGGCCTCCAGGTCGACACCGGTGGGGACGTCCATCAGGTCGGCGCCGCCGGCGAGACGGCTGGTCGCCTGCTGCCAGGACCGCGTGCCCGGCGCGTCGGTGACGACGGCCCCTGCCACGCTGCCGAAGTAGTCGAACCCGGCGACCGCACCGGAGACGAGCAGCGCTGCGGCCAGGTCCCATCCACCCAGCAGGTAGACGACCCACGCCGAGACGACGCCGAGTTGCACCATCACGACGGGGACCCCGAGGAGAATCGACTGCACCCGATGTTCGCGGACGGCGGCGCCGACGCGGCCGCCGTCGACGCGGTCAAGGTGCGCACGAACGTCGGTCGTCGCGGCGGCGAGTTTGACGGTCCTGACGCACTCGAGCACCGACACCAGCGACCGACCGAAGTCGGCGCGGGTCTTCGAGGCCGCTGCCGCCGAGCGGCCCGCGACGGGCCTGCCTGCCACCGACGTCACGGCGGCGGCGACCATCACGGCAAGGAGGATCGCTCCGGCAATGGGCGTGCCGCTGAGGAACGACGCGATGACCACGATGACCAGACCGCCGATGACGTCGTTCCACCGGTCGGCGTAGTGCAGGAACCGATCGGAGTCCAGCACGCGGGAGACCACCTCACCGGGCGGTGTCCTTGCCAGCCGGTGCTGGCGGGTCTGCGCCTCGAGCACCGTCATCCGAATGCGCAGCGAGCAGGCCGACCACCACGGCAGGAAGCGCCGAAGCGCCAGCGCCAGCACCAACGGCTCCACCACGATGCAGGCCACGACGGCGACGGTGACGGGCACCGAAGCCGTTCCCTCACTGAGCCTTTGGACGAGGTGCCCCCATGCGAAGCCACTGATCGCGCCGGTCGCGCCGACCAGCCCGGCGAACACGAAGAGCGAAGCTCCCAGTAGGCCCCAGCTGGGATGGGTGCGGACCATCTTGAAGATTCCGCGGGCCAAGCTCGGTCCGCCGTCGACGTCGGGTTGCCCCGGTTCGACCCCTTGTCGGCGGGCCCCACCGACACCGACACCGTCGTCGGCCGACGACGGAGGGGCGTCCTGAACGCCACTGGCCTCGAGGAGCCGGAGGAACGGCCCCGGCCGGGAGGCGAGCTCGGCCCGCGGACCCTGGTCGACGATGCGACCGTGATCGAGCACGACGACGTGATCGGCTCGCGCGACGGTCGAAAGACGGTGCGCGATCAGGATTCCGGTGCGGTTGGTCAGCAGTCGGTCGGCGGCGCGGACCACCCGCGCCTCGGTGAGCGGGTCCATGCGCGCAGTCGCCTCGTCGAGGACGACCACGCGCACCGCGCGGACGAGCAGTCGCGCGAAGGCGACGAGCTGCTCCTCCCCCGCCGACAGCGTCGTCCCACCGGGACCGAGGAGCGTGTCGACGCCGTCGGGGAGGCTGTCGACCCAATCGGTCAGTTCGAGCTCGGCGACGGCGTCCAGCACCCGCTCCCGCGGCAGGTCGGCGAACAGCGCGATGTTCTCGGCGAGCGTGCCAGCGAGGATCTCGGTGCGCTGGGTCACCACGCCGACCGAGGCCCGCAGCCACTGCAGGTCGAGGTCGAGCACGTCGACCCCGCCGAGGAACAGCGATCCCCGTTCCGGGTCGACGGCGCGCGACACCAGCGACGCGAGAGTCGACTTGCCAGAACCGGTTCGGCCGACCAGTGCACACGTCGTTCCGGCCCGAACTCGGAGGTCGACGTTCTGGAGAACCCGCGGCCCGTCGGCGTAGGAGAAGCTGAGGTTCCTCAGCTCGACGTCGACGACGTCGGCCGAGAGTGCCCTTCCGCCAGCGGGTTCGGACTCGGCGTCGATCAGTTGTCGCAGCCGGATGACCGCGCCCATCCCCGCCTGCAACTCGGGCAGCTGACGGGTGAGCTGGGAGATCTCGCCGACCAGGGTCGCGCTGACGAGGAACAGCGTGATCAGTTGGGCGACGTCGAGATCACCGCCGGAGACCAGGGCGACACCGGCGATCACCACCCCACCGAGCAGGGCATGCAGCAGCCCGCCTGCGCGCAGGGTGATTCGCGATTCGATCGCCACCACCGCACGGAAGCACCGCTGGATGTTGGCGGACAGTTCGGCGCAGCGCCTCAGGACGAACGCCTGACCGAGGCTGGTACGCAAGTCATCTCGCGCGGCGATGCCCTCCTCCATCGCCGCTGCGTGATCCGTCCAGGCGATCTCCTCGACCACCTTGCGCGTGCCAAGTTCGCGCAACAGCGGTCGGATCGCAAGCGTGATCAGCGGGACGACGACGGGAAAGACGATCCACGCGGGCCACCACGTCAGGCCTGCGACGATCCACATCGGCACGGCGGAGACGACCGTGCGCATGGCGTCCCACACCTGCGAGCGCACCAGCGACCCCACCTCGTGGGTGTCGTCGTCGACTCGGTCGAGAATCTCGCCAACGGCCTGCTCGGACAACCGCTCGAGGGGCTGGCTCAGCGCGGCGGTGAGCAAGTCGGCCCGCAGCCGACCCTCGGCCCTGTCGGCGATGCGCGCCCAGACGGTGCGGCCAAGGGTGTCGAGCACCGCCGCACCCAACAGGCACGCCGCGAGCACCCACACCGTCGTCCAGACGGGGTTGGTCGCGAGTCGGCCGATGACGACGGTGCCCAGCGACTGGAGGACCGCTGCGATGGTCATCGCGACGAGCGCGACGGTGACACCGGGGCTCTTCAGTCGCCGCCACCCGACGGTCCTGTCGAAGTCGTCGACGTTCGCGACGGCCTGCGCGGAACGAGGGGTGTTGCGCCGTGTCGTCGTGGTGGTCATCGCGTCGTGCACGGTACTCGCCGCCGGCGCCGCCACGCACCTCATTTTGGCGGCCGAGGGAACCTCGGCCGCCCCGACCTAGCGCGCGACCTGCGGTGTGACGAGGAACTTTTCGCCCGTCGCGCGCTTGAGGTAGGCGTTGAACGCCTCCGGCGCGAGCATCCCCGCGAGGGAGACCTCCTGGTTGTAGGTACTCGCGAACGTCGTGGTGAGTTCGTTGGCGACGCGGGACCGCAGCCGTCCGATGGTGTCGGCGTCGGCATTCTGGAGGAACGGGGTGAGCAGCCACCCGCCGATGCCCCACGCCATGCCGAACTTCCTGGTGAGCGTCGTCGGGCTCGCGTCGAGGGCACCGTAGACGTAGACCTGCTTGTGCACGGTCGAGCCGTAGCGCGAGTACCCGGTGCCGGTCGCGTTGGCGGCGCGTTCCATTCCGTTCAGGATGTCGCCGGCGATGGTGCCGCCACCGATGGCGTCGAACGCCAGGGTTGCCGACGTCGCCTTCAGCGCCTCGAAGAGGTCGTCGGTGAACGTCGGGGACGACGAATCGCACACGTACACCGCTCCGATCGACCTCAGCAGCTCCGCCTGCTCGGGCTTGCGGACGACGTTCACCAGCGGGATGTCGTCCTCCAGGCAGATCTTGACCAGCATCTGACCCAGGTTCGACGCCGCAGCCGTGTGGACCAGAGCCGAATGTCCTTCTCGCTCCATCGTTTCCACCATTCCGAGCGCGGTCAGCGGATTGACGAAGGAGGACGCCCCATCCCGCGCCGGTGTCCCGTCGGGAAGCACCAGGCACGCCGCGGCCTTCGCCACGCGGTACTGCGCGTACATCCCGCCGCCGGCGAGCCCGACCGTCTTGCCGAGCAGCGCTCGGGCCCCGGCCGAGGACCCCGTGGCCACGACGGTGCCGGCCCCTTCGTTGCCGACGGGCAGTGAATCGTCCAGTCGCGCCTTCAGCGCGTCGAGCGCCTCGGGGCTGATCGGCGCCGTCATCACGGGACGCTCGGCGGTGCCTGTGACCGTCGCGGCACCCATGTCCGCCGAGGCCACGAGAAGGCCGATGTCCGACGGGTTGATCGGCGCGGCCTCCACCCGTACCAGCACCTCGTCGTCGGCGGGGGTGGGCACGGGAACGTCCTGCAGCGAGAGTT
>Ga0209051_1003595_pt1 | contig 10076 bp, 10 predicted proteins | sample AraplaCvi_mMS_r2_2_FD_184286 | JGI IMG/M metagenome (GOLD analysis project Ga0209051, IMG submission 184286) | Arabidopsis root microbial communities from North Carolina, USA - plate scrape MF_Cvi_mMS_r2 (SPAdes) (version 2) | ecosystem: Host-associated > Plants > Roots > Endosphere | place... | reverse complement strand
CTGCGATCTGCGCGTGGTGTCTACCGGCGCCACCCTGGCCACGGCCTTCAGCTCCATCGGACTGACCTGCGATTCCGGTCTCTCCCATAGCCTTTCGCGTGCAATCGGAGACGCCAAGGCCCGCGAACTGGTCTTGTTGGCCGAACCGCTGACCTGCGAACACGCCCAGACGCTGGGACTGGTCACTCGATTGGTCGAGCCGGGACAGGCTCTGGACACCGCCATGGCCCTCGCGTCCCGCTTGGCGGCCGGGCCCACCCGGGCCTACGCCGAAAGCAAACGACTCCTCGCCGAGTCCCACCTGCACTCGCTGCAGGACAACCTCGCCGCCGAGGCTCTCGCGCAGAGCCGAGCAGGAGCCACCGACGATCACCGCGCGGCGGTGACCGCGTTCCTCGCTAAGGAGAAGCCCACCTTCACCGGGGCCTAATCCCCACCGAGGCAGGGAATTTCATATCGGCGGCCTTCACCGCAGCCGCCGGCGCCGCGACCGATGAGCAGAATTAGCTGCGCGACAAACGGCACCTCAACGGCGGCCAGCAGCTTCGTCGTCGACGACAGCATCGCCGCATACTTCGAGGAGAACTGAGACGGCGACGGCGACTCTCGGCGTCGTCGGTGTCGCACCGTGGCTCCGAGACGAACAGAGGTGTTGCGGTCAGTGATCCACCGGCGGCGGACCCACGGTGAGGTGGGCGGTGTCGTTGAACGAACGCAGTCGCCACCGACCCCCGGTTTCGACGGTGAGCTTGGTCAGCGATCCGTTCTCGACGTCGACGAAGGCGAACGGTCGGCTGCCGGTCACCTGACGGCATGCCTCGGCGACCGCAACTCCCCACCATTGGCGACGCGCCGTCGCCGGTACATGCTGCATGGCAACCGATCTCACGGTTGGCGGCTAGACTCACCTGCCGCTGAGACGGCGTGGGCTCCAAACTTCCTTCGATGCCGGTCCTGGACAGGGCCGCCACGACCTCACACGCGATCCACGCGCTCACAGCCGGTGGACACACCGTGTCAGGAATGTCGACCCATTGAGCCAGCATCGTCGTCTCAGCGCTGGTCACCGGGTTGCGAACGCCCAACTCCTGTGGGACCCGCGGTGTTGACGTCTGCCGTTTGGCAACCAGGCCAAGTGGCCTCAAATCGACTGCAGGAAAACGGAAGACGATGAAGCAGTCGATACGGCCACTGACTCCAAGGTGGTAGCGAAGTCATGCCCAACAAGGGCTCGAATACCCTGGAGATCGGACCAATGAGTGCGCCTCGGGTGCGGAGCAGCGTGCCGACACTGGAACGGGGCATCGATGCTCGGAGTAGCGTGAGGGATGTGGTGAGCGAGCGACCGTCACCGAACCCCCGGCCGGGTGCACCGGCTCTGCAGTCAGTCGAACGTGCGATTTCGCTGCTTCAGATTCTCGCCGACGCGGGCCCGCTGCGCGTCACAGACTTGGCCGACGAATTGGGCGTTCACAAGTCGAACGTCTCTCGCCTGTTACAGACCCTGGAGCGTCGAGGGCTAGTCGACCGCACCGAGGACGGCTCGTCGAGTTTCGTACTCGGCAGCGGACTGACACTCCTGGCCGCTGACGCCAGCCGCCCCCGCTCCTTGGCGGGACGCTCGCGTCCCGTCATGAACGAACTCGCCGCAACCATCGGGGAGACGGTGAACATGAACGTACTCACCAACGACGGGCACGTGCTGACCGTTGAGCAGGTTGTCGGTGGGGACGGGCTCACGGGGTACAACTGGGTCGGGCAGCGTTCGCCGGTGGGAGCTACCTCAGCAGGCAAGGTGCTTCTGGCATACCGCCCGGTAGCCAATGTGCACGCGCTAATTCCTCGACGATTCCCCCGCCCGACGCCGCACACCCTTGACCGCAAGGCCCTGCTAGATCAGTTCGCCGTCATCCAGCGGAATGGGTACGCCACATGCCGTGACGAACTGCAACTGGGGCTGAGCGCCGTGGCTGCACCCGTGTTCGACAATGGGGGGGTAATCGCCTCTCTCAGCGCATCCGGCCCGTCGATTCGGATCTTCGGCGAGCAGCACGAGCGGATCGTCGTCGAGCTCGTGGCTGCGGCGGAGGAGATCAGCATTGGTGTCGGGAAGCGGCCGGGCGTCAAAGGTGGGGGCGAGACCACGCACTGAGTTTCGCCTCGGTGCGTGACTTCCGATGTCCGCGGTGAGCATCGGATGCGTTGCGGTCACCGCAACATTTGCGTTCTGCGCATCACAGATGTTGACGACGCCTGCGCGCTCGGCGAACAGTTCGTTGCGGGCTGTGCGGCCCCACCTGACGTTCCTTGAAAGGGCTTCGATGACAGCGACCATTGACCACGGCTCATACTTCACGCTTTTGCCGCGGGAGTACTACCTGTCCCGGGACGTCTACGAGGATGAGATCGAGCAGGTTTTCCATCGGTCGTGGCACTACGTCGGTCACGTCTCCGAGATCCCAAAGGCGGGAAACTTCTTCACCGTTGATCTGCTCGACGAGAGCGTGATCATCTCGCGTGCTCGCGACGGGGTCGTGCATGCTCTCCTAAACGTGTGCCGGCACCGTGGATTCCCGGTGTGTCGCGAGAAGAGCGGCAGCGTGCGCGCCTTCGTCTGCGGTTACCACTCGTGGTCCTACGGACTCGACGGACAGTTGAAGATGGCTCCCTCCATCGACGACGGCGACGACGTCGACTACTCGGACTGGGGATTACAGAAGATTCGACTCGAAATCTGGCGCGGGCTGATCTTCATCTGCCTGGGCCAGCCCCGAACTCCGTCAGTGGCGCATGAACTCGAGGCGGTCGCCGGCGACTTCGTTCGCCTCGACCCAGAACGCATGCGCAAGATTCACGAGGAGTCCTACGACATCGAGGCGAACTGGAAGGTGTTGCTGGAGAACTATCAGGAGTGCTACCACTGCGCGGAGACCCATCCGGAGCTGTGCGTCACCATGGATCTTGAGGGGATGTATCGCGAGACCGGTTCATCGCGGCCGATCTCCGAGTTCTACGGAGGTGGTACGCCGAAGAAGCCTGGAGCCGTTTCACTCTCCCTCGACGGTCAGCCTGTGAGCAAGAAGTTCCTGGGTGAGTTCGGGCAAGGAGCGCAGATACCCGAGGGCTTTCACGCTGGTTTCGCCATCCAGCCGATGCTGTCGCGCGGTGACTTCAGTGTCGACCACGGCGTCATCCACACCCTCCGTCCACTGGGCCCCGACCGCGTGCGATGGACGACTCGCTGGTTCGTCCACGAGGACGCTGTCGAGGGCGAGGACTACGACCTGGACAACCTGACAGCGGTATGGCATGCGACCAATCATGAAGACCTGATGCTGGTCACCGGAGCGTTCAAGGGCGTGAAGTCACGTCGGTTCGTGCCAGGCCCGCTCAGCCCGGACCGGGAGCCCGCCCTCAAGCAGACGATGTCGCTGTACTTGAAGATGATGAACGAGGCCGACCTGGGGTGACGCCGCCCATGATCTCCAGCCACTCCGGCAGGGCCCTGCCCAGCCGGAGTGGCTGCTTTGTATATGCTGACGACTCGGGTTCATGGGTTTGGAACTGTCCCAATGAATCTCCCGATCAGCCGCTAAACTTCCAATAGAGCGCCGAGGGGCGCGGTGGCTAGCGTTTCGGTATGTCCCAGCCGGAGAACATGCGTTCTGACGACCAGATGGGCGCGGCGTCGTCTGCCTTCGTGCATGCCGAGGACATTAGAGTCGAGTTCCCCGGCAGCAACGCGCCGGCGGTAGACGGAATCACCATGAGCGTCGGTCAAGGTGAGGTCGTGGCGATCATCGGGCCCAGTGGGTCCGGAAAGAGTACTTTCCTCCGCTGCCTGAACCACCTGCAGCCGCCGACGTCCGGTGTGGTCAGCATCGACGGCGTCTCGATCGTCGATCGCCCCGGACAGCACCCCAAGGCGAGCGAGCTCGCGCTTCTTCGCCGCAAGGTCGGGATGGTGTTCCAGAACTTCAATCTGTTCCCTCATCTGTCGGCTCTCCAGAACATCACACTCGCTCAGGTACACGCCCTCGGCGTCGACAAGAAAATGGCGAACGACAGAGCCGCAGAACTTCTGGCGACCGTCGGTCTAGCGGACCGGGCCAATCACCGCCCGGCGCAGTGTTCGGGCGGACAGCAGCAGCGCATCGCGATTGCTCGCGCCCTTGCGCTGGATCCGAAAGTCGTGCTGTTCGACGAGCCGACATCGGCCCTCGACCCGGAGCTGGGCGCTGAAGTCCTCAGTGTGATGCGCAATCTGGCCACTAGTGGCATGACGATGATCGTGGTCACCCATGAGATGAGGTTTGCCGAGCAGGTCGCCGACCGCGTGGTGTTCATGGACAAGGGCGCCATCGTCGAGCAAGGGGCGCCCGCGGAGGTGCTGCGCGCAGCCCAGCACGAACGTACGCAGAAGTTCCTCTCCGCTGTGATGGATCGCTGATGAATGTCTTCCAGTACTGGCCCGTCCTTGCCGAAGGGCTCAAGTACACCCTCGCAGTCACGCTCGTCGCGTTCGTCATCGCCACCGTCCTGGCCGTTCCGGTCACAGGTCTGCGCGTGTCGCGGGTGCGCGTGTTGCGCTTCGCGGGAACGTCATTCGTCGAGGTCCTTCGTGGTGTGCCACCGCTGACGTGGTTGTTCCTGGCCTACTTCGGTCTGCCCGCTGCAGGGTGGTCCATCGAGCCTCTCACGGCAGGCATCCTGGTACTCGGAGTCGTCTACTCCTCGTACTTGGTCGAGGTCTACCGAGCGGGACTTCGGGCTGTCCCTGACGGTCAGCGTGAAGCGGCGCACTCCCTAGGCCTTGGTCGAAGAGTGACCTATGTGCGGGTCATCGCTCCGCAGGCATTGCGCACCATCCTTCCTCCCGCGGTCGCGTACCTGATCGCCTTGCTCAAGGACAGTGCCTTGGTCTCGACGATCGGTGTCCTGGACGTCACGGCGCAAGCGCTCAGCATAGGCCAGTCATCACCGAACAGCCTGGCAGTCTTCGTGAGCGCCGCCCTACTCTACCTGGCCTTTAGCGTTCCCATCGGCGCGCTGGCGAGGCAGTTGGATGTCCGCTTGCGCCACGGTCAGAAGGCATGGGCCTGACATGGATCTGGACTTCGGATCGTGGCCTGAGTGGGCCCGCGAGCTGCTCCCCGGTTTGAAGGTCAGCGCGCAGCTGCTGCTCGGCGTCGTGCTGATTGGATCTGCACTCTCGCTCCTGCTGGCGCGGGCTCGTGCCAACCGGAACAGACTGGTGCGTGCACTCTCCATCGTCGTCATGGAGATCGGACGAGGCTTCCCGGCGCTCGTCGGTCTGTACCTGGTCTACTACGGCCTTCCCTCCGCCAACTTGACCCTCGGATCATTCACTGCGGCCACGATCGCCCTCAGCGTGAACTTCGCCGGCTACACGAGTGACGTCCTTCGTGCCGGTTTCGAGGCCGTCCCAACCGGACAGATCGAGGCGTCCCAAGCGCTCGGGCTCCCGAGGAAGACCCAGTTCTTCCGCATTGTGCTTCCGCAAGCGGCCCACGTGTTCCTGCCGCCGATGCTCAGCTGGGTCATCATCTACTTCCAGGCGACGTCCCTGGCGTATGCGATCTCCGTTCCCGAACTCATGTCGGGTGCGTATCAGATCGCGTCCAACGAGTACAGGTACCTCGAACTGTTCCTCCTCGCCGGGTTGCTCTACGCCGTCATATGCATTCCCGCATCGCGACTCGTGAACTTCCTAGAGCGACGGAATCGCGGAGCAACCGCCTATTGACCATGCCCACGGCTTCGCAAGGAGAAGTAACGGTCGACAACGTCATCTGGGTGACGGTCAACGAAGGAGAAGAGAATGTTCAAGTCCAACAAGGCCTTCGGGGCTATCCTGGTCGCACTTATCGCCCTGTCCCTCGCCGGTTGCGGTGACGGGGACACCGCCAACAACGAGGCAAGCAGCGGCTGCACGCCGAAGTGGAAGTTCGACACCGTCAAGGCCGGCACCCTGACGGTCGCAGCTCCCGAGCAGCCGCCGTACTTCATGACCGTCGACGGCAAGGCCAGTGGTCTCGACGGTGACATCTTGACAAAGTTCGCCGAGGACGCCTGCCTGAAGACGGACTACAAGACCGTGGCGTCGGCGGCGGCGATCGAGTCTGCCATCACCCGCCGTGTCGATGTAGTGGCGGGCGGCTGGGACGCCTCGGACGACCGCGCCAAGCAGGTCGGTCAGACCGACGGCACGTACGCCGACGTCCCGGCGATCGACTCGGCCGAGGGACTCTCGACCATGGCCGAACTCAAGGGCAAGTCCGTGGGCACGATCACCGGTTACTACTGGGTCCCCGACATGCAGAATTACCTCGGCAAGGACAGCGTCAAGCTGTACCCAAACAGCACCAACGTCTTGAAGGACCTCGTGGCAGGCCGCATCGACGCCGCCGTGCTGTCCACCGTCGAGGCTGGCTACGTCATCGCGCAGAACAGCGAGTTCGCGAGCATCAAGAACCAGATCATCGAACCGGATCCTGAAGTTCCCTTCACCGACGCCAAATATTACTCGAACTTCCCGCACGTCAAGGGCAACGAAGCGCTTACCCAGGCTCTCAACGAGGAGATCGCTGCCTGGAAGGCGTCCGCCGACTTCGCGAACCTCTTGAAGAAGTACGGCGTCCCGGTCGAAGTCGGCAAGGTGGGCTAAGAACCACGACGATTCGCTCTGGGCGTCACAAGGTTTCGGTCGCGTGAAGCTCCAGCCTACGTCCGAAGTGGCCGGCGGAAACTCCCCGTCCCGACGGATCGCCAGCCGGGCACGGAGGTAGTGAGCGTCAAACCGCACCTTCCAGCCACTGGTAAGCCCACCATCCACCCCGCACTCAGAAATGGCTAGTATGAAGCCAATTCGGCGGAGGGCGGAGCCCTCAGCTGGTAGTGGGTCCCGGATTCAGGTGGGCGCGACGACGAATCCGACCAGTCGACGGATCACCTATTCGGGTGGATACCTTGACCATCGGTCGGTGTGACGGCGAGCGCCAACCGAACGTCGGGGGTTCAGTATCGGATTTGCCAGGAGGCACTGCAACTCGCCGATCTCGAGCGGGACAAAACCTCGTGCACCGTCGCGGTGTCGGGGCCTGAGCCTCATGGTTCCGGTTGACACCGCGACCTAGGGAAAGAGTCGACATGCTGTACACCGTGAACTCGGGAACATACGCCGCCGGCATCCCGGTGGGCATCGTGATGATGGACACCCACGTGCCCTACCCCCCGGGTTCTCCGCTCAACGCACGCACCTTCGACTTCCCCGTCACCTACGAGGTAGTCACCGGGGCAACAATGGACGCCCTGATCTACACCCCACAGTTCGAGGCGCTTGAGGAACGGTTCGTCCAAGCCGGGCGCGACCTGGTGGCCAAGGGTGTCCGCGTCATCGTCGGCGGCTGCGGCTTCATGATCCTGTTCCAGCAGAAACTCGCGGAATCCCTTCCCGTGCCGGTGTATTCCTCGAGCCTGCTGCAACTACCGCTGATCGCACAGTCATTGCCGGCATCGAAGTCCATCGGCATCATCACCGCGTCCGGCCCATCCCTGACCCCCCGACACATGGACGTCGCATGCGCCGGACTGCCCATCCGCTACGTCATCGCCGGACTTGAAGGCCGTCCCGCCTTCAAGTCCGCAGTACACGACCAGTCGGGAACGTTGGACTTCGATGCCGTGCAAGCCGACATCGTCGCCGAAGCCGTTGCGCTGCAACGAGCCAACCCCGACGTCGCGGCGATTCTGCTCGAATGCACCGACCTGCCGCCCTACGCCGACGCGGTCATCGATGCCACCGGGCTGCCGGTTTACGACATCACCACACTCGTCAACTGGGCATACCGCGCAATCGAGCCCAAGCGCTACCCCCACGTCCGCAACTAGCCGGCCACGGAGCCCGTTGGCAGCTAGCAGCTAATCGCCACCATCGAAGCGCGTCCTCGACGCCGCACGCTACCTCGGACCGTCGGCGTCACTTGTCCCGACACTCCGCAGATGTTCGGTGAAGGCGGCGCGGCAGGCGGCGATCGCCGGCTGATGCTCCGCGGGAGCCCGGCATATGGACGCGATGTCACGGACGTTCTGGGTGTCGATCAGGTCACTCGACACGGCGCCCCAGTTCTCTTTACTGTCGAGCAGGTCCGGAAGAAACGCTGCGGCCACATCAGCTTCGACCATTCTCCGGTGAAAGATCAGATCCGCTGATTCATAGCGCACGTCTGGCTCAAATCCCGCACGATGGCACACCTTGCGTGCCCATGCTGTGCTTCGGTTCCTCGATAGAAGACCCAGTGCACCTGTCGTAGACCGCGGATCTCGGCGGCGCCAGGTACGTATGCACGAATGGGGTCGCGCAGCAAGGGTATTGCCCGCCATCCGACGGGCAGGACCTGCGACGCGCCGGGATAGCTGTCGGCGACGAGGACGTCAATGAGACGCGATGACAACTGCAATAGGCCCGTCCGTGGTTCTGCGTGCTGGTAACGGACTTCCAGCTCGGGGGTATCGTCGCTGCAGCGCGCTGATGACCTGCGGTACTGCCGCGCACAAGCCAAGACAAGCTCGCGAGCCCCGATTTGACTCGTAGCTGGGTCCGGAAAGGTTCGGCATCGGATCGCACACGAATGGCTCTAAGCTCTTCCGGTACTTGGGAGTACGCCAACGGGTGCGCCCGAAGGTCGGTTCTATTCCATCGGTAGGCAGCAACGCGGGCTGGTTCACTACTTGTATGCCTTTGACCAAACTCGAGCGCGAATCATTCCTAGCAGAACCCGATTTGGTTGCAACGCTGTCGGTGGCCAGGCCGGGGAATCGTGGACCGCTTGCCGTGCCGGTGTGGTACCACTACCTGCCTGGTAGCGATCCCTGGATCCTGACCTGGGCGACGTCGCGCAAGACGCGTCTGATCGAGTCGGCGCAAGCGTTCACTTTGACGATAGCGCGGTCGCAACCGACCGTGCGGTATCTGACCGTCGACGGGTCTGTCGGTCTTATCGAAAGTAGTACCGGCAGGCAGCTGGAAGAGGTGACGAAGCGCTATCTGAGCGGAAATCTTCTTGATCGCTACCTGAACACACTGATTCCCCGACTCGATGAACTGGTTACCGTTCATCTGAAACCTAAGTACTGGAACTCTGCTGACCTCGGCGTCAACTACCTTGATTGAATGGTGGCGCAGATCAGCGCCGATCGCGCCACTTGCTGACCTCGGCGCCGTCTGCGCGGCTGACTAATCCCAGAGTTCGCCCGCTCAAGCCCGCCAGAGCCGATCTGTCGCGCTTATAGAAAACTCACCAGTTCAGAGGTGCTGATTGAGCATTTGACCAAGTACCCGCTGAATTGATCGCGGATAGCTTCGACCTCGGTGCGGGTCCGTCCCCTCGGCCCATAGATCGACAAAGGTGGTTGACCATGGATCCAGCTCGGATGTCCCGACGCGGCTTGATGAGGGTTTCGGCAACGGCGGCAGCGGGTGCTTGGCTGGCAGCGGCGTGTTCGCCCGACCCCAGCGGGAACGGGTCAGGCAGCACCGGTGGTGACGGCGCTCCGGTTGTGAGTACCTCTACTGGGCGGGTTCGTGGCGTGAGCGCAGACGGCGTGCATAGCTTCAAGGGCATTCCATACGCGGCACCTCCGGTGGGAGAACTCCGATTCAAAGCGCCTCGGGCTGCGCCTAACTGGGACGGGGAGCTGGACGCATCTCAGCTGGGCCATCCCAGTGTGCAAACCAATCCCGACTATTCTCCTTGGTTGGATCCGCAGCCAGAGTCCGAGGATTGTCTCGTACTCAATGTTTGGGCGCCCGAACAGGTGTCAGAACGCAAGCCGGTGATGGTCTGGTTCCACGGCGGTGGGTACTGGTACGGATCGGCGGGCGCCCCGCTCTATGACGGCGGCAATCTGGCCCGGTCCGGGGATGTCGTCGTCGTGGGTGTCAACCACCGGCTGAACGCTTTCGGGTACATGTGGTTGGGCGACATCGTTCCGGAACTGGCCGACGAGGGCAATGTCGGACAGCAAGATCTGGTTGCAGCCCTTCGGTGGGTGCA
>Ga0209051_1003592_pt1 | contig 10084 bp, 5 predicted proteins | sample AraplaCvi_mMS_r2_2_FD_184286 | JGI IMG/M metagenome (GOLD analysis project Ga0209051, IMG submission 184286) | Arabidopsis root microbial communities from North Carolina, USA - plate scrape MF_Cvi_mMS_r2 (SPAdes) (version 2) | ecosystem: Host-associated > Plants > Roots > Endosphere | place: USA... | reverse complement strand
GGGGCGGGACGTCCTCGTCGAGCGCGGCATCGTCGAAATCGGCCACCGTCTCCGGCACGGCCTGCGCGAAGAGATCGTCCTCGGCGCTCGCGAGGCTCTGGCGCAGGGCCTGCGCGTACTCGCGATGGAAGCTGCGCAGGCGCGGGTCGGCATCGACCCGGAACGCGCGCTCGGAGAAGGCCTGCAGCGGGTGCTCCACGACGAGCCGCGCGCGCGCCGCGTCGAGTGCGGCGGCGTCCGCACCGCGAGGCGCGACGGCGGGCAGCAGGTACTCCAGCAGCTCGGAGACGAGCACCGACGGCGGCAGCACGGCGTTGTCGCGCACGCTGCGGCCGGCGTAACTGAGGTGCACGCGATCGCGCGCGGCCAGCAGCAGGTCGAGGAAGACGTTGCGCTCGTCGACGCGACGCTGGCGGTCGCCGCGCCGCGGGGCGTGCGACATCAGGTCGAACTCCGCGGGCCGAGTGGCGGTGGGCCACGCGCCGTCGGCCAGGCCGACCGCGCACATCACGCGGCAGGTCACGTTGCGCAGGCCGTGCATCGAGCAGAACGTGATCGCGCCCGTCGGCACGCCGCCGTGCGCCTCGGCATCGAGCGCCTCCGCGAGCGCGGCGCGGACGACGTCCAGCGGCAGCGGCCGGCCGGCCTCGCTGCGCGCCCATTGCGCGGCGAGCACGTCGATGGCGGCATGCACCTCGCGCAGATCCTCGAGCTGCGCGTCGTCCGGGGCGACGAAGGTGGCGAGCACGTCGGCCAGCGCGCCGGGCCATTGCGAAGGCGGCAGCGGCGCGGCCAGGCGCTCGCGCAGGCCGGCGAGCGAGTCGACGAAGCGCCAGAACGCGCCCAGCGTCAGCGCGAGCGATCCTTCCGCGCGCCCGGCCGGCAGGCGACCGTCGAACGGCTCGTGCAGGTGGTCGGGCAGGGCGTAGCCGAGGAAGAGCCGCTCGAGGCCGTCGCCGAAGCTGTGGCGCGCGAGCGCGGGCAGGTCGAAGCTGGCGCGGTGCCCGGCATCGAGCGCCCAGTGCACGCCGGACTGCAGCAGCCAGGTGCGCACCTGCGCGAGCTCGTCCTGCCCGAGCCCGAAGCGGCGCGCCACCGTCGGCTGCTGCAGCAGGCCGAAGACCTCGGTGACCGCGAAGCGCGAGCCGGCCAGCGCCATTACTTCCAGCAGCGCCCGCGCGGGCTCGTTGACGCGGCTGCGCGCGCGCCCGGTGATGGCATAGGGCAGCCGGCGCTCGGGCGCGGCGGTGCCGAAGACGGCGTCGACGAGCGGCGCCGCGGCCTCCAGGTCGGGCGTGACCACGAGCACGTCGCCCGGCTGCAGCGGCGGCTCGCCTTCACCCGGCGGGGCGGCGAACAGCGCGAGCAGGCGGTCGTGCAGCACTTCGAGCTCGCGCGTGAGCGAGTGGCAGACGTGGACCTCGATGCTGCGATCGTCCTCGGCCAGTGCGACGCCGCCGGGCTCGAGGTCGATCAGGTCGAGGATCGCGTCCTGCATGCGACCGAGCAGGGTGGGACGGGCGCTCTCGACGAAACGGGCGTCGTCGAGGACGGCATCGCCGGCCGCCTCCACGAGCAGCCCGAGCTGCGACTGCGCCTGGCGACCCCAGGCCGCCAGCAGGCGGTTGCCTTCCTCGTGGTACTGCTCGTCGCCGCGCAGCGAGAGCCAGGCGAGGCGCCGGCGGTCGACGACCTCGAACCAGAACTCGCGGCACGGGTTCAGCGCGTAGACGTGCAGGTCGACGTGGCGCCCGAGCTCGCGCAGGCGCTCCAGGTAGACCGGGGGCATGGCCGGCAGGCAGAACACGTGGGCCGACCGCGGCAGGCGCGCGCGGGCGGCGGGGGATTCGAGGGCCTGGAGCAGGCGCATCGCGGGGTGCATGCGCGCGGCGGGATCCGCCCCGAGCGTCTCGTCGACGAGGCGGCGCCACAGGGCGGCCTGCCAGCGTTCGTCGGCGACGGCACCGGCATCCGACGTGCCGAGCGCCGCGGGCTTGCCCTCGGCCCAGGCCTCCAGCCAATCGGGCCGCCAGGCGAGGTACTGGTCGAACAGGCCGGCGACGCGCACGGCGAGCTCGTAGCGCATGACCGCATCGGCCTCGCCCAGCCAGGCATCCAGGCGCGGCTGCGCCGCGGCCCAGGCCGGATCCTCGAAGGCGGCGAGGACGCGCCAGGCGAGCACGCCCGGCTCGAACGGGGATTGCGGCGCCACGCCGGGCACCAGCCGCACGATCTGCTCCCACAGCCAGCGCGCGAGGTAGGAGAACGCCACGTTGGCGCAGACGCCGTGCGCGCGCGCCAGCGCCAGGGTGAGGCGGCGCTGCACGGCCGTGCCCGGCACGATGACCTGCGCCGGGGCCAGCACGGCGCCGGCGCGGCCCTCGTCGCCCAGGCGGGCGACGAGCTCGTCGGCCAGGGTCTCGAAGCGGTTGGCGAAGTGCAGCTGCAGCATGGGGGTGGAGGAGGGCGCGAGGACGATTGTGCCGGCAGCGTGCGTGGGCCACGCGCGCCGAACCGGGAATTCATCGTGCCGGATGGCTGGCTCATCATGTGAGCCAGGCGGACGGTCTTACGGGAGAGGGGTACGTCCCCCCAACTTTCGGGATGCGGCACGGCGCGCGGAACGCCTATCGTTCGGCATCGATGCGCACGCACCGCGGCCAGGAGGTAGGACGCTGTGGACAAGGAGAAGGCAGGCGCGCCGTGGGGCCCGGGACTCCTGATCGCGCTGCTGCTCGGGGTCGGCACCCTGTTCATCGCGGACGTGCCCTATGTCAGCGACCGGCTTCAGGACGGTGGGCTGCGCACGGAGCAGCGCTTCGCCGAGCAGGATGTCGACGCGCGCCTGTGGCAGGACCCGCTGGGCGTGATCCAGCGCGCGCGCGACGCCGCGAAGAAAGGCGACGGATCGTCCGCCGAGGAGGCGGGCGGCGAAGCCGCGCCGCAGCGCCTCGAGGACCTGCGCGCCATGCTGGACACCGACCGCGAGCGGGCCATGGTGCTGGCAGTGATGGTGCGCGGCGGGCCGTACGCGGAATTCGTCGAGCAGCGCCGGCGCGCGCGCTATGCCGTGATGGCAGGCCTGAGCGAGATGGGGTATGCGCCCGCCGATTCCGATCACCTCGGCTGGCTCGCGCGCCCGCAGGGGAGCGCCCTCGAGCGCGAACTGCCCGCGGCCATCCCCTACGAGTGGCTCGACGTCCTGCCCGCCACGCTCTACCAGCGCTGGGCGCTGGCGCCGCCCAAGCTCGCGCGCGTGCTGGTGCTGTGGCTCGACGACCGCGCGTTCGCGCGCGAGCCGGTGGCGCGCATGGCGGCGCTCGCGGACGCGCTGACGCCCGCCCGGGCAGGGACGGAGCCGATCCAGTGGCGCATCATCGGGCCCGTCCGCTCCGACACCCTGCTCGCGATGACCCGGGAGCGCCTCGCGGACGGGGCGTCCCCCCCGCCGAGCTACGCGAGGCTGCACTACTACGCCGCGACGCCCACCGTTTCCGACGACCTGCTCCTCGGCATCGACCAGGGCAAGCCGGTCGACGGGGCGGACACCGCGATGCCGGACAAGGCGAGCTGCCGCCTCAGCCGGCACCTGAGGGATCATCTCGGCATCCAGTTCACGCGCACGATCCTCGACGACTCGAAGGTCGCGCAGGCGCTGATCGCGGAGCTGGAGCTGCGCGGCCTGCGCACGATCGATGCCGACCTGCGAGGAACCTCGGCCGCCGTCGACGCCCCGGGCCCGACGCCCGCCAGCGCGCCGGCCTACGGCGCGCGAGGCGCCAGCGGGCCCGGCACGCTCGGGCCAGCCCCGGCGCGCTTCGGCGTGTGCCGCCGCGACGCCGCCGCGACGCCCGCCATCCCCGGCATCGCCGCCAGCGCGACGGCGCCCAGCCGCATCGCCGTGGTGTCCGAGTGGGATTCGCTCTACGGCCGCGCCAGCGTCGGCCAGTCGTACCGCTCGCAGAACAACGTCCAGGCCTTCTGCGTCGACGCCTTCTACTACATGCGCGGGCTCGACGGCCTCGTGCCCAGCCCGGGCGCGAAGGACGGCGGCGACGACGGCAAGTCGTCCGGCGGCGACGCCAAGCCCGACAACCGCCGCAAGGACGGCTCGTTCATCGAGCGCGCCGAGGGCCAGAGCCAGTTCGACTACCTGCGCCGCCTCGCCAAGCGCATGCGCGATCGCGACGCGGCGCTTCGCCTCACGAACCCCGACGGCCGCGGCCTGCAGGCGATCGGTGTGCTGGGCAACGACGTGCACGACAAGCTGCTCGTGCTGCAGGCGCTGCAGCCCGAGTTCCCGACCGCGATCTTCTTCACCACCGATCTCGACGCGCGCTACCTCCACCCGCGCGAGCAGGAATGGGCGCGCAACCTGATCGTCGGCTCCAGCTTCGGCCTCCAGCTCGACGACCGCCTCCAGTCCAGCACGCCGCCGTTCCGCGACAGCTACCAGACGAGCGAGTTCTTCGCCACGCGGCTGCTGGTCGACGATGCCCGACGCGCGCTGGCGGGCGAGCGGCCGGAGATCGCCTCGTCCTGCCCGCGCGAGCCCTCGGCGAACTGGCGGCAGGAGGACTACAAGGGCTGGCTGGGCAAGCCGCGCATCTTCGAGATCGGCCGCACGCGCGCGTTCGACTTCACCGGGCGCGACGCGGGCGAGCCGCCGCGCCTGCTCAAGCGCGTGGCGGAGGCGCCGCCGCCACCCGGCGGTCAACCCATCCGCTGCCGCTGGGACCGCGCGCTCGACTGCCGCGACGTGCACCCGCCCGGATCGGAGCGCGCGTCGGTGCCCGACGTCTGGGGCCGCTGGCTGATCAGCGCGCTGCTCCTGCTGCTCTGGCTGCCCGTGCTGCGGACGTTCGACGGCGGCTGGGAGCGCCTCGCGCGCTACCTGCGGCTGAAGGGCCTCCACACGGCGGAGCGCCGGCGCCGCATCGCCGCCATCGTGGCGGCGCTCGTGCTGCAACTGGTCGTGGCGCCCCTGGCCTGCGCCTGGGCGTGGCCGGAACTCGCGCGCGCGATGACCGAGAACGGCAAGCCGCTCGTGTTCACCGAGGGGCTCAGCCCGTGGCCGACCGAGTTCATCCGGCTCTTCGCCTTCCTCCTGGGCGGCTACCTGCTGCTGCGCGGCTGGCGCGGGCTCACGCGCAACCAGCAGGCGATCGCCGACAACTTCTTCCTCGAGGCGCCGCGCGCCGAGATCGCCGCGAGCCAGGCGCGCGTCGAGCCGCGACTCTCGCGCGCCACGCGGCTGGCCAACATGTTCCGGCTGCACGAGGTCGAGCCGGCGGGCCTGGAGACGCGGCGCGCCACCGGGCTCGAGCCGGGCGTCGAGGTGATGTGGCAGCGGCACATCGTGCAGAACCGGCTGGGGGCGCGCCTCGTGCGCACGGCCGCCTGCGTCGCCGTGACGCTGCTGCTGTCCGCCATCGTGGTGCTCGCCTTCCACGAGCCGCGCTACGTGCCGCAGCGGGGCCTCTTCGCCCTGCGGGTGCACGAGACGCTGCACGTGCTCGTCTTCGCGATGCTGTATTTCGTGGTGTTCTTCGTCGCGGACGCGACGGCGCTGTGCGTGAGCTTCCTGCGCCACCTGCGCGGGCGCACCTGCGCCTGGCCCGAGGACGCGGTGAAGCGCTTCGAGAGGGAACTCGCCTTCCAGGACAGGAAGATCGTCACGCACTGGATCGACCTTCAGTTCGTCGCGGCGCGGACGCTGGAGGTGAACCGCCTCGTGTACTACCCGTTCATCATGCTCTCGCTCGTGCTGCTCTCGCGCAGCCCGGCGTTCGACGACTGGCAGATGCCGCTGAGCGGCAAGGTGCTCTCCGGGCTCGGCGCCCTGGTCGCGGTGGCCTGCGCCTGGGCGCTGCGCCGGGCGGCCGAGGCGACGCGCCGGCAGGCGCTGGACGAGATCGACCGCGCCTTGCTGCGCGCGAACGGGGAGCCGGGCTGCGGCGAGGAGGATCGCGCCGGCCCCTGCGCGCCGACGGCCCGCCAGCTCGAGTTGCTGCGCGAGCAAGCGGCACGGCTGCAACGCGGCGCCTTCGCGCCTTACTCGCAACAGCCGGTACTCAAGGCGCTGCTGTTGCCGTTCGCGACCGTGGGCGGCTCGACACTGCTGGAGTACCTGAGCCTGGCGAACCTGTGAGGCTCAGCTCACTTCCCGATCCACTTCATCAGGTGTTGCCACAGGCGCTTCAGGAAGCCGGCGCGCTCCACCTCGGCCTGGGCCACCAGCGGCGCCTCGCCCACCGGCTTGCCGTTGGACGTGGCGACCACCTTGCCGATCACCGCGCCCTTGGCCACGGGCGCTTCCAGTCCCGGCTTGAGCTGCGCGGACGTCTCCACCTTCTGGCCGCGCGGCACGGTCAGCGTCCAGGGCGCCCCCAGGCCCGCCGTGACCGTGTCGACCTTGCCGAAGTCCACCTTGGCGGTGCCCACGACGGCGCCCGGCTGGATCGGCGTGGCCTTCTCGAAGCTGCTGAAGCCCCATCCGAGCAGGATCCGGGACTCGTCGGCGCGCGCCTGCATGCTGGGCGTGTTGAGGATGACCGAGATCAGGCGCATGTTGTTGCGCTTGGACGAGGTGACCAGGCAGTAGCCGGCCTCCTCGGTGTGGCCGGTCTTCAGGCCGTCGACCGTCGGATCCGTGTAGAGCAGCGCGTTGCGGTTGCCCTGCTTGATGCCGTGGTAGGTGAAGTCCTTCTCGGCGTAGATCGGGTAGTAGTCGGCGCTGTCGTGGATGATCGCTCGCGCCAGGATGGCGAGGTCGCGCGCGGAGGCCTTGTGCTGCGGGTCTGGCAGGCCGGTGGCGTTCACGAAGTGCGTGTGCGTCATGCCCAGGCGCTGGGCCTCGGCGTTCATGAGCTTCGCGAAGCCGTCCTCGGAGCCGGCCATGTGCTCGGCGATCGCCTTCGAGGCGTCGTTGCCCGACTGGATCACGATGCCGCGGAGGATGTCGATCACCGTGGCCTGCGCGTTCAGGGGCAGGTACATGCACGACTCGGTGCTGGAGCCGCGGCACCAGGCGTTCTCGCTCACGGTGACCAGGTCGGTCTGCTTGAGCTTGCCCGAGCGGAGCGCCTGCTCGACCAGGAAGCTGGTCATCATCTTGGTCAGCGACGCCGGCGGCAGGGGCTCGTCGGCGTTGGCGGAAGCGAGCACCTGGCCCGAGTCGTAGTCCATCAGCAGCCATGCCTTGGCAGGCAGGGCCGGGGCGCCCTCGGCGACCGCGGTCTGGGCGGGAAGCGCTCCCTCGGTGGGCATCGACGCCGCCGCCTTCCTGGGGGCGGCGGCCTTGGCCGCGTGGTGGGGGGCCGCGAGAGCCGCTTCGCTGGTGGGCAAGGCGACGGCGGCGAGGGCGAGGGCGATCGGAAGGGTGGGGATTTTCTTGGTGGGCATATCGGTGCCTTTTTTTCAGACGAGATTGGATTGCAGCGGAAGGGGAAGTTCCCACGAAGTGTCCTGGGGCTTCCGTTGCATTCTTCGGATCCGTCCGGCTCGAGAGCTCGACTGCGGATGCTGCTGCGGCAAGTGCGCCTTCAAGTATACGTAGCACGGCGGCCGTGCCCGGCCCGACCACGTCGGGCGCTGCCGCCGACGTGAGGGATCGCGGCGGGCCGGGGCACGCGCAGGCGGGCGACGCGGGAGCGTCGCAGGCGCGGGAAGGCGATATATATCACATTGTGATTTAGGAACCAATTGATCTCGCGCTCCCGCTGATTGGAGTCGATCTCATGGGTTGTTGTCATCGGAATCCCCTATCCATTCACCCGATTCTTGTCCGTGCAAATACGCTGTTGCGACCGAAACGTACGGCGTAGCTTTGCGGCCGGGGAGCAGGAGTGCGATGTCCGTACAAGACGACTCCCCGACGAAAGGAAAAGCAATGAGAGTCAGCAGGATGTGGATGGGTGCGGGCCTCGCGATCGCCGCCAGCTCCGGTTGGGCCGCGACCGTTGTCGCGGGGACGCCGAGCTGCTCGGCCGCCTCGAAGCACCCGTTCTACCCGACGATCCAGTCCGCGGTCGATTCGGTGCCCGCGGGCAGCACGGTGCTCGTCTGCCCGGGCACCTATCGCGAGCAGGTCGGCATCGACAAGGATCTGACGCTCAAGGGCGTCGAGGATGCCAATACCGGTTCCGATCTCGCGGTCATTGCCATACCGGACGGCGAGATGGCGACGATCCCGAACGTCGCAGGTGGACAACCCATCGCGGCGCAATTGGCGGTCACTCATGGCGCCTCGGTGAACATCTCGGGCATCACCATCGACGGCGCCGGCAACACGATCAGCACCTGCGCCGAAAACCTGGTGGGGGTGCTGTTCCAGAACGCCTCGGGCGCGCTGAAGAACAGCGTCGCCGTCAACCAGATCCTGGGGCCCGACTACGTCGGATGCCAGAGCGGACTCGCCGTCTACGTTCAGACCGACGGGCAGCACGCCGCGAACGTCACTGTCAGCGGCAACCGGATCGCGAACTTCGACAAGAACGGGATCACGGCGAACGGCGGCGGCGTGGGCGTCTCGATCTCCAACAACAGCGTCACCGGCCTCGGGCCGACGCCCGCCATCGCGCAGAACGGCATCCAGGTCTCGCGTGGCGCGACGGGCAGCGTGACCGGCAACACGGTGTCCGATGCCATCTACAGCGGCGGCTCCTATGGGTCCGCGGGCATCCTCGTCTACGCGGCCCCGGGGATCGACGTGAGCGGAAACACGGTCAGCAACACGCAGTATGCGATCACGGTGGTCGGCGACGGAAATGGCGACGCGGACGGCGCGTCGATCACCTCCAACAAGATCCAGGAAACGCGCGATTTCGACGCGATCGATCTCTGCGGCAGCAGCAACGACACGGTGCAGCTGAACACGATCCGCGGCACGGACGAGGCCGCCATCCACGTCGAAGGCGCGACCTTCTGCGGCACGCCATCCACCGGCAACCTGGTCGCGAAGAACACGATCGACGGCGCATGCGCGGGCGTCCTGGTCGGCCCGGGCGCTTCCCAATCCAATGGGAAGAACACGTTCTACAACGTCGCCACGCAGACTCTTGCGTCGAGCGACGTCTGCCCGGCGGGCGGCGGCAACACGACGCGTTCCGCCACGGCGATCGCCAGGCACCGCAAGGCGAGCCCGGCCGTCTGAACGGGGTCAGGTGGCCCTCGACGCCCAGGGCCACCTCGCCGTCCGCGCGGGCTCATCCGTAGGGCGCCAGAGCAGTCCTCCAGGCTGCCCTCGCTCAAGCCGCCGGAGTCAAAGGTAGACGACGCACCGCTTATTCCTGAATCCCATTGGAACCGTGTGGTTGGGCGCTCACCGGGAATTTCCGGCGGCGAGCGCCGGTATTGCACCGGAGGCCACTGACTTCCAAGGGGAACGCACATGAAGCAGGATCGGATCGGAGAGACGTCGCGCCGCGACGCACTGCAGCGAGGACTGCGCACGACCGCCGGCGTGGTCATCATTTGGCTCGTCGGCAGCAGGACCCATGCCGAGCCGAACAAGTTGGCCAAGACCGCCGTGCAGTACACGGACGCCGGCAATGTCCCGGGCAAGGACTGTGACGACTGCACCCAGTTCGTTCCGGGAGCGACAGCCGAGGCTCCCGGTACCTGCAGGCTCGTTGTCGGGGACATCAGCCCGCACGGGCATTGCATCGCCTTCACGCCGAAGCCGAAGACTTGAAGTGTGCGCGAGATGACCCGCCGCGGTGGCCGGGCACGCGCGCGGTCGCATCTGCCGGATGGCTCACCTTGAAGCTGATTCACCCCTCGCGACGCGACCTGCGCCTGGCGTCCGGGTTGGTGCTGTTCACCTACATGGCGCTGCACTTCGTCAACCACTCGCTCGGGCTGGTGTCGGTCGCCGTCGCCGAACGCGGGCTCGCGCTGGCGGTGGCGCTGTGGCACAGCGTGCCCGGCACCGTGATCCTGTACGGGGCGGTGATCATCCATCCGGCGCTCGCCATGGAGGCGATCTACAGCCGGCGCACGCTGCGGATGGCGCCGCTCGACATGCTACGCATCGTGCTGGGAATCGGCATCCCGACCTTGTTGATCGCGCATGTCGTGAGCA
>Ga0209051_1003591_pt1 | contig 10086 bp, 10 predicted proteins | sample AraplaCvi_mMS_r2_2_FD_184286 | JGI IMG/M metagenome (GOLD analysis project Ga0209051, IMG submission 184286) | Arabidopsis root microbial communities from North Carolina, USA - plate scrape MF_Cvi_mMS_r2 (SPAdes) (version 2) | ecosystem: Host-associated > Plants > Roots > Endosphere | place... | reverse complement strand
GGCATGAAGGACAGCAAGGTGATCGTCGCCATCAACAAGGACGAGGAGGCGCCGATCTTCCAGGTCGCCGACTACGGCCTCGTCGCCGATCTGTTCGAAGCCCTGCCGGAACTGGAAAAGGCGCTCTAATGCAGGTCGCGCAAAGACCGAAAGCACGAGAAGCGAATCCGAAAGATCACGACGCGCTTCAAACGCCTCAAATGCTTTTCTTTCGCACTTGCGAATGACTGGAAAATTATCTTTTATCGGGCTACTACTGCTGCCGGGCGATCCTTCGTCCGGCAGCATTGCTAAAAAATGCGGCAGCGCGGGGGCAGATGCCGTGCGGGGGTTTGGAGATGAATGCGGTGTTGAAGAATATTGGTATTATCGGTGCCGGCCAGATGGGCTGCGGCATCGCGCATGTTTCGGCCGCCGCAGGTTACAGGGTTCACATCTACGATCTCTCACAGGATCGCATCGAGTCTGGCCTTGCCACCATCAACGGCAACCTGGCTCGTCTGGTGACGAACAGCAAGATGACCGAAGAGGAGCGCAAGTCGACCCTGTCGCTCATCACGGGCTCGTCCGATGTCAATGATCTCGCACCCTCCGATCTCGTCATCGAGGCCGCCACCGAGGATGAAACGGTCAAGCGCAAGATCTATGCGCAGGTTTGTCCAGTCCTGAAGCCGGAAGCGCTGCTTGCCACCAACACCTCTTCCCTTTCCATCACCCGGCTTGCTGCCGCCACCGACCGCCCCGAACGCTTCATGGGCATTCATTTCATGAACCCGGTGCCGGTGATGAAGCTGGTCGAACTGGTGCGCGGCATCGCCACCGATGAGAAGACCTTCTCGGCCGCCAAGGAATTCGTCGGCACGCTGGAAAAGACCATCACTGTCGCCGAGGATTTCCCGGCCTTCATCGTCAACCGCATCCTGCTGCCGATGATCAACGAGGCGATCTACACGCTCTATGAAGGCGTCGGCACGGTCGACGCCATCGACACGGCGATGAAACTCGGCGCCAACCATCCGATGGGACCGCTGCAGCTTGCCGATTTCATCGGCCTCGACACCTGCCTTTCGATTATGCAGGTGCTGCATGACGGCCTGGCGGACTCGAAATACCGCCCCTGCCCGCTGCTGGTGAAATATGTCGAGGCCGGCTGGCTCGGGCGCAAGTCCGGCCGCGGCTTCTACGACTATCGCGGCGAAGTGCCGGTCCCGACACGGTAAGTAAGCAGGCATTATCAGAACGGGCGAATAGACCGGACGCCCGTGAAATGCTTTCCTTGCCGTGAATGGGAGGAAACGCCATGTCGACCGAAACACCGATGTTCCTGCTGCAATGCTGCGTCCTTATCGGAATTGCCGGCGTTTTCCTGATCAGAGGCGATGGCGACTCCTGACTGATATCCTTACGATCCGATCGCACCCTTGATGAGAGTCTTGGCGTCCTCGCTGTCCCAGGCGGCGGGTCCGTTCATGGCGGAGATCAGGCAGCCCTTGTCGTCGATCAGCAGCGTCACCGGCAGCCCCATGGCGAGCCCCTCTTTCTTCAGGCTGTTGAACACCGCAATCGTTTTGTCGCGATAGAGCTGCAGCGCATCGACGCCGGTCTCGGCCAGGAAGGTCTTCGGCTTGTCGTCGTCGCCGCTGTCGATATTGACGGGCACGACCTGGAACTTGTCGCTGCCCATCTCCTTTTCGAGCGCGTTCAGCGCCGGCATCTCCTCGCGGCAGGGAACGCACCATGTCGCCCAGAGATTGAGGAGCACGGTCTTGCCGGCAAAATGATCGAGCGTCAGCGGCTTGCCGTCCGGCCCGTTGAAGGAGACCGCCGTCAGCTTGCGCGGCTCATAGGCGGCGACCATGGCGGCCACCTGCCCCTTCATCAGCGGTGTAACGCTGGCGATGCGATCCCGGGCCAGCTTGCATTCGACAGACGCCGTCTCACCGCCGCCATTGCCAATCCCCGTCTCCTTCACGTATACCGCAGCCGCACCGGCAACGACGCCCGCAACGGCGGCTATCGCGATCCATTTCACGGATGGCAGCCCGAAGGATTTCTTTGTCGTCATTTCATTCTCCAGGACATGCATTCAAGGCGGGCACCTTCATGGCCGACACCACGGATACCAAATCTTCAAACCAGATGTGGGGCGGGCGTTTCGCCTCCGGCCCGGACGCGATCATGGAGGAGATAAATGCCTCGATCGGTTTCGACAAGAAGCTTTTCGCGCAGGACATCCGCGGTTCGATCGCCCACGCGACCATGCTCGCCCATCAGGGGATCATATCGGCCGAGGATAAGGACAAGATCGTTCACGGGCTAAACACGATCCTGTCAGAAATCGAGAGCGGCAATTTCGAATTTTCGCGCCGGCTCGAAGACATCCATATGAATATCGAAGCGCGTCTGGCGACGCTGATCGGACCGGCAGCCGGCCGGCTGCATACCGCCCGCTCGCGCAACGACCAGGTCGCGCTCGACTTCCGCCTCTGGGTGAAGGAAGAACTCGAGAAGACCGAGAAGATGCTGACCGGCCTGATCGCCGCCTTTCTCGACCGCGCCGAAGAGCATGCCGAAAGCGTCATGCCGGGCTTCACCCATCTGCAGACCGCCCAGCCCGTGACCTTCGGCCATCACTGCATGGCCTACGTCGAAATGTTCGGCCGCGACCGCTCACGCGTGCGCCACGCCATCGAGCATCTGGACGAAAGCCCGATCGGCGCGGCGGCCCTTGCAGGCACCGGTTATCCGATCGACCGCCATATGACTGCCAAGGCGCTGGGCTTCCGCGAGCCGACCCGCAACTCCATCGATACGGTCTCCGACCGCGACTTCGCCATCGAGTTCCTGTCGATCGCCGCGATATCCGGCATGCACCTGTCGCGTCTCGCCGAAGAGATCGTCATCTGGTCGACCCCGCAATTCGGTTTCGTGCGCCTCTCCGATGCCTTCTCGACTGGCTCCTCGATCATGCCGCAGAAGAAGAACCCGGATGCGGCTGAGCTGGTGCGCGCCAAGACCGGCCGCATCAACGGTTCGCTGGTGGCGCTGCTGACGATCATGAAGGGCCTGCCGCTCGCCTACTCCAAGGACATGCAGGAAGACAAGGAACAGGTCTTCGACGCGGCCGAGAGCTTGGAACTGGCGATCGCCGCCATGACCGGTATGGTGCGCGACATGACCGTCAACACCGCGCGCATGAAGGCTGCGGCCGGCTCAGGCTTCTCGACGGCAACCGACCTTGCCGACTGGCTGGTGCGCGAAGCGGGCCTACCCTTCCGCGATGCCCATCACGTCACCGGCCGGGCCGTGGCGCTTGCCGAAAGCAAGGGCTGCGATCTTGCCGAACTGCCGCTCGCCGACCTGCAGGCGATCCATTCCGCGATCACCGACAAGGTCTACGACGTGCTGACTGTCGAAGCCTCGGTCGCCAGCCGCAAGAGCTTCGGCGGTACCGCACCCTCTGAGGTGCGCAAGCAGATCGCTTTCTGGCGCGCCCGCAACTGAGGAATATCACGCGGCGCAAGCCGCCGCGGCCTTGGCGCACAGGCGGAAAGACCGTCCAACAATCAGGGTGCACAAGGCGGATAAACTTCGCTATGACAATGTCCATCAGAATGCCGCCGAAGAGGATATCCATGCAGAAGAGCTTGCCGCATCTCATCCGCCTGACGGCGGTTCTCGCCGTCATCGGCCTTGCCGTTGCCGGATGCGGGCGCAAGGGCGATCTCGATCCGCCGAGTGCTGCGGCAACCAAGGAAGGTGACGTTTCCAAGCCGACAAAACAGCCGGGAACCGTCGATAAGCCCTTCCTTCTCGATCCCCTTCTTTAAGGCATTAGACCGTGAACCATTTCGAGTACCGCGATGGCGTCCTGCATGCCGAAAACGTCCCCGTTCCCGAGATCGCCAAGGCGGTCGGCACGCCCTTCTACGTCTATTCCACCGCGACGCTGGAGCGCCATTACCGGGTCTTCTCCGAGGCCTTCGCCGATATGGACTCCATGGTCTGTTACGCGATGAAGGCGAATTCGAACCAGGCCGTGCTGAAGACACTTGGCCGCCTCGGCGCCGGCATCGACGTCGTCTCCGAAGGCGAGCTGCGCCGCGCGCTCGCCGCCGGCATCCCGGCCAGCCGCATCATGTTTTCAGGTGTCGGCAAGACGCCGCAGGAAATGGATTTCGCTCTCGAGGCAGGCATCTACTGCTTCAATGTCGAATCCGAGCCTGAGCTCGAAATCCTCAACCAGCGTGCCGTCAGCGCGGGCAAGAAAGCGCCGGTCTCCTTCCGCATCAATCCCGATGTCGATGCAAAAACACATTCGAAGATCTCGACCGGCAAGAAGGAAAACAAGTTCGGCATCTCCTGGGAGCGTGCCCGCGCCATCTATGCCCATGCCGCCAAGCTGCCGGGCATCGAGGTCACCGGCATCGACATGCATATCGGCAGCCAGATCACCGAGCTGCAGCCCTTCGACGACGCCTTCAAGCTGCTGCACGACCTTGTCGCGACGCTGCGCGCCGACGGCCACACGATCGACCATGTCGATATCGGCGGCGGCCTCGGAATTCCCTATAAGGACGACAACAATCCGCCGCCGCTGCCGGACGCTTATGCGGCGATCGTCAAGAACCAGCTGCGCGGCCTCAACTGCAAGATCATCACCGAGCCCGGCCGCCTGATCGTCGGCAATGCCGGCATCCTGGTGACCGAAGTCCTCTATGTGAAGGATGGCGGCGAGAAGACCTTCGTCATCGTCGACGGCGCGATGAACGATCTGATCCGCCCGACCCTCTACGAGGCCTATCATGAGATCCGCCCGGTGACGATTTCGGCGGCGAACGCCCCGCGCATCCGCGCCGACGTGGTCGGCCCCGTCTGCGAGACCGGCGATTACCTGGCACTCGACCGCGAGATGGCGACGCCGAAGCCCGGCGACCTGATCGCCGTCAGCACGGCCGGCGCCTATGGCGCGGTGCAGGCCGGCACCTATAACAGCCGGCTGCTGGTGCCCGAGGTTCTGGTCAAAGGCAGCGATTTCCATACGATTCGCCCGCGCAGAACCTATGCCGAACTGATCGGCCTCGACTCCGTTCCTGCCTGGCTCGACTGAAGCAGCCATCACTTTTTGGCGAATAAACGTGAAAAGCCGGTATTGCCGGCCGCTCGCCCTCGCCTTCGCCACAAAGAGTGTTATCCTTGTCAGTCATGAGCGTATTGCCCTGCAATCGCCGGAAGCGCCCTCTGTTCCAGAACGCCAGATCGCGGAGACCGGACCGATGACAAGCCCCTCAAGGCAGAGGAAAGGTGCGTTTGCGCTCCGCCCCTCGCTTGCCAGGCTGGTGACGACAAAACGCCTGCTGGCGCGCGTGGTGCTGTTTTTCGAGCAGTTGCTTCCGCCCTTGATGTCGGTCTTGGCAGTCATCGCCTTTTACCTCGCAGCCTCTTGGTTCGGCCTCTTCCGCAGTGTGCCGGACTGGCTGCGCATCCTGCTGCTGATCGCCTTTGCCGCTGCTTTTCTCGTCTCACTGCTGCCCTTGCGCAATCTGCGCTGGCCGGGGGTCGCCGAAGCCGACCGCATGCTGGAAGAGCGCAACGGCCTGCCGCACCAGCCGGTGACCGTCCAGGAAGACGAGCCGGCCTTCGATACGCCCTTCGCCCGCGCGCTCTGGCGCGAGCACCAGACCCGCATGGCCGAAAAGATCGCAGCCCTCGATGCTGGACTGCCGCGGCCGGATATCGCCGCGCATGACCGTTTTGCCCTGCGCGCCGTGCCTGCGCTGCTGCTGGTCACCGCTTTCGCCTATTCGCTGTCGATCAACGGCGGCTCGCTCGGCGACGCGTTTCAGGCCGCGCCCGAACAGGTGGTCGTCGATCCGGCGGTGCGCATCGACGCCTGGGTGACCCCGCCCTCCTATACCGGCCGCGCCCCGGTCTACTTGACCGCTGACGGCAGCGAGCAGGCGCCGATTGGCATTCCGCAGTTCTCAGGCCTCACCGTTCGTGTCAGCGGCGGAAAGACCACCGAAAAGGTCGTGTTCCGCAAGGCGAACGGCCAGGCGCAGGATATCGCCGTGCAAGCGGATACCAAGCCGCGGCAGGCGGCGGCAGGCAGCGAACCGCCGAAGACGACGCCGGCCGGTGAAGCGCCCACCAGCCAGGCACTGGTCGCTCAGACGCATGTGATGAAGCTGGAAGAAAATGGCGCCCTCGAAGTCAACGGCCGCCGCTGGAGCTTCGATGTCCTCCCCGACAAGGCGCCGGAGATCGCCTTCGACGGGCTGCCGAAGCCCAGCGTCAACGGCGCGCTTGAAATCGGCTTTACCGTCAAGGACGATTACGGCGTCCAGGAAGCGCATGCGGAGATCGTCCCGGTCGACACCGATCCGACGGCGACGCCGCTCTATCCTTTGCCGGAATACCGGCTGGATATTCCCCGCCGCAACGCCCGCGACGCCAAGGGCGTGACCAGCCGCAACCTGACCGAACATCCGCTCGCCGGCAAGCGCGTGCGCGTGACGCTCGTCGCCAAGGATGGCGCCGGTCAGACCGGCCGCAGCCCGCCGCATGAGATGGTCCTGCCGTCGCGGCCCTTCAACGAGCCGCTTGCTGCGGCCGTCGCCGAGGAGCGGCAGGTTTTCGCGCTCGACACCCGCAAGATGCCGCAGGCAATCGCGCTGAACGAGGCGCTGACCATCCGTCCCGAGGAGACCATCCCCAAGCTCACCAATTATCTGCTGCTGGAATCCGCCTTGACGCGCATGAAGCTTGCAAGGGGCGAGGAGGCGCTGAAGGATACGGCTCAGTATCTCTGGGAGATCGCTCTCGGCATGGAGGACGGCGATCTTTCGCTTGCCGAGCGCAAGCTGCGCGAGGCCCAACAGAAACTTGCCGACGCATTGGACCGCAACGCGCCGGACGAGGAAATCAAGAAGCTGATGGATGAGCTGCGCAAGGCAATGCAGGACTACATGACCGAGCTTGCCCAACGCATGCAGAACGCGCCGATGCAGCCGAACCAGAACGCCCAGAACATCCTGCGCCAGCAGGATCTGGAACGGATGATGGACCAGATCGAAAATCTCGCCCGCTCCGGCAATCGCGACGCAGCCCAGCAGATGCTGTCGGAATTGCAGCGCATGATGAACAATCTGCAGGCCGGCAGGCCGCAGCGCGGCCAGCAGAGCCAGGAAAACAGCGAAGCCCGCAAGCAGATCGACAAGCTCGGCGAGATCCTGCGCGACCAGCAGAAGCTGATGGAACAGACCTTCCGTCTCGATCAGCAGCTCCGGGACCGCATGCAGCGCGGCGAACCCGACATGGGCGAAAACGATCCGCTGCTCGATGAGATGAACCCCGGCGAGAACGGCGAGCCGCAGGATCAGCAACAGGGCCAGCAAGGCAAGGACGGCCAGCAGCCCTCCGACCAGATGACCGCCGAGCAGTTGCGTGAGGCGCTGAAACAGCTGCGCGCCCAACAGGATGCGCTCGGCAAGCAGCTCGGCGAATTGCAGAAGAGCCTCGGCGAGTTGGGCATGAAGCCCGGCCCCGGCTTCGGCCAGGCGCAACGCGAGATGGAGGGTGCAGGCCGCGAGCTTGGCCAGGGCCGTGGCCAGCCGGCCATCGAGGGCCAGGGCCGCGCGCTCGAAGCGCTTCGCCAGGGCGCCCGCGACATGATGAACCAGATGATGCAGGCCCAGCAGGGCCAGCAGGGCCAAGGTCCGAACGGTCAGGTCGGTCAGGGGGATCAGAACGGCCGTGATCCGCTCGGCCGTCCGCGCCGCGTCCAGGGGCCGGATTTCGGCGACGACGTGAAGGTGCCCGACGAGATCGACGTTCAGCGCGCCCGGGAAATCCTCGACGCGATCCGCGAAAAGCTCGGCAACAATCCGCCGCAGGAAATGGAACGGCGGTATCTCGAACGGTTGCTGGATATTCAGTAGGCCTTACGCCGCCGTATAATCGATCGGCGGCGTGTTAAACCTGTGTCACGTAAAACCATGCATGACGCCGCCCGAAACCCATTCAGGCGTTTCGGCGGTATGCTTCTCACGCGACGAGCGCCCGGGCGACTGCTTTGCGAATATCGGGAAGCGCGAAAGGTTTCGCGACGACGTCGATGATCTTTTCGGCAAGATCGTCGGCCCGTTCGCGCTGCTCGGCATAGCCGGTCATCAACAGGATCTTCAGGCCGGGAAAGGCGTCTTTTGCCTGGTGGGCGAGTTCGATGCCGTCCATTACGGGCATGCGGATATCTGAAAGCAGCAGATCGTAGGCCCCGTCCCTCAGCTTCTCCAGTCCCTCGGCGCCATCAGCCGCTTCATCGGTCTCGTGACCGTCGAGCCTGAGCGCCCGGGCTACGAAAGACCGCAGGGAGTCCTCGTCTTCCGTAATCAGAATTCTTGCCATATGTGCATTGCTCCGTCTTCAGCCCACGACGGAAATCACCAGACTTTCCTTTTCGATCGGTAAAGATGTCGAAGCGATGGACGGAATGGTTAACAACCCGTCTCGACAGCGCCAGCTCAGGCGTCGCCGGTGACCACGCCGACGAAGGGCAGTTCGCGAAAGGCGTAAGCCACATCCATGCCGTAGCCGACGACGAAATAGTCGGGGCATTCGAAGCCGACATAATCGGCCTCCAGCTTTTCCTTGCGCTTGACGCGCTTGTCGAGCAGCACGGCAATGGTGACGTTGCGCGCACCGCGCTCGAACAGCAGTTCCTTGGCAAAAAGCAGGGTGCGGCCGGATTCGAGGATATCGTCGATCAGCAGGACGTCGCGGCCATGGACGTCGCTGTCGATATCCTTGACGATGCGCACGCCCTGCGAGACCGTGCCGATGCCATAGCTCGACAGCGTGATGAACTCGACCTCCGGGGCAAGCCCGCTATCATGCAGGGCGCGGATCAGGTCGGCGGCGAAGATGAACGAACCCTTGAGCACGGCGATGACGAGCAGGTCCTTGGTCGGCCCGTTGGCGATCTCCCGCGCCATCGAATGATTGCGCTCGGCGATCTGCTCGGCAGTGAAGAGCGGCTCGATATTTTTTCCGCGCACGACAGGCATAAGGGCTTGCTCCATGAAAAGAAGGGTAAGCCGTTAGCACATATGCGAGCTTGAAACAGCCTCGTCAGCCATGAAATTAACGGTATTGGCGCGACTTGCGGGGGAAAGCCAGCCATTCCGTGTCAAGTCGCTCTCTACGGCAGGAACGACAGCCTGATTTCCGGCAGTTTTCCGCCGGCATGCTGGACGCGTGCCGAGAAGCCCCGGCTCTGGCCGCCATAGATGACATCGGAGGGCGGATTGATGACGATGCTTGCGGTCAGTCGCTCGTCGGTCACCAGATCGGCGCGGATCGGATGCACCGTCTGCGTCGTGCCGCTGTCGTTTTCGATGATGCCGTTGATCACGAGCACCCGCATGCCGTTCGCGTCACGCGGCGCCACCGTCACATGGGTGAAGTGTAGCGGCGCTCCGGAATAGGCCAGCTCGGCGGAAAAGCCGGAGAAGCCGCCCGCAAGCCCGAAGACGAGTACGGCGAGCGCCAGCACCAAGCCTGCGAAGCTCCGAATCGACGCCCGCTGCAGGAAAACTTCCACGTCGCGCAGAACAGTTGCCATCGCCGGTGTCTGCGGCGGCTGTGCTGCCTGTGCTTGCGCCGCGCGCCGGCGGTTGTCGTTATAGGTCCTTGCAGTGAATTCCTTCGGGCGGACTTTGCCGAGCGTGACGAATTCCGCGTCGGAAATATCGGCGGGACGCGCGGCCCGGTACTTTCGGGCTGCAGGTTCCGGCGGCAGGAAATCATAGGCCTGGCCTGGCGCCCGGCGGCTGAAGGAGGATGCTTCCATGGTGGCTGCCTCGCAGATGTCCACATGGTTTCGCTGCCGGGGACAATCTTGGCATTGAAACGAATCCTGCTCAGTCGTAAATTTTAATGGTTAATGCTTCGCAAAGATCGCCATCAAACGGGCGTCTTTCCGGCAAAATTTACCGGCTGTTAACGGTGTTGGTTAACAAGTCACGCGGTGAAACCCACAACAGACTGAGCTGCCCGTTGATCCACTTCGAGAATGTCGGTTTGCGC
>Ga0209051_1003585_pt1 | contig 10096 bp, 7 predicted proteins | sample AraplaCvi_mMS_r2_2_FD_184286 | JGI IMG/M metagenome (GOLD analysis project Ga0209051, IMG submission 184286) | Arabidopsis root microbial communities from North Carolina, USA - plate scrape MF_Cvi_mMS_r2 (SPAdes) (version 2) | ecosystem: Host-associated > Plants > Roots > Endosphere | place: USA... | reverse complement strand
ATTTCGACATCCAGAGGCGGCAGATCCTCACACAGGATGCCGGAATGGAGGTCGTCCCGGCAGTCGGTGAAACAGGTAAAGGTGAAGGGCGGCGTGATGTTGCGTTTCACCATCGCAAAGAGACGGTTGATGAAGGTCGGCCCGTATCTCGTGCCCCAATTGATGCAAATTACCTGTCTAACCCCGCCGCTCGCAGCCAAAACATGCGTCATCATAGCTCGCCATTTCCCTGCCCGGATCCGAACCCCTCGCATCCGATGGAGCGGTTCGCAGGCCTGCATCAGATTTTCAGTTGGGAATAACCTGGCGGAAATGCAATCCTGACATCCGAGAGCCCTGGCCTGCCAGACCTCGTGTTTCGGCGGAAACCCACCGAAACCTGCTTTGTAAAATGCCTTGTATTTGAATTTTGCCGGGGTCGGAAGCGGTTTAAAGCGTCGACACAAAAGAAAGCATATCACTTGCGCTTTACCTGCTATCAGCGGGAGCATAAAAGACTGCCGACACTCCGCGTTGCACTTGCCCCGCCAGCCGAGAGCAGTTTTCTCGCCACGGAGAAAGCTCCGAAAGGTTCATCATGTCCGCCACCGCTCAGCAATCCAACCGCACGCTCGTGGTTGCCACGATCATGCTCGCAACCTTCATGGTGGCGATCGAGGCCACCATCGTGGCGACCGCCATGCCGCGGATCGTCGGCCAGCTCGGCGGCTTTACCTATTACAGCTGGGTCTTTTCAGCCTTCCTGCTGGCGCAGTCGACGACCACTGTCATCTACGGCAAGCTGTCTGATATTTTCGGCCGCAAGCCGGTCTTGATCGGCGGCATCATCGTCTTCCTCGTCGGCTCGCTCTTCTGCGGGCTTGCGTGGTCGATGGCCTCGCTGATCGTCTTCCGCCTGGTGCAGGGGCTGGGTGCCGGCGCGATCCAGCCGGTGACAATGACAATCATCGGCGACCTCTTCAAGCTGGAGGAACGCGGCAAGGTGCAGGGCGTGATGGCGACAGTCTGGGCGACTTCGGCGGTCGTCGGGCCGCTCGCCGGCGGCATCATCGTCGATACGATCTCCTGGGCCTGGATCTTCTGGATCAACCTGCCGATCGGCATCTTCTCGATCATCGCCTTCCTGCTCTTCCTCAAGGAGGACGTGGCGCACAAGGATGCGAAGATCGACTATCTCGGCGCCATCCTGTTTTCGATCGCCATCATCGCGTTTTTGACGATCCTGACGGAGACGGATGCGCCGGCATGGGTGCTCATTTCACTTGCCGCCGTTTTCGTCGTGACCGGTATCCTATTCGTGCTGCAGGAGAAGCGTACGCCGGAACCGATCATTTCCATCGCGCTCTGGAGCCGGCGGCTCGTGGCGACCAGCAATGCCTGCATGCTGCTTGCCGGCATGGCGCTGATCGGCCTTTCGACGATCCTGCCGATGTATGTGCAGGGCGTGCTCGGCCGCTCGCCGATCGTTGCCGGCTTCACGCTCACCATGCTCGTCGTCGGCTGGCCGCTTTCCGTGATGCTTTCCAGCCGGTTCTTCAGGGCATTCGGCATCCGCAATACGTTGCGGGTCGGCAGCTTCATGTTTCCCTTCGGGGCCTTCTTCCTGCTGTTCCTGACGCCGGAAAGCCATCCGGCCGTTGCGGGCGCCGGCTCCTTCTTCATGGGCTTCGGCATGGGGCTCATCAACCTCACCAGCATCGCTTTGGTGCAGGACAGCGTGGAGTGGTCGATGCGCGGCAGCGCCACCGCCTCGATCATCTTTGCCCGCAGCCTCGGCAATACGCTGGGTGCCACCGTACTCGGCGCCATCCTCAATGCCGGTATCAACCACTATGCGACGGGGAATGCGGCCAACAGCCTGCGTGAGGCGCTGAACCAGCCGACCGGGCTCTCCGAACTCGCCGCCGATCCGGCAGTGCGCGGCATTTTCGATGCGGCACTACACTGGAGCTTCTGGGGCGTCGTCGTGGTGGCGGTGCTGACCTTTGCGACCACCTGGCTGATCCCGATCGGGCGCGGTGTGAAGGCCGGGGGCGCGGGGAGTGCTGCGAGCGAAGCGGCGTCGCATTAGACCTGATCTTTTTCCCGAAGTGCAAAAATGCAATAACAAAGGAGTGACGCTCGCCCGGGTCATTTACAACAGCTCATTCGTTGGATAAGGCGAATTAGAGCATCAATAAAACCGGGAGCTGAAATACTAATGGTTGTTTCGGGATTTTTCAGACAAAGTCATATTCAAATTTTTATGCTCTCTACGATGTTAGGTCTGTCAGGATGCGTCACAAATAATAATGGCGTTCAGAATTCTGAGGATCATAGTCGAGCTCTAAGTGGAGAGCGGACAAAAATGGGCCAGTCTTACATGCTGAATCCAGACTGCAGCCCAAGAACAATGCCTAATGTAAAACTAATTCAAGCCCCGGAGCACGGATCCGTCGAATTCGTGAAAGAAAATATTTTCGCTAACTATAAGAGTGCCCCTCAAAGCAGATGCAATTCCAGGAAATCTCCCGGAGTATCCGAATACTATACTTCAAAGAGCGGCTATTCTGGAAAAGATATGTATAAGGTGAGAGTGTCCTATGGGGAGGGAACGATCAAGGACGTAACCGTCAACATCAATGTGATCAAGAATTAAAGAGGCCTGAGCATCGGCGATCCCGTAAGTCGTAGCGCCACTCGTCACTTCACGCAGTCTCGGCCGCCTGCGGAATGGACTGCAGCAGCGTCTGGCGGGCCGAGCGGAGGTGGATGCGACAGGCGGCCTGGATCCTGGCCTGATCGCGGGCTTCGAGTGCTGCGATATAATCGAGATGCTCGTGGATCGCCCGCTCGTTGCGTTCGCGGGCCGCCGTCTTGTTCCACTGATAGTGATAGTGAAAGATGATGGCGATCGCGTCATAGAAATCGGCGATGAAACGGTTCTTCGAGGCGCGGTGGATCAAGAGGTGGAAGCGCTCGTCGAGGACTGAGAATTCCTTGAAGCGGTTGTTGATGTCCGAGAGCATGGAGAGGTGCTCTTCCTTGATGGTCGCAAGGGCAGCCCAGGCCTGATGGTCAGCAGGAAGCTTGCCGAACTCGGCGGCCGAATGCAGCTCGAACATTTCGCGCACATCGGCAAGTTCCAGCGCAAATTCACGGGTAAAGCCCTTCAGCGTCCAATGGCTGTTCGGCCGTTTTTCGATCAGGCCGAAGCGCGAGAAGCGGATCAGGAATTCGCGCACGCTGGTCGTGCCCGTGCCGATCTCGCGGGCAAGCTCCAGCTCGTTGATCTGCATGCCCGGGGCAGCCTCATCGGAGAGGATGCGCTGCATGAAGCTGCGCTCGATGATGTCGTGCAGCGAATCCGTTTCCTCCGAGGGGAAGAAGTCGCGGTCGACAGGCTGGCGCAGCACGATCTTCTGGCGCTTGTTCCAGCGGATGATGCCCTCATCGCTGAGGCGGGTCAGGATGGCGCGCGCGGTGCTGCGGCTGACGCCGAGCTGGGCGGCGATTTCCGGCTCCGAAGGCAGCGCCGTGTCCATGCGCAATGCTGCCGCATATCGGTTATAGGCTTCCTTGAAGACTGTATTCTGCCGTGCCATCAGACCCCGCTTTCCGCTCAAACCCGACGGCTCTGGCGACACGGCGATAGTGCCCGCCGCCAAGAACGGGCACAGCCGGACCAGGAGCCTCTTCAGGCGACCTTTATCTTATTTTCGGTCGCATGCGGCTGTTTGCCTCCCTCGTCCACAGGATCAATATTCCCGTTGACTTGAAAATGTTTATTGTAGATAAAAAACAAAATCAATGCGCATTCGTCGATGTAACAGGCGCAGAAGCGAACGTTTCGTCAGGGAGATGAAATTGGACAGACAGCCTTGGATCATCCTGTCGGCCGGAGACAATGTCGCGGTCGCAACGGCCCCGATTGCCGAAGGAGCGACCGTTGCCGGCGTTACGACGCGCCAGAAGATCGACCCCGGCCACAAGGTCGCCATATCGGACATTCCGATCGGCACAGCGGTCGTGAAATACGGCCAGGCGATCGGCCGCACCACGGCTGATGTGAAAGCCGGCGACCACGTTCACAGCCACAATCTGCATTTCGAAAACGACCGCCTCGCGGCGACCGCCAATTCAGCGCCTGAAGAAGCAAGTGCTGAGGACAGGGCGCGGACCTTCATGGGTTACCGCCGCGCCGACGGCCGGGCGGCGACGCGCAACTATATCGGCATCATTGCCAGCGTGAACTGTTCCACCACGGTCTGCCGGGCAATTGCCGACGAGGCCAACCGCACCATCCTGCCGCACTATGACGGCATCGACGGCTTCGTGCCGATCGTCCACGACCAGGGCTGCGGCATGAGCTCGACGGGTGACGGCATGAACGTGCTGCACCGGACACTTGCCGGCTATACGCGCCATGTGAATTTCGGCGGCGTGCTGATGATCGGCCTCGGCTGCGAGGTCAACCAGCTCACCCTTTACGGCCAGAGTGGCGCGGGCGCCTCCAAGCGGCATTTCAACATTCAGGACGCAGGCGGGTCCCGCCGCGCGGTCGAGCGCGCGATGGGCGTGCTGCGCGAAATCGCCGCCGATGTTGGCCGTGAGAAACGCGTGCCGATGTCGATCGGCGAGATCATCATCGGTCTGCAATGCGGTGGCTCGGACGGTTTTTCGGGCATCACCGCCAATCCGGCGCTTGGTGTTGCTGCCGACCTCCTGGCGGCTGCCGGCGGTACGGCGATCCTTTCGGAAACCTCCGAGATCTACGGTGCCGAGCATTTGCTGCGCAGCCGCGCCGTCAGCGACGATGTCGCTAAAAAGCTCGATGAGAAGATTGCCTGGTGGGAAGACTATGTCGCCCTGCACGGTGCCTCGCTCGACAACAATCCGTCTCCGGGCAACAAGCGCGGCGGCCTGACGACCATTCTCGAAAAGTCGCTCGGCGCCGTCGCCAAGGGTGGCCGCTCGCCGCTGACCGCCGTCTATGGTTATGCCGAGCGCGTCACCGCCCCCGGCCTCGTCTTCATGGACACGCCCGGCTACGATCCGGTTTCAGCCACCGGCCAGGTTGCCGGCGGCGCGAACATGATCGCGTTCACGACCGGTCGCGGCAGCTGCTTCGGCTGTCGTCCCGCGCCCTCCCTGAAGCTCGCCAGCAATTCCGCGCTCTATACCTCGATGGAAGAGGATATGGATATCGACTGCGGCTCGATCGTTACGGGTGACGCGACGATCAGCGGCAAGGGCCGCGAGATCTTTGAACTGATCGTCGATACGGCCTCCGGCAAGAAGACGAAAAGTGAGATTTTCGGCTACGGCGACAATGAATTCGTCCCGTGGCATCTCGGAGCGACGCTCTGAATAATATTTATTGATTTCAGGTCTTCACGAGGAGGAATGATGAAGACGAGGAGAATTGGCAAGACGGCGCTGGAGGTGACCGAAATCAGCTTCGGCGCCGCTGCCCTCGGCGGCCTTTACCGCGCCTGCCCGCGTGAGCAGGCAATGGAAACGCTGGAAACGGCATGGGATCACGGCATCCGCTATTATGATGTGGCGCCGTGGTATGGCCTCGGACTTGCCGAACGACGCGTCGGCGATTTCCTGCGTGACAAGCCGGAAAACGATTATGTTCTGTCCACCAAGGTCGGTCGTCTGTTGCGCCCGGTGCCGACAGGCACGGTTCCCGACTACAGCTATGTCGATCCGCTCTCCTTCGATGCCGATTACGATTATTCCTATGACGGCATCATGCGCTCGGTCGAATTCAGCTATGCGCGCCTCGGCCTGAACCGCATCGATATCCTCTTCGTTCATGACATCGGCGCCTATACGCATGGTGCGGCCAGGAATGCCGTGCATCTGAAGAATTTCCTCGATAGCGGCGTCAAGGCGCTGGAGCAGCTGAAATCCTCGGGCGCGATCAAGGCTTTCGGCCTCGGCGTCAACGAGGTGCCTGTCTGCCTCGACGTGATGCGCAACGCCGATATCGACACGATCCTGATGGCCGGCCGCTACACCCTGCTCGACCGTTCGGCCGTTGCCGAACTGATCCCGCTCTGCCGGCAGAAGGGAACCTCGTTCGTCGTCGGCGGCGTCTTCAATTCCGGCATCCTCGCGACCGGCCCGGTGCCGGGCTCGCATTTCGACTATATGCCGGCGAGCGATGAAGTGCTCGCCAAGGTGGGCGCAATGGAAGAGGTGGCCAAGCGCCACCGCGTACCGCTGGCAGCCCCTGCCCTGCAGTTTCCGCTGCACGACCCGGTCGTCTCCTCGGTGCTGATCGGCACCGCGCGCCCGTCGAGCCTGACGCGCAACATGGAAAATTTCGAGCCGCGGCTTCCTGCCGACATCTATCCCGAATTCGAACCCTATACGCTTGTCGCCGCGCCGCTCGGCGAAGAGGCCGTGCGGGTCTGAGGAGACACCATGCTTAAAGGTATTCACCCGCTTCTCGGCCCCGATCTGCTCTATGCGCTGAAGAGCATGGGGCATGGCGACGATATCGTCATTGTCGATGCCAATTTCCCTGCAAGCAGCATGGGGCCCGACGTCATCCGGGCCGATGGCGTCAGCGCCACTGCCATGGCCGAGGCGATCCTCACCCATATGCCGCTCGATACGTTCGTGCCGCGATCGGCATGGCGGATGGAGGTGGTCGGCGATCCCAAGGCGGTGCCGGAGGTTTGCGCCGAATTCCAGGAGATCGTCACCCGGCGCGCCGGCGATTTTTCCATCGCATCCGTCGAACGCTTCGCCTTCTACGAGATGGCACGGAAGGCGGCCTATATTGTCGCGACCACCGAGTTCCGGCTCTACGGCAACCTGATTTTGAAGAAGGGCGTCGTGCACCCGCACGAGGTGCAATTCGACTGAGGACCGTATTTTAGGTTCTTATGTATTGGAAACGAAAACAATTGCTTGGCAGACAATTTAGCGGGTAAAAAAGCGAAATCGGCACACTTGCAATTTGCTTTCGCCTCGGCTAGCTTCACATCGTAAATGTTTTTTATCGATAAAAATCGTCCGCCTGCGTTCAGCGGTCCGGTTTCATTGGAGGAGAACGCACCCTGAGAGGAGAACCCTTATGAATATCGTGAAATCCATTCTGTCTCGCCGCGCCTTTACGGCACTTGCAGGCGCCGCTGTCATTGCAACGGCAATGCCGGCCGCGTCCTTTGCCGCCGAGGTAACGATCCCGATCATCGTCAAGGACACGACGTCCTTCTACTGGCAGATCGTTCTGGCCGGCGCACGCAAGGCCGGCAAGGATCTCGGCGTCAACGTGCCGGAACTCGGCGCCCAGGCTGAATCCGACATCAACGGTCAGATCAGCATTCTCGAGAATGCCGTTGCCGGCAAGCCGGCCGCCATCGTCATCTCGCCGACCGAGTTCAAGGCACTCGGCAAGCCGATCGATGAAGCCGCCAAGTCGGTTCCGATCATCGGCATCGACTCCGGCGCCGACTCCAAGGCATTCAAGTCGTTCCTGACGACCGACAACGTCCAGGGCGGCCGTATCGCCGCTGACGGCCTTGCCGCCGCCATCAAAGGCGCCACCGGCAAGGAAGAGGGCGAAATCGTCATCCTGACGAACCTTCCGGGCGTTGGCTCGCTGGAACAGCGCCGCGAAGGCTTCCTGGATCAGATCAAGACCAAGCACCCCGGCCTGAAGGTGATTGCCGACAAGTACGGCGATGGCCAGGCAACGACCGGTCTCAACATGATGACCGACCTGATCACGGCAAACCCGAAGCTCGTCGGCGTCTTCGCCTCGAACCTGATCATGGCGCAGGGTGTGGGCCAGGCGATCGCCGAAAACAAGCTCGGCGACAAGATCAAGGTCATCGGCTTCGACAGCGACGACAAGACGGTCGGCTTCCTCAAGGATGGTGCGATCGCCGGCCTCGTCGTTCAGGACCCCTATCGCATGGGCTATGACGGCGTGAAGACCGCTCTTGCCGTCTCCAAGGGCGAGAAGGTCGAGCAGAACGTCGACACCGGCGCAAACCTCGTCACCAAGGCGAACATGGCCGAGCCGAAGATCGACGCGCTCCTGAACCCGAAGATCAAGTAAAAACGACAGGCGGCCGCGCCGGCTTCAAAAGCCGGCGCGGCCTTTCTCATCCGTGGTATGGTTCACCAGGGATGGAGCAGACGTGACAAGAGGAGGAGAGGTCCATGGTCGGACTGGAAGAGGTCAGTCATCGCCACGATGACAGCGCCACGCTGAAAGAAGCCAATCGAATTCCCGCCGGATCGCCTATCCTCGAACTGAAAGGCCTGCAGAAGAATTACGGTCACGTGCAGGCGCTGAAACCGGCGACGCTGACCTTCCTTGCCGGTGAAATCCACGCCATCGTCGGCGAAAACGGCGCCGGCAAATCCACCCTCATCAAGTTGCTCACCGGCGTCATCACCCGCACGGCAGGCGAGGTGCTGTGGTGCGGCCATCCGGTGGGACTGTCGACGCCGAACGAGGCAATCGCCCGCGGCATCAACGCCGTTCATCAGGAAGTCGTGCTCTGCCGGCACCTGACCGTGGCCGCCAATCTCTTCCTCGGCGACGAGGTCAACCGTTATGGGCTGATGCGCAGGAAGCAGATGGAGAAGATGGCGCAGTCCGTCCTCGACGATCTCGGCTTCGGCCTGCCGGCCGGTGCGCTTCTGAGCTCGTTGACGATCGGTCAGCAGCAGCTCGTCGCCACCGCGCGCGCGGCCATGCGCGGCACGCAGTTCCTGATCTTCGATGAGCCGACCGCCTACCTCACCCGCCAGGAATCCGCACAGCTCTTCAAGCTGATCCGCCGCCTGCAGAGTGAAGGCGTCACCATCGTTTATATCAGCCACCGCATGGAAGAGGTCTTCGAACTCGCCGACCGTGTCTCGGTGCTTCGCGACGGCACGCATGTCGGTACGCGCCTGATCGGCGAGACCAACGAGGCCGAGCTGATCGCGCTGATGATCAACCGCTCGATCGAGCAGATCTACCACAAGGAAGACATTCCGACCGGCGAGACAATCCTCGACGTCAGGGGACTTACAGGCCCGGGCTTCGAGGAAGTGACGCTCTCCGTCAAGGCAGGACAGATCGTCGGGCTGTATGGCCTGATCGGCGCCGGGCGCAGCGAATTCGCGCTCGGGCTTTATGGTCGCCAACCGACAAGTGCGGGCGAAATCCACTGGATGGGCAAGCGCGTCGACATCAAGAACGAACGCACCGCGATGGAGCTCGGTATTGCGCTGGCGCCCGAAAGCCGGCGCGACCAGGGGCTTTGCCTCAACCTGCCGATCGGCCTCAATATCAACCTGCCGGTATTCGGACGCCTCAGCAACGGCCCGGTCATCAATCACGCACGCGAATCGACGAATGCCGACAAGCAGATCCGCGATCTCAGCATCAAGACGCCGAGCCGGCGTGTTCCGGCCTCCAGCATGTCGGGCGGCAATCAGCAGAAGATCGTGATCGGCAAGTGGCTGAGCCACGGCGCCCGGCTTTTCATTTTCGACGAGCCGACTGTCGGCGTCGACGTCGGTACCAAGGCGGAAATCTACCGGCTCTTCGCCAAGCTGCTGAAGGAGGGGGCAGGCATCATCCTGATCTCCTCCTACCTGCCCGAGGTCTACGAACTGGCCGACCGGCTGCACGTCTTCCGCAGCGGCAAGCTCGTTGCAAGCCATGATTTCCACGCGGCGACGCATGAAGAAGTGCTCAGCGAAGCGATCGGCGTCTGAGCCAAAAGAATAAGAGGGAGAAAATTCATGACTGTCACCCCCACCGAAATTGTCGCGCCGCCGCCGCGCCGGAAGATGAACATTCTGTTCGGCCTGACACTGATCGGGTTGCTGATCTTCCTCTGGGTCGTGCTCGGCTTCGTCACCGAGAGCTTCTGGACGCCGCTCAACATCTCCAACCTGCTGCGCCAAGGTGCGATGACGGCGATCCTGGCGCTCGGCCAGACCTTCGTCATTATCACCGCCGGCATCGACCTTTCCGTCGGCGCAATCGTCGGTTTCTGCACCGTCATCATCGCCTGGCTCTTACAGGCGGGTGTGCCGCTCTGGGCGGCAATCTTGCTGACGCTGGCAATCGGTGTGGCGATCGGCT
>Ga0209051_1003583_pt1 | contig 10098 bp, 8 predicted proteins | sample AraplaCvi_mMS_r2_2_FD_184286 | JGI IMG/M metagenome (GOLD analysis project Ga0209051, IMG submission 184286) | Arabidopsis root microbial communities from North Carolina, USA - plate scrape MF_Cvi_mMS_r2 (SPAdes) (version 2) | ecosystem: Host-associated > Plants > Roots > Endosphere | place: USA... | reverse complement strand
GGGGTTGGTCACGACCATCACGATCAAGAAGGCCGCGGTGCTTGCGTTGGAGGAGAAGTACTTCCAGCCGTTGATCACCCAGTCGTCGCCGTCGCGCACCGCGCTGGTGGTGAACTGGGTGGGGTCGGAGCCGCCCTGCGGTTCGGTCATCGAATAGCTCGAGAAGAGCTCGCCGTCGAGCAACGGCCGCAGATACCGCTCCTTCTGTTCCGGGGTGCCGAACTGCGCGATGATCTCGGCATTGCCGGTGTCGGGTGCCTGGCACCCGAATACGACGGGTGCCCATTGTGACCGGCCGAGGATCTCGTTGAGCAGCGCGAGCTTGAGCTGACCGTACCCTTGGCCACCGTGTTCGGCACCGAGATGCGTTGCCCACAGCCCCCTTTGGCGCACGGACTCCTTGAGTGGGTCGACGACGCTGCGGCGCTTGTCGTCGAGCGGGGTGAACTGCAGGTGCGGCCAGATCAGGTCGAGCGGCTCGACTTCCTCGCGAACGAAGTCATCGGCCCAGTCCAGGAGTTCCTGGTACTGCGGATCGGTCTGGAAGTCCCACACGAGGTCACCCTGCCCATCTTGGATTTGGTGGTCGCACCATCGCACCACCGGCGAGCTTGCACACTGGAATGATGACCGCACCTCGCGTGGCCGCGCTGGCATTCGGTCTGCTCGCGCTGACTGCAGGCGGGTTGCAGCTGTGGGCGTACGCCTCGAGCGGCTACCTGCGGCACCTGGTGCTCGGCGTGTTCGCGATGGCGGTGGGTCTGAGCGTGGCGGTGGCCGCCGCGTCGAGGAAGGGTCCGCGGTGGCCGTAGTTCCCCCCACTCGTCGGGCTCGACCCGTACCGTCGACGGCATGACAGAGGCCAAGCGTGCCGACCTCGTGCTCTCCGGAGGCGGCGTCAAGGGGGTCGGTCTGGTGGGGGCCGTCGTCGCACTTCTGGACGCCGGTTACCAGCCGCAGCGCATCTCCGGCACGTCGGCCGGGTCGATCGTCGGGGCGGTGGTGGCGGCCGCGGCCCAGACCGGCACGATGACGGGTGCCCAGGTCAAAGAGCTTGCGCTGCAGATTGATTACCGGAAGTTCCTCGACCCCGGTCCGGTGGAACGGGTGCCACTCCTCGGCCCGTCGCTGGCGCTGCTGCGCGGATCGGGGATCTACCGGGGCGACTACATCCACGACTGGATCCGGGGCCAGCTCGCCGACCTCGGCGTGGCGACCTTCGGCGATCTGGCGCTCGCCGACGACGAGCTGCCACCCGAGCAGCGCTACCGCCTGGTGGTCACCGTCGCCGACGTCACCACCGGACAGCTGGTGCGGCTGCCGTGGGACTACCGCAGGGTCTACGGCCTCGACCCCGACGAGCAACTGGTCGCCGACGCCGTCCGCGCGTCGATGTCCATCCCGTTCTTCTTCCGGCCGATGGAGCTGACCAGTAGGTCGGGCCTCACCTCGACGCTGGTCGACGGGGGACTGCTGTCGAACTTCCCGATCGACTCGCTCGACCGGACGGACGGAAGGGCGCCGCGCTGGCCGAGTTTCGGCGTCACGCTGCTGCCGAACCTGCCCGACGGAAACGACAAGGCGATCCCCGCGCTGGCCGCGCTCCGCGTGTTGGGTGCTCCGCACCTACTCGAAGAGGTCATCACCACGATGCTGGTGGGTCGTGACCAGACGTACCTCAACCAGCCGTGGGTCGACGCGCGGGCGGTCCGCGTGAACTCGACCGACGTCGGATTTCTCGACTTCGACATCAGCGAGAACGAGGTGGAGGCGCAGTACCTCAAGGGTTACGGCGCGATGGAGGACTTCCTCGCCAGCTGGGATTGGGCGGCATATCTTCGCCGGTTCCGCTGATCGTCGCTACTGTCTCGACGATGAGGCAGTGCGCGGTGGTGCCGATGACGTCGTCGGCGGACGTCGACGCGGCCATCGCGCCGGTGAGCGGCGAGGCGCCGTTGGTGCGGGTGGTCAGGTCGGTGCTGCACGCCGTGGCCGAGGGTGACGTCGTGGTGGCGACGGTGCCCCACCTCGCGGCAAGCGTCGAGGAGTGCCTTCGGGCAGCGGGATTGGGCGTCGCGGTCGCCGCGACCAGGGGATCGGGGTCACGCCGTCAGGTGCTCCGCGCGGGCCTCGAGCATCTCGGCGTCGAACCGCACACCGCGGCGTCGGTCCTGATCTGCGATCACCGGTTTCCGTTGTCGCCCGGCGAGCTGGCCGTTCGCGTGCTCGACGCCCTGGCGATCGGCGGCGACGTGGTGGTACCCGTGCTGGCGGTGACCGACTCCGTCAAGACCGTCGACGAGCTGGGGTCGGTGGTGAGCACCGTCGACCGCGGCACGCTGCGGACCGTGCAGTTCCCGAGGGGCTTCACCGCGGCGGCACTGTGGCAGTTGGTCACCGGTCCTCTTGGGGTCTCCGAATCACCGACCGCCGCGGCCGACGGTCTCGACGAATTCCACGACGCCCTGCGGGCGGGGCTCGACGTCGGCGTGGTCGACGGCGACGCGGGCGCCTTTCAGGCGGAGTTGCCGCGGGACGCGCACCTGCTGGACGCCGTCATCGCGTGCCGCTGCGACTGATCCTGTCCTGAAGGAGCCGTTCCGCGAGCCGCACGTCGGGGGCGAACGTCACCTTGAGATTGGTGGCGGCGCCGGGGTACACGTGCACCTCGAGGTCGGTGTAGTTCTGCACGCACGACGCGGTGTCGGTGCCTTCGAAGCTGCCGTCGGCGGCGGCCAGGTACGCGGCGAGCAGCGGGCGCGCGCGGAACGCCTGCGGGGTCTGGACCCGGACGAGCGTGCCGTCGGGCGGTGACAGTCGGCCGTCGGCGTCGGTCGCCACCACGTCTGCCGCGGGCAGCACCGGGATGGCTCCGCCACGGGTACGTGCCGTCGTCACGGCGGTGTCCATCATGGCCGGGCTGGCCAGCGGGCGGGCCGCGTCGTGGACAAGCACCACGTCCACCGCGCCGGATTCGATGTCGGGTGCCAGATGGCGAAGGACGTTCTCCTCGGAACCGTGGCGGGTGTCCCCACCCTCGACGAGTTCGACTCGCAGCTCGGGCACCTCCGCGGCGAGGGTCCTGGCAGCCAGGTCGCGTTCGCCGCGGCGGAACACCAGGATCGTCCGGGCGACGTTCGCCGACCGGGCCACCGCCTCGACCGACCAGGACACCATGCTGCGACCGGCCAACGGCAGATAGGCCTTGTTGCCGTCGGCGCCGACGCGCGTGCCCATGCCAGCGGCCAGGACCACCCCGACGGCGGTGGGTGGCGTCTCCGGTGGGCGGGTCACTCGGCGAGGTTGAATGCCGCGAGCACCTTGGTCGGACGGATCCGCACCACGAGCTCCCCGGGGACCCCGTTGCGGCGGCCGTATTCCTCGGCCTTGTCGGCGCCCATGTAGCGGCCCCCGGCGCGGGTCGCGACGGCGACGAGCTCCTCGGGATCCTCGCTCAGTTCGGCGACGCCCTGCACCTGGACGAACGAGTACGGCGGATGGGGATCGTCGACGCACACCACCACTCGGGGGTCCCTCCGCAACGCGCGACCCTTGGCGGTGTCCTTGCCGGTGTTGAACACCAACTGGCCGTCGTCGACGACGAACCAGACGGGTGCCACCAGCGGCCGGCCGTCGGCTGCGACATAGCCGAGCATCGCGGTCCGGGTGCCCTCGGACAGGAATGCGATCACGTCATCGGTGAGTTCGTTCACAGCGTCCACGGTAAGCCCGCAGACACTGGCGCGAGGGGGCCTGGCGGACGGTGCTCCGAAATTGACAGGAACAGTTTGACGGCCTACATATATTGAGCGCGGCGTTCCGCTCGCGAGTGGCGTCAATCGTGCCGATGACGCCCGTGCAGTCGACATCCATGGGGGGCCGGTGACCTCGAATGAGTGAGACGGGCCCGGCACGCTCGAAGATCGCCCACGTCATCCGCGCGTTCGCCCCGTTCATCGTTCTCGGCTGGTTCGTCCTGACCGTGGTGTCCAACATCGCCGTGCCGTCGCTGGAGAAGGTCGGCGAGGCGCACACGGTCTCGATGAACGCCAAGGACGCGCCGTCGATGCTGTCGATGCAGGAAATCGGCGCCACGTTCAAGGAGTTCAGCTCCGACAGCAACGCGATGATCATCCTGGAGGGGGACAAACCGCTGGGCGCCGACGCCCACCGGTACTACGACGAGCTGGTCAAGAAGCTCGAGGCCGACACCGCCCACGTCGAGCACATCCAGGACTTCTGGGGCGACCCGCTGACCGCGTCGGGCGCGCAGAGCAACGACGGCCTGTCCGCCTATGTCCAGGTCTACCTGCACGGAAACATGGGCGAGACCCTGGCCAACGACTCGGTGAAGTCGGTCCAGCAAATCGTCGCCGACACGCCCGCCCCGCCGGGCGTGAAGACCTACGTCACCGGCGGGTCGGCGCTGGTGTCGGATCAAACCGAAGCCGGCAACACCAGCATCATCATCGTCACGATCATCACGTTGGTGGTCATCGCGTTGATGCTGGTGCTGGTCTACCGGTCCTTCGTCACCATGCTGCTGGTGCTGTTCATGGTGTTCATGGAACTCGGCGCCGCCCGCGGCATCGTCGCCGTGCTCGGCTACTACCAAATCATCGGACTCTCCACCTTCGCGACGAGCCTGCTGACGCTGATGGTCATCGCCGCGGGCACCGACTACGCGATCTTCCTCATCGGCCGTTACCAGGAGGCGCGCGGCGCTGGCGAAGACCGAGAGGCGTCCTACTACTCGATGTTCCACGGCACCGCGCACGTCGTGCTCGGGTCCGGGCTGACCATCGCGGGCGCCATGCTGTGCCTCAGCTTCACCCGGCTGCCGTACTTCCAGACCCTCGGGGTGCCCTGCGCCGTCGGCACCGTCGTCGCCGTGCTCGCCGCGTTGACCCTGGGCCCGGCGGTGGTCGCGATCGGCAGCCGGTTCCGCCGGATCTTCGAACCCAAGCGGGCGATCCGGTCCCGCGGATGGCGGCGCCTCGGCACCGCGATCGTGCGGTGGCCCGGTCCCATCCTCGCCGCCACGATCGCGCTCGCGCTGATCGGCCTGCTGGCCCTGCCGAGCTACAAGACCAGCTACGACAACCGCAGGTACCTGCCCGCCGACATGCCCGCCAACGTGGGGTACGAGGTGGCGGACCGGCACTTCAACGCCGCCAGGATGAACCCCGAACTGTTGATGATCAAGAGTGATCACGACCTTCGCACGTCGGCGGACTTCCTGGTGATCGACAAGATCGCCAAGGCGATCTTCCACACCCCTGGCATCTCGCGGGTGCAGACCATCACCCGCCCCGACGGCAAGCCGATCAAGCACAGCACGATCCCGTTCCAGATCAGCATGCAGGGCACCGCGTCGAAGCTGAACGAGAAGTACCAGCAGGATTCGTTCTCCAACATGCTGCAGCAGGCGAACGACATGCAGACCATGATCGACACGCTGACCCACATGCTGGCGTTGATGGATCAGCTTTCGGCCAACATCAACGAGATGGCGGCGAAGATCACCGACCTCGCCGCGACCGTCGGTGAGCTGCGCGACAACATCGAGAACTTCCAGGACATGTTCCGGCCGCTCAAGGCGTACGTCTACTGGGAACCGCACTGCTACGACATCCCGTTGTGCGTGGCCGGTCGCGGCATCTTCGACGCGCTCGACGGCACCAGTTCGCTCACCGACCAGATCGGCGGCCTGGTCTCCGACACCCAGAAACTCGCGGCGCTGACACCGCAACTCGCGGCCACGCTACGACCGCAGCTCGAGCAGCTCCGGTCGGTCAAGCAGATGCTGCTGACGACCTATCAGGTCCAGATGGGCTTTCAGAACCAGCAGTCGGCGATGTCGGAGAACGCCACGGCGATGGGTGACGCGTTCGACGCCGCCCGCAACGACGACACCTTCTACCTGCCTCCGGAGATCTTCTCCAACAAGGACTTCAAGCGCGGGATGAAGAACTTCATCTCACCCGACGGGCACGCGGTCCGGTTCATCATCAGCCACGAGGGCGACCCGGCGACGGTCGAGGGCATCAGCCACATCGACGCCATCAAGCAGGCCGCCAAGGAGGCGATCAAGGGCACCCCGCTGGAGGGCTCCTCGATCTATCTGGCCGGCACCGCGGCCACCTACAAGGACATGCGCGACGGGTCGTTCTACGACCTGCTGATCGCCGGAATCTCCGCGGTCACGCTGATCTTCATCATCATGCTGATCATCACGCGCGCACTCGTCGCGGCGGCGGTGATCGTCGGAACGGTGCTGCTGTCGCTGGGGGCCTCGTTCGGGTTGTCGGTGCTGCTGTGGCAGCACCTCCTCGGCCTGGAACTGCACTGGATGGTGCTGGCGATGTCGGTGATCCTGCTACTCGCGGTGGGCTCGGACTACAACCTGCTGCTGGTGTCCAGGATGAAGGAAGAGCTGCACGGCGGGCTCAAGACCGGCATCATCCGCTCGATGGCAGGCACCGGTTCGGTGGTGACGTCGGCCGGGCTCGTCTTCGCCGCGACGATGGCGACGTTCGCCTTCAGCGATCTGGTCGTCATGGGCCAGGTGGGCACCACGATCGCGCTCGGCCTGCTCTTCGACACCCTGATCGTGCGTACCTTCATGACGCCCGCGATCGCGGCGCTCATGGGCAAGTGGTTCTGGTGGCCGACGATCGTGCGGTCGCGGGCGGCCATGCGCGTTCCCCCGCCTGCGGAGCCCGCCGAGGTCCGCTGAGATCGCGGCTCGCGCCGACGGCTCGCGGGCGTGGCGTCGCCAGCTGACTTTCGGTACGGTCAACCGCCGTCGGAAGGAGCTTGTCGGGTGAACGAGCCGGAGCCAACATCGTCTCGAGCAGTGCGGGCGCACCGCGTCCGACGAATGGCGGGCCGTGACCCGCACGAGCGCCATCGCGTCGCCACTCCGCTGGAACTGCTGTTCGACCTGACGTTCGTCATCGCGTTCGGCGTTGCGGCGTCCGGGTTTTCGCACGCACTCGCCGCCGGTCACGTCGGCGTCGGCTTCACGGGGTTCATCTTCGCGACGTTCGCCACGTGCTGGGCGTGGATCAACTTCACCTGGTTCGCATCGGCCTATGACACCGACGACTGGGTGTACCGGCTTCTGACCATGGTGCAGATGGTCGGCGTCCTGGTCCTGGCGCTCGGCATTCCGCCGTTCTACGCCTCGATCGAGCACGGCGGCCACCTCGACAACGCCCTCATCGTCGCCGGCTACGTCGTGATGCGCGTGGCCATGGTGGCCCAGTGGCTGCGGGCCGCGCGGCAGGATCCCGCGCGCAAGCCGGCCAGCCTGACGTACGCCACGGTGATCACCGTCGTCCAGATCGGGTGGATCGCCTCGATCTTCCTGCCGCTGTCGGTGACGTTCGGCCTAATCGTGTTCGCGTTCTTGGCGTTTGCGGAGATGATCGGCCCGTGGCTTGCGGAGTCGCGCCGCGGCGGAACGCCGTGGCACGCCCACCACATCGCCGAGCGGTACGGACTGCTGGCCATCATCGCCCTCGGCGAGGGCGTGGTCGGCACCGTCGCGTCGTTGACGGCGGTCGTCGGCGAACACGGGTGGACGCCGGACGCCGCGATCCTCGCCATCGCGGGCACCGGGCTGACGTTCGGGATGTGGTGGATCTACTTCTCGGTGCCCTCGGCCGACCTGCTTCACGCGCACCGCGAACGGTCCTTCTGGTTCGGCTACCTCCACATCGCGGTGTTCGGTTCGATCGTGGCCACCGGTGCCGGCCTGCATACCGCCGCCTACTACGTCGAGGAGCAGTCGACCCTCGGAGCGACGGGTACGGTGCTGGCCGTCGCCGTCCCCGTCGGGGTCTACGTCTGGCTGGTCTACCTGCTCTACGGATTCATGGTGAGGGCGTGGGACGCGGTGCACCTGCTGCTGATGGTGCTGACGCTGGGCGCGCTAGTGGCCGCGGTGGTGGCGGCATCGGCGGGCCTTCCGATGACGTCGTGCCTCCTGATCGTCACGCTGGCGCCGGCGGTCAGCGTCGTCGGCTTCGAAGTCATCGGTCACCGGCACGAGCGACGGGACGTCGGCTGAATCCGATCCGGTCACTGCTGCGCGACGTCTCCCGCAGTGGCCATGATGTGGCGAGTGCGCTCCCGCAGTAGCTCGTGCGTCCGGTCGTGGTGGTTGCGCGGATGCCACGCCATTCCGATCGTCACGTGCGGCAGCGTGAGGGGAATGGGAAAGGTGCGCAGTCCGAGTGCGTCCAGCATCGGGCGCCCCAGCCGGGCGGGAGCGACGCACACGGCGTCGGTTCCGCGGGTCAGGTGCAACGCGCTGGCAAAGCTGGGGAGCACCGCTATCACCCGCCGATGGAGACCGAGTTCGGCGAGTTGCTCGTCGATCGGACCATGCGCTCGGCCTCGTCGCGACACGACGATGTGATCGGCCGCCGCAAACCGCCGCGCTGACACCGTCTTCGCCTTGGCGAGCGGATGACTCGGCCGCACCGCGGCGACCAGCGTCTCGGTGAGCAGCGCCTCGGACCTGATCTCGGGATCGCCCTGGCGAATGATTCCGATTTCGAGATCGACGATCCCTTCCCGCAGAGCGGAGGTGTCCTCGAGCCCCTCCGGACGCACCCGCAGCGAAAGGCCGGGTGCCTCCGCCCGCAGGTCCTCCATGAGAGTCGGGATGAACGTCGTCGACAGCATGTCCGTCACTTGAAGGTCGAGCATGCGCACCGCGGTCCGCGGGTCGGCAGCGTTCGACGGCGTGAACAGTGCGCGAGCGCGGGCCGCGACGGCGTGTACTTCCGCGCGTAGTTCAAGCGCCCGTGGCGTGGGCACCAGGTCTCGTCCGGCACGCACCAGCAGCGGGTCGTCGAACGCACGTCGGAGACGGGCCAGCGCACGGCTCATCGCCGGGGCGGAGGTGTGGAGGCGGGCCGCGGCCTTCGTGACGCTGTTCTCCGACAGCAGGGCGTCCAACGCCTCGAGGAGGCTCAAGTCGTATTCCACTCCCCGATTATCACTGGCGAAATGACTATGTATCAACATTGCACTGGAGTTAATCGGATTGCGTCCTTAGCGTCGAAGGGCCACTACGACACGGAGGAACACGAACATGGACGATCACACCCACTTGGGGCGTCGCCGCGACGTCGGTTGCGAAGATCTGACGACGGCCGGAGGGCAGCGTTGATGCGGGCGGCGGTGATTGGTGCCGGGATCGTCGGCCTGACAACGGGATTGGCACTTCGCCGGGGTGGCCACGAGGTGGTGGTCTACGAGCGCGCGGCGGAGATCCGCGCCGCAGGAACTGCTTTGGGGCTGTGGGCGAACGCGACGACGGTTCTCGACGAATTCGGCATCGGCGATCAGGTGCGCGCCATCGGCAAGCCCGGCGAACTGTACTTCCACGACGCGGCCGGCCACGTTCTCGACACCCCGGATTACGGCGTCGAGTATCACGAGCTTCTGCTGGTGCACCGCGCGAAGCTCAACGATCTGCTCGCCGACTCCGTCGGGCGCGAGAACATCCGTTTGGCAACCGGTTTCGCGTCCTACGAAGAGCACGACGACTACGTGACGGTCAGATTGACCGATGGCAGTGAGGCCGACGTCGACGTGCTCGTCGGAGCGGACGGGGCATACTCGTTGGTGCGTGAGCAGTTGGTGCCGGGTGCTACGGCTCGGGAACATGCCGGCCACCACGTCTGGCGCGCGTTGATCCCCGATCCCGGCCCCGAACTGACCGGGAACCGGCTGATTCTGGGTGGCGACAGGTGCCGCGGAGGCTACCTCCGCACCCATGACGGCGGCATGTACTGGCTGGTGAACCAGTTCGACACCCCTGCTCTGACCGGCACTCTCAAGCAGCAATCCTTGGAGCGGGCCGCACATCTGGGCGAGGAGGGACCAGACAGCATCTTGGTCGGGCTGATCGAAGCGACGCCGGAGGAGGAGATCCTCCACAACGAGATCATGATCGTGCCGCCGTTGCCCCACTGGGTGTCCGCGCGCGTCGCGCTGGTCGGTGACTCGGCCCACGCGATGTCGCCCCACATCACGGCGGGCGCCACGCTGGGCATCGAGGACGCCGCCCTACTCGGC
>Ga0209051_1003577_pt1 | contig 10108 bp, 9 predicted proteins | sample AraplaCvi_mMS_r2_2_FD_184286 | JGI IMG/M metagenome (GOLD analysis project Ga0209051, IMG submission 184286) | Arabidopsis root microbial communities from North Carolina, USA - plate scrape MF_Cvi_mMS_r2 (SPAdes) (version 2) | ecosystem: Host-associated > Plants > Roots > Endosphere | place: USA... | reverse complement strand
AAGAAGTTGCGGCTTTCCTCGATTGCGCTCCGGGCGCCGTCGCCAGCGCCAAGAGCCTTGTTCAGAGCCTTGCCCGCCAGACGATCGAAGACCCGGTCGCGTATAGCACCGGTCTGCTTGCCGATCGTTGGGAAAGTGCCGAAGGCCATGCCGGCATCGATGCCTTCCTGAACCGCCGGCCGATGCCTTGGGCGGCGCCCAAGGCAGGCAAGGATTAGCCGGGCCACATCGGGTGTTGAGCCGGATATTACTGTTTGGGAATCCCGGCCTTCTGGATCACGTCCGACCATTTCTGGATGTCGGCTTTCAGGCGGCCGCCGATCTCTTCCGGCGTGCTGGATCGGGCTTCGACACCGAGATCCGCAAACCGCTTCTGAAGGGCAGGATCGGCCAGCACTTCGATCAGCGTCGCGTTCAGCTTCTTGACCGCTTCCGGCGGCGTGCCCTTGGGCGCGAAGATGGCATTCCAGGAGGTGACGTCGAAACCCTTGACGCCTTCTTCAGCGGCGGTCGGGACATTCGGCGAGAGGGTGGAGCGCGTCGGGCCGGATGAAGCGATGGCGATCGCCTGGTTCTGCTGCAGGGCGGCTTTCAGCGCGGTCTGGCTGTCGATGATGACGTCGAGCTCGCCGCCGAGCAGGGCAACCTGAAGATCCGGCGTGGCCTTGTAGGGCACGATGGTGAAATCGATCCCGGAAGTCGATTTGAAAAGTTCCGCGGCAAGGTTCTGGCTGCTGCCGACATTGATGGTTCCGACGTTCAGCGCCCCGGGCTTGGCCTTGGCGGCGTCCAGAACATCCTTGAGGGATTTGAATTTGCCACCCGACTTGGTGACGAACACGAAATCGAAATAGGCAAGGCTGGAGACCGGCACGAAATCGGCGACCGGATCGAATTGCAGGTTCTTGAACAGCGGCACGCTGATCGCGGTTCCGTTCGAGAGCAGCGCCAGCGTGTAACCGTCCGCCGGAGCGTTCAGCGCCGCCCGCGCCGCAACGGAGCCGCCCGCACCCGGCTGGTTCATGATCACGATCTGCCGGCCGAGCTTCTTGCCGAGCGACTCGGCAACCAGGCGTGCGGTGATATCGGCGATCCCGCCGGGGCCGAAAGGCAGGACCAGCGTGATGTCCCTTGAAGGATAGGCGTCCTGCGCAATGGCGCCGGTCGGCAGCATCAGGGTCAGGGCGACCGCCAGGGACTTCATCCATCGCGACGGCCGTCGAAGCCGGCCCGCCGAGCTCCCCGTAGTTGTGCAATCCATTCTTTCCTCCTCCTTATAAGGCCGCTCAGGCGGCGAAATCGTATAAACGTGCTGGATTGTCGACGAGCAGCCGTTGCCGATCGCCCTCCGTCAGTGCGAACCTGGGCACGAGATCCACGAGATCGGCTTCGTCGACCGGCTCCTTGAGGTTCGGGTGCGGAAAATCGGTGCCCCAGAGGCTCCGCTCGGGGCTCGCTTCGATCAGCGCCTTCGCAAAAGGCACGGCCGTATCGAACGGAAAACGCGAAATCCGCTCCGACCCGCAGACCTTGATCCAGCAGTTTTCTTGGCCCACCAGTTCCAGCAGCGCCTGAAACGCCGGCTGGTCGGTGCCGAGGCTGGTGTCGACACGGCCCATGTGATCGATGACGAACGGCACCGGCAGGCGGGCGATCATGTCGGAAAGCGGAACAATGTCGGCGGCGTCGAGATGCAGCACCACATGCCAGCCGCGGCCCTTGATGCGGTCGATCACCCGGTTGAAGACATCCATGTCCGGCGCCCCGCCGAGATGGCGGACGAAGTTGAACCGCACGCCACGCACGCCGCCGTCGTCGAGCGTCTGGTAGGCCCGGTCGTCGAAACTGTCGTCGACGATGGCGACGCCGCGGTAACGATCCGGACGCCAGGCGATCGCGTCGAGCATGGCGCGGTTGTCTGTCCCATGGCAGCTCGCCTGAACGATGACGGCGCGCTCGATGCCAAGCCGGTCGTGGAGTTTCGCCAGCGCCTCTTTCGGTGCATCCTCCGGCGTATAGCTGCGGTTGGGCGCGTAGGGGAAAACGTGTCCCGGACCGAACACGTGGCAATGGGCGTCGCAACTGCCGGCAGGCAGCAGGAAGTTCGGTTTCCGCCGTGCGCCGCCGGCCCCGTGACCGCTCTCCTGGCGAGGTTCGTTCATGTCTCTTCCTTCATGTAAGTCAGGCACGCTCCGATCGCCTGGTTTCGAGGGCGAGGCTTCGAAAGCTGGCATAGCTCGCCTCGACGATCTGGTTCACGGCGGCCTCCCGATCGTTTCCATCGACCGTGCCGCCTGAAAGACGCGTCACGCGCTCCGGATTGATCAGCGCGTAGTAGAGCGAGCCGAGCAGGAACTGGCTGCGCCAGACGAGCCCCGCGAGCGGCGCGCCCGGCACGCAATCAGAAAGAGCCTTGATGAAGGCACGGCTCGTTTCGTCGAAGGCGTCCGCAATGATCGCCTGCGCGTCGGGATTTCCTTCCGCCGAAAGGACGGCGCGCATCCGGGTGAATTCCGCGCCACCGCCGTCGCCTTCCGAGGACGAGACGAAGGCCGGAACGACATAAGCCCGCAGGATCGCCATCAGCCGCTGGTCCGCATCGCTGATCCGAAGGGCTTCGCCCAAGAGTTCGCGGCGGCGGGCGTTCATCGGCACCGTGTGGCGCTCATAGACCTCCCGCAGCAATTTCGCCTTCGAGCCGAAATGGTAGGTGAGGCTGCCGACATTGGCTCCGGATGCCTTGGCAATGTCGCGCAGCGAAACGGCATTGTAGCCGCTGCGGGAAAACAGGGTCACGGCGTTTCGAAGCAAGGCTTCCCTCAGGTTCGGGCGCATGAAAATCCATAGTCAATCGTCCGCCCAATTTGTACAGTTGTACAAATTGGGCGTCAACAAAAAATGGCGCCACGAAAGATGAAGGTGATCCCGGTCAAAATTGGCGCTTGGTCTCCGATCTCTCGGCCTGAAGCGCCTGGTTCCGACGCGCCATGAACCCGTCGAAAAAGGCCGACAGCTCCGCATGGCCATCGAGCGGCAGCACATGCGCGACATATTGGTCGGGCCGGACGATGACCATGCAGCCCCGTTCGCGGTCGATACCGCGCATGTCGAAAATGTCCTGGGCGTTCTTGAAGTCGGGGCAGAACATTTTCTCGTAGTCGCGGAGCCCGTAACGGCCTTTGCTCGGCAGAAGGAGGGCAGGCATCGCGTCGACGGCGAGCGTCCGGTGGGCCTGTTGGAAAACGGCGCGGAAATCGATCACCGAGTCGATGTCCTGACCGGCGGGCGTATGTCTTTTCACCGGCGAGTGAGGGTCATCCGCCAGAAAATCGCAAAGCGCCCGAAGCCGCGAGGAGGGCTGGGCGCGGTCCTCCGCTCCGGCAAAGGCATAGATGCGCCAGCGGCCGTCAGCCTTCGCGGCATGGCCAAGCTGCATCGGCCTGGCATCGGCCAGCCGGATTACCGGCGCCGAATGGAACCGCGTACCGATCGTCAGCCCCTTGGCGAGATGCTGATGGGTCGCCTCGCCGGTCAGCACCGACGGCGTGTAACGGGTCGCCGTGCCTGCTGTATAACGCCCGGACCGCACGAAGTATTTCTGGACTTCCGCAGGTTCGATACCGTCGGGATGATCCGGCGATTTCAGCGGCGCGCTCAGCATGGCCGACCATTCGCGGTCGAAGTCGATCAGTTCCTTGGCGATGGTCTGGCGTTCGGCGGAATAGCTGTGCAGCAGCTCCGGCCCGCTCCGCCCCTGCAGGACGGCGGCCAGCTTCCAGCCGAGGTTGAACCCGTCCTGCATCGAGACGTTCATGCCCTGGCCGGCTTTCGGGCTATGCGTATGGCAGGCGTCGCCGGCGATGAAGACGTGCGGAAGGCGGTCCCCCGGGGCGTCTTCCGGCACGTCGTCGAACTTGTCGGTGAGGCGCTGGCCGATCTCGTAGACCGACCACCAGGCAACCTCCTTCACCTCGAATGTGTGGGGATGCAGGATCCGCTGCACGGCCGCGATCAGCTTGTCGACGGTGATGTTCCGGCTTGCCACCCGCTCGTTTTCGTTGAGCTTGTCCATCTCCACATAGATGCGGACCATATAGCCGCCTTCGCGCGGGATCAGCACGATACTGCCCTCCTCGGCGGACTGGATCAGCGCCTTCAGGCGAATATCGGGAAAATCGGTGACCGCGAGCACGTCCATGACGCCCCAGGCGTGGTTGGCGGAATCGCCGTGCAGTGCCCGGCCGATCGACTTACGCACCGTGCTGCGTGCGCCGTCGCAGCCGACGGCATAGCGGGCCTTGACGGTCTCGACCTCGCCTTCGTGGGAGGGATCGAGGCGCTCAAGCCTTGCCGTCACCGGATAGTCGGCGGCCGAGGGGTCGATCTCAAGATCGATCAGGCGCCGCGAATAATGCGGTTCGAGCCGGGCCGGTGATTTGCGCATCACATCCAGGAAGAAATCCTGCACCCGCGCCTGGTTGAGGATGACATGCGGGAATTCGGAAAGCCCCTCCTCGGTATCGTCGATCCTGCCGCTGCGGATAATGTTTTCTCGCCCTGGCTCTTCAGGTTTCCAGAACGAGGTCTCGTTGACCCAGTAGGATTCCTTCAGCACCCGCTCGGCGAAACCGAAGGCGTGGAACATTTCCATCGTGCGGCAGGCAATGCCGTCGGCCTGGCCGCGCAGCAGCGGGCCGGGCCTCTGGTCGACGATGCAGGTTCGGATGTCGGGAAAGGCGGAAAGCTGCGCGGCAAGCGTCAGGCCCGCCGGGCCGCAGCCGACGATCAGGACATCGACTTCCGTGGGAAGCGCCTTCGTGTCGGCGGGGGCCGTGTATCGATCCTCCGGATGAAAGATTTCCGGGTCGCCGGGCTCGAACCCGTTCAGATGGAATTGCATGGAACCAGTTTCCTCCGCATGTTTCTTGAAGGCGTCCGCGGAACGGATTCGGCGGATCCAATATTGATCAGTATGCTGATTATCAGTATACGTGTCAAGATTGCGACGGCTTTGGAGAGTTTGGTGAAAGACAACAATGACATGCCGGGGCATCTGGCCCGCCGGTTCCAGCAGATCGCCGTGGCGGTCTTCCATGCCGAGGTCGATGAAGCCGGTTACGATCTGACACCCGTTCAATACGCGGCGCTCGCCGCGATCAGCACCAATCCCGGGGTCGATCAGATCACCCTGGCCGGGCTCATCGCCTACGACCGCACCACGATTACCGGGGTGGTCGACCGGCTGGTGCAGAAGGGCCTGCTGGTGCGCAATGCCAGCACCAAGGACAGGCGCGCCCGCGAGTTGCAGATCACTGACGAGGGCCGAAAAACCCTGGACGGAATAGCGCCGGCGGTGGAGGCGGCGCAGGAGCTGATGCTGCGCGGCCTGACGGCGGAAGAGGCGGACGAATTGCTGCGGCTTCTGCGCAAGGCCATTGCCGCCGGCAATGAACTGAGCCGGGCGCCGCTGCGCGAAACGTCGGTTACGGCCAAGGGTAAGCCGGCCACCTGACCCGCTTTCGGCGGTCGCTTGTCACTACCGTTTTGCTGTTTCCAAAATGGCTGCGATCTCGGCAAAGCCGCGTGATCTGGCATGCTGCAGCGCCGTCACGCCGTCCTTGTCGGGGATGCCGGTAGCGGCACCGGCTTCGACGAGCAGCCGGACGATCTGCACGTGGCGGGCTCCGCCATCGCCGAGGATGACGGCTTCGAGCAAGGCCGTCCATCCGAGATTGTTGACGTGGTCCACATCGACGCCGGCCTCGATCAGAGTTTTCACCGTCTCGACATGGCCGCGCTCCGAGGCCGGGATCAGGGCCGTTCCGCCATAGCGGTTGGTGCTCTTGAGATCCGCGCCATGCGCAAGCGTCAGGCGCAGGATTTCCAGGTGGCCGCGGGCACCGGCGTAGAGATAGGGACTGTCCTGAATATTGTCCCTGGCATTGACGTCGGCACCGGCCTCGATGAGCCGCTTTGCCGCCTCGATATTATTGGCATGGGTTGCCGCGAGAAGCGCCGTCTCGCCGCGCGCGTTGCGGGCATCGATCTTGACGCCGCCGGAAAGCAGAGAACCGATTGTCCGCACGTCACCGCGCTCCGCCGCTTCGATCAACCGGCTTTCCCCGTTCTCGGACATGGCGGCTCCCGTGGTCATTGCGGATATGGCGATCGCCGCGAACAGCGTTTTCAGCGTCCGCCCGGAATTTTTATAGGTGGGCATTTTGTCTCCCCCTTCATGTCTTTTCCTCCCGGAATCCGGCACTATCGAGGCCTCTCCTACTCCGTCGCCGGACATGCCGCGTATCGCAATCGCCCGCTGTTAACCTTTTGTTGACCATATTTTCCGAGCCTTGCTTCCCACACATCACGTGTGTAGGCCGGTTACAGCAGGGAGAAGAGCATGACGCTCGTGACGTTGCCAAACAAGATTCTGAGAAACAGCCATCATACGCTTCTGGTGATGCGAGACGGCGCCATCTGTCAGGCGGTCTGCGTCCTCAACGACGGCAAGATCGGCGATGTGAGCTCGAAGCTCTCTCTCATCGAGGAGATCGCCAGCCGCAAGCTTGATGTCGGTGACGTGGCGTTCGATGGCCGCGTCTGGATCACGCCTGCCGATATGCCGCGCCCCCAGCATCCTGCTCGGCACTAGCTGAGCTAATCCCGGCACTGCGGAGCAAGAAGGACTGGCATGCACCGGGATCCGTGCCGCTTGTCGGCCGCGGGGGAGCGTGAGGAAAGGGCGGTATCCGGCCCCCGAGCATGCTCAAGGGCCGGATAAGCCGGGAGGTATCAGCGGAAAAGGTCGAGAATGCGCTTCGACTGCTCGTTGACGATGCTCAGACCGATCGTCTGGAGCTGCTGCTGCACTTTCGCGGCATTGAGCCTGACGGCGCTCTCTTCCATGTTGGCATCGACGAGACGCCCGACACCACGGTCGATCGCATCATGCAGCTTGGAGAGGAACTCCGTATTGGCATTGATGCGGCTCGACGTAGAACCGAGCTTGGCGCCGGCGGAGGTGAGGCTCGAAAGCATGCTGTCGGTGGCGGAGATCATGCCGTCCAGTTCGTCTTCGGTCGTCGCGTTCGAGATCTTGATTTCGCCGGCGGTTGCCGAGGCCTGAGATCCCGTATCGAGCAGGTAATATTCGTAGGCAGTGCCGTTGGCGGTGGTGCCGGAATAAGCCTTGGTCAGAAGGCCGTTGGCGGCATCGCCGCTGCTGGTCAGCGTCGTCGAAGCGGTATCGAAATCGATCGTGTTAAGCGCCGTGCTGCCGTCGGGGTTGGTCGACGCGGACGCAAGCAGCGACTTGACGCCCGGTGCCCCGGCGGAACTCAGCCAGTTTTCTCCGTTGAAGGACGAGGATTCGGCGACCATGCCCAGCTGGTCCTTGAGCTGGGTGATTTCGGCGTTGATGGCGTCGCGGTCCACGCCCGGCGACCGTGCCAGGATGAGTTTCGCCTTGATCTCGGAGACCAGGCCGGTTGCGGCCTCGATGCCGAGCGAAGCCGTGTCCGTCATCGCGGCGGCAAGACCGGAGGCGTCATCCACTGCCGAGAGGGACGTGCCCGTAGAACGCATGGAGGTGGCGATCGACCAATAAGCGGCGTTGTCGGACGCCGTATTGACGTTGCGCCCGGTTGCCACCTGGACAGTGTTGCGCTCCAGCGCCTTGGCGGAGCCGGTCAGCAACAGCAGGGCAGCGGCGGCCGACGGATTATAGGAAATGCTGCTCATGAAGCGTCTCGCAGGTGGGAAGGACACGTTACGGGCTCAGGCAGTGAAGATCGGCATCATGCCTTCGAGCCGTCGCCGCGTCGGCGCACGAACTCATCACCTGCAATCACTGTGCAGGAGCGAGATTTCAAAGCATTTGCAGGATTTATTAAGGTTTTAATGATTGGCGGATTTTTTGTGGGGAAGGCGGGGTTGGCGGTCTGGCACACCCCAACCAGTAGAACCAAACCAGGCCGTCAGAACTGGCGGTACTTCGCAAGCGGCAAGCCGTGTTTCGCGACATATTCATTGCCAAACCGGATTGCTTCGGCATTCTCCAGCTGCCAAAGGCGCTCGCGCTCGGCCTTGATGGGCTTGGGTTGGCCGTCCTCAGCCGCGTGCGACATATCTATCTTCAGCGCATGAGCCTCTAAAACAAGATCGCTGTCCACCAAAAGCCGAGTTGATTTTCGAGTGGACGGGAGTGGCTCTCTCCAGAGTTGATGCGAAAATGATATGCGCATGAACTCTGGAGAGAAAGCTCAATCGTCCTTCATCTTCAAGGCCGCGATGAACGCTTCCTGCGGAATGTCGACCTTGCCGAACTGACGCATGCGCTTCTTGCCTTCCTTCTGCTTGTCCAGAAGTTTGCGCTTGCGGGTGGCGTCGCCGCCGTAGCATTTGGCGGTCACGTCCTTGCGCATGGCCGAGATCGTTTCGCGGGCAATCACGTTGCCGCCGATCGCCGCCTGGATCGGGATCTTGAACATGTGCCGCGGGATCAGGTCCTTCAGCTTCTCGCACATGTCGCGGCCGCGCTTCTCCGCCGCAGAACGGTGGACGAGCATGGACAGCGCATCGACCGGCTCGCCATTGACCATGATCGACATCTTCACAAGGTTGCCCTCGCGATAGCCGTGCAGATGGTAGTCGAACGAGGCATAGCCCTTGGAGATCGACTTGAGGCGGTCGTAGAAATCGAACACCACTTCGTTGAGCGGCAGCTCGTAGGTGAGCATGGCGCGCTTGCCGACATAGGTCAGCTCGGTCTGGATGCCGCGCCGATCCTGGCAAAGCTTCAGGATGCCGCCGAGATAGTCGTCCGGGGTCAGGATCGTCGCCTTGATCCACGGCTCGCGGATTTCCTCGATCTTGACCACGTCGGGCATGTCGGCCGGATTATGCAGTTCGCGCTCGGTGCCGTCGGTCATCGTCAGCTGGTAGACGACCGAAGGCGCCGTGGCGATGAGGTCGAGGTCGAACTCGCGCTCCAGGCGCTCCTGGATGATTTCCAGATGCAGCAGGCCGAGGAAACCGCAGCGGAAGCCGAAGCCGAGCGCCGCCGAGCTTTCCATTTCAAACGAGAAGGAGGCGTCGTTGAGGCGCAGCTTGCCCATCGCGGCGCGCAGGTCCTCGAAATCGGCCGCATCGACGGGGAAGAGGCCGCAGAACACCACCGGCTGGGCCGGCTTGAAGCCCGGGAGCGCCTTGGCGGTCGGGCGCTTGTCTTCGGTGATCGTATCGCCGACGCGGGTATCGGCCACTTCCTTGATCGAACCGGTGAAGAAACCGATCTCGCCGGGGCCGAGGCTATCGACGGCCAGCATCTTCGGGGTGAGCACGCCGACGCGCTCGACCTGGTACTTGGCGTCGGTACCCATCATGCGGATGGTCTGGCCCTTGGCGAGCACGCCATCGATGATGCGCACCAGAACCATGACGCCGAGATAGGTGTCGTACCAGCTATCGACCAGCAGCGCCTTCAGCGGGCCTTTTTCGCCGAGCTCGCTCTTCGGCGGCGGCAGCTGGTGGACGATCGCCTCCAGCACGTCGGGAATGCCAAGCCCGGTCTTGGCCGAGATCAGCACGGCCTGCGAGGCGTCGATGCCGATCACTTCCTCGATCTGCTCCTTGATCCGCTCGGGTTCTGCGGCGGGCAGGTCGATCTTGTTGAGGACGGTGACGATCTCGTGGTTGTTGTCGATCGCCTGGTAGACGTTGGCGAGCGTTTGCGCCTCGACGCCCTGAGACGCGTCGACGACGAGAAGAGAACCTTCGCAGGCCGACAGCGACCGCGACACTTCATAGGCGAAGTCGACATGGCCGGGCGTGTCGATGAGGTTCAGGATATAGGTCTCGCCGTTATTCGCCTTGTAGTGCAGGCGCACGGTCTGGGCCTTGATGGTGATGCCGCGCTCGCGCTCGATATCCATCGAGTCCAGCACCTGTTCCGACATGTCGCGCTCGGCAAGGCCGCCGGTCGTCTGGATCAGCCGGTCGGCGAGCGTCGACTTGCCGTGGTCGATATGCGCCACGATCGAGAAATTGCGGATATGGTCAAGCGGAGTGCGGGTGGAATTGGTGCTCATGGCTCGCGCATATAGCAGCG
>Ga0209051_1003576_pt1 | contig 10109 bp, 7 predicted proteins | sample AraplaCvi_mMS_r2_2_FD_184286 | JGI IMG/M metagenome (GOLD analysis project Ga0209051, IMG submission 184286) | Arabidopsis root microbial communities from North Carolina, USA - plate scrape MF_Cvi_mMS_r2 (SPAdes) (version 2) | ecosystem: Host-associated > Plants > Roots > Endosphere | place: USA... | reverse complement strand
GCGACGATCAATCTGCAGGCGATCGCCGGCCTTAACGAGCGGATTCCCGATCTCGATGTCGTGTTCATCGAGTCGGGTGGTGACAATCTGGCCGCCACCTTCTCTCCCGATCTGGCGGATATCACCATCTACGTCATCTCGGTTTGCCAGGGCGAGGAAATCCCTCGCAAGGGTGGCCCCGGCATCACCAAGTCCGACCTTCTTGTCATCAACAAGAAGGATCTGGCTCCCTACGTCGGGGCTGACCTTGCGGTCATGGACCGCGACGCGACACGGATGCGCCAGGCACGGCCTTTTGTTTTCTCCGACATGAAGCATGGTGACGGCGTCAGTTCCATCGTCAGCTTCCTGAAGGAACATGGCGGTCTGTAGCGATCAGACCTGCCGGAGCGCGCTGACATCCTCGATTGCGATGGCACGGCCGCTGACGGTCACGCCCGATGTCCGCAAGGCGGAGAACGCACGTGACAGCGCCTCCGGCGCCAGACCAAGTTTTCGTGCCAGCAGGCTTTTCTGGAACGGCAGCCGCAACGACGCCCGCGCACCTTCGTTGGTGCAGTGGGTGAGGAGATAATGCGCGACCCGTTGTTGACTGGTCTGCATGCGATCTCGCGCCAAGCAGTCCATGGTTGACAACAAATGCTGCGACAGGGAGCGCGCGATTGCTCTCCCCACCCGAGGCTGTTCATCGAGCAGCCTTCTGACCTGGACAAGATCGAAGCGGGCGAGGATCGCGTGTTCCATTGCCTGGGCGCTATAATTGTACCGGTCGCCGACGAGCACCAGGCATTCTCCGAAGCTGTCGCCCGGCTCGCAGATCCTGATATCCGCTTCGCGGTCTTCTGAACCCCGATAGAGGCGAACATAGCCACTCAGCACGCAGTAGAAGTAGCGCGCGTTCCCGCCTTCGCGGAAAAGAACATCCTGAGGCTCGTAGCGTACCGCCACCGCGCAGGACAGCAGAGCGTCCCGCTCTTGCCGGTCAAGGCTGGACGCGATTAACGCATCACCAAGCATCGCCTGTTGCGCGTTGCTCAGTTTCAAAGCTCTGGTCATCTGTTTCTCCCTGTGGCGCGGCGGGTGCCGCCCCTACCTGATATTGGTAAGGGTAACCGGGAGACGCGGTTCAGAACTTGATCCTGATCAAATGCGAATCAATAAAAAAGCCGGGGTGTTGCCCCGGCTCTTGGGTTCAGTGTCTATTCGGCCGCGAAAGGCGGCAGGCGAACAACATTGCCTGATTTGGCGCGCTTTCCTTCGGGCTTCTCGATTGCCGATACTCGGCCTTCCAGAGCGCCCACAGCCTGCGTGAGTTCCTCGCGGGACAACGCCAAATCTTCCTTATCCTTCCTGCCGACCAGGCGGCCGAATATCCAGCCGAGCAGGCGGGAGAGATCGTCCATGATGAGGAAGAAGGAAGGCACAACGACCAGCGAAAGGACGGTCGACACGATAATGCCGCCGATCACCGCGATTGCCATCGGTGCGCGGAACGAACCGCCTTCGCCGACGCCGAGTGCCGAGGGTAGCATGCCAGCCGACATCGCGATGGAGGTCATGATGATCGGGCGGGCGCGCTTGCGTCCTGCCTCGACCATGGCTTCCACGCGCTCCATGCCGCGATGACGCATCTCGATGGCGAAGTCCACAAGCAGGATCGCGTTCTTCGTGACGATGCCCATCAGCATCAGAATGCCGATCATAACCGGCATCGAGAGCGGATTCTGGGTAACCAGCAGGCCGACCGCCACGCCGCCAATCGCTAGCGGCAGCGAGAACAGGATGGTGAAAGGCTGGATGACGTCCTTGAAAAGGAGGATCAGCACTGTCAGCACCAGCATTAGGCCCATCAACATGGCGTTGACGAAGCTTTGCTGCATTTCGGTCTGCACCTTGGTGTCACCACTTTCGGCCAGCTGGACCGTCGGAGGCATCTTGGCTTCATTGACGATCTGCCGGAACCGCGCCGATGCAGTATCGAGAGCCACGCCCTGCGGCAGGTCGGAGCCGATCGACACGACACGGTAGCGGTTGTTGCGCTTGATCGAGCTGACACCTTCCGAATAGTCGATATCGGCGACGGTCGAGAGCGGCACGGTCCCGCCGCTTGCCGTCTGTATCTTCATGGCCCGGAGGGCCGCGAGATCGCGACGCATGTCGAGCGACGCCTGTACGCGGATTGGGATCTGCCGGTCGTCCAGGTTGATCTTGGCGAGGGCCGCATCGATATCACCAATGGTGGCGACACGGATCGTCTCGGAGATCTGCTGCGGCGTGATGCCGAGGCGAGCCGCCTGATCCTTGCGTGGGCGAACCTGCAACTCCGGACGGGGCAGGGCGCCTTCGGCACTGACGTTGGCCAGCAGCGGATCGGCGCGCAGCTTCGCTTCCAGAACGCCGACGGTGTCGTTGAGATCCTTCTCGTTCTTGGAGAGGAAGTTGAACGAAAGGTCACGCTCGCCGCGATCGTTGAGCTTCAGGATCCGCACGTCAGGCAGATGGTGGAGCTTGGCGAAAACTTCCTTTTCAATATCCCACTGCGGACGAACTCGTCCCTTCGGTTCCACCTTGGGCAGATAGGATCCTATGACTGGGATTTTAACGACCAAGTCATCAAGCTTCTTCAAGAGCCTCTGATCAAGCTTGTGAAGCGTGAGTGTTACCGTGGCACGGCGCAATTCGAGGTCGCCCTTCGGCGACGCGCCGCCGAGCACGAAGACGCTTTCGACGCCATCGATATCCTTCACGTCCTTGTAGATCGCGTTGGTCGTCGCTTCCGTGTCATCGAGCGTTGCGTTCGGCGGCAGCTCTACGGACAGCACGATGCGCGATGCATCTTCCGGCGGCAGGAAACTGCCGGGCACCTGGGCAAGCAGCATGACGGAGCCGATCAGGAAGGCGATCGCCGCAATCAGTGTCAAATAGCGGGTCCACCAGCGGCGGGTCGTGGCGCGCACCAGGCGCGTGTAGCCGCGGAAGAACGCACCGTCATTGTCGTGATGGTCTTCCATCCCGTCCTCTGCCCGCATCAGATACGCGGCCATCATCGGGGTTATGAGACGCGCCACCATCAGCGAGAAGAAGACGGAGAAGGCAACCGTCAGGCCGAACTGGATGAAGTACTGGCCAGGGATGCCGGGCATGAACGACACCGGCACGAAAACGGCAATGATCGTGAAGGTCGTCGCGATGACGGCGAGGCCGATTTCGTCCGCCGCTTCGATTGCCGCGCGGTAGGGCGTCTTACCCATCTTGATGTGACGGGCAATGTTTTCGATCTCGACGATCGCGTCATCGACGAGAATACCAGTCGCGAGCGTCAGGGCCAGGAAGCTGACGAGATTCAGCGAAAAGCCCATCAGGTCCATGATCCAGAACGTCGGGATCGCCGACAGTGGCAGCGCGATGGCCGAAATGAGCGTCGCGCGCCAGTTCCGAAGGAAGAGGAACACCACGATGATCGCGAGCAGCGCGCCTTCGATCAGGGTGTCGATCGCGGCTTCGTAGTTGCCGTAGGTGAAGTAGACGGAGTCGCTGATCAGTTCGATGCCGACGTTCGGATTTTCCGCACGCACCTTCTCGAGGCTCTTGGCCACGGTTTCGGCAACGCTGACTTCGCTGGCGCCCTTCGAGCGGAACACGCCAAAGGTCACGACCGGCGTATCATCGAACCGCGAGAAGGATTTCGGCTCCTGGTAGGTATCCTTGATGACGCCGAGATCGGAAACCTTGACGAAGCGACCGTTCGGCAGCGCAATCGTGGTGTTGGCAAGTTCGGCGACATTGCGGGCGTCGCCGAGCACGCGGATTGCCTGTTCGCTGCCTGCCACCTGGCCGCGGCCAGAGCCGAGGTCGACGTTGGTGCCGCGCAGCTGCTGGTTCACGCTGGCCGCGGTAATGCCGTGGGCGTTCAGCTTGTCGGGGTTGAGCTCGACGCGTACTTCCCTGTCCGCACCGCCGTAGCGGTCGACACGGCCGATGCCGGCCTGCCCCTGCAGGGCACGCTTGACCGTGTCATCAACGAACCACGAGAGCTCCTCGAGCGTCATGTCGGGCGAGGAGACTGCAAACGTCTGGATCGCCTGACCTTCAACATCGATCTTCGAGACGATCGGTTCTTCGACATTTGCCGGAAGGTCGCTGCGGATGCGGTCGATGGCGTCCTTTGTGTCCTGAACTGCCTGCTCGGTCGGGATTTCCATGCGGAACATAACGACCGTCTGCGATTGGCCGTCGGTCACCGTCGACTGGATTTCGTCGATGCCTGTTATGCTGGCAACGGCGTCTTCGATCTCCTTCGTCACCTGCATTTCGAGCTCGGCGGGGGAAGCGCCGCTCTGTGTCACGACGATGGAAACGAGTGGGACGTCGATATTCGGGAAACGCGTGATCGGCAGCTTGTTGAAAGACTGGATGCCGACGAAAAGCAAAAGTGCAAACGCCAGAAGCGAGGCAACTGGATTTCGGATAGACCAGGCTGAAAAGTTCATCGGCCGTCTCTCAGTTTGAAACCGGTGGCTGTTCACGAACCGGCGTGATGCGGTCGCCGTCACGGACATAGGCGCCCGCCTTGGCCACGACCTCGTCGCCGGCTTTCAATCCCTTGACGATCTCGACATAGGCACCGTCCTGGATGCCGGTCTCGACCTTGGCAAACTTGACGACACTGTCCTCGACCCTGCGGGCCGACGATCCCTCACTGCCCGACAACACCGCGGAGACTGGCAGCGCCACGTTTTCCGTGGTTCGCACAACGATGTCGGCGCTGCCGTACATGCCCGAACGCGCCTTGCTGGAGTCATCGATCAAAATGTGGACCAAACCGAGGCGCGTCAGCGGATCAACCGTCGGCGACACCAGGCGTACGGAGCCAGCAACCTTGTCACGACTACCGGAGAGCAAAATGGTGGCCTTCTGGCCGGGTTCGACCTTGACGATCTCGCTCTCGCCCACTTCTGCCACCAGCTCGATCTCGTCATCGCGGATGACCGTGAAGAGCGGATCGCCCGTAGCGAGCGCAATCGCACCGATCCTGGCGTTCTTCGCCGCCACAGTACCGGAAACCGGCGTCTTGACGTCGGTGCGGGCAAGCTTCAGATCGGCATCAGCGATTTGGCTTTCAGTGACCTTGATCTCCGCAACGGCTACCTGGATCGCCTGCTTGGCCGAATCAACGCGGGCATTGGCCGAAGCGGCAGCGGCATCCGCCTGTTCGACGGTCGCCGTAGAAACGGTGCCCTTCTTACCCATTTCCTGAGCGCGCGCCTGCTGCTGTCGCGCCTGCTCTGCATTGGCCTCTGCTTCAATCAGCTGTGCGCGAAGCTGCGCGAGGCTCGCTTCGTTCTTGGCCTTGGTGGCCTGCATTTGGCTCTTCTGCAGAATGATTGCGTCGTCGTTCAGCGTCGCCAGCGTGCTATCCGCCTGGACCCTGTCGCCGACATCCGCATTCAGAGCGCGGATTGACAATCCTTCGACCTGCGGCTGGATGTAGACTTCCTCGACCGGCTTCACCGTCCCGGTCGCCACGACGCGGTCGACCAGCGTGCGAGTGGTGGCTTTCGTCACCACGATCGCCGGCAGGTTCTGCTGCGGCTTTGCGACCGGCTGTTCCTGGGCAAAAGTCGTTGAAGCTACAACCGCCGCGATCAGCAGGGTGGAGGCGCGAAGTATCTTAACAGGCGTACGTGCCATGCGTCGTCATCCAGTCTAGTCGGCAGACTCGCGCAAAGTCGTCAGTTCGCGAACGGCCGGTTCCCGTTTTGGTGTTCTCAGAAGTATTTCCGCATCATTTGCCGACTTCCACTTAACAAGTCCCTCGTCCGGCAAATCCCCCGTCTAAGTGGTAGCGATTTGCCTATCGCGCAAGTCTGGCGGAAAATAATTCCTCATTCGAACACAATAATTACCGATGTGATGCAGATCAATCACTCATCGGTTATGCAAGCATTCCGATAGTTGATCGTGCTCCACTTTGCTATGACGTTAGAGTCTCGCGCGATGCGACATCGGACGCAAATATTTTCATTAAAATGAAAAACGCGCGGGGGTCCCCGCGCGTTTCCCGGTCTGTCAGACGCGTTTACTTGGAAGCCGCGTCCGTGATGTCGTGCGTCCAGGCGCCTGAAGGCTCCTTGTTGATGATCTTCTGGTCGAGGAGAGCCTTTGCCGTGCGATCATAGAGCGTCGTGTCGAGCTTGCCGGTGCCGTCGCCGATCAGCTTGGCCACTTCGCCCATCATGACCTTCTGGTGGTTTTCGTCCTGGCCGCCGGCGTCTACGACGATTCCGGCAGCCTCGTCGGGGTTCTCGACGGCGTATTTCCAGCCCTTCATCGAGGCTTTGACGAACTTGACCATCTTTTCCTTGAAGGCTGGGTCCTTCAGCTTGTCTTCCATGGCATAGAGGCCGTCTTCGAGAAGGTCGTTGCCCATGGCGGTGTAGTTGAAGACGAGCAGTTCTTCCGGCTTGAAGCCTGCATCGATCGCCTGCCAGTATTCGTTATAGGTCATGACGGAGATGCAGTCGGCCTGCTTCTGCAGCAGCGGCTGCACGTCGAAGCTCTGCTTCAGCACGGTAACGCCATCGGCGCCGCCATCTGTCTTGAGGCCGAGCTTGTTCATCCACGCGAAGAACGGGTACTCGTTGCCGAAGAACCAGACGCCGAGCGTATGCCCCTTGAAATCGGCTTCCGTCTTGATCGGGCCGTCCTTGCGGCAGATCATTTCCATGCCCGACTTCTGGTAGGGCTGGGCAATGTTGACGAGTGGAACACCTTTTTCGCGGGCAACCAGCGCGCCGCCCATCCAGTCGACAATGACGTCAGCGCCACCGCCGGCGATTACCTGTTCCGGCGCGATGTCAGGGCCGCCCGGCTTGATCGTGACGTCGAGACCTGCCTCGTCGTAATAGCCTTTTTCCTTGGCGACGTAGTAACCGGCGAACTGAGACTGCGTCACCCACTTGAGCTGTAGCGTCACCTTGTCGGCAGCCATTGCATGGGCTGCCGCGAGCGACATCGCGCTCGCCATCATCGCAATAATCAGTTTTTTCATTTTCTTGTTCCCTCTGAAGTTATGCCCAATCCCATTCGCGGGAATAAAGCGACGCCTAGCCACCACGGATAGACGGATGCCAGAAAGTCACCGCCCGTTCTGCCAGGGCGACGACGCCGTAGAAGATCGAACCAACAAGCGCCGCAACGGCGATTTCGGCCCAGACCATGTCGACATTCATGCGCCCGATCTCCGTGGAGATGCGGAAGCCCATGCCGACGATCGGCGTACCAAAGAACTCCGCGACGATGGCACCGATCAGCGCCAGCGTCGAGTTGATCTTCAATGCATTGAAAATGAAGGGCATCGCCGCCGGAAGCCGGAGCTTCAGCAGCGTCTGCCAATAGTTGGAAGCGTAGGTCTGCATCAGGTCGCGCTCCATCGGGCCGGATGCGGCGAGGCCGGCGACAGTGTTCACCAGCATCGGGAAGAAAGTCATGATGGTAACGACCGCCGCCTTCGACTGCCAGTCGAAGCCGAACCACATCACCATGATCGGCGCGACACCGATGATCGGCAGCGCCGACACCATGTTGCCGATCGGCAGCAATCCGCGACGCAGGAAGGCGACACGATCGGCAAGGATCGCGACGGCAAAGCCCGCACCGCAGCCAATGATGTAGCCAGCGAATACCGCCTTGAAGATCGTCTGGCGTACGTCGTCTGCCAGGATTGGCAGTGAGCCGGCGATCCTGACGCCGATGGCGCTCGGCGGCGGCAGCAGAACGAAGGGAATGCCGGCGCCGCGCGTCAGCGCTTCCCAGATGATCAGGATCCAGGCGCCGAAGATCGCCGGGATCAGCAGCCGCAGGAACGACCGGCCGACACTGGAACCTGGCGTCATTGCCGAAAGCTCGGTGACGCAGCGCCATGCAAGCAGCCAGCAGGCTGCTATCAGCAGGAAGAAGGATCTGGTGGCCAGACCTTCATTTCCGGTCACATCCGCGAGCAGCACCCATGCCGCCCAATGTGCTCCGACCAGCAAGACGGCGGCAATGTATGGCTTCGGCAACGATGCGAAGGAAACGAAGGCGAGGGCCACGATCAGGGTGATCGTCAGACTGACAGTCAGCGGTGACACAGGGTCCGGCGCGCCTTCGGCCATGAGCGGTAAGGTGATGATTGCGATCGCGGTCAGCACCAGGGCAAGAACGCCCTGCCAGGAGAAGGACATCTTCTTCATGCCGGTCTCCCGCCCATCGAGCGATCGACGATCTTTGCAATAAGACCAACGATCGCGACAAGGCTTGCGGCCAGCACCGAGCCTGCGACCAGTGCCGCCCATATGTCGATCGTCTGGCTGTAATAAGAGCCGGCGAGCAGCTTCGAGCCGATGCCGGCGACGGCGCCGGTCGGGAGCTCGCCGACGATGGCGCCGACAAGGCTTGCTGCGATCGCAACCTTCATGGAGGTGAAAAGGAACGGCACGGAGGCCGGAACGCGCAGCTTCCAGAAGGTTTGGGCGGGCGTCGCGTTATAGGTTCGCATCAGGTCGAGGAACATGACCTCGGGCGAGCGCAGCCCCTTCACCATGCCGACCGTGACCGGGAAGAAGGAGAGGTAGGTCGAGATCAGCGCCTTCGGGATCAGGCCGGTGATGTTGATGGCGCCGAGAACGACGATCACCATCGGTGCGATCGCCAGAATCGGTATCGTTTGCGAGGCAATCACCCAAGGCATGAGGCTGCGGTCGAGCGCCTTGATATGAACGATACCGACGGCGATCACGATGCCGAGCAATGTGCCGAAGCCGAAACCGAGCAGCGTCGACGAGAGCGTGACCCAGCTGTGGTAGACGAGGCTGCGATTGCTCGAAAGCTTCCGCAGGAATGTGTTCTCGACGACGTTCTGCACTACCTGATGCGGCGCAGGCAGCAATGGCTTCGGCTGCGACAGCGTCTTTTCGATGAATTCCATCGTACCGGGCGTCTGGTTTGCCCGCTGATCCATATCGCGCTGGAAGGAGGCGTTCATTAGGACTGCCGCGACGTACCAGACTGCGACCAAGACCACGAGGATTGTCAGGACGGGAACGATTCTGTCTTTCAGAGAGTCCGCCTTCATGAGCACCCCCGCGCACCGTTCCTGGTGTTCAGCACCTCAATGCTCATAGCTGTGCCCCGCTCTCAGACCGTCGCGCACGCGATGGGCGATTTCGAGGAACTCGGGCGTCTCGCGAATATCGAGCGGGCGTTCGCGGGGCAGCGTTGAATCGATGATATCGGTCACGCGGCCGGGGCGGGGGGACATGACCACGATCTTGGTGGAAAGGTAGACCGCCTCGGGGATCGAGTGGGTGACGAAGCAGATCGTCTTGTTGGTGCGGGCCCAGAGCTTCAGGAGTTCTTCGTTCAGATGGTCGCGGACGATTTCGTCGAGCGCGCCGAAGGGTTCATCCATCAGCAGCAGATCGGCATCGAAGGCGAGCGCGCGGGCAATCGAGGCGCGCTGCTGCATGCCGCCGGACAGCTGCCAGGGGAATTTCTTCTCGAAGCCGGAGAGGTTCACCAGATCGAGCGCGTCGCCGATGCGTTTCTTCTGGTCAGCCGAGGCGTAACCCATGATCTCGAGCGGCAGGGCGATATTCTTCTCGATGGTGCGCCATGGGTAGAGTGCCGGCGCCTGGAAGACATAGCCGTAGGCGCGAGCCTTGCGGGCTTCCTCCGGCGTCATGCCATTGACGGTGATCTCGCCGGATGTTTTCTTCTCGAGATCGGCGATCACACGCAGGAAGGTCGTCTTCCCGCAACCGGATGGCCCGATGAAGGAGACGAAGTCACCCTTGCGAACGTCGAGATTGACGTTTGTCAGCGCGTGCACGGGAGCATCGCTGGCATCATAGGTCAGACAGAGGTCCTTGGCGGATACGACGGAGGCAGCTTGCGTCAATGCTTGTGTATCCTGTTTTCCCCGCGCTTCTGCGCTTTGCATGATAGTATGAGTAGCTGTTTTCATTGTTCCGGCAAGGTCCATGGAGGATGACGATGGACGCGACATCAAAGCCCACCTGTCACATTGTGCGTCCCCGTCATGCCTACGACGGCAAACAGGGGCTGAG
>Ga0209051_1003575_pt1 | contig 10109 bp, 9 predicted proteins | sample AraplaCvi_mMS_r2_2_FD_184286 | JGI IMG/M metagenome (GOLD analysis project Ga0209051, IMG submission 184286) | Arabidopsis root microbial communities from North Carolina, USA - plate scrape MF_Cvi_mMS_r2 (SPAdes) (version 2) | ecosystem: Host-associated > Plants > Roots > Endosphere | place: USA... | reverse complement strand
GCGCTACCGGCTGATCTGCTTCGACGAATTCCATGTGGCCGACATCACCGACGCGATGATCCTGCATCGCCTGCTGGTGTCGCTGTTCGAGAACGGCGTGGGCTTCGTCACCACCTCTAACTTCAAGCCCGACGACCTGTACCCGGGCGGGCTGCATCGCGACCGCATCCTGCCGGCCATCCAGTTGCTCAACGAGCGGCTGGAAGTGGTCAACGTGGACAACGGCACCGACTACCGGCGCCGCACGCTGGAGCAGGTGCGCCTGTACCTCACGCCCAACGGCGCCGAGGCCGACGCCGAGATGCGCGACGCCTTCCGCCGCCTGGCCGAGAAGGCCGACGACGAGAACCCGGTGCTGCACATCGAAGCGCGCGAGATCCGCGCCCGCCGCAAGGCAGGCGGCGTGGTCTGGTTCGACTTCAAGACCCTGTGCGGCGGGCCGCGCTCGCAGAACGACTACCTGGAGATCGCCAGCCAGTTCCACACGGTGCTGCTGTCGGACGTGCCGCACATGCCGGTGCGCATGGCCTCGGAAGCCCGCCGCTTCACATGGTTGGTCGACGTGCTCTACGACCGGCGTGTCAAACTCATCATGTCGGCGGCGGTGCCGCCTGAAGAGTTGTACACCGAGGGGCCCCTGGCCCACGAGTTCCCGCGGACGGTCTCGCGGCTGCACGAAATGCAGTCGGCCGAGTTCCTGGCGCTGGAGCCGCGCTCGGTCGACACGCGCATCACATGAATCTCAGGTCTCTTATTTGCGGGTTGCTGGCCCTGGTGGCATCGCCGGCGTTCGCCCAGGCGCCGGCGCCCGTCCCTGATGTGGACGCCCAGAAGGCGCGCATCTCGGCCGAACGCAAGGCAGCGGAGGCGAGCTACGACCAGGCGCGCGCCGACTGCTACCAGAAGTTCGCCGTGCAGGACTGCATCAACGACGCCCGCCGCGGCCGCCGCGCGCAGGTCGACGCGCTGAACCGCCAGGAGGCGGCCATCAACGACGCCGAGCGGCAGCGCCGTGCCGCCGCCCAACTGGACAGGCTCGACCAGAAGGGCCAGACCCCGGCCGACGAGGCCGCCAACCGCGAGCGCGCGCTGCAATCGCAGAAGGATCGCGAACAGCGCGCCGCCGACCGCGACGCGAGCCGCCAGGCCAAGGAAGCGCAAGAAGCCGCCAGCCGCCGCGCCTTCGACAACAAGCAACGTGCCAACGCGCAGGAGAAGGCCAGGCAGGCCGAGGAGCGCGCGCAGGAGCAGGCCGAGCGTCAGCGCTACGAGGACCGGCTGAAGAAGGCCGAGCAGGACCGGGCCGAACTGGATGCGCGCAACGCCAAGCGCACCAAGCCGCGCGCTGCGCCCCTGCCGACGCCGCCCTGAGGGGGCCCCGTGTCAGCCGTTGCTCTTGGGCAGCGGCTCGACCTTGAGGATGGCCAGCGAGAGGTTGTCGCCGGTGCCGCGAGCGCGTGCACGGGCTTCCTCGATGAGCAATTCCACCGACTCGCGCGGCGTGCGCTCGGCGATCAGGGCGCCCATTTCTTCCGGGGTGAAGTAGTGCCAGAGGCCGTCGCTGCACGCCAGCAGGGCGTCGCCGGGCTCCAACTGCTCGATGGCATGCACGTCGATCGGTGGCGGCGCGGTGGACATGCCCAGGCAGCCGAGCAGGATGTTGGCCTGGGGATGGTCTTCGATCTCGCTCTCGGACAGCTCGCCGCGATCGACCAGCGCCTGCACGTAGGAGTGGTCGCGCGTGCGCTTGACCAGCCGGCCCTTGTGGAAGTGGTAGAGGCGCGAGTCGCCCACATGGATCCAGGTGCACTCGCCACGCGGATTCATGACGAAGGCGGCTACCGTGCTGTGGGGCTCCTGCTCGGCCGACAGAGCGGTGAGCTTGATCACCATGTGCGAATCCTCGACCAGCTGCTTGAGCAGCTTCGAGGCCGTGTCGGTCTCGGGGGAGTACTTGGCGAACAGCTGCTTGGCCGTCATCAGCACCTGGTCGGAGGCCTTGCGTCCGCCGCTGCGGCCGCCCATGCCGTCGGCCACCACCCCCATGACGCAGCCCTGGAAGTGGGGGTGACCGATCATCATGACCTGGTCTTGCTGGTAGGGCCGGTCGCCCTGGTGAAGGCCGCTGGCGGCTGCTAGTCGAAAGCCTCGTGTCGTCATCGGTGCTGCTGCGGGCGCCGGTGGCGCTGAGTGCCTTTCTTGCGTAAGGGTGATTGGACTATTATCAAGCGAAGAGGGTCCGCGTCCCATGTGAGTGTGCGCGCGGCGCAACTTTGGACTCCAATCTCCACTCTATTTCACGCCAGCTGATCGAATGCCGCATGGAACATGCGGACCTGGACGCCACCATCGATCGACTGGCCGACACCGTCCCGCCCGACGAACTGCTGCTGCGGCGGCTGAAAAAGCGCCGGCTTGCCCTGCGGGACCAGATCGCGCGGCTGGAGCGCGACCTGGACCCGCAAGAGCCCGCCTGATGAATTCACTGGAAGAACGCGTGCGCGAGGTCTTCGCGCAGGGGGGTGCACTGTCGCGCGCCGCCGAACAGTTCCGGGAACGCGACGGCCAGACCCGCATGGCGCTGGCCGTGGCGCAGGCCATCGAGGAGGGCGGCGCGCTGGTGGTCGAGGCGGGCACGGGCGTCGGCAAGACCTTCTCGTACCTGGTGCCGGCCTTGCTCAGCGGCGAACGCGTGCTCCTGTCCACCGCCACCAAGACACTGCAGGACCAGCTCTTCGGCCGCGACCTGCCGCGCCTGGTCGAGGCGCTGGGCCTGCCGGTGCGCACCGCGCTGCTCAAGGGCCGCACCAGCTACCTGTGCCTGCATCGCCTGGAACTCGCGCGGCGCGACTCTTCGCCCGAGCGCGCGTCACAGCGGGCGCTGGCGAAGATCGAGCTGTGGTCGCAGTCCACCCGCACCGGCGATCTGGCGGAACTCCCGGGGCTGGACGAGCGCTCGCCGCTCATCCCGCTCGTGACTTCCACACGCGACAACTGCCTGGGCGCGCAATGCCCGCAGTTCCGCGCCTGCCACGTCAACCTCGCGCGGCGCGAGGCGTTGGCGGCCGACGTGGTGGTGGTCAACCACCATCTCTTCTTCGCCGACCTGGCGGTGCGCGAGTCCGGCATGGCCGAGCTGCTTCCCTCGGTGCGGGTGGTGGTGTTCGACGAGGCGCACCAGCTCAACGAGACCGGCGTGCAGTTCCTGGGTGTCCAGCTCGGCAGTGCGCAGGCGCTGGACTTCTCGCGCGACGTCCTCGCCGCCGGCCTGCAGCACGCCCGCGGGCTGGTCGACTGGCAGACGCTTGCAGCCGGCGTGGAGCGGGCCGCGCGAGAGCTGCGCCTGTCCGTCGGCAAGCAGTGGCCTGGCACCAAGCTGCGCTGGGTCGACGCGGCCCCGGAGGGCATCGCGGAGCATCCGTGGCAGAACGCGCTGGATGAGTTGCAGCAGGCCTTCGAACACGCGGCCGACGGGCTGGCCATGGTGAGCGAGCTGTCGCCCGACTTCGTGCGGCTGCACGAGCGCGCGGCTGAACTGGTGCGCCGCGCCGAGCGCTTCGCGCAGCCGTGTGCGCCGGAGTCGGTGCGCTGGGTGGACGTGGGCAACCAGCTGCGGCTGGTGGAGTCGCCGCTGGACATCGCGCAGGCGGTGAAGCAGCGCATGCTCAAGAAGGGCGAGGCGCCGCAGCAGCAGGAAGGCGAGGAGGGCGCGCAGGGCCGAAGCTGGATCTTCACCTCCGCGACGCTGGGCGACGAGCCGCAGCTGCGCTGGTTCACCGAGCCGTGCGGGCTCGAGGAGGCGGCGGTGCTGCGCGTCTCCAGCCCCTTCGACTACCTGGAGCAGGCCGCGCTCTACGTGCCGCGCAACTTCCCCAAGCCGAACGATCCTTCGCACAGCGCGCAGGTGGCGCGGCTGGCGGGGCGCGGCGCGGCGCGGCTGGGCGGGCGCACGCTCGTCCTCACCACCACCCTGCGCGCGCTGCGGACCATCGGCGACGACTTGCGCCGGCAATTCGAGCAGGGCGACGCGGCCCGGTCGCTGGAGGTGCTGGTGCAGGGCGAATTGCCCAAGCGCGTGCTGATGGATCGCTTCCGCGAAGGCGCGGGCCCCGGGCGGCCGGGCTGCGTGCTGGTGGCCTCGGCCTCGTTCTGGGAGGGCTTCGACGCGCCGGGCGATGCGCTGCAGCTCGTGGTGATCGACAAGCTGCCCTTCCCGCCGCCGAACGATCCGCTGGTGGAGGCGCGCTCCAAGCGCCTGGAAGGGCAGGGCCGAAGCGCCTTCAACGACTACTTCCTGCCCGAGGCGGCGGTGGCGCTCAAGCAGGGCGCAGGACGCCTGATCCGGCGCGAGAGCGACCGGGGCGTCCTGGCCATCTGCGACACGCGCCTGACGGCGATGGGCTACGGCAAGCGCCTGCTGTCGGCCGTGCCGGGCATGCGGCGCCTGGACACCGAGGCCGACTTCGACGCCGCGCTGGACGGGCTGCTGGACCCGCAATGAAAAAGAGGCCCGCGAGGGCCTCTTCCTGTCTGTCCTACCAGAGCTTCCACCAGGGGTCGTCCTTGGCGCGGAAGCCCTTGCTGATGTATTCGCTCTGCGGGTAGTTGGTGGTCAGCACGCGCTGCGTGTCGTCGCGCAGCTGCGTCATCCCCAGGGCCTCGTACGAGCGCACCATGATGTACAGCGCCTCTTCCACCGCCGGCACCTCGCGGTAGTCCGAAATGGCCAGCTGCGAGCGGTTGATGGCCGCCAGGTAGGCGCCGCGCGAGTAGTAGTAGCGCGCCACGTGCACCTCGTACTGCGCCAGCGAGTTGACGATGTAGTTCATGCGCGCCCGTGCGTCGGGCGTGTAGCGCGAGGCCGGGAAGCGCGTGACCAGTTCCTTGAAGGACTCGAAGGATTCCTTGGCCGCCTTCTGGTCGCGCTCGGACAGGTCCTGGCGCGTGAAGGACGAGAACATGCCCAGGTCGTCGTTGAAGTTGACGATGCCGCGCATGTACAGCGCATAGTCGTAGGCGGGGCTGGCCGGGTGCAGCTTCATGAAGCGGTCGAGCGTGGCGATCGCGGCGGGGCGCTCGTTGCTCTTGTACTGGGCATAGGCCTTCTCGAGCTGGGCCTGTTGCGCCAGCGGCGTGCCGGCGGCGCGGCCCTCGAGCTTCTCGTACAGCGGGACGGCCTTGTCGTAGGCACCGGAATCGGCCTCGTCCTTGGCTTCGGAGTAGATCTTGTTCGGGCTCCAGTTGGCCGTCTTGTCGACGTCGGTGCTTCCGCAGCCGGCTGCCAGCAGCGTCGTCGCGGCAAGCGCGATCCAGCAGGGGACAGCCGATAATTTGGTGCGAACCATCACTAGAAGCTTTCGTGAATCAGGAGCCCTCAATTATATCGACCGACCCCCTGGACGAAGGCGCCGACGCCTGGGCCCAGGGCGACCCCGAGCAGGCCAGCGAGATCCGCGGCTTCAGCATCCCCTCGGCGCACCACAAGGAGCGGCTGGACCGGGTGCTGGCGGAGCTGATTCCCGAGTTCTCCCGCAACTACCTGCGCCAGCTGATCGAGGCGGGCGCGGTGCAGCTCAGGGGCCGCGTGGTCGTCAAGCCCGCCACGCCGGTGCAGGCCGGCGAGCCCGGCCAGATCGAGCTGCGGCCCACGCCCCAGAGTCAGGCCTTCAAGCCCGAGGCGATGGAGTTGCGCATCGTCCACGAGGATGCGCACCTGCGGGTGATCGACAAGCCGGTCGGGCTCGTGGTGCATCCGGCGCCGGGGCACTGGAGCGGCACGCTGCTCAACGGCCTGCTCGCGCACGACAAGCTGGCTGCGCAGTTGCCCCGCGCGGGCATCGTCCACCGGCTGGACCGCGACACCAGCGGCCTCATGGTCGTGGCGCGCACCCGCGCCGCCATGGATGCCCTGGTGGCCATGATTGCCGCCCGCGAGGTCACGCGCCAGTACCTGGCGCTTGCGCACCGCGCCTGGCAGGGCGCCGCCGCCCGCCATGTGGATGCGCCGATCGGCCGCGACCCGCGCAACCGGCTTCGCATGGCGGTGGTCGACCTGGCGCGCCATTCCGGCAAGCCGGCCCGCACGCTGATCGAGCAGCTGGACGGCTGCGACGAAGGCTGCGTGGTCCGCTGCACCCTGGAAACGGGGCGCACGCACCAGATACGCGTGCACATGGCGTCCATCGGACACCCGCTGGTGGGCGATGTCCTCTACGGCGGCGTGGCCACGGCGCAGCTCGGGCGCCAGGCGTTGCATGCCTACCGCCTGGCGTTCAGGCATCCGATGACGCAGCAGGCGCTCTCCTTCGGCTCCGAGCCGCCGGCCGACCTTCAGGCCGGCATCCGCGCCTGGGGGCTGGACTACAATCGCGCGTGAAAGGCCCTCAGGGCCCCTGCCGGAACTTGCAAGCCGGCCCCGCGTTGCACCCGCCCCGTTGCCTGCAACGCCTCCCACGTACTTCCCCCTGAACGCGCCCGCGAGGGCGCCAATCTGGATCCACGCGAACCATGAATACGGCGGATGCCAAGCGCATTCTCGAAACCGCCTTGATCTGTTCGGCCCAGCCGCTGCCGGTGCGCGAGCTGCGCGTGCTGTTCGACGACGCACTGGGCGCCGACACCATCAAGACCCTGCTCGCGGAACTGCAGGAGGAGTGGACGCAGCGCGGGCTGGAACTGGTCAACGTCGCCAGCGGCTGGCGCTTCCAGAGCCGGCCGGACATGCGCGACCACCTCGATCGCCTGCACCCCGAGAAGCCGCCGCGCTACACGCGCGCCGCCCTCGAGACCCTGGCCATCATCGCCTATCGCCAGCCGGTCACGCGTGGCGACATGGAGGACATCCGGGGCGTCACCATCAACTCCCAGATCCTCAAGCAGCTGGAAGACCGCAACTGGATCGAGGTGATCGGCCACCGCGAGACGGTCGGGCGCCCGGCCCTCTATGCGACCACCAAGCAGTTCCTCGACGACCTCGGACTGGAATCGCTGGACCAGCTGCCCCTGATCGAGTCGCCGGCCCAGCAGGGCGGCTACGCGGAGTCGCTGGCGGCGGCCATGCCGGACCAGGCCGCGCTGCCGATCGACGAGGCCGCCGCCGAAGCGCCTGTAGAACAGTCGCCGCCCCTGCAGCAGGAGGGCGTCGAGGACGTGGCGCCGGAGCTGGCCGAAGCCGTGCCCGCGGATGCCGCGCCCGAGGCCCAGGCCCAGGACGACGAAGGCGCCGCGCCTGCGCCCGCGCAGGAAGACAACACCGAAGAAGAACCCGCCGCCGCCCATCTGCCCACCGACGCCGTGGCCTCGAACGACCCGGCCCTGCCCGCATCGCCGGACGACGAGCAGGACGACGACACCGCCGGCAAGGCACCCTCCGGAATTCCATCATGACCCCTGAAGATCCTGTCGTTCCCGATTCGGCGCAGGCCGAGCCCCCGGTGGAGGAGAACGTGAACGCCGCGGCCGCCCAGGAGGGCGCGGCGGAGCCCGTGGCCCCCAAGCGCCGCCCGCGCCGCCGCAAGGCCGAGGTGGCCGCCGAGCCCGCAGGTGCAGCCGAAGAGGCGCGCCCCGCTGCCCAGGAGCCGCAGGCCGAGGAACAGCCCCAGCCCCAGCCCGAGCCGGAAGTGCCGGCGCCCGCTCCAGCTGCGCAACCGCCGCGCGACGACGACGAGGACCGGCGCGACGACGAAGAAGAGGACGAGGACGACCTGGACGAGGAAGAGGACGACCTCGACCGCGCCCGCCGTGCCGCCGAGCGCGAGGCCCGCAACGCCCCGCCGACCGAACCCATCAAGTTCAGCGACGTCGTCTCCGGCCAGTTCGATGCCGACGAGGACAGCCCCGACGTGGCGCCGCTCAAGCGCGTGCTGCTGCCCGAGGCCGACTCGCCCAAGCTGCACAAGGTGCTGGCACAGGCCGGCCTGGGCTCGCGCCTGGAGATGGAGCAGCTCATCCTGCAGGGTCGCATCTCGGTCAACAACGAGCCGGCCCACATCGGCCAGCGCATCCAGTGGGGCGACCAGGTCAAGCTCAACGGCAAGCCGATCCGCTTCCGCATCGCGCCGCCGCCGGCGCGGGTCATCGCCTATCACAAGCCGGCCGGCGAAGTCGTCACGCACGACGACCCGCAGAACCGGCCCACCGTGTTCCGCAAGCTGCCGCGCCTGCAGCAGGGCAAGTGGCAGTCGGTGGGGCGGCTGGACCTCAACACCGAGGGCCTGCTGCTCTTCACCAGCTCCGGCGAGCTGGCCAACAAGCTGATGCATCCGCGCTTCGGCCTGGAGCGCGAGTACGCGGTGCGCGTGCTCGGCGCCCTGAGCAACGAGGAGAAGCAGCAACTGCTGGAGGGCGTGCGCCTGGAAGACGGCATGGCGCGCTTCGGCAGCATTGAGGACGGCGGCGGCGAAGGCGTCAACAGCTGGTATCGCGTGACCATCTCCGAGGGCCGCAACCGCGAGGTCCGGCGCATGTGCGAGGCCGTCGGCCACGCCGTCAGCCGCCTGATCCGCATCCGCTACGGCGCCATGGTGCTGCCGCGCGGCCTCAAGCGCGGCGCCTGGATGGAGCTCGACGAGCGCGACATCCGTGCCCTGATGCAGGCCGCCGGCGGCCTGGCCGAGCGCCCGCGCCAGCAGCGCGGCGGCGAACAGGAGGGCGGCCGCGGCAAGCGCAACAACAAGCGCCGCCGTGGCGGCCAGGGCGGCAGCAACGCCGCCCGCGCCGAAGGCGGCGCGCCCATGCCCAACCCGATGGGCGGCGGCGACGGCCAGCGCAACCGCAACGGCCGCAAGCGCGGCGGGCAGGGCGGCGGCAGTGGCCAGGGCGGCGGCCTCGAAGGCCAGCGCCGCAACAGCGGGGGCGGCGGCAACCGCGGCGACCGTCCGCAGGGCGGCGCCCAGCCCGATCCCATGAAGACCTCGCTGGGCTACATCGGCGCCGACAGCTTCTCGCGCCAGCGGCGCGAAGGGCGAGGCGGCGGTGGGGGCGGCGGTGGCGGTGGCCCACGCCGCGGCGGTGGTGGCGGGGGCGGTGGTGGCCAGGGCGGCGGCGGACGCCGTCGCGGCCGCTGATCGCGACCCCAGAAATCCCCCGTGCTTTCGCGCCCGTGAACCGGGCGTGGGCATCGGCCCGGTTAAAATAAAAGGCTTTGTCAAGGCGGGCCAACCGCAGGAATCCCGCCTGGCGAAATCTCTCGAAAATCAACGCTCAGGAAAGAAGCACTTCAAATGGCCATCGAACGCACCCTCTCCATCATCAAGCCCGACGCCGTCGCCAAGAACGTCATCGGCAAGATCGTCTCCCGCTTCGAAGCTGCCGGTCTGAAGATCGTCGCCGCCAAGCTGATCCACCTGTCGCGCGCCGAAGCCGAGCAGTTCTACGCCGTGCACAAGGAGCGTCCCTTCTTCAAGGACCTGGTCGACTTCATGATCTCGGGCCCCGTGTTCGTGCAGGTGCTGCAAGGCGACAACGCCATCGCCAAGAACCGTGACCTCATGGGCGCCACCGACCCCAAGAAGGCCGCTGCCGGCACCATCCGCGCCGACTTCGCCGACAGCATCGACGCCAATGCCGTGCACGGCTCGGACGCGGCTGAAACCGCCGCCGTCGAGATCGGCTTCTTCTTCCCCGGCCACAACGTCTACGCTCGCTGATAAGGCGAGCCCTGCCTGACGCAATGACGACGGTCAACCTGCTCGACTTCGATCTGGAGGGGTTGGCCGCGTTCTGCGAACGGCTCGGCGAGAAGCGCTTCCGCGCCACGCAGCTCTTCCGCTGGATCCACCAGCGCGGCGAGAGCGACTTCACCCGGATGACCGACCTGGCGAAGTCGCTGCGCGAGAAGCTCGCCACCACGGCCCATGTCCAGGGCCTTCCGGTCCTCACCCGCAACGATTCCGCCGACGGCACCATCAAGTGGCTGTTCGACGTGGGCGACGGCAATGCCGTCGAAGCGGTTTTCATTCCCGAGGACGACCGTGGCACGTTGTGCGTGTCGTCCCAGGCCGGGTGCGCGGTGGGCTGCCGTTTCTGCTCCACCGGCCACCAGGGCTTCAGCCGCAACCTGAGCACCGGCGAAATCGTTGCCCAGCTCTGGTATGCCGAGCATTTCCTTC
>Ga0209051_1003574_pt1 | contig 10111 bp, 9 predicted proteins | sample AraplaCvi_mMS_r2_2_FD_184286 | JGI IMG/M metagenome (GOLD analysis project Ga0209051, IMG submission 184286) | Arabidopsis root microbial communities from North Carolina, USA - plate scrape MF_Cvi_mMS_r2 (SPAdes) (version 2) | ecosystem: Host-associated > Plants > Roots > Endosphere | place: USA... | reverse complement strand
CCGGCGCAAGGCGCGGAGCTGGACGGCCGGCGTGCTCCCCGGCCCGCAGCAGGCGCGGCTGCACCCGCGGCTGCAGTGGGTGCTCTCGCTCCCGATCGGGCGCCTCGTCACGCACGAGCAGGTCACGGTGGCGCGCGACGTCGTCGGCGTGCTCAATGTCGACGGGCTCGACACCGTCCCGGCGATGCTTCAGACTCCCGGCGACACGGCGCTGAAGACCCTCGTCTTCGCGCTGTGGGCGACGACGGAGAGAATCCGCCAGTCGCTCGCCCTCGCGGACACCGGAGAACCCCTGCATGACGATTGAACCCGCCGCGCCTGCCGCGCCCTTGTCCACGCAGGAGGCCGCGGAGATCACCCGATTCGTGTTCCGCGCGCCGTCGGCCAGCGGCGTGCTGCAGCGCGCCCGCGAGCTGCTCTCGTCCGCACCGCGCGAATTGACCGAGTCGTTCGAGCAGGCCGTGCGCAGTCCCGGACTGCAAGCCTAGGTGACCGCCCCGACCTCGGCCGAACTCACGGCGCTCGTGGCCCGCGCACGAGACGTGCTGCCGCACGCGCACGCGCCCTATTCCGATTTCCAGGTCGCGGCCGCCGTGCTCGACGACGCGGGCCGCGTGCACGTGGGCGTCAACGTCGAGAACGCCTCCTACGGCCTGACGATGTGCGCCGAGCGCGTCGCGATCGGCGCTGCGGTCGCCGCGGGCGCGAAGCGCATCCTCGCCGTCGGCGTCACCTCGCGGCGGATGCGCCCGATCGCCCCCTGCGGCGCGTGCCGCCAGGTGATCCGCGAGTTCGCCGGCGTCGACGCACCCGTCGCGAGCGACGCGGAGGACGGCACGCTCGTCGTCGCCACCGCCGGCGAACTGCTGCCCGGCGCGTTCCGCCTGGAGCGCGGCTGATGCGACGCGACGCGACCTCCTTCGCGCCGGCCTGCGCGCGCGATGGCGGCGGCGACGCCGCATCGCGCGGCGGGGCCCATCTCGACCCCGGCCAGAACTTCGGTGCCCTCACCTGCGAGCTGCACGGCAACGACCTGCTGGTGAACGCCGCCGACCACGCGCCGCGCATGATCGTGCCGCGGCACGTGCACGAGAACGCCTATCTCTGCGTCGTCGTGGCGGGCGGGTTCGAGCTCGAGACGCGCACGCTCGTGGCGTGTCCACCCGGGTCGGTCGTCGCCTACCCCGCCGGCGGGCCGCACGCCAATCGCTTCGGCGAGGCACAGGGCCGCTGCGTCAACCTGCATTTCGGCGCGAGCTGGATGCGCGACGCCGCGCTGCGCGACTGGCTCGCCGACTTCCGCCACGCGTCGCTCGGCGAGCAGGCGCCGGGCGTGCGCCGGCTCACGCGCGAGATAGCCGCGCGCGATGGCGCCGCCGCGCTCGCCATCACCGCGGCCGCGATCGAGCTCGTCGCGGAGGCGATGCGCGCGCCGGCGCCGCTCGCCGCGCCGGACGCGATCCGGCGCGTCATCGACCTGCTCGAGTCCGACCTGGCGAACGCCCCCTCCCTCGCCGGGCTCGCGCGCGAGGCGGGCCTGCATCCGTCGCACCTGGCGCGCAGCTTCCGCGCCGCGCTCGGCGAGACGATCGGCGAATACGTGCGGCGCCGGCGCGTCGAGCAGAGCCTGCGCGCCCTCGCGCGGCCCGAGCTGAGCCTGGCGGAAATCGCCGCCGAGGCGGGCTTCGCCGACCAGGCCCACTTCGGCCGCGTCTTCAAGCGCCATTTCGGCACGACGCCCGGCGCCCGCCGGCGCGAGATGCAACTCTCGTCCCAGCGCGCAACGGGCGTTCAAGACCGCGCGGGAGAGCTGCACTAGCCTGTCGTCGAGCCCGCGCCGGATGTCGGCGCGGCCAGGGGAGATCGACATGGGCATGACGGTATTCGCGTTCACGACCCGGCACGCCGCGCTGGCGGCGGCGCTCGTGCTGGCGCTCGCCGGCGGCGCGCCGGCGCAGGCACGGGTACAGGCCGAGGCGGCCTCGCAGGCGCAGGCGCCCGTGCGCGCCCCGACGATCGCCACCCTCCTCGCCGACGCGCGCGCGGCGGCGGGAGGCGCGGCATGGGATCGCCACGGGGCGCTGCACGCCGAGGGCCGCATCCTGACCTCCGGCCTGCAGGGCACCTGGCAGGAGACCGACGACCTGCGTGGCGGCCGCTTCCGCACGGCGGTCGACGTGGGCGTGTTCCGCGTGAGCGAGGGTTTCGACGGGCGCGTGCGCTGGCGCCAGGACGCGTCCGGCGGCGTCCATGCGCTGGACGCCGCCTTCTCGCGCACGAACCGCGTCACCGACGCCTGGTTCGCCCGCCACGCCTGGCTGCAGGCGGACGCGACCGACGGGGCGCTCACCGCGTGGGGGCCGGTCACCGCGCGCGAGGACGCGGGCCGCGGCTTCGACGTCGTCACCGCCACGCCGCGCGGCGGCCGGCCGGTGGAGCTCTGGTTCGACGCCGGCACCCACCTCCTCGCGCGCAGCGTGCGTCGCATGCCCATCTCGACCCGGACGACGCTGTGGGACGACTGGCGCGAGGCCGCCGGCACGGGCGTGCGCCTGCCGATGCGCATCGAGTCGCGCGATTCGAGCGGCGCGCCGCCCGACGTGGTCACCGTCGGCCGCTGGTCGGCGCAGCCCCTGCGGGACGCCGCCTTCGCGCAGGCGCGCCCGCCCGCCGACACCACGCTCGCCGCGCCGACGACGGTGCCGATCGAGACTTCGGGCTATGTCAGCGTTGCCGCGAGCCTCAACGGCAAGCCCTACGAGTTCATCCTCGACACCGGCGGCCACGACATCATCACCCCCGAGGTCGCGCAGGCGCTGGGGCTCAAGCCGCAAGGCGCGGGTGCCAGCGGCGGCGCGGGCGAGGGCACCGTCGCGCAGCAGGACGTGCGCGTGGCCACGATGCAGATCGGCGCGGCCACGCTGCGCGACCAGCACTTCTACGTGATCCCGCTCGGGTATGCCACCGTGGAGCGCGGCACGAGGCCGCCGCTGGCCGGCATCCTGGGCCTCGAGGTGTTCGAGCGTCTCGCGGCGCGCATCGACTACGCGGCGAAGACGATGACGCTGCGCACCTTCGCGCAGGCGGGGCGCGAGAAGCGCCGCGGCGAGCCGGTGCCCATTGCCTTCGACGACGACATGCCGCTGCTCGACGGCCGCATCGCCGGCCGGCCGGGCGTGATCGCGCTCGACACCGGCAACGCCGGCTCGATGGTCGTCCAGGCCGTCTGGGCGAAGGAGAACGGCCTCGCCGAGACGATGAAGGGCGGGCTCGAGCTCGTCTCCTTCGGCGCCGGCGGCGAGTCGCGCAACTGGGCGAGCCGCCTGTCCTCGCTGCAGATCGGCAGCCAGCAGATCGAGCACCTCGTCGCGCGCTACGCCGAAGACAAGGCGGGCTCGTTCTCGTCCATCACGGAAGCGGCGAACATCGGCACCGACGTGCTGGCGCACTTCGCGCTCGACATCGACTACTCGCGCCGCACGATCTGGTTCGAGCGCAACCCCGCCTATGTCCCTCCTGCCTTCAGCCGCAGCGGGCTGCGCGCCTACAAGGAGGAGCCCGCGGCCTTCACCGTCGCGCTCGTGACCCCGGGCTCGCCCGCCGCCGAGGCGGGGCTCGCCAAGGGCGACCGGGTGGTCTCGGTGGACGGCGTCGACGCGGCGCGCATGAGCGCCAACGATCTCTGGAACAAGCACGTGCAGCCGGCGGGCACGACCGTCGTCTACGGCGTCGCCCGCGGCAACGACGTGCAACGCATTTCCGTCGTGCTGCGGGAGATGCTGCCGTAGGCCGCTCGGGCAACATCCGGATACAGGCCTAGGTATAGCCCCTCATCGAATCGTCACGCATCGGGTGCCAAGCTCGCTCTCCCCTCACGGCCGCCCTCGCGGCAAGGAGACAAGCGATGCGGATCCGAACCTCCCCGGCGGCCCTGGCGGCCGCCGCCACCCTCGCCGCCACGGGCGCCCTCGCGCAGCCCGCGGCGTCGCCCGTCGGCGCGTCGCCGGCCACGTCCTCGGCGATCCAGGTCGTGTTCGTCATCGCGTTCGAGAACCACGACGCCGGACAGATCTACGGCAACACGAAGGACGCCCCGTACATCAACGGCACGCTGCTGCCGGCCTACGCGCACTCGACGAACTTCACCGACGAGCTGCCGAGCCTCCCGAGCGAGCCCCACTACGTCTGGATGGAGGCGGGCACCAACCGGTTCACCGACCACACGTTCACGGGCGACGGCGACGCGACGAACTCCAACAGCACGAGCAGCAAGAAGCACCTCGTCACGCAGATCAAGAAGGCGGGCACCGGCATCACCTGGATGGCCTACCAGGAAGGCATCAACTGCTCGACCGGGGCCTGCCCGATCTCGTCCTCCGGCTACTACGCCGCCAAGCACGACCCGTTCGTGTTCTTCCGCGACGTCTCCGGCAGCCCGCCCTCGAAGACCAACGCGTACTGCGCCGCGCATCACAAGGACACCAGCCAGCTCGCCGCCGACCTCGCCAACCACGCCGTCGCGAGCTACAACTTCATCACGCCGAACCTGTGCAACGACATGCACGGCGCCTCCGGCTGCCCGAACGGCAACGAGATCAACTCCGGCGACCAGTGGCTGCAAGCCAACCTGCCGGCCATCATCGACTACGCGAACGCCAACCAGGGCGCGATATTCCTCACCTGGGACGAGGGCGACTCGACCAGCAAGATGCCCTTCATCGCGATCGGCCCCCACGTCAAGGCGGGCTACACCAGCACCGTGCAGGTCGACCACAGCTCGCTGCTGAAGTCCATCGAGCGCATCCTCGAGGTGCCGATCCTGCCGAAGGTCTCGGGGGCGAACGACTTCACCGACCTGTTCGAGGCCGGATTCTTTCCCTGACCGGAGCGCAGCGGAGGGAAGCGGTGCCTGGCCTCCGGCCTGACGCCGGCATTCATGCCGGAGTGCCGCAATGCCGTTGTCAGGCCGAAGGCCAGACACCGAAGCAGCCGAATGCCGGGGTCAGGTCGGAGACCTGACCCCGAAGCCCTGCGCGAGCGCGGCGATCACTTCCGCGGCCGGCGCCTCCGTGCAGCCGCTCGCGTTCTGCCCCGCCCACAGCGGCGAGAAGTCGCCGCTGCCGCGCTTCTCGGCCGCGGCGCGCAGGGGGGCGATCGCGTTGGTCGCTCCCGGGAAAGCCGGCGGGAGCACGCTCATCGGCCCCAGCTCGCGCATCAGCCGGTTGACGATGCCGCGCGCGGGCCGGCCGGAGATCAGGTTGGTGAGCGCGGTGTGCGACACCGCCGGCGACTTCAACGCCGCGCGGTGCACGGCGCTGGTCGTCGCCTCCGGGCACAGCAGGAAGGCGGTGCCCACCTGGACCGCCGAGGCGCCGAGCGCCACTGCGGCCGCCACCCCGCGCGCGTCGGCGATGCCGCCCGCGGCGATCACGGGCACGTCGACCGCCGCGACGACCTGCGGCAGCAGCGCGAAGGTGCCGAGCTGCGTCGTGATGTCCTCGTCCAGGAACATGCCGCGGTGGCCGCCCGCCTCCGCGCCCTGCGCGATCACCGCGTCCACGCCCCGGGCGGCGAGCGCCCGCGCCTCGGCCACGGTGGTCGCGGTCGACCACACCTGGGCGCCGGTGCCTTTCACGCGCGCGAGCAGGCCGGCATCGGGCAGGCCGAAATGGAAGCTCACGACCTCGGGCCGCAGGGCCTCGACGATCTCGCAGGCGGTGGCGTCGAACGGCAGGCGGCCCGGCCCTTCGGGGATCGCCGCGGGGTCGACGCCGAGCTCCTCGTAATAGGGTCGCAGGGCGGCACGCCAGTCGGCTTCGCGCGCGGCGTCGGGCGCGGGCGTGCGGTGCGCGAAGAAGTTGAGGTTCAGCGGCCCGACGGCGGCGGCGCGCACCGCGCCGGCCTCGTCACACAGCGCCTGCGGGGCGAGCAGCGCCGCGGGCAGCGAGCCGAGCGCGCCGGCACGCGTCACGGCCGCGGCGAGGGCGCCGTCCTGCGAGCCGGCCATCGGCGCCTGCACGAGGGCGTGGGCCAGGCCGAGCCGGCGTGCGAAGGCTTCGGGGGCGGAGGCGGTGTCCATCCCGAAATCATAGGAGCCCGTCGCTTGCCGCGGTGCCGGCGCGGCTTCTATCCTTGGCCAAGTGCCGGCGCGTCGAGGTGGCCTTCCTGGAGGGGCTTCGGGTTCCCGTCATGCAGGAGCCTGCCTCCTTCCGCTAGCATCGCGTTTCTGTCCCTGAACGAACGAACACGAGGGTACCCATGCAGTTTCGAATGCTCGTTCCCACTGCGATGATTGCGCTGTCAGGCATCGCGTCGGCCCAGGCCACGGCGCCCGCGGCCGAGCCGGCCACGCCCGCGACGGCGGCCACGGAATCCACGCCCGCGCCCGCACCCGCGGTCCCCGCGGTGGAAGCCGCGCAGCCCGTGGCCGCAGCCTCGGCCGCCGAAAAGCCGAAGCAGCGCTGCCACAAGGAATATCCCACCGGCTCCAACCTGCCGAAGACGGTCTGCGACACCGAGAGGAACTCCGCGGACGAGGCCGCGCGCGCGAACGCGATGGAGGAGTTGAAGCACACGGTCCGGTCGCCCGCGCGCAATCCGGGCGGCGGAGGCTGATCCGGCCTCAGGCCGCCTTCGGGGCGGGCGCGCACCGCGCCGCTGCCCCGGCGTCACCTCATGGCACGGGCGCCGGCAGGCCGAACAGTCGCCGGCTGTTCGCGCTCGCCTGCGCGGCGAGCGCCTCGTCCGTCACGCCGAGGATCTCCGCCGCCGCCTGCGCGATCCACGGCAGCAGCGCGGGCTCGTTGTAGGGGCGCGTCCTGCGCGCGTTCTTCGGCCGCAGCCAGGGCGCGTCGGTCTCGAGGTGCAGCCGCTCCAGCGGGATGACACGCAGGGCGTCGCGCAACGCGCCGCCACGCGCCACGTCCGTGAGCCAGCCCGTGATCCCCAGATCGAAGCCCAGCGCGAGCAGCGCCTCGGCTTCGTCCGGGCCGCCCGTGAAGCAGTGGGCGACGCCCCGCGCGCCCGCGCCCGCCGCATCGCGAAGCATCGCGTGGAAGTCCGCGAACGCGTCGCGGCAATGCAGGAAGAGCGGGCGCCCCCGACGCACGGCGGCCTCGATCTGCACGGCGAAGGCGCGGCGCTGGGCCTCCGCGGGCGAGAACATCCGGTCGTAGTCGAGGCCGCACTCGCCGACCGCGACGACACGATCGTCCCTCCACAGCGCCTCGAGGCCGGCGAAACAGTTCTCGTCGAGCTCGCTCGCGCCGTGCGGGTGCACGCCCGCCGTGGCCCACACCCCCTCGTGCTCGCGCGCCACCTCCAGCGCCGCGCGGCTCGAGGCCAGGGAAGTGCCGGTGGCCAGCACCTGCGCCACGCCCGCCGCCCGCGCGCGCTCGAGCAGCTCCGGAGTCAGCCCGCGGAGCTGCGGGGAGTGGAAGTTCACGCCGATGTCGACCAGGTTCACGGATCCGGCTCAGAAGCGGTAAGCCGCGGTGACCCCGCCGAACCAGCTCCGGCCCGGCGCGGGCTCGAAGTAGCGCGCGTTCCCCTCGTTGACGATCACCGAGCCGATGTACTGCTTGTCGGCGATGTTGTCGAGGCGCGCGTAGCCGGTGAACGTCCAGCCGCCCGTCTCGATCGTGTACCCCGCGTGCAGGCTCGCGACGATGTATCCCGGCGCCGCGTCGGTGTTGGTGTCGTTGACATAGACGCTGCTCACGTACCGGCCCTCGATTCCCGCGCGCCAGCCCTGGGGGGGTGCCCAGTCGAGCGTCGCGCCGAGCACGTGGCGCGCGTTGCCGGGGATGCGGTTGTCCGCGGGCACGGGCACGTTGGGCGTCGGGCAGGGCGAGCCGACGCAGGTCATGAATGCCTCGCTGTAGCGCGCGTCGAGATACGTGTAGGCGGCCGAGGCGAGGAGGTCCGACCAGAGGTGCGTGTCCCACGAGAGCTCGACGCCCTTGCGCCGCGTCGCGGCGACGTTCTGGTAGGTCGAGCGCCCGCCGACGTTGGAAAGGGTGACGATCTCGTCGTGCGTGCGGATGTCGAACACCGACGCCGACCACTCGCCGAAGACGCCGGCCTGGCCCTTGACGCCGAACTCGAGGTTGTCGCTGCGCGAGGGCTTGAGGTCGAGGTTCAGGCCGCTGGTGCCGTCCGGGCGATAGGCAAGCTCGTTGAGGGTGGGCGTCTCGTAGCCGCGGCCGGCAGTCGCGAACACGCGCAGCGCCGGGTTCGGGGCCCAGACCGCGCCGATGACCGGCAGCGTCTTGGCGAAGCTCGTCCTGCCGCTGTCGTCGGGGTTGGCATCGGTGACGTAGCGGTCGTTCGACACGAAGCGCACGCTGCTGCGGCGCACGCCGGCGTTCAGCGTCCACTCCGGGGCGGGATGCCATTCGGCCTGCAGGTAGGGATCGATGTCGTCGACCTTGTTGATCTCGTCGCGCCGCAGCGCGCCCTGCACGCCGAGCACCTGGTCCGGCGGCGTGCCGATGAAATTGTTGTACCCGAGGCGGTGCTCGCTCAGGTCGTCGATCGCGACGCCGCCCACCAGCGAGAGCGGCCGGCTCGCGAGCGCGCCGCGCCAGGTCCAGCGCACGTCCGTGCCGGCGTAGTCGCGCCCGAGCTGGATCACGCCGCCGGGGCTCAGCGGATTGGCCTGGGCGCCCACCGGGATCGCCTGGAACTGCTCGGTGTTGCGATGGCCGCCATACAGCAGCAGGTTCACGGTGTTCGCCGTGTCGATCCGGCGCTCGTAGATCGCGCCGAGCTGGTTCTGGTTCGTCGTCTTGCGCGTGTCGAACTGGATCGCCACCGGATCCACCCCGCGCGGGTTCTCCTCGTATTCGGCGCGCGTGAGGCCGAGCGGATCCTGCGCCTTCGGCAGGTCCACCGCGTTGGCGACGAGCGTCAGCGAGCTCGCCTCGTCGAAGCGCAGGCGCAGCTTGGCGTTGCCGATGTTGCGCTCCGCCGCGCTGTGCTCGCGGTAGCCGTCGGTCTCGAAGTGCGAGCCGCTGACGACGTAGCTCAGGTTGCCGCTCGCGCCCGTGAGCTTGGAGTCGAAGCGCTGCTGGCCGTAGCTGCCGCCGTCGATGCCCACCGAGACGCGCGGCGCGCCGGCGCCGTCCTCCGTGAAGACCTGCAGCACGCCGCCCGAGGAGTTGCCGTAGAGGGCGGAGAACGGCCCCCGCAGCACCTCGATCGAGCGCGCGGAGCCGAGGTCGACGTTCGTGATCTGGCCCTGGCCGTCGGGCATCGTGGCCGGGATCCCGTCGACGTACAGGCGCACGCCGCGAATGCCGAAGGTCGAGCGCGCGCCGAAGCCGCGCACCGAGATCTGCACGTCCTGCGCGTAGTTCTGGCGGTCTCGCGCGACGAGGCCGGGCACCGTCCCGAGGGCCTCGGAGATGTTGATGCCTGGCTTGTCGTCGGCTTCGGGATCCAGCGCGACGCGGTCGATCGAGGCGGGCACGTCGAACGCCGGCGTCGCGATGCGGGTGGCGGTAACCGTGACGCGCTGCAGGCCGCCGGGCTCCGCGTCGGCCGGCGTGGGCGCGGAGGCCGGTGCGGACGCAGGCGCCGCGGCCTGCGCGACGCAGCGCAGCGCGCACAGTCCCAACGCGCCGACGGCGCCGGCCTTCACTATCGCTCGATACCGCATCCCCTGGCTCCTTCGCTGGTGGCGTGCCATTTTGCGCTGCGCCCGAGCCCGACATCCTGTCGCGTGCACCGACGCCCCGTTAGGATCGCGGCATGCCCGCCGATCCCTCCAACGACGCCGACGCCCCGCCCGTCGCTCCCACGCGCGTCCAGGCCTTCCGCTACTGGCTCGGCCTCGGCTTCGTCAGCTTCGGCGGGCCCGCGGGCCAGATCGCGCTGATGCACGAGGAGCTCGTCGAGCGCAGGCGCTGGATCTCCGAGGGCCGCTTCCTGCACGCCCTCAACTACTGCATGGTGCTACCGGGCCCGGAGGCGCAGCAGCTCGCGACCTACATCGGCTGGCTGATGCACCGCACCTGGGGCGGGATCGTCGCGGGCGGCCTTTTCGTGCTGCCGTCGCTGTTCATCCTGGTCGCGCTGTCGTGGATCTACCTGGCCTTCGGCCACGTGC
>Ga0209051_1003568_pt1 | contig 10115 bp, 8 predicted proteins | sample AraplaCvi_mMS_r2_2_FD_184286 | JGI IMG/M metagenome (GOLD analysis project Ga0209051, IMG submission 184286) | Arabidopsis root microbial communities from North Carolina, USA - plate scrape MF_Cvi_mMS_r2 (SPAdes) (version 2) | ecosystem: Host-associated > Plants > Roots > Endosphere | place: USA... | reverse complement strand
CCGCGCCGCAGGCGGGCGGCGGCGGGCGCGAGGAGGGATCGGTGCTCGGCGGCTTCGGCGCCGGCGGCCTGCTGGGCGGCCTGGGGGGACTGCTCGGCGGCGACAACGACGAGTGACCGCCGGCGCGGCAGGCCCGGAAACGGGCCGAGCGCCGGGCCCCGCCGTCCCCTCGGGGGACGGAGCGGCGGGCGCCCCGCCGGAGGGGCTATGCTTCGCGCCCATGAAGACGATGTTCGATTCGTTCTGGCGGGCGCTCATGTACTGCCTGCACCCCAAGGTGCTGGGCCTGTCGCTGCTGCCGCTGCTGGTCGCGGGCGTGGTGACGCTGGGCGTCAACTACGTGTTCTGGGAGTCGGCGCTCGCGGCCGTGCGATCCATGCTGGAGAGCTGGTCGCTCGTGAACTCGATGCTGCTGTGGATGTCGAACATGCTGGGCAGCGGTTTCCGCACGGTGTTCGAGCAGATGATCCTGGTGGCGCTCGAGATCCCGGTGGTCGTGGCCTTCGTGCTGGTGCTGGTCGGCCTGTGGTCGACGCCGGCGGCGGTGTCGATGGTCGCGCAGCGACGCTTCCCCGACCTCGAACGCCGCCACGGCGGAGCGTGGTGGAAGGGCGTGCTGTGGTCGCTGTGGTGGACGTTCGCCGCGCTGCTCGCCGTGCTCGTGACGCTGCCGCTGTGGCTGATCCCCGGCCTCGCGCTGCTGCTGCCGCCGCTGATCTGGGGCTGGCTCACGGCGCACGTGATGGGCTTCGACGCGCTCGCCGAGCATGCCACCGTCGACGAGCGGCAGGCGCTGCTGCGCGCCCACCGCTGGCCGATGCTGGTGATGGGCATCCTGACCGGCTTCCTGTGCGGCGTGCCCTCGCTGGTGTGGACGCTGGGCCCGACCATCCTCATCGCCGCGCCCTTCGTGATGATCGCGGTGATCTGGCTGTACACGATGATCTTCACGTTCTCGGCGCTGTGGTTCACCCACTACGCGCTGACGGTGCTCGCACAGCTGCGCGGGGCCGAGACGGCGCTGCGCGCGGTGCAGCCCTCGATGCCGACGGCGGCGCCGCTGCCGCTGGTCGAGGAAGTGCCTCGCCACGAGCGCTTCCCCGGGTCACCCGACGAGAACTCCTCCAACGCACTCTGATGACGGCCCCCGCCGCCGTCGACGGGGCGCCCGTTCAGCTCGAAACCTGGGAAATCGCATGATCTTCGGCGCACTCATCATCGGCGACGAGATCCTCTCGGGCCGCCGCGAGGACAAGCACCTGGCGCGCGTGATCGCCGCGCTCGAGTCGCGCGGGCTGGCGCTCTCGTGGGCGCGCTACATCGGCGACGAGCCGGGGCGCATCACCGCCGAGCTGCGCGCGGCGGCCGCCGCCGGCGACACCACGTTCTGCTTCGGCGGCATCGGCGCCACGCCCGACGACCACACGCGCCAGTGCGCGGCCGCGGCGCTCGGCGCGGCCCTCGTGCTGCATCCCGAGGCGGCCGCGCTGATCGAGCAGCGCGGGCGCGAGATGGCGGCGGAGAAGGGCCTGGTCTACGTCGCCACCGGCCCCGAGCACGAGCGCCGGCTGCAGATGGGCGTGTTCCCGCAGGGCGCCACGCTGATCCCGAATCCGTACAACCGCATCCCGGGCTTCAGCGTCGGACGCCTGCACTTCATGCCGGGCTTCCCGGTCATGGCGCACCCGATGCTGGACTGGCTGCTCGACACCCTCTACGCGGGCGAGGGCGGCGGCCGCGCGCTCCACGCGGTGCGCGTGCGCGGCACCAACGAGTCCGCCCTGATCCCCGTCTTCCAGGCGGTCGAGGCCGAGCACCCGGGCGTGCTCACCTTCAGCCTGCCGAGCGTCGACCACCCCGAGTACGGCCCGCACATCGAGATCGGCGTCAAGGGCGCCGATGCGGCACGCGTGGCCGACGCGATGGTCGCGCTGCGCGCCGGCGCCGCCCGGGCCGGCGCCGTGGAGATCGGTTGAGCTGTCCATTTCGGTGCGCATAATGCGCTGCTTTGGTGCTTCAGGCGGCTCACCCGGAGTCCGTGCACCAAGATCGCCGCAGGCCTCTCGCCGTCGCGCGCTTCCGCGCCCCTTTTCGCGGCACGGAACCTGCTTGATTGCTCAGGCATACTGCTGATTTCGGCCGGAGCGTCCCCCCGGCCCCAGTTGCCGCCCTACAAACAAGGAGCCAGTTGAGATGTCCAAGACCGTCGCCGACGTGATGAAGTTGGTGCAGGAAAACGAAGTCAAGTTCGTCGACTTCCGATTCACCGATACCCGAGGCAAGGAACAGCACGTCACGGTGCCGCTGTCCCACTTCGACGAAGACAAGTTCACGTCCGGCCACGCCTTCGACGGCTCCTCGATCGCCGGCTGGAAGGGCATCGAGGCCTCGGACATGATCCTGATGCCCGACCCCAACACGGCCAACGTCGATCCGTTCTTCGAGGAGCCGACGCTCATCCTGACCTGCGACGTCATCGAGCCGGGCGACGGCAAGCCCTACGAGCGCGACCCGCGCTCGCTGGCCAAGCGCGCGGAGGCCTACCTGAAGTCGTCCGGCATCGGCGACCAGGCCTTCTTCGGCCCGGAGCCCGAGTTCTTCATCTTCGACTCGATCCGCTGGGACGTCGGCATGAAGGGCTCCTTCGTCGAGATCGAGGCGGAGGAAGCCGCCTGGAACACCGGCAAGGCCTACGAGCACGGCAACAAGGGCTATCGCCCGGCCGTCAAGGGCGGCTACTTCCCGGTGCCGCCGATCGACTCGGCGCAGGACATGCGCTCCGAGATGTGCCTGATCCTCGAGCAGATGGGCATCCCGGTCGAGGTCCACCACCACGAGGTGGCCAACGCCGGCCAGATGGAGATCGGCACCAAGTTCTCGACGCTCGTCGAGCGCGCCGACTGGCTGCAGCTGCAGAAGTACGTCATCCACAACGTCGCCTTCGCCTACGGCAAGACCGCCACGTTCATGCCGAAGCCCATCGTCGGCGACAACGGCTCGGGCATGCACGTGCACCAGTCGGTCTGGAAGGACGGCAAGAACCTGTTCGCAGGCGACGGCTACGCCGGCCTGTCCGACTTCGCGCTGTACTACATCGGCGGCATCATCAAGCATGCCCGTGCGCTGAACGCCATCACGAACCCGACCACCAACAGCTACAAGCGCCTGGTGCCCGGCTTCGAGGCCCCGGTCAAGCTGGCCTACAGCTCGCGCAACCGCTCGGCGTCCATCCGCATCCCGTACGTCGCCAACCCGAAGGGTCGCCGCATCGAGGCGCGCTTCCCGGATCCCATGGCCAACCCGTACCTCGCCTTCGCGGCGATGCTGATGGCGGGCCTCGACGGCGTCGAGAACAAGATCCATCCGGGCGAAGCCGCCACGAAGGACCTGTACCACCTGCCGCCGGAAGAAGACGCGAAGATCCCGACCGTCTGCCACAGCCTCGACCAGGCCCTCGAGTACCTCGACAAGGACCGCGCGTTCCTGACCAAGGGCGGCGTGTTCACCGACGCCTACCTCGACGCGTACATGGAGCTGAAGATGGCCGAGGTCACGCGCTTCCGCATGACCACCCATCCGGTCGAGTTCGACATGTACTACTCGCTGTGATCCGGCGCGGCGCGATCAACCTCGATCGCGCCGGTCCGGACGCGCGCGAAGCGGCCCTCCGGGCCGCTTTTTTCGTGGAAATGCGGGAAAAGTCCGGCGCCGGTCGACGCCGCGTCGCCGGGCGGCGTTGCGTTCAGATGAGGCGCAAGGTTTTGCGCCACAATGAATCGATGATCGTGCGCGACCTGCCCGCCCTCCGTATCCCCCGCGCCGGCGCCACCGGCGCGGCGCTCGCCGCCGTGCTCGCGTTCGCACAGCCCGCCGCGCGCGCGGCCGAAGGCTCGGTCTACTACATCTGCCCGGGCAACGTGTTCACCAACACGCTCACGCCGAAGGAGGCCGAGGCCAAGGGCTGCCAGGCCAAGGAGGCGCAGCAGCCCACCACCATCCCGGCGCCGCGCATGCCGCGCCCGGTGGCCAGCCCCGGCGGCCCCGCCAGCCGCGTGGGCGCCGACGAACAGCGCGAGCGCGACTCCGACTCCCGCCGCATCCTGCAGGACGAGCTCGCGAAGGCCGAAGCCACCCTCTCCGCGCTGCAGAAGCAGTACAACAACGGCCAGCCCGAGCGCCAGGGCGACGAGAAGAACTACCAGAAGTACCTCGACCGCACGGCCGAGCTCAAGGCCTCCGTCGCCCGCTCGCAGGCCGACGTCGACGCCATCCGGCGCGAGATCGCCAAGCTCCCGCCGCAGTAGCCGTGACTGACCCGGTCGACCCCGCCGACGCGCCGCCCCCGGGCGCCGCGCGGCCGGCCTCCGGCCTCGATTACGCGGCCTTCGACGTCCTCGCCTCGATGGTGGCCATCATCGAGCCCGACGGCCGCGTGCTGTTCGCCAACGCCATGCTCGAGGCCGTGCTGGGCATCGCCCGCCGCACGCTCACGCGCGGCAGCGTCTACGACTGGTTCCGCGAGGCGGCGGCGCTGGAGGAGGCGGTCGCCGCGGTCTCGCGCAACGAGTTCTCCGCCCGCCGCTTCGACGGCGCCCTGCGGCCCGCGGCGGTCGCCTCGGGCAGCGGCGCGCCGCTGCCCGTGCACGTGATCGTCAGCCAGCACGACGTGCCCGGCGGCCGGGTCGTCGTCGAGATGATCGAGATCGAGCAGCAGACGCGCCAGGACCGCGAGGAGCGCGCGCTCGGCCAGGCCCAGGTCACCAAGGAGCTGGTGCGCAACCTCGCCCACGAGATCAAGAACCCGCTGGGCGGCATCCGCGGCGCGGCGCAGCTGCTCGAGCTCGAGATCGACCCGGCCCTGCTGGAGTACACCCAGGTCATCATCCACGAGGCCGACCGCCTGCAGGTGCTGGTCGACCGCCTGCTCGCCCCCCACCGCAAGGCCCAGGTGGTGGCCGACCTCAACATCCACGAGGTGCTGGAGCGCATCCGCTCGCTCGTGCTCGCCGAATACCCGAAGGGGTTGGTGATCGAGCGCGACTACGACACCTCCATCCCCGAATTCCGCGGCGACCGCGAGCAGCTCATCCAGGCGGTGCTGAACATCGTCCACAACGCCACCCAGGCGCTGGCGGAGATGATCGACGCCGGCACCGCCCACATCGTCCTGCGCACGCGCATCGCGCGCCAGGAGACCATCGGCAAGCAGCGCTACCGTCTGGCATTGGAATTGCATATCCAGGACAACGGCCCGGGCGTCCCCGAGTCCATTCGCGACCAGATCTTCTACCCGCTCGTGTCGGGCCGGGAGGGCGGGTCGGGACTGGGCTTGACGCTGGCGCAGACCTTCGTGCAGCAGCATCTGGGCACGATCGAATGCGACAGCGTTCCAGGACGCACGGTTTTCAGGATCCTGATACCCCTGCACTGACCCTGCAGCGCGCACCGCATGAAACCCATCTGGATCGTTGACGACGACCCATCCATCCGCTTCGTGCTCGAGAAGGCCCTCGCCCGGGAGCAACTGCCGGTGCGCAGCTTCGCCGGCGCGCGCGACGTGCTCGCGGCACTCGAGACCGACGAGCCGCAGGTGCTCGTGAGCGACATCCGCATGCCGGGCGGCTCCGGCCTCGACCTGCTCGCCAAGGTGAAGGAGCGCCTGCCCGGGCTGCCCGTCATCATCATGACGGCGTACTCCGACCTCGACAGCGCGGTGTCGTCCTTCCAGGGCGGCGCGTTCGAGTACCTGCCCAAGCCCTTCGACCTGAGCAAGGCGGTCGAGCTGATCCGGCGCGCGCTCGACGAGAGCCTGCGCGAGGAGGTGCTCGACGAGCGCAACGCGCCCGTGCCCGAGATCCTCGGCCAGGCGCCCGCGATGCAGGACGTGTTCCGCGCGATCGGCCGCCTCTCGCAGAGCCACGTCACGGTGCTGATCACCGGCGAGTCCGGCTCCGGCAAGGAGCTCGTGGCGCGCGCCCTGCATCGCCACAGCCCGCGCGGCGAAGGCGGCAGCAACGGCGCCTTCGTCGCCATCAACACCGCCGCCATCCCGAAGGACCTGCTCGAGAGCGAGCTCTTCGGCCACGAGCGCGGCGCCTTCACCGGCGCGCAGACCATGCGGCGGGGGCGCTTCGAGCAGGCCGACGGCGGCACGCTGTTCCTAGACGAGATCGGCGACATGCCGTTCGACCTGCAGACGCGCCTGCTGCGCGTGCTCTCCGACGGCCAGTTCTACCGCGTCGGCGGCCACCAGCCGATCAAGAGCAACGTGCGCGTGATCGCCGCCACGCACCAGAACCTCGAGGAGCGTGTACGCCAAGGTGTATTCCGCGAAGACCTGTTCCACCGCCTCAACGTGATCCGGCTGCGCTTGCCGCCGCTGCGCGAGCGCTCGGACGACGTGCCCGCGCTGGCCCGCTTCTTCCTGCAGAAGAGCGCCAAGGAACTGGGCGTCGAGCCCAAGCGCTTCACCGACGACGCGCTCGAGCTGATGAAGGGCTTCGAGTTCCCCGGCAACGTCCGCCAGCTCGAGAACATCTGCCACTGGCTGACGGTGATGGCGCCCGCGCAGGTGATCGAGCCCAAGGACCTGCCGCCCGAGCTGCTGCACCCGCGCAGCACGCCGCGCGCGGCCTTCGAGAGCGAGAGCGCGCAGCCCGGCGAGGGCACCGTCCACGCCGCGGTCGGCCACGCGCCGTCCGAGCTGCCGCGCGTCGGGGCGGCACCCACGGTGGCGGCGGTACCGGGCGGAGGCGCCTGGCTGGGCGACCTGGAGTCGGCGGCGCGCACGCTGCTGGACGCCGGCACGCCAGACGTCTGGGAGCACCTGAGCCGCCAGTTCGAGGGCCAGCTGATCCGCACGGCGCTCACGCTCACGCGTGGGCGGCGCATCGAGGCGGCGCAGAAGCTGGGCATCGGGCGCAACACGATCACGCGCAAGATCCAGGAACTCGGTCTCGAGGACTGAAGCGGGAGCGGGTCGGGCCGGGGTGCGGCGCCCCCCGGCGGCTCCTACAATCGTCGCATTCCACGAACCGGTCACCGGCGCAGTGGACCAAAGACGTGAGGGAGGCCCCGCCATGCCGTTCATCGGCCTGATCTACATCGCGATCGCGATCTTCTTCGCCGTGCATGCGCTGCGCTCCGGGCGCAACATGGTCTGGCTGTTCATCCTGTTCCTGTTCCCGTTCCTCGGCAGCATCGTCTACTTCCTGGTCGAATACCTGCCCGAGATGCGCCACTCCAGCGTCGGCCGTCGATCGGCGCGGGTCGTGAAGTCCCTCGTCGACCCGAACCGCGCGCTGCGCGAGGCAGAGCTCGCCTTCGACCGCACGCCCACCGCCGACAACCGCCACCGGCTCGCCGAGGCGCTGCTCGCGCGCGGCGATGCCGAAGCGGCCATCGAGCACTTCCAGGCCTGCGCGAGCGGCCCCTATGCCGACGACGCCAAGTTCCTGCGCGGGCTGGCCCGGGCCCAGCTCGGCGCCGGCCGCCACGCCGCCGCCGTGGCGACGCTGGATCGCCTGTTCGCCGCCCACCCCGCCGAGAGCCGCGCCGAGCCCGCCCTCTGGTATGCCCAGGCGCTGGCGGAGGTCGACGAGGCGCGCGCCCTGGCCGCGTTCGAACGCGCCAGCACCACCTTCGACACCACGGAGACCCTCGCCGCCTACGGCCTGTACCTCGCGCGCCTCGGCCGCGACGCGCAGGCGCGCCCGCTGCTCGAGCGCGTCGTGCACAACGGCCGCGTCGGCACCGCGTCCTCGCGCGACCTCAACCGCGCCTGGATCGACCAGGCGCGCGCGGCGCTGAAGGAACTCGACGCCCGCGCGGCCTGAAGCCGGAGGGGAGGGGACTGGCCTCCGGCCTGTCCCCGTATTCGAGGCGCCAGCGCCTGAACACGGGGACAGGCGAAGGCCGGTCTCGCCGCCGCCCGCCCTACGCCGCCCGCGGCAGCGTGAAATGGAACGCCGCCCCGTGGTCGGGTTCCGCATCCGCCCACACGCGCCCGCCGTGGCGCTCGACCGCGCGGCGCACGATGCTCAGGCCGATGCCGTGGCCCTCGAAGCGGCGGCCGTGCAGCCGCATGAAGGGCTGGAACAGCTGCGCCGCGGCGTCCTGCGAGAAGCCCACGCCGTTGTCGCGCACGTGCACGGTGACGCCCTCGGCGTCCTCGCTCGCCTCGATGCGCACCACCGGCGGCTGCGCGTCGCGCGAGAACTTGAGCGCGTTCGACATCAGGTTGACCAGCACGGGCCGCAGCAGGTCGGCGTCGGCCTCGACGTCGGGCAGGGCGCCGACCACCCACTGCACCGTCGCCGCCGGGCCCTGGGCCAGGCGCAGCTGCGCGATCACGTCGCGCGTGAGCGCCTCCAGCGCCACGGTGCGGCGCGCGAGCTTGGCGTCGCCGACGTGCGCCAGCTGCAGCAGCGCGCCGATGAGCTTGGTCGAGGTGTCCGCCTGCGCCGAGATCGCGCTGAGCGAGCGATGCACCATCGCCATGTCGCCGGCGACGACCGCGTCCGCCGCCAGCTTGGCCAGGCCCGCGATGCCGCCCAGCGGCCCGCGCAGGTCGTGCGAGACGCTGCGGTTGAAGCCCTCCAGGCTGGCGACCAGCTCCTGCAGTTCGACCGTGCGCGCGGCCACCGTCTCCTCGAGGTTGTGGTTGGCCTCGTTCAGGGCGCGCTCCGCCGCGGCGCGGCGCTCCACCTCGGCCTCGAGCGCGCGCCGGCGCCGGGTCAGGCTCACGGTGAGCAGGGTCAGGCCGAACACGATGAGGGGCATCACCCCGATGACGCGGTACTGGCCGGGATCGGCGCGCGCCGCGAGCAGCCCGACGAAGGTGACGGGCACCGCGAGCAGCGCCATGCCCAGCACCGTGTGCCCGGCGCCGGGCTCGTCGTGCGCGCGGCGCAGCGCGAGCAGGCCGACGCCGATGTAGCAGATCATGGTCGCGAGGTTGGCGAGCATGCGCGGCACGGCCAGCCCGGCCGCGAGGCAGCCGAGCAGCACGAGCGCGGGGGCGAGCAGCGCCGTCCACCAGGCGCGCGAGCGGCGGTCGACGCCGAGGTAGGTCACGACCCCCACGCTCATCGCGATGATGGCGGCGTCGAGCGTGACGGCCCAGAAGCGCTGCACGGCCGTGTCGAGCACCGGGGTCGTGGGCACGTGAGCGGGGTACCAGTAGTACCAGGCGGCGGCGAAGCCGAAGCCCAGCGCCAGCGTGGCCATGCCGCGTTCGCGGTCGCGCCGCGCCAGCACCGCGAACAGCAGCGCCAGCAGGGCCAGCACGAAGGCGGCCAGCGTGGTGGCGGCGAGGGGGGCGTCGTTCTGGGGCAGCACGGCGATGGCGTTCATGGCGGGGGGCGGTGAACTGCGCGACGGCGGTGCCCCGGTGGGCATGGGGGCCGTCGGATTCTGGCTTGCACGCCGCGTGCCGACAACCCGGCATGCACGAAATTCCTGCGCGAGGCGCCGCTGTGGTGCATGCGACACTCGCGACGCCCATGTCCACGCCCGTCCTCTACGCCGTCTGTGTCCTGATCTGGGGCACCACCTGGTTCGCGATCACCGCCCAGATCGCGGTGCTGGCGCCCGAGGTGGGCGTCGCGATCCGCTTCAGCCTGGCGGGGCTCGCGCTGGCCGCGTTCTGCCGCGTGCGCGGCATCGCGCTGCGCCTGCCCGCGCGCGCGCATGCGCTCGTGCTCGCGCAGGGACTGCTCGGCTTCTGCGCGAGCTACGTGTGCGTGTACCAGGCCGAGCGTTTCGTCGTCTCCGGGGTGGTCGCCGTCGGCTACGCGGCCTCGCCGCTGTTCGGGCTCGTGCTCGCGCGGATGTTCCTCGGCACGCGCATGTCGGGCCGCGTCGCCGTGGGCGGCGTGGCGGGCATCGTCGGCGTGACGCTCATCTTCGGCCACGAGTTCGCACGCCTGACCGCATCGTCCGAGGTACTGTGGGGCGGCGGGCTGACGGCCGCGTCGGTGCTGCTGTCCAGCCTCGCGACGATCGCGGCCGCGCGCTATCACCGCCTCGGCGTCGACGGCTGGGCGCCGCTCGCCTGGGCGATGGTCGAGGGCGGCGCCGCGGCGGGCCTGCTCGCGCTTGTCGAGCGGCGGCCG
>Ga0209051_1003567_pt1 | contig 10117 bp, 9 predicted proteins | sample AraplaCvi_mMS_r2_2_FD_184286 | JGI IMG/M metagenome (GOLD analysis project Ga0209051, IMG submission 184286) | Arabidopsis root microbial communities from North Carolina, USA - plate scrape MF_Cvi_mMS_r2 (SPAdes) (version 2) | ecosystem: Host-associated > Plants > Roots > Endosphere | place: USA... | reverse complement strand
GCGGTTCCCCCTCGAAGGCTCGCATGGGGGACGTACGCTACCGCACGCCCGTCGTGACGTCATGTCGGCCATGGCCATGACATTCCCGCATCGGGAAAGTCCGTTGGATCCCGATGTCGGCCGCGTCGGGCGGAATCCGTCCTTGGTCGACGCCCGACAGCGGCTTTGAGGTAGGCTGTTCTCCGCTGAACGAAGAGGGGACGACGTGGTGATGGACGCAGTGGAAGCGATCCGCGAAGAGGCGCGCGCGCGTACACGTTCCGACGACGCCAGCCATGACTGGGCCCACATCGAGCGCGTGGCGGCAACGTGCCTGTCGCTGGGTCGGGAAGAAGGGGCCGACATGACCGTCCTGCTGCCCGCAGCCTACCTGCACGATTTGGTCAACGTGCCGAAGAATCACCCCGATCGCGTGTCCGCCAGTCGCGAATCGGCCAACGGTGCGGCCGAGATCCTCCGACGACATGGCTACGGCGAGGAGAAGTCTGCGCGTGTCATGCGCGCCATCGAGGAGCACAGCTTTTCGCGAGGACTTGCCTGCACATCCATTGAATCGCGGGTGCTCCAGGATGCCGACCGCCTGGATGCGTTGGGCGCAGTCGGCATTCTGCGAACGGCGACGTGCGGCGCCCTGATGCGAGCCGCCTACTACGACATCGACGACCCGTTCGCACGGAGGCGCGCCTTGGACGACCGCCGATTTACGCTCGACCATTTTCCCGTCAAGTTGCTGCGCCTGGCCGAGCGGTTCAACACCGCATCGGGGCGACGCGAGGCCGAGCGACGCACGCGCTTCATGCGGGTATTCCTGGCACAACTGACTGCTGAAATCGGTGCGGGCGGCAAAGCCGACGAGGGTTCCTGGGGCCTGCCTGTCGAAGCGCCAACCGCCACTGGTCCACGGTAGTTCGACGGGCTGGCCGCGGCCGCGCCGACTCGGCGTCCTTAGGGCAGCAGCCGGGCGGCGAGCCGCCGTGCGGAATGGGCGTGCGCTGTGCGTCGTCAAGCTGCCGTACGATGACGGCGGGCGGCTGTGCGGGGCCGGCCAGGAGCGGAAGTTCGTGGACGACGGCTTTCGGGTAGGCTAGTCATCATGCAAAGCACCCAACTACATGAGGATCGACTAGACGCTTGGTACGACGGCTCGGCCATCTGCGTTATCGCAGTGGGTGCGCATGGAGATCCGCTGGATCTGGCTGAACATGAGGTCGAAGCCTTCATCGCGAAGCTTCGCCTCTGCCTTCGTCGGGCAAGCGGCGATGAGGGCGCCAAGTCCTGAGTCGGCCAACAGCGGCCTGTCGCCGACGTCGGCTCTAGGGTACGCTGAACTCCAATGCGCACGCATCGAACCGTCCTCGCCGTCCTGCTCATCGTAACCGCTACCGCTGCAGTCGGCTCGCCTGACGAGCCACGTGATGTACTGCTTGAGGTGACAGAGTCCGGCGGCTACGTCCTGGCGGGCCGCCCCGTTCTCCTTTCCGATCTGAGAGCGAGGCTCCGCGAGCTCAAGTCCAGCGGGGAGCCAATCAACCTTCACATCACGAGCAGCGGAAACGTGGAATACAAGTACCTCATGCCGGCGGTGCGGATCGCGCAGGACGAGGGACTTGCCAAGGTTGGCCTCCTCACCGTCCCACCCGCCGCGCCCGATGCGTCGGCCTCGCCTGCGTCCAAGTAGGATCGGTTCTGGCCGCGTCAAACCGATCTGCGCACTACGCCGCCTGGCGGGTCAGGAGCGGATTCAAGATCATGACCGCTAGAGCGGCCCGGGGCTCAATGGTGGTCGATAGGCGTGAGCAACCAGGCCCGTCCGTCGGAGCTCGTCGCCGCGATTTGATCCAGGCCGTTGATGGCCATCGCGCGGTCGAACGTTACGCCGGGCAGGTCGACGAGCGTATTGATGTCGATCATTCGCCCCTTCTGCATGTCGTAGACGAACGCGTGGGTGAGCTGCGCGTCGGCGCCGATCGTCGAGTAGCCGACCACATGCTGGTGATGCTTCGTCCCGATCGCGGCGCCGGTGGCCGCACTGTAGGTCCCGCCCAGCGTGCCCAGGTCTTTCATCGGGTTGAGCTTCTTGCCGCGGAAGAAGGCATGGGTTCCGTCGGGGGTATCTGCATAGCCCACGATGTTGTCGTCCGTGTCGAGCGCTGTGGCGCAACTGTTGGGGCCGCCGAGCGTGCCGAGGTCGTCCATCTCCTTGGTGACGCGAGACTTGGCCCGGAAGGCGTGGGTCTGTCCGAGCGCGGTGAGGCTGCAGCCGACCACCTTGTCGCTCATGTCCGTGGCCGTGCTCTGACCGCCCGTACCGGTGAGTGAACTGATCTGGTGGTAAGGCCCGAACGGGTTGTACGCGACCGCCGCGCGCGTCTTTCCGTTGTCGTCGACGACGACGTTGGCGGCGACCGAGTGGTCGTAGTTGATGCTCACCAGGCGGGCGCCGGACACGGTCTGGAAGGACGTGCCGTCGGCATTGACGACGAAGCTCAAACCGTTGTCGATCCAGCCCACGACCTCGCCGAACATGTTGATGGCGGTGGCCCCGCAGGCGTTGTCGGGCAGGCTGGCGCAGAGATCGACCATGCCGGCGCCTGCGGGACCGGTGGCGAACGCGTGCGGCAAGGCGCCACCGGCCCGGGCGGATTGGCCGATGACCTGGCCGGACGCGTTCATTCCGGCGACAGAGACGCTGCTGGCGCCTAGATTACCGAGATCCTGAGCGCGATAGGTCGCGGCCCCGGCCAGGGTCGTGGCAGAGGCCAGTGCCAGTGCGACGATGCTGGGATGGAAGGCATGCATGATGGGAGACTCCTGAGGTCATTGGAACGCCGGGGATGACTTTGGACGGAGCGAGCCCCGCCGGGCAACAGGCCGAGCATCGCGACCTTGCCGCCTCGAACGCGATCGCTCGACCTTCGGCAGAAGCCTGGCACGCGCCACCCCTGCTTACAAGGACGAATTCCCCGCCTCGCTTACGACACGCGTGCAGGAAAGAAACCCTGTCGATGAAAACGCGCAGACCAAGCCGGGCGTCCACAGCGTCGCTGTATGCCGGCGCACCTGACCTTGCCTGGAGACGACCCTGACTGGGCGCCCGGCCGAGTTCAAGGTGAAATCGCCGGATGCCCGCAGTAAAGAAGCGGGAGCAGCCATTGCTGACGGAGGCTCGGCGAACGACCGGTACCGGGCAGCTCGGCTAGAACTGTGGCCGGCTCCTTTGGGTCCGGGTCCTGCCGCGGCGTCGACGCGCCGAGGCTTCGGCCGCGTCCGGCCGAGCTTCCGGGGTTGGGGACGAGGCGGCGGGTCACTTCGCGCCCGGCTGGAACCGCGGATCCCCGAACTGCCACAGCATGAAGCTCCAGCGGTCGGCCGCCTGCTCCTGGCGCTGCGACCGGGTGCTGCCCATGCCGTGCCCGCCGTCCATCTGCAGGCGCAGCAGCACCGGCTTGCCCGACGTGGACGCCGCCTGCAGGCGCGCGGTCATCTTCAGCGACTCCCACGCCGGCACGCGCGGGTCGTTGAGGCCTTCCAGCAGCAGCGTGGCGGGGTACTTCACGCCGTCGACCACGTGCTGGAAGGCGTCCATCTCCAGCAGCGCGTCGAAGCCCGCCTTGTTCGTGACGGTGCCGAACTCGGGGATGTTGGCCGGGCCCCCGGCGGTGGTCTCCTCGCGCAACGCATCGAGGTCGCCGACGTCGGACACGACCACGCCGAACAGGTCGGGCCGCGTGGTCATCGCGCGGCCCACCGCCAGCCCGCCGGCGCTGCCGCCCTCGATGCCCAGCCGGGGCGTGCTCGTGTAGCCCTTCTGCACGAGGTATTGCGCACAGGCGACCAGGTCCTTCCACGTGTTGGGCTTGGTGGCCTCCTTGCCGGCCAGGTGCCACTGCTCGCCGTAGATGCCGCCGCCGCGTACGTGGCACGTGGCCGTCACCCCGCCGAGCTCGTACCAGGCGAGCTGGCGGGCGAGGTAGTACGGCGTGTCGACGGTGCCGTAGGCGCCGTAGGCCGTCAGCTCCGTGGGGTTGCTGCCGTCGAGCTTCATGGCCTTGCCGTGCACGATGGACAGCGGCACCTCGACGCCGTCGTGGCTCTTCACGAGCACTTCCTCGGCGACGAGGTCGGGCGGCGCGCCGAACGGGCCGGTCGCCTGCAGGCCGGTGTCGGTCGTCTGCGCATCCCTGGCGCCCACCGCGACGATGACCTCGTCGCGCGTCCACGAGCCGATGGTGACGAGCACGCCCGGCAGGGCGACGTTCGAGTCGACGATGTCGATCGCCCCGGTGGCGGGCAGCGGCACGGGCACGGGCCGGGCGTCCTTCGCATACGCGACCCGGTACAGCCTGCCGGTGCTGCCGTCGTGGCTCAGCACGTAGAGGGCGTCGCTGGCGGCGGCGATGCGGTCGACGACCTCGTTGCCGGGGGCGACCACGACGTCGGCCGTCCCGACGTCGGGATGCGACATGCTCGTGCGCAGCACCTTGAAGCGCGACGCGTCCAGGTGGGACAGCACGAACAGGTCGTCGCCGTGCACGGCGAAGCCGGTGATGCCGGCGGCGCGGTCGAACAGCTTGCGCCACCGGGTGGCGGCCGTGAAGGGCGCCGCGGCGGGCGCGGCGTACAGCGCCATCTCGGGCGAGACGCCGTTGCCGGCCATCGCCACCTTCCACGGCGTGCCGGGCAGCGGCCTGGCCCACGGGAACTCGTCCGGCGTGACGGGCAGCGACGGGTTCACGCCGGCGCCCAGCACCAGCGTGTCGGGCCCCGCGCCGGCCATGCGGTGCAACCACACGCCGGCGTTGCGCAGCTTCTCGCTGTCGGGCGCGTCCGCGGGCAGCTTGCGCATGCGCCGGTACGTGAAGGCCGAGTCGTCGGGCAGCCAGGCCACGAAGCTGAACTGCGCGCGGTCGATCGGCGCGATCACCTCCTTGCCCGTGGCGACCTCGGTGACGTGGATGACCGCGTCCTCCGAGCCGCCGGCCGACACGCCCCAGGCCACGAGCCTGCCGTCGTTGGACGGGCGGAAGAACTCGAGCGCGTGCGGCCCGGCGCCCGGCTGCGCCTCGGGGTCGACCAGCAGGCGCTCCGCGCCCTGGAAGCCGCGGCGCACGTACAGCTTGGCCTGCTGCTCGCTCGGCTTGCGCTTCTCGTAGAACACGAGGCCGCCACGCGCCTGCGTGACGTCGTACACGCGATCCCTGTTCGAGTCCTCGAGCTGCACGATGCGCTCGAGCAGCTTCGCGCGCCCGGGGATCGCGTCCAGCGTGGCCCGCGTGTAGTCGTTCTGCGCGCGCGCCCACTGCAGTACCTCGGGCGACGCGAGGTCCTCCATGTAGCGGTACGCGTCGGTGACGGTCGTACCAAAGTAGGTATCGGAGACGGGATGGACGGCGGCGACCGGAGGAGGGGTCGGCGCGGCGTGCGCGAGGGCGCAGGCCGAGGTCAGGACGGCGAGGATCGTGCGCGGCGCCGGGCTCGGACGAGGCATCGGGAGGGCTCCTGGGCGGGGGGCGGAGCCAGGAGTATGCCAATGGGGGCGGGGCGGCTTCGCCGACTTCTCCGTTGACCGCCCGCGCGTCGCGGGACGCCGGGGCACCCTGACCTGAATCAGCTGGCCATGGGATCGCCTTAGCCGAACCTCGACATCCACTGCTGGGTGTAGTGGAGCGCAGGAAGCTCTTCAGGTTCGACTCGGCGGCCGACGTCGCCGGCGTTGAAAGCCGGCGGTGGCTTGTAGCCCGGCGGAACCTTGAACAGCGGCTCCTTGTAGGGCGAGCGGATCGGCGCCAACGCACGACCGAGGGCCAGGTTGGCAGAAGGCACGCGCCCACGCTCGCGATCACCGGCGTCGGGCGCCTGGCCAGCAACGAAGATCGTTCCGCCGTTGTAGGGCAGTGACGTCACTGTCGGGCCTGCCACGCGAAGCACAGCGTCGGCGCCGCCGGCGCGCTGGAGCCACTTGCTGTTGATCGCGGTCAGCCAGGCGACGCACCGGATGCCATCCTTGCAGGATCGTGCAGTGGAATCCGGGAGGTCGACGTCGAGCCCGGAGAAGCGCGTCACGATGGGGCCGCAGTGGCCGATGGCCTCATCCATCACCATCCCTCCGGTAGGCAGCACCAACCCGAGTCCCGCGTACGCCTGCTCCGTCGCAAGCTCGCTGCACCACTTTTGAAAGAGCGTACGAAAGCTGTTCGGCGCAGCACCTTCGAACGCCTGCAGCGGGAAGTGCATCAGCAGGTAGCCGTTGTGGCTTGCGACAGTCGCCAACGACCAGTGCGAGGCCTTCCCAACCTCAGCCTCCCCGGAGAGGAAGAGGCTGAAGTCAGAGTTGTCGCGCGCTGCCGCCGTCCGCAGGGGCGAGAGGTCGAGAGGCTCGCCTGCGGTTATCTTGCGCGGACGACGGTCTCCAGAGCGCTGGTAGAGTTTCAGTCGATCCGCTGCAAAGTCGATGTACTGGTCGATGATCGTCATAAGAGCCCCGCGGCGCGCCGTTGCGTCGTACCCGTCGCGAAAGATCAGCTCGACCCGCAAGCCAATCCTCGCCATCGGGTCGTCCTCGCCCGTGCCCGTGGGCCAAGGAAGTTCAAAGGCATCGAGGTCTTTCAGCTGCATGGAGTGCTCCGTGTCCAAGGGCGACAACCGGGTCGATCGCCGACGTCAGAGCGCCAAGGCGCCGAGAAGCCATGGCCCTGCTTCTGAGAGCAGCGCGCCAAGCCCCATGATGGCAGCCGCCAGGCCTCCGGCCTTCGCGGCGTTGGCCGCGTTCTTTGCTCGTTCCGCCTGCCCCTTGGCTTCAGCCTCGGGTGTTGGCACGGGCACGAGGCGGCGGTACTGGTCGTCGTTGCAATCGCAGGTCTGCGTATCGCCACGCTGCGGTGGCCCGCCGGCGCGGAAGACGTCGTACTTGCCGGCACCGCCCGCGATCTCCTTGTAGGCGGCATTCTGGCCAAGATCGTTCTGGTCGTCCCGGAACTTGAGTTCAGCTACCCGTTCGATGTTCGGCTCCGCCGGGGGAAGGCAGGGGTCATTGACGATCACGACGTCAGGCCGTCGAACCATCCCGGTCCCACGCTCCCAGCTCGAGCCCAGTGCTTCGTTTGCTCGCTGGATCCAGTTCTGGGAAGCACGCGTAGGTACGGTGGTCTGTGACATGAGGGGCATGGGAGGCGCGTCGGATGGCGGGCCGCCGGGGGACTCGAGTGGCCGCATGATGTAGGAAATTTCGCTCTTGTAGCGGCTCTGGTAGTCGAGTGCCGCGTCCGCTGACTCGAATACGGAATCCGCGCACCCCTGCATCAGGTCCTGATCAGCTGCCCCGACCGCTGGATACTGGCTGCAGCAGCACATCACCATGCAGATGAGCTTGTTGTCGAGGGCTTTCCGCTCTTCGAGCGGCAAGCGCCCAGAAGGCTTCATGGGGCACTGCTGAATCATCTTCGAGGTGCCGTTGGCCACCGATGCCATCGAACCCGTCTGCACCAGAGACGCGGACACCACGACCGGCGTCAGTGCCGGGACGCATGGGCTCGCGCCGCTCACTTGAAGCCTCGAGCGATGCAAATGGCGGATGCTTCCGCGCGCAGCTGCCTCCACAGCGTTGGCGGCATCGCAAGGAATAGGGCCGACATGCGCGCTTCCGGGCGCCCGCCGGCGTAGTGGATCAGCCCGCGAAGCCTCGGAAGGTCGCGCATCCCTGCGAACGTGGTGATCTCGAGGAGGCACAACGTCATTCGATCAGCGTCGCTTTCGAGTTCCAATCGGTCGCAGGCCGCGAGCGTCGCGCGCACCTCGCGATCGAGCACATCGGCGGGCTGGCGCCGAGCACGGGAGTCGCCGCGCTCGCGCAACGTCCTGACGATGTCTGGCACCTCCACGGCCGCGCGCTTGCCCGCGGACATCTTCTCCATCGTCTCCGCGGAGATTCTGGGCATTCGTGCCTCCCTATCTTCTTGATTCCTGAGGCGACTGTACCTGGGGTGGCTATCCGTCGCGCGCGGAAGCAGATGTTCATCTGCAACCACGTGCAACGGCAACGGGCGAATGAGCTGCCCCCTGAATTTCGTCTTCCAACGCCGCTGGTTAGGTTAGAGACTGGAAGGACGAAGAGTGCAGAAGATTCCGAAGCAGGAGTACACGGCCGAGTTCAAGGAACAGGCCGTCAAGCGCGCGCAGGAAGTGGGCGTGGGCCCGGCCGCGCGCGAGCTGGGACTGGTGGCGCAGACCCTGCGCAACTGGCTCAAGGTCGCGGCCGGAGGCGGCAAGCTGACGACGCCAGGCACGAAGCCGGTGACGCCGGAGGAAATGGAGCTGTCGAGGCTGCGCGCTGAGAACGCGCGGCTGAAGATGCACGTCGAAATCTTAAAGAAAGCGACGGCGTACTTTGCGAAGGATGCGCTGTGAAGTACGCCTGGATCGACGCGCAGCGCCGCGACTACCCGTTCGCCGACATGTGCGAGGTGCTGAGCGTCAGCGCCAGCGGCTACAAGGCCTGGCGCGGCGGCGGCAGCCCCACCTCGACGCGCCCGAGAACCGCGAGGTGATCGGCTGGTCGATCAAGCCGCGGATGACGGCCGACATCGTCACCGACGCGCTGTCGATGGCATGGTTCCGTCGCAAGCCGGGCGCCGGCGTCGTCTTCCATAGCGACCGCGGCAGCCAGTACGCGAGTCACGCCATGCGCGACAAGCTCGCGCAGTACGCCATGACGGCGTCAATGAGCCGCAAGGGCAACTGCTGGGACAACGCGCTCACGGAGAGCTTCTTCAACGGCCTGAAGAACGAACGGGTGCACGGCACGCGATACGAGACGAGAGCGCGGGCCGAATCCATCCTGTTCGAGTACATCGCAGCGTTCTACAACCGGAGGCGCCGCCACTCCACGCTGGGCTATCGCTCGCCGACTCAGTTCCTCGAGGACTGGCTCGTCACGCATGCCGCGCAGCAAGAAAAGGCAGCATAGGCACGACTGCTTGGAAGCCGAAATTCGACGGGCAGCTCACTTTTCCGACGGCTTCGTTTCACCTTCTCAGAGAGCTCCGTTTCACTTTCACTTAGACCTCCGCAAGCGGCGACAGCGCCCCACCCCCTCACTCCACCGTCACCGACTTCGCCAGATTCCGCGGCTTGTCCACATCGGTCCCCCGCGCACAAGCCGTGTGATAGGCCAGCAACTGCAAGGTGACGACGTGCAGGATCGGCGACAGCACGCCGTAGTGCTCGGGCATCCGGATCACGTGCAGGCCCACGTCGGAGTCGATGCGGGTATCGGCATCGGCGAAGACGAACAGCTCGCCGCCGCGTGCGCGGACTTCCTGCATGTTGCTCTTGAGCTTCTCTAGCAGTGCGTCGTTCGGTGCCACGGTGACGACCGGCATCGCCGCGGTGACGAGGGCCAGCGGGCCGTGCTTGAGCTCGCCGGCGGGGTAGGCCTCGGCGTGGATGTAGCTGATCTCCTTGAGCTTGAGCGCGCCTTCCAGCGCGATGGGGTAGTGCAGGCCGCGGCCGAGGAAGAGGGCGTTCTCCTTGCCGGCGAACTCCTCGCTCCAGGCCATCACTTGCGGCTCGAGCGCCAGCGCGGACTGCACGGCCGCGGGCAGGTGGCGCAGGTCCTTGAGGTGCTCCGCCTCGGTGTCTTCCGGCAGGTGGCCGCGCACCTGCGCGAGCGCGAGCGTCAGCACGAACAGGCCGACCAGCTGGGTCGTGAAGGCCTTGGTGGAGGCCACGCCGATCTCGGCGCCGGCGCGGGTGATGAAGTTGAAGCGGCACTCGCGCACCATGGCGCTGGTCTGCACGTTGCAGATGGTGAGCGTGTTCTCCATGCCCAGCTGGCGGGCGTGCTTGAGGGCCGAGAGGGTGTCGGCGGTCTCGCCGCTCTGGCTGATGGTGACGACGAGGGTGCGCGGGTCGGGGACGCTGTCGCGGTAGCGGTACTCGCTGGCGATCTCGACGTTGGTGGGGATCTTCGCGATGCTTTCGAGCCAGTAGCGCGCGACGCTGCCGGCGTAGTAGCTGGTGCCGCAGGCGAGGATCAGCACCTGGTCGACGCCCTTGAAGGCGCCGTAGGCGCCATCGCCGAAGAGCTCGGGCGTGATGGACTTGATGCCGTCCAGCGTGT
>Ga0209051_1003566_pt1 | contig 10120 bp, 12 predicted proteins | sample AraplaCvi_mMS_r2_2_FD_184286 | JGI IMG/M metagenome (GOLD analysis project Ga0209051, IMG submission 184286) | Arabidopsis root microbial communities from North Carolina, USA - plate scrape MF_Cvi_mMS_r2 (SPAdes) (version 2) | ecosystem: Host-associated > Plants > Roots > Endosphere | place... | reverse complement strand
CGCTGTCCATGGCGGCATCTTTCGGTGAAAGTGCTGTATGCGCCACAGCGCGCATAAGAATACTTATGTTAAATCGTTATAGTGCATAACAAATTAGTGGACGTCACGACTGGCTGCATCCGGCGGCTCTGGGACGCGGCTATGGTCAGTTTGCCCGGGAGCGGGCGGCAGCGCCATCCATGACGCCATTCACGTAGGGCCCACAAAGCGGCGGCTTCGGGTCGCCTACGCCCAGGGCAATTCTGGCGGGATGCGACCACAAATTTGCCGCTAATGCTCTGGGTCGGCCAAGGCGGTAGGAATTTTTCCCCGTTCGCGCGCATCGCTTTGACGGTCTCCGTCACCACTTGCCGGATACCGCCTAGGCTTCGTCGGGGGAACCGGCGAGCCACGAGAGGGACGAAAATTCTGCGCACAGGCCCACAAATTCCTCGTGCCCGGCGGACCAGGTAACTCTAGGTGTAGTGGTCAAACACGAGGCTGCTCCTGTTCGAGCTTATCGATGGCCTTCAAAACTTTGCGCCGACTCCCGTTGTGATCTAGTCGCATCATCGCGCGGTGGTGCGCCGGCTGGATCGGGAACTCACCCTATATACTTTATCAGCAGATAATATAGTTAGTTATGAAACGAGACACGGCTATTGATACCCTGCTTGACCTGCATGGTTTGATCCTCGATCAAGGAGGCGGTGTCGATCGCCGGCGTAAAGGAGCCGGGCATCTTCGGCGTAATGGAGCCAGGCGGAGTCGCCTGGATCGGGCTCGAACGGGGTCTCAAGAATGGCGGTTTTTTCCTCCTTTTTCAATGGCTGATTTGGGCTGCTCGGGCATGGTCCTGGGCGCGCGATAGCTCTCGCCGTCGAGGACGACGCGATAGGCGCCGTGACGCAAGCGGTCGAGCGTGGCAGCGCCCAGGATCTTGTTGCTAGCGAAGGCGTCTCCCCACTCGCCGAAGTCCAAGTTGCTGGTCAAGATGGTGGAGGCCCGCTCGTAGCGCTCGGCGATGAGATCGTGGAGCAGTTCGTCGTCCGGCGTGCGCAGTGGCTTGAGCCCGAAGTCGTCGATGATGAGGACTGGTAGCCGAGCGAGTGCCTGGAAGCGGCGTTCGTATGTGCCGACGGCCTCGGCCTGGCGTAGAGTCCGCAGCAACTGCGTCTGGGTGGTGAACAGGACGTCGTGTCCCTGGCGAACGGCGGCATGCCCCAGCGCCTGGGCCAAGTGGCTCTTGCCGGTACCGCACGGGCCGGCGATCAGGATGCAGACCTTCTCCTCAATGTAGCGGCCGGTGGCCAGGTCATAGACGGTCGCCCGGTTCAGGTTGGGCAGGCGATCGAAGTCGAAGCCCTCCAGGGTCTTCTCCCCACGGAAGCTGGCGCGGCGTACGCGTTGGCTGAGTTTCTTCTGGTCCCGGCGAGCCAGCTCGTCGTGGACAAGCAAGGCGAGGAAGTCGGTGTGGGCCAACTGGCGCTCGATGGCTTCGCGATTGCGCACCTCCAGCGTGTCGAGAACGCCAGACAGACGCAGTTGCTTGAGGGCGGAGGAGAGTTCGGGGATCGGATTCATGGGATTCAATGAAGAAGCAGAGTCTGGGTGTCGCGGCAGAAGCGGCCGCCTTGGGTGTAGGTGGTGGCCAGTGTGCTGACCGTGGGCGCCGGTTCGAGATCCAGCCCCTTGGCCAGGATCTGCTTGACCGCCCCGTAGTTGGGCGTGCCGAAGTGGTTGGCCCGCCGGCAGGCGGCCTCCAGCCGTTCGTCGCCGTATTGCTGGGCGAACCGCAACAGGCCTTGGACGGCTCGCAGCTTGATCAGCACCCGATCGCCGAACAGCACGCGCACCAGGGCGGAACAGGATGGACCGATGCGCTTGGCTTCGCGCAAGCACCACTGAACATCGTGCAATTGCCAAGCCTGTGCCTCGGGTGGCAGATGGTCGGTGACGGTACTGCGGGCGCCGGGCGCACCCTGTCGCAAGTGCGTGGCAACCAGGATGTGTTCCTCATACAGATGCACCATCGTCGCCGTAGCCTTGAGCCACAGCGACTTGCCGGCCAGCCGGAACGGCGCCGAGTAATAGGCCCGCTCGAACTGAACGTGGCCATCCCGGTTTACCTTCACTCGGCCCCAGGTCGCCAACTCGGGGGCCACTGCCGGTAACGGCAGCAACAGGCCTTGTTCAGTGCCGGTGAAGCTGACCAGAGGCTGCTGGCGCGTAGTGCCGTGGATACGAATGCCGGCCTCAGCCATGACCCAGGCGCGCACTTGGCGGTTGGCATCGGCGAGGTCGCGGAAGTCGCGCAGGGGCCCGAAGCTGTTCTTTACATACTTGACTCCCGATTCCACGATGCCCTTCTTCTGTGGGTCCCGTGGCGGACAGGGATCAATGCGGAAGCCATAGCCCTCGGCACATTGGGCGTAGGCCCGCTGGACTTCCGGCTCATACAGGCAGGCCCTGATGATGGCGCACTTGGGGTTATCGATGATGAGCCGCTCCGGCACTCCATGGAACCATTCAAAGGCATGCCGGTGACACTGCAGCCAGGTGGCAATGGTTTGGTCACGGACTAGCTCGACATACTGGTGCCGGGACCAGCACAGCGTCATGACGAAGTACCAAGTCTTGTGGATCTCGCCCGTACGCACATCGGTCAGCGTCGGACCGGCGCCGAAGTCTATCTGGGCGGCCTCGCCGGGCTTGAACTCCAGCCGCATGGGCACGTCCGGGACCTCCGCCGCCTTGATCTGCTTGAGGAAACGGTAAATCGACGACGTGCTGCCGCGGTAGCCGTGGTTGCGCTCAAGGGCGCTGAGAATCGTCGTGCCCTGGATGCCGGCCGCGTGCCACTGCACGATCTGTTCGCGCCAGGCTTCCAGCGGCGACACGCAACTGGGGGGCAACGGCGCCACCATGCTGTCGCGGCTGAACGCCTCGGCCAGCTCCGCGTCGGTGGGCAACGGGGTGTCGGGAGCTAGCCAGCCCCGGTTGCTCGCGGTCTCTCGAACCAGGGCCAGCTTGCGCCGCCCCATCGTCTTGGATCGGGCGATGTCCCGGTCAGAATCGCCTTGACGCATCCGCACCAGGACCTGTCGGTAATGAAACATCTCGAACCTTCTGTTCATGCTCCCTTCCGGCTAAAAGCCGGAAGCGTAGCGGTCAATGAAAGTTCGAGCCCGAGCCAGGCAGTGGCTCCATTACGGCGGCGATCTGCTGGCGCCTTTATGCCGAAGATTCGCCGGCTCCATTACGCCGGTGATCCCCTGGCGCCATTACGCCGGCGACGGATTGGCTCCATCATGCCGGCGATTCACAGGCGGTTACTGGATCAAGCTCGAAGCATGGCAAGTGGAAGTGTCGAAGGAAATTCCCCATGGCATCCGGTACTCCCTCACCCTGCATGAGCCGTATGGCAAGAGAATTCTTGGGTATGACAACGCGCATGCAGTCAAGCCGACCAAGAAATTTATGCCGGACGCATCTGGCTTATGACCAAAAGCACAGGCACGTGTCGGACAAAGGGGTGCCCTACGAATTCAAGGATGCACAGCAACTGATGAACGACTTATTCGCAGACGTTAACCGCGTTCTGTCGGAGGTGAAGAAGAGATGAAAACCATTGTGATTGGCATCATGCCGCAAGAGAAGATCCGCGAGCGCGTGTTGGCAATTGCGCGGGGTGAGTACAGGCCGAAGGCCAGCGAGCCTAAGATCTGGTTCACCTCCATGAAGTCGTTGGCCGAAGTGCTGAGCGACGACAATCGTGCCCTGTTGAGGGTCATCACCGAGACCAAGCCGGAATCGATCTCAGAGCTCGCTGAAACCACTGGCCGCAAGCCCGGCAACCTATCGCGCACGCTGAAAACAATGTCCAACTATGGCATCGTCGACCTCAAACGCGAGAAGAACCATGTGCGCCCGGTCGCCAAAGCTACGGATTTCCGAATCCTCGCCGCTTAACGAACCCCTTCGGATCCAATGCGTGCCGCAGTCTCCCAGAGCGTTTTAACCCGGCAAAAAGGCGAGCCACAGTGCTGACGGAGTTGTGCAGCACCCTGCTGCACAAGTCTTGATAGTCTGGCAGACAGGACGGGGGGGCACGCGTTGCGTCCTTGCTGCGTGCCACTCGTTGCTCGCGAGCTTCGCTAAAGGTAAACTCTAGCGACGGACCGCTTGGAGCTTGGAAGGCGGCACGTTATGCTGGCGACAGCGCCGCATACAGCAAGCTCGCTGGAGCCCAACGATTGGGCAACGTTCCTTGGCAAGATCTGGTTTCGAGGATGAAATGACGACAGGTATCGTGAAGTGGTTTAACAGTGAAAAGGGTTATGGCTTCATCACACCGGATGATGGTGGCAAAGACCTGTTCGCACATCATTCGGAAATCCAAGGTACCGGCTTCAAGTCGCTGGAGGAAGGCGCGAAAGTAGAATTCGAAGTCACACAAGGCCAAAAAGGCCTACAAGCATCAAAGATTCGCAAGCTTTAGTCGATCGCTATCCTAAGCATTGCTATAGAAGCCCTTCCAATCAGGAAGGGTTTTTTGTATGTGCCGCGCTTCTGGCGCCCCCTCTGGCCGGGTAGCCCTGCTAGCGCCCGCGGTGCCTCCGGTGATTGCGTGCCGGAGCCCGCATGGCCGATACTGTTGACGGGCAACTCATGGTTACCCGATTTCTTCTTGGACGTTCCACGGGCTCTCTTCTTACCGGATTGAGAGTCTTTTTTTCGCCTGGTCTGAGCCCCCCTCGCCGTTTGCCTATCAACCAAGTTTTGAGACTAAACGCGCAGGGCATCTTTCCGGATGATGTCGACCTCTTCGTCAATGATGGCCAACAGCTCGGTCAGCGATCCGGAGAAGCGCTGACGCATTTTCTGACGCGTTCTGCGCTCGCTGGCCGAACGAACGAGTTCATAGCTGTTCCCCGACACTTGCGAAAGACGGATGACTCTCAGCTCCTTGCTAGGCGGTAGCCGCAGCCAATAAGAATACCCATTCCGTATCCCCTGCTCTGCACGTTCACGGGGAACCAGGTATGGTCGGGCGAGCATGATGTCGGCGTGAATCGCTTCAAATGACATGACGCTTGCGCTTAGAAAAATAAACCCCTGCATGCAGAGGTCGTAATCAATGCGGTGGCGAGGTGCGGAGCCTGAACTTACGCCTCTTCTTGAATCAGGTACCGGTTGGGATTCTTGCCAAGCCATGATGGTTGGCGGCCGCGACCAGACCAGGTGTTGCCAGTCTTCGGGTCCCGGTACTTCGGGGGCAGCGCCGATTTCACCTTGCCCGCGCCACTTCCGGCAGGACGGCCACGACGGCGTTTGGTAATGTCGTCGACAGTCAGCCCGTATTCCGCCATCAGGTTCTGAATCTTTTCGACGACCGATGAGACTTCATTGGCCCGTACCTCTTCCAGATGAGCTTCTAGAGCTGCCTTCTGAGCCATCAGTTCTTTGTAAGTTGCCATTTGCTGTTTTCCTTCCGGTCTAGGGATGCAGATAGAAAGTAGTTTATAGCCAATTTCCCTTCGGCACACAATAACTTTCATCTTATCGGCATATGGCCAGTGCAAATGCTCGCGTGCAGGTACTGAATCATCACCAAAAGATCTAGCGACAATGCACGACAACAACAGCTGTGAGGTGCCATACGATTAGCAAAGGGAATAGTGTTACGAGTCATTGAACGCGTGCGCACCTCCGGCCAGTCCGCCCTTCGACGCCAGAACGCTGGTCTGGAACGGCCAATGCTACGTCTACGTATTCGGTTGGGGCCAATATCGGCGGCGCCGGCTGGTGGAAGTCTTCAAAAATGGGCGGGAGGCGCCGCTCGAAGCTGTCCTAGCCTTTCAATACCCTCCTCCGTTCCGACAGCTGTTTCCGATCGACTATGCGTTACTGTACAGCGACGATCCCTGGGGCGACCCGGGAATCGCCGCAACGACGCCTCGATCCGGTTCGTCGGGCTCGCTGCACGCCCGCTGTCGACGACGGATTTCCGATTACAATTTTGCAAAGCAACATGAAGCGCGGACTGGGGCGTGCGCAAATCGGCACAAGCCCTTGTGGCGGTGGAGGAAAAATGGGGATAGCTCGAGCAGGCACCAAACAGCAGGCGCTGAGGTTCTTGGAGACGGTGGGCGTAACAGTCGTGGATTTGGATTACGAGACGGGTTGGCAAGATGCGGTTGAGCTTGGCCGTCTGGGAGACAAGCGTGGAATACGCGTCCAGTATCGCGGCCATGAAAGCATCGCGGTCAGCTCGCCGGCAGCGCTTGCTGCTGGGCTGAGTCGGCTGAAGGGGACGTTCCGTCAGCGCAATCTCTACTGCCAATTTGCACTGAGTGCTCTGCCAGCCGGTGAGCTGGAGCGCCTGGAGGCAAAAGCGACGCAACTTGGGGACTACATCCTCGCGGGACATCTTGCGCGGGACGTCGACGCGGAATGGACCGAGTAGCGCCTCGCCAGTCAGCCTGGTAGCCCAAATTGCGCCACGAGTCCGCAGTTTGACTGGCATTGGCCTGTCTTTCTCCGGCTGACTGGCGGGAAAATGGCATGGCGCCCAAAGCTCTTAGGCTAGAGCGACCTTAGTGAGAGCAATACGGACTTTCAGAGGCGGCAAGGAAGTCCGGCTGATCACTAATTGTCCGTGGTGGATGCACGACGTACCATCGCCATAGGCTCTTTGTGCCCGGTGATGCCGGGCCAAACCAGCAACGGTGCAACCGGAGACAGGCGCAAACACCATGCCGAATCAGCTCGACCTTTTCGAAGATAGCCGCGATGTCATGCTTCGTCATGACGTGCTCGTAGCGCTTGAGCAGCGCGATGCCGCCGCCGGGCGCGAAGCGCTGAGTCGGCTGGCCGCGGAATATCCAAACGACGGACTGGTGCCGCCTCTTGAGATTCTGGTGCGCGTTCTTGAGCGTCCAGCCTACGAGCCCGTCACCTGCCACACAGCACTGCGTGACATGTGCGAGGCATGGTGTTCGCCGAGCGAACCTGCGGCACGCCGGGCATTCGGCGATACAGCGGGAATAGCCTGGTGCAGGCCGCTGTGGCGGACCATCGCAGAGGCTGCGTCGCGGTTGCCGTTTCACCGCGAGATGCCCGAATGGCATGCGGCGCCGCTATGGATGCGCGCGGCGGACTGGGCTGCGGCACACGAGAGTATCCATGGGATCGATTCATGGCGACGTATTCCAGTCACGCTCGCCTGGATGGCGGAGTCGGTCTACCGGCTTGAGGGGCTTGCAGCCGCATGGCCGCTCCTGGCGGAGCTTGGCTGGTTGTCGCCGAAGAAGCTTGGCGCGCTGATGCAAACGCTCGGGGATTCGTCGTTGCTAGCGCTACGCCGGGCGTTCGATGCGAATTTCGACGGTGAGGGCACCATCGAAGATATTTCCTGGTTCGCTGCTTGGGCGATCGCGGAGAAGCCCGGGATTGCCACGCACTTGCGCGCGTGCGAGCCCTCGACACGCACGTTACCGGAACAGGGGATGCGGATCATGCTGGAATTATTGACGCTGGAACGCGAAGGCCGACAGCATGAATTGGTGGAACGACGAAAAGTCTTGCGCGGCCTGCATCCGGGCCTCTTCGACGCCTACATTCGTACGCGATAACGGCGTCAATTCTGTTGTTCATGAGCCATTTCTTCGGCGTATCTGGTATCCCCTTTGTAGGGGCGGCGATTTGCACACACTTCGAGCCGCTGGTGTCCGACCGCTTCAAGGTGCAAAGGCTTGGGCCGCAACGGACTTTACTCAAGAAAGCCGTCCGGGATTCTTGACATCCAGCAACCCGAGATCTGCAAGTCCGATGCAGACCACTCTTGCGGCCCAATTTGTAGCACCATCCGGTAGCCACCTCGCACCTTTCATAGTTTCGAGAACGTCTCTTGGGATTGGCGCTCCTCGAGCAAATGGGCCGGCCGCTCAGTCATAGAGACGAAGTCCCCGGCCCGCTCCAGCTCGCAGTAGGTGAAGGAGCCCATCAACTTGCTGGGCGCTGCCTGTTGCCTCCTCCAGCGGAGGTGCGCGGCGGCCACCCAACGAAGATTTGCAAGGAAATCAGCGGGTTAGCAGCGACGTGGCGATTTTTTTGTTTTTACCGGTCAACCGTCCTTCTCTCGGGAAAAATGGGTGTTAATTTTGGCTTAATTCAGGCTTTAGAATATTTTGCGGCGCCGTATCATGCCTGGGCAGTCCTGCTACCTTCCGCGTCGCCGCCCCCGGTGACGCGGGCTTTTTTTCGGGTGAGCGCCCCTTTGTGGACAGGCCGATTGCCTAGCATAGGCGACTGGACGATACTGGGCACGGGCAACTCACCAGTTGCCCGATTTCTTCATGGACGTTCTGCGGCTCTCTGCTACCGGTCGAGAGCCGTCTTTTCCCAGGTCCCTCGTTTGATTTGACCGCGTGTGTTGCGTGGTCAGCCGTCGAGATGGCCATTCCCATCGACGGGCTGCGGCCTGCCCGGTCACATTGACGGGTACAGTCTCGTGGAGAGTCGATTGAGTCGTCGTTCAAGGGACGACGCGCGTGCAATCGATCATTCCTGCTGGATAAGGAAACGCTCGGGCCGTTTGCCCAGCCACGCCGGCGTCCGGCCACGTCCCGACCAGGTTTTGCCGGTTTTGGGATCCATGTACTTCGGCGGAAGCGGTGCTTTCTCGGTGGCCGCGGACGCTGTACTTGCGGGCCGGCCCCGACGACGACGCGGCGCCACGTCTTCCGGCGACAGGCTATACCGAACCATCAGCTCGCGAATCTGTTCGATGACGCCCGCGACCTCAGTCGAACGCGCCTCTTCGATTTTGGCTTCCAACGCTTGCTTCTGCGCTAACAAATCCTGATACGTTGCCATTTTTACCTCCAATTGTTCAGTCACAATTGACTTATACGCATTCCAAAGACCATCTGCAAGGTATTCGTCCTCTAAGACTTACGAATGAAGCTGATAGCTGATTGAAATCGCCTGGACCGTTTGTATTAATGTATGATTTCGCTGTTAGCGTCAAAGCCGACATCATATAGAATCGGCTTGAAGTAAAGGTGGGCGACATCCGCATCCGCTGACGTCGGCTGCGGATCGCAGAAACGGGCGTTTGCATCAGTTCCCATCACAGCGACGCTTCATATACGCTGAGCGACGGCGGTTGGTCTTCCCACATAGCGTGGGCGAATTGCACCAGTCAGAGAAAGCGCAGTGTCGCTACCAAGACACATCGAGACCTCCGGTTCGGTCTGGTCCAAGCTAAAGAAACAAACCTGACGGAGGGAAGCCAATGATTGCGTGGTGGGCCTCCCGTGAGTCGAACACGGCTCCAACGGATGATGAGTCCGTTGCTTTAACGAAGCATGAGCTAGAGGCACAACTGGGAGGGGAAAGCCGACGCCAAGTTCGTACGCCTTAGCTTTCCACGGCATCTTGTCATCAATCAGCTGGTTGGCGACATCGCGTTACCAGCCGAAGCAACAATCACGCCGACGCTTCAGGCGATGCTACAGCCGGAACCACCTTCTTCGCCGAAGCCCGCTTCTTCGGCGCAGATTTCACTGCGGCCGCCTTCGGAGCTGCTTTCGCGGCGACCTTGACCTTGGTAGCGGGTGCGGCCTTTTTCGCGGCCGCTTTCGTTGCGACAGCTTTGTTGCCCGTCGCCTTCTTGGCGCCTGCAGCCTTAGCCTTCTTCGCCGCGAGCTTGTCCTTTGCGGCTTGTTTTTCAAAGCGGGCCGCGGCCTTTGCGGCTTCGACGGCCTGGGCAACCTCGCGCTTAGCCGCTTCAATTGCCTTCTTCGTGTCAGCGCGCAGCTTCAGCAAGTGCTTCTTCGCTGCCTGTGCCTCACGAGCAAGCACGCTGGCCTTTTTCGTTGGCACGACTAGTTTCTTTGCGGCAGGTCCCTTGGCAGTTGCACTTACCCGTGTCGTTTTAGTTGCTGCGACCATGTTGGTTATTCATAGTTGTGAGTGAAGCGCTGAGTATAACCGCACGAGTGGCGTTACTTCATAGAGCTCAGTTTCTTCTTTGAGTTGCGTCCAGCCGATGCGATCCGCCGATGGCCACACCTCTCTTCCGCACCGCTTTCTCATTGGTATTTGGTACGTTCGCCGAAACAACAAAACCCAA